>Ga0207695_10002433_pt1 | contig 27514 bp, 20 predicted proteins | sample KBSC54metaG_FD_184354 | JGI IMG/M metagenome (GOLD analysis project Ga0207695, IMG submission 184354) | Corn rhizosphere microbial communities from Kellogg Biological Station, Michigan, USA - KBS C5-4 metaG (SPAdes) (version 2) | ecosystem: Host-associated > Plants > Roots > Rhizosphere > Soil...
CGCGCGGCGCCTGCGCGAGGACGGCGGCGACTCGGTCGTCGAGCGGGCCGGGCTCAATGGTGATGAGCTTGTAGCCGAGGGAGCGGTACACCTTGGCGTGCAGCTCCTCGAATCGCTGGGCTTCCGGCAGCGAGATCCGTCTCGCGGGAGTCGGGGTGATGAAGCTCTGGGCGGCGATGAAGAAAACGCGCTGGTCGTAGGTCTGTTCGTCGCGGATGCGGTCGAGCTCTTCGGCCAGAACGTCGCCGACGGGGTGCCCGAGGTGGAGGGCCAGGGCATACGTGCAGATCGGAGACCGGTCGAAGAAGACCGGCCTGTCGTGGGGGACGGCTGCGAGCTGGCGTCGGCGTTGCAGCGCGGCGATGGCGTCGGTGAAGCCGGGCTGTTGCCAGGGCTCGTCGACGCCGCGTGCCTGCGCCAGCGCGATGACGTCGGTCGCCGCCTCCTCGACGACGCCGAACCCGTCGAGCTCGAGCTGCCGCAGGATCGCGGTTTTGCCCGAGCCCGGCGTGCCGGTCAGGATGAAGCGCATGGGGTGACCCCGAATCAGTCGCGTAGGGCGATTGCCAGCTTGAAGACGGTATTTGCGGTCTCGGTGGTGGTCGGATCGCGGTCAGTTCGCGCCGCAACGCACCGTCGCACACAGCTCGAACTGCCGGTCGGTTCACCGCCGCCGTGGCAGTGAACCGACCGGCATGGCTAGCAAGCCGACATCAAGCGCTGCGCGTCAGCCTCCGAGGCTGAACTGCTGCGCAGCCGTGTTGTTGCAGTCGTAGATCTCCAGCAGGTCCCCCGACTTCTCGTTGTTGTTCGGGTCGTCCAGGCAGCGGCCCGATTGCGGGTTCAGCAGCGAGCCGTTCGGCTGCGTCACCCAGGTCTGCGAGCCGGTTCCGTTGCAGTCGTAGAGCTGCACCTGCGTGTTGTTGCCCGTCCCGCCGTTGTCGACGTCCAGGCACTTGCCGAACACGCGGATCGTGTTGTCGCCCGGTGCGGACCAGCGTTGGGCGTCGGTCTGGTTGCACGTCCACAGTTGCGTGCTGGTCGCGTACGCCGGGTCGGCGTTGGCCACGTCCACGCACAGGCCGCCGGGGCCGGTGAGGGGGCCGGGCGGCAGCTTCCAGATTTGTGCCGCGTTGTCGGTGCAGTCCTGGAGTTGCAGCTGTACCGCGCCGGGGGTGGTGTTGCCGCCGGGGACGGTGAGGCAGCGTCCTGATTGCGGGTTGATCAGTTCGCCGTTGCTCTGCGCCACCCAGTTCTGCGAGCCGGTCGTGTTGCAGTCGTAGAGCTGGATCGCGGTGCCGTTGGCGGTGCCGGCGTTGGAGGCGTCCAGGCACTTGCCGAGCACCTTCAGCGGGCCGCCGGTGGTCCCGTTGGCGGTGTACGTGATCTGCTGCGCCGTGCTGTGGTTGCACGTGTAGAGCTGCATGGCGGTGCCGTTGGTGGTCGTGCCGCCGCGCGTGTCCAGGCACAGGCCGGCGTCGCCGATGACCTCGCCGCTGGTCGGGTTGGCCGTGGCGCTGCCGGTCAGGCTGATCGTGTGCTGTGCGTTGACCGGCAGGGAGGCGGTGGTCACCGTCGTGGTCCGCTGGTTCGGGTTGTACGCCCACGCGGTCTCGGGGACCTGCGTGCCGTCGATGAACACGGCCGTCGGCGCGGCGGTGTTCGTCAGCCGGAGTGTGTACGTGCGCTGCGTCGCCGCGCCGCTGAAGCTGCCGGTGTCCGCGCCGATGGTCAGGGTGCGGGAGGCGTCGCTCCAGGAGATCGGCGTGGTGGCCGACTGGCCGCTCTGGTAGCCGTTGCCCTCGCCGGAGTCCTGGTACAGCGGGAAGGAGCCGTCGGAGCCGGCGGCGACGGACAGCGTCACCTGGGTCAGCGGCGAGGAGTTCGTGTCGTTCACGTAGTTCGTGCGCATCGGCATGATGCCGCCGCTCTTGATCAGGACCGGCATCTCGTTCAGCGGTTTGGTGATCGTGACGGTCGTCGGGCCGGTGTAGCTGGTGCCGGTGAAGTAGTCGGTCCAGGTGCCCGGCGGGATCCACGCGCTCACGGAACCGTTTCCGTTCGCGTCGCTCGCGGTGGTGATCGGTGCGACGAGCACATTGTCGCCGTACAGGTACTCACCCTTGTTGGTGTACGCCTCGTTGCTCGACGGGTAGTCGAGGTACAGGGGCCTGATGATCGGCACGCCGGTGGCGTTCGCCTGTGCGGCCAGGGTGTACGTGTACGGCACCAGGGCCTCGCGCAGCCGCAGGAACCGCTCCGCGCTGGCGTCGGCTGCGGCGCCGTAGTTCCACGGCAGCCGGTCGCCGTGGTCGGAGTGCAGCCGGTCGATCGGCTGGAACGTGCCGAGCTGGACCCAGCGCGCGTACATGTCGTCGGCCAGGTGGTTGCCGTGGAAGCTGCCGATGTCGTGGCTGACGTTGGAGATGCCGGCCGCGGCCTCGTCGCCGTCGAACTGCGCCTCCAGCGCCATCATGGCCCAGGTGGCCTCGGTGTCGCCGGTGAACTGCATGGTGTTGCGCCGTTCGGACCAGGGGCCGAGCGCGTAGTTGCCGTTGTCCCCGGCCTGCGCCGAGGAGCCGATGCGGCCGAAGGAGAAGCCGCGCAGGCCGCGCGCCGTGCCGTCCTGGGCGTACTCCTGGTTGATGAAGTTGCCCGGCGCGACGTGCGGGTCGCTGGCGGTGGAGTTGCCGCACCAGCAGTAGTCCAGCCACCACTCGCGCACGCCCTGCTGCTCGAAGGGCTTGTGCAGGTTGAAGTACGCCGCCAGCTGGTTCGGGTTCGACCAGTCGAACTCGTAGTCGCCGCCGCCGCGCGTGGGGTCGGGGGACAGGCCGCCGGCCGTGGCGTTCGCGGTCGCGAACTGCGGGTCCGCGCTGTTGATGCCGACGTGGATGTTGAACGAGGTCTCAAGGCCCTGCTGCTGGGTCCAGGTCATGAACGCGTTGGGATCCGGGAACAGCGAGGTGTTCCAGTTCCAGCCGTTCCACTGGTTGGGAGACTTCCAGTCGGTGTCGACGACCAGCCAGTCCAGCGGTGTGTGCGTGCTGCGGAAGGTCGGGAGCAGCGTGTTCTCGTAGTCGGAAGCACTGTAGGCGTAGTAGCGCGAGTACCAGATCCCGTAAGCGGATTCCGGCAGCAGGTTGGTGTTGCCGGTCAGGGCATTGAGATCGGACAGGCCCTGCTTGTAGTTCGCGCCGTAGCCGAAGAAGTAGCCGTCCTGGTACGGCTGGCCGCCGTGTCCGGGCCGGTCGGTGACGGTGCCGTTCGCGTTCTGCAGCGCCGAGCGCGAGTCGTCCAGCAGGTACCAGCCGTCGCGGTCCAGGATGCCCGGCCGCTCTGTCGCAGTGGCCGGGTTCTGGTTGTCCAGCGAGCTGGACCAGCCGCCGAGGGTGTCGGTGGGGCCGGCGCCGTAGGCGGTGGTGAGCAGCGAGCTGGAGGCCCCGGGAGCGGGGTAGGAGGCGCCGGACGCGGTGACGGCCAGGCTGTCGAGGTTCACGTTGCCGCTGTCGGAGGCGTTCTGCACGACGGTGATCGTGTTGACGCCGGCCTTGAGCGTGACCGGCACCGAGACGGCGGACCAGGTGTCCCACGAGCCGGTGACCGGCAGGGTGAGCGCCGGCCCGGCGGAGCCGTTGACCGTGGTCGACAAAGTCCGGGTGACGTTCTTGCCGTCGCCGCCGGTGGCGTTGGCGTAGCGGATCTGCAGCTGGTACGTCCCGCTCGACGGGACGGCCGAGACGTCCTGCTGGACCGCGGTGTGCACTTGGCCGAAGCCGGCGACGAAGCCGGATCCGGTGTGGTTGCTGTGGTCGTAAGCGGTCGTCGCGCCCCAGCTGAGCAACCCGTCCTCGGCTTCGCAGGCCGTGCCGTAGGCGCAGTAGGACGGGAACGAGGGCGCGGCGGTCGCGTTGGTGCCCGCGACCGTGATCGAGGTGTTCGCAGCGGTGAACGGCCCGCTGTTCTCCTTGTAGCGCAAGGTGATCGAGCTGGTGGTGATGACGCGGTAGCCGTTCGAGACCGACGTCGTGTAGGCGGCTGCGGGGAACGAGCGGTTTACAGCGTTGAAAGTCGCGGCGTCCTGGAACTGGTTGTCGCCGGCGTACTCCATGCGGATCAGCGTCGGGGTGAGGACTTCGAACCGGGCGCTGCCGTCGACGACGGGGGCCGATGCCGCCGCCTCGGCTTTCGTGCTGGTCGCGGCCGTCGCCGCGGCCGGGGAGTACAGGGCCGTGCCCGCGAGCGCGAGCAGGCCGGCGGCGGCCGAGATCCGGGCCGCTCTTCGGCGTCTTCTCATGCCTGTCAGCTCCATCCGGTGGCGTTTGACAACGTTGAACACAACGTTGTAATAGGCATTTAACAGACGCTCGGCCGATGAGCAAGGCCTGACATCAGGAGCCTGCTTCAGGTGGCGCGAAAGTGTGCGCGAAGGGCCGCCGGGGGCTATTGCCTGCTCAGCTCCGCGAGGTAGGAGCCGAGGCTCAGCCGCATTGTGCCGTCCTGATTCAGGGTGTAGATCTGGTCGGCCATGATCGGCACGCAGCCGGCGCTGACGGTGTTCGGGATGACGCGGAGCACCATGCGGGAGGTGTCGGCGGAGACCAGGGACGTCTTGATCCGGCAGATCTGGCCGCCACCGCCGTCGTTGGTGACGGTGCCGACCGCGTCGCCCGGACGGCCCTGCACGACGGTCACGGCGATGGCCAGCGGCTGGGCGAGTCCGCCGCCGGTCACCGAACCCTGCCAGGAGCCGAGGTATCCGGCGGGGATCGAGCTGCTGGTCGTCGAGGCCGGCTTGCTCGTGTGCGCGGGCGAGGTCGACGGGACGGACTGGCTGCCCTGGCTCTGTACGCCGCCGGTGCTCTGCTGCGCCGTCTTGTCAGAGGACGAAGACGTCGCGATAGCGATCGCGATGGCCGCCACGACAACGACCGCGCCGGCCCCGAGCGCGATGAGGGGTCCGCGTCGCTTGGGGCTCGCCGGCGGTGGCGGCACCGTCTGCCAGGAAGGAGCCATCGCTCCGGTCATGGTCGCCACGGCGGTCGGCGGGGAGGTGGATGCCGGCGGAAACGGCGGAAACGGCGGAGGCGGGGACGTCGGGGGAGCGAAGGTCTGTTGCGGCGTTTGGTGGACAGGCGTCACGGATCCGTGTGCCGGCAACGGATTCGTCACAGCGCTGGCGATCGCTCCGGGCTCGGAATCCAGGTCCAGGAGCTCGACCGCCAACCGGCCGACCGATGCCGAGATCGCCGCGGGCAGCCATCCCGCGACCCCGAGCTGAGCGGTCTCCCGGCTGGACTCCAGGGCCACGCGTACCTGTTCCGGCGTCGGACGCTCGGCCGGGTTCTTCGCCATGCAGGCCGCGACGAGCGTCCGCAGCTCCGGATCGAGCCGGCCGAGATCAGGGTCCTCCCGCAGCACTCGGTACAGCAACGTCGCCACCGGCTGGTTCTCGCCGAACGGCGGGGTGCCGCCCGCGGCGAACGCCAGCACCGCGCCGAGCGAGAACACGTCGCTGGCCGGCCCGGCCGCCTGGCCCTGCGCCTGCTCCGGCGACAGGTACCCCGGCGAGCCGACGAGCAGGCCGGTGCGGGTGAGCTGCACCGCGGCGTCCAGCGCCCGGGTGATGCCGAAGTCGATCAGCCGGGGGCCGTCGAGGGCGAGCAACACGTTCGACGGCTTCACGTCCCGGTGCACGAGTCCGAGCCCGTGCACCGCGCTCAGCGCCTCCGCCAGCCCGGCTCCCAACGCGCGCACCGACGCCGCCGGCAACGGACCGAACTGCCGCACCGCCGCCTGCAACGAAGGTCCGGCCACGTATCCGGTCGCGACCCACGGCTGCGGCCCCTCGGTGTCGGCGTCGAACACCGGCGCCGTCCACCGCCCGCCGACCCGCCGGGCGGCGGCGACCTCCTGCCGGAACCGTGCGCGAAACTCAGCGTCGGCCGCGTAGTCGGCGTGCACTCTCTTCACGGCCACGGTCCGCCCGCCGGCGGTTCGGCCGAGGTACACCAGCCCCATGCCGCCGGATCCCAGCCGCCGTAACAACCTGTATTGGCCGATCCACAGCGGATCATCCGCCGTCAGCTGTTCCATCCCCGACCAGCTCCCCTCAGGCCCCGCGCATCGAGGAGGCACCGAGAAGGCCCGTCTCCTCGGCCACGATCGCGGCAGACAGGAGCGAGACTAGTGCAGGAGGGCTGCGATCTGGGCTTCTGGACGTCCGGTGTGCAGGCTGAGCAGGTCCACGATCAGGTCGTCGAGCGGCGGCCAGGGGATGTCGCCGTGGTCGTTGTAGACACTGATCAGCCCGTGCATCGACGTCCAGAGCAGGAGCCCGGCCTGCCATGAGCGCTTCTGGTCGGGGGTCGCGCCCTCGGACCCGGTCACGGATGCCAGGGAGCTGATGATCGAGTCGAGCAGCTCGGCCCCGGCGCCGTGCGCGGAGCGGGGGACCAGGTCCGCGGGCATCCGTCCGCCGAGCAGGGTCCGGTAGTGGCCGGGCTGGTCGACCCCCCAGCGCATGTACGCCGCGCAGCGCGCGACGAGGTCGGCGAGCGGGTCGGCGGCGGACTGCGCGGCCCGGTCCATGAGCTGCGCCAGTTCCTCATAGCGCAGCCGCAGGACGTGCTCGATCAGGGCGCTGAGATCCGGGAAGTGGCTGTAGATGCTGGCCGGCGCCACGCCGACCTCGCGGGCGACCTGCCGCAAGGTGATGGTCTCGGGCTGGTCCAGCGTCGCCAGCAGGTGCGCGGCGGCCTCGACGAGCTGGTCCTTGAGCAGCTGTCCCTGGCCGCGCGGATTGCGGCGGCGGGCCGGTGCCTGCTCGGCCGAGCCCATGACCACACCCTTTCCGACCAGCGCGAATACTGCGTGACAGCCAGCCAGTTTACAGGCCGGGCCGAGCGCGCCGGCCGCGGCGCCGGTTGACAGCCGCTCACCAACAGTTGTTCACTTACTTAGCCAACACTTGTTCAGTTAAAGGCGGTTCACCATGCGTGTCGCAGTACTCGGCGCCTCCGGAAGAGTCGGGCGCCTGCTCGTCGATCAGGCCGGCGAGCGGGGCCACCAGGTCGTGGCGCTCGTTCGCACCCCGGACCGGTTCCCCGTTCCCGTGGGGGCGGGGATGCCGGCCGCGGCGGGGAGCATCGACGTCCGGCAAGCGGATGTCACGGCTCCGCACACGTTCCCCGGCCTGGGCGATTGCGACGTGGTGGTGTCGGCCATCGGCCTCAGCAAGGGCGACGGTCCCGGCGCGCTGGTCGCCGGAGCCCGGGCGCTGGCCGCGACGCGTGTGCGGACCGTGTGGCTCGGCGCGCTCGGCTCCGGCGCGTCCGCCGGGGCGGGCGGCGCGCTCTACCAGGTCGTGATGCGCATGTTCGTCGGCAGGGAACTGGCCGAGAAGGCCGAGGCGGACGCCCTCGCTTTGCAGGCCGGCGCGACGGTCGTGCACGCTCCGGACCTCGGCGGCGGTCCGCTCAGTCCGCATCGCGGCGTCGTCCGGCTCGCCGATTATCGACGTCCCCTGCTGATCCCGAGGATCTCGCGGGCCACAGCCGCCGCGGTGTTGCTCGACGAGGCGGAGAACGGCGGCCACGGGGCGGAGATCGTCGTGGCGGTGGGCAAAGCGTGAACGGTTACATCGCCATAGAAGAGGCCATCGCGGTTCCGGGCCTGGCCGAGCGCCGCCCGCCGATTCCGTTGCCGGGCAACGTCAAGCCGGAGTTCGTCGCGGACATGCTGGCGCGGCTCCCCGACGTCACCCGGTGGCGTCTGCCGGAGATGGACGACAACGGCATCGCCATGCAGGTGCTCTCGCTCACCGTTCCGGGCATCGAGGCGGACGGGGACGCCGACCGGGCGGTCGCGAACGCCAAGTTCGTCAACGACCATCTCGCCGGAGTCGTCGCCGGGCACCCCGATCGATTCGCGGCGTTCGCGGCGCTGCCGTTGCAGGACCCTGACGCGGCGGTGAAGGAGCTCGTGCGGGCCGTGGGCGAACTCGGTTTCAAGGGCGCTCTGGTCAACGACCACGTCCAGGGGCGCTACCTCGACGATCCGGACTTCGACGAGGTGTGGGCCGCGCTGGCCGAGCTCCGCGTGCCGCTGTACCTGCATCCCGGTATGCCGCCGGCCGACGCCTGGCACGTCCTCGCGGGGCATCCGGAGATGTACGGCGCACTGTGGAGCTGGCAGGCCGAGACCGGCGGGCACGCGATGCGCGTGGTGCTGTCCGGGGTCTTCGACCGGCATCCGCAGGCTCGGCTGATCCTCGGGCACGCCGGGGAGTTCCTGCCGTTCCAGCTGTCCCGGTTCGACTCGCGGTACGCGACCTTGACGGTGCCCGAACCGCTGCGCCGGGCACCCTCGGCGTACTTCGGCGCCAACGTCCACGTCACGACCAGCGGCGTCCTGGCGCCGGCCGCGGTCGCCGCGCTGGTCGAGGTCATCGGCTCCGATGCGGTGTTGTTCGCCGTCGACTACCCCTACGAGTCGACGGCGGCGGCGGTCGCAGCCCTCGAACAAGCCTCGATTCCCCAGGCCGACAAGGAGAAAGTCGCGTTCCGGAACGCGCGCGGGCTGCTGGGCCTCTGATCGGTCAGCGGATGCCCAGCTTGCGCATGAACCGCAGGCCCTTGATCGTCTTGTCGACCTGCCTGGTCCAGTCCGTGTCCGGCGGATTCGTCAGCACCTGCTTCTTCAGCACCGCGACGTTCTGCACGTCCGTGTACTTCAGCATCCCGGCATCGCCGTGGCGGCTGCCGACGCCGGAGGCCTTGAACCCGCCGGAGGTGCTCTTCTTCGAGGCGTAGGAGGCGGCCAGGCCGTCGTTGACGTTGATGTTGCCGGCCTCGATCCGGCGGCCGACGGCCTCGGCGGCCTTGCGGTCGCCGCCCCAGACGCTGGCGTTCAGCCCGTATTCGGTGTCGTTGGCCATCGCCACGGCGGCGTCGACCGAGGAGTACGGGTAGATCGCCGTGACCGGACCGAAGGTCTCCGCCTTGGCCAGCGTCATATCGGGGGTGACGTCGGTGAGGACGGTCGGCTCGAAGAACGCCGGGCCCAGATCGGGGCGCGGCTTGCCGCCGGTCAGCACCGTGGCGCCCTTCGCGATCGCGTCCTCGACGTGCGCCTGCACCCGCTCCCGCTGCGGCACCGAGACGAGCGAGCCCATGTCGGGGCTGAAGTCGTAGGCGGCCGCGACCCGGATCGCCTGCACCGCCTCGACGAAACGCTTGGTGAACTCGTCCTTGCGCCGCTCGGAGACGTAGATCCGCTCGATGTGCATGCAGGCCTGGCCGGTGTTCAGGAAGGTGGCCGTGACGGTGCCCGCGACCACCTCGTCGAGGTCCGCGTCGTCGAGGACGATCAGCGGGTTCTTGCCGCCGAGCTCCAGCGTGCAGCCGATCAGCTGCTGCCCGGCCTGCGCCCCGATCACCCGGCCGGTCGCGGTCGAGCCGGTGAACATGACGTAGTCCGCGTTCTCGATCAGCGCGGCGCCGATGTCAGGGCCCTCACCGCAGACGATCTGCACCAGGCCGGCGGGCATCCCGGCCTCGGACAGCAGGCCGACGCCATAGGCGACGTTCAGCGTCGACTTGTTGTCCGGCTTCAGCACGACCCCGTTGCCGGCGATCAGCGCGGGCATCGCATCGGACAGGCTGGTCGCGAACGGGAAGTTCCACGGCGAGATCAGCCCGACGACGCCTTTGGGGATCCGCACCTCGGTCGAGGTGGAGACCAGCGGCACGACGCCGCCGTGCTTGCGTTCCTTGAGGATCCGCGGCGCCGCCTTGATGTAGTGGCTGGTCACCATCAGCACGTCGCAGGTCTCTTCGAAGGCCATCCGCCGCGCCTTGCCGGTCTCGACCTGCATCAGGTCCGCGACGACCAGGCCCCGCTCCAACAGCAGCGCGTGGAACCGCTTCATCACCCCGAGCCGCCGCTTGAGCGGCCACGCGGCCCAGACCGCCTGCGCCGCTCGGGCTGCGGCATAGGCGGTCCGGACGTCGGCGGGATCGGACTGCGGCAGGTCCACGACCTTCTCGCCGGTGTAGACCTCGGTCACCGCATGAGTGCGACCGCTGGTGGAGACGACCATGCCGGTGAGCTTCGCGAGCAGTTCAGAGGTGACCGAAGGCGGCAGACTCATGGCCGAACTGTAACTCGTTCTAGTTGTGATGTCTCCAGTGATGCGGCGGGCGGTTTCCCGCCGGCGGTCACTGACCGGGCTGCGGGTGGCACGCCTGGTCCGCCGCGGCCTTCTGCCACTCGACGCTGTCGAGCCCGCTGATCTTCGCCATGGAGGCGGTCGGCGACTGTTGGGGAACGGCGAGATCGATCGTCTGCGTCCCCCACGGCCGGTCGATGCGGACGGCGATCGGGAACGGGCCTGCCGGGACGGCGTCGCAGTCGGTGATCCGGTAGCCGATCGCCAGGATCACGGTCTGGCCGGGGTGCAGGTCGAAGGGCAGCGGCGTGCCTCGCAACTCCGAGACCTGCTTCATCCCGACGGTGTCCCCGGGCCGGACCAGGCGCAGCCCCGGGCCGTCCTGGCCGATGCCGGTCACGTGAATGGTGGTCCAGCCGGTGTTCGTCACAGGAACCTCTTGAGCGATGATGGCCGGATTCACCGCGACCGTGCTCTCCAGTGCGCTGTCGGGATCGTAGGCGGCCCGCGCCCACACGAAACCGGAGCGGTCGATCGCGAAGCCGGCCACCAGAATCACCGCCGCCGTCGCGGAGGCGGCCACCGCGCGCCGGCGCTGGCCGCGGGTCAGGGCTCCGGCCTGCGGGTCGAGCTCCTGCCAGACGTCATCGCCGACCCACTGCTGCTTCATGTCTGCCCCCTGCGAACCCCGTACCGAGCCCCTCTCGGCGTGGACAATGTAGCAATGTCTCGCTACATTGACCAGCATGCCAGTGTCCTTCCTCGCGATCCTCGGCCTGAGCGTGGCCGTCCTGCTCCTGATGACGGCGAACGCCGTGGTCGGCACGGTGCCGCGCCGGCGGGTCGAGGAGTTCGCGCGCCTGCACTCGCTGCGGGTGACGCCTGCGAACGGGAACCAGATCATCGCCTACCGCGCGACGACCCGCAGGTGGCGGGCCGCCGGGTTCACGCTCGGAGTGCTGGCGCCGGCCGCGCTGTCCCGCTCGTATTTCAGCGGCTTCGGGTGGGCGCTGGCCGGCTGGTTCGCCGGTGCGGCCGTGGCCGAACTCCGAGTCGCGCACCTGGACCGCGGGCCGCGGGCGTCGGCCTCGCTGGCCGCACGCCGCGCCGCCGACTACCTGCCGCTGATCGGACGATGGGCCGTGCCCGGCGCGATGGTGCTGACCATACTGAGCGGCGCGTATTGCGTTGCCCGGCACGGGTCCCACCCCGAAGGTGATCTCAGGGCCGTGGCACTGTGCACGGTGGCCGGACTCGGAGTCGGCGTGGTCGCGCTGGCGGCCATGCGCTATGTCCTGCGGCGTCCGCAGCCGCTGGCCGAGACCGATCGCCTGGCCGCCGACGACGCGATCCGCTCGCGGTCGTTGCACGTGCTGGCGGCGGCCGGGATGGTGCTGATCGGGTCGTGCATCGGTGCGCAGCTCGACGCCGCGGAAATCCTGCAGCACAACCACGTCACAGGCCTCTTCGACGTCCTGCTCGCGGTCGGCTTCCCGATCCTCGGACGGATCCTGGCCTACTGGCCCTCGCCGGCGCGCGACGCGGCCGGCCCCGCATGATCGTCGAGCTCGACGAGGCCAGCCCGGTCCCGCCGTACGAACAGATCCGCGCGCAGATCGCCGCGATGATCGGGTCCGGGGCGCTGCCCGCGGGGACCCGGCTGCCGCCGATCCGGCAGCTGGCCGGGGATCTGGGGCTCGCCGTGAACACGGTGGCGCGCGCGTACCGGGAGCTGGAGGGCGGGAAGCTGGTCACCAGCCGGGTCCGGACCGGCACGGTGGTCGCGCCCCGGTCGCCGCAGGAGCCCGACGAACGGACCGCCGCCGACACCCGCCGCCTGCTGACCGAGGCGGCGCGTTCGTTCGCGGCCACCACCCGGCGGCTCGGAATCGCCGACCACGACGCCCTCGCCGCGATCACCGCGGAGCTGCGTGGCGACTCGCCGGGATGACGCCTTCAGCAGGGTCCTGATGGCACAGTGGATTCCATGCTTGTCAAGCGAGACTTCACCGCGATCGCGGCTGCCGGGCTTCTTGGACTCGTCGCTGTCGGCGCGACGCCGACCGCTGCCGTTGCCGCGGCAGGGCCGTCGCAGGGCATTGCGTGGGTGGCCTGCCCTCAACCCGAGGCTGCGAAGTACGCCGCGCAATGCGGAACACTGACCGTCCCGGTCGACTGGGGCGACCCGTCCGGGCCCAAGATCGGCCTCGCGGTGACGCGCGTCCCGGCCGCCGGAACAGCCACGGGCACGGTCGTGGCCGACTCCGAAGACCTCGCCGGCTTCGGCGGTTCGCAGATCTCGTTCTTCCTTCAACACGGCTCGAACTACTTGTCGCGGCTGCCGCGCACACACGCCACCAAAGACATCGTGATCTTCGATCCGCGGGGGCTGGGGGAGAGCGCGCCGCTGGTGTGCTCCGTCGCTGGTCACGATCCGCTGGTGTCGAGTTTTCCGAGGTCGCTGGACGCCTTCAACGCCTTGCGTGCACACAACGACGCTGTCGCCGCCGGTTGCGAAGGCGCGCCGGAACTCAGCGCGCATATGGGAATCCGCGATCAGGTGCGGGACGTGGACGCACTGCGTGCGGCACTCGGGCAGCCTCGCCTGGACTGGATGGGACAGGTGGTCGGTGGCGAACTCGGCGCTGCGTACGCCGCCACCTACCCTGCTCGCGTCGGGCACGTCGTGGTCGACTCGTCGGTCGATCCGTACCGGTCGGCGGCCGTCCGTGCCGAGGACGCCGCCCGCGCCGAGGAGACGGTCTTCCGGCACTTCGCCACCTGGTGCGCGCAGACCACTCCGGACAACTGCGCCCTGCACGGCCGCGACCCGGGCCGGGTGCTCGATCAGGCGGTGGCGCTCGCCGATGCCGGTGGCGTGTCCGACGGCTCCACGCCGTCCCGACCGCTGACCGGCGCCGAGATCCGCATGGCCGCCGGCCAGTTCCTGCTCGGCTACCCCTTCTCCTGGACCGCCCTGTCCGCGGGCATCTCCGACGCGGCCACCGGCGACGGCTCGACCCTGGCCGGCATCGCGGCGATGACGTACACGGACCCGGACTACACCGCCAGCGGCGCGCAGACGTGCGACGACTCCCCGGCGCCGAGCAGGTTCGCGGGGCTGAGCGAGCTGACCCGCCAGGTCGAGGACATCGCCCCGCACACCGGCGGGGTGTCGATGGCGTGGGAGGCGATGGCCGGATGCGTCGGCCGGCAGCCGACGGCACGGCCGCTGACGTTGCCCGTCGTCGCCGGGACCGCTTCTGCCGTCCTGGTCACCGCGACCACCGGCGACCCGATCAGCCCGACGGTGTGGTCGCGCGACGTGGCCGCGAGGCTGGCCGGTAGCAGGACGCTGATCGCCGACGGCGACGGGCACGGGGCTTTCGACAACTCCGCGTGCGTGGCAGGCGCTATCGACACCTATCTGGCGGACGGGGCTTTGCCGGCGGCCGGAACGGTCTGCCGGACGAGCTGACTCGGGTGATCGCCTGCGGGCCGCCGGGATCGCGCGGGCACTGTCTTCACTGTCAGCGACGAGCCGGACGCGCTGAGCTCTTGACGGAATCGTCCGGTCTCGCCAGGATCGCGTATATCAGAGCTCTGTGATATGCGGTTCGCGGGCGGCAGAGCGCGACGAATCGGCGAGGGGACCTTTCCATGGGCAACGACTTCGTGCCGCGCGAACCCGAGATCGAGTTCTACATCGAGACCGACAAGGACCTGGCGGGCAGCGCCGGCGACCTGATTCGGCACGAGCCGATCGGTGACGGCGACGGGGCGTTCGTGCCGGGCGCGAGCGCGGTGTACCGGGTCCTCTACCAGTCGACCAGCGGCACGAAGGCCCGTCTCGGCGAGCCGATCGCGGTGTCCGGGCTCGTCGCCTTCCCGGCCGGACGCGCTCCGGCCGGCGGCTGGCCCGTCGTCAGCTGGGCGCACGGCACGGTCGGCAGCGCCGACAAGTGCGCGCCGTCCATGGACGAGTACGTCGGCGTGAAACCGGGCGACGAGGGGCTCGGCCTGCTGCGCAAGATCAACAAGGCGCCGCACAAGCTTCTCAGCGCGCTGCTGAACGCGGGCTGGGCCGTGGCGATGAGTGACTACGAAGGCCTCGGCACCCGCGGCAACCACCCCTACCTGCTCGGCGAGTCCGAGGGACGCGGCGTGCTCGACATCGTCGCCGCCGCGCGTCACCTGGCCGTCCAAACCGATCGGCCCTCGCTGTCCGAGCGCTACTCGATCGTCGGGCACTCCCAAGGCGGCCAGGCCGCGCTGTTCGCGGCACATTTGGCCACCAGGAGCGAGGACCGGTATCCCACACGGGGCCTTCTCGGCGGCGTCGTCGCGCTCGCGCCGGCCTCCAATCTCGCCGGCACACTGGATCCGCTGGACGACCCCGGCCTGCGCTTGGCGTACCGGAACCTGGAGGTGGTCGGCGATCTCGGCGCCTTCTATCCGCTGTTCAGCAACGGAGTCTTCGGTGGTGACCCGGATATCGACGCGCGCGAGATCTTCCAGCCCGAGGCGCTCGCCAACTACCGGCGTGACTTCGACACCCGATCCCGCGCGGAGCTGAGCCAGGACCGGTTCTGGATGAAGCGGCCGCCGGTGGACGCCATAGACCCGGAGAACGGCATCTTCCGGGCGCCGGCGATGAAGCCGGGCACGCCTCGGGCCAAGGCCTGGATCGCCTACTGGAAGCAGGTCGACGACTTCAACCCGGCGCGGCGGATCACCGTGCCGGTCCGCATCTCCCAGGCCCTCGGCGACCAGCGGGTCAAGGCGGACAAGACCCGCAGGCTCATCGGCCGGCTCCGCGACATCAACGGCGAGCAGTCTGTGACAGAGGCCTACTATGCCGTCCTCGCCGGCGTGCCGGACCCGGTGTCCCTCGGCGACCATTTCGCCCTGCTGGTCGATGACGGCGAGATCCAGGCGGTCGTCGATTGGCTCGAAGGGCTGTAGGGCTGTAGGGCTGTAGGGCGTCCGGCGGGCGGCGCTATCGATACAGCGCCTCGCCGATCTTCTGGCTGGTGGTGGCGAGTTTGTCCGAGGCCGAGCGGATCGTGCAGGCGTCCTGGCTCTCCAGGGCTTGCCTGGTCGCCGCGATCGCGGCCTCGACCTCGGACTTCACGTCGTCCGGGATCCGCTCCCGGTACTGCTGGAGGAACGTCTCGGTCGAGTAGATGAGGTCCTGGGATTCGTTGCGTGCCTCCGCGGCCTCGTGACGGCGTTCGTCGTCGGCGGCGTACTGCTCGGCCTCGCGCGTCATGCGTTCGAGGTCTTCCTTCGGCAGCGCCGAGCCGCCGGTGACGACCACCGGCTTCGTCTGGCCGGTGGCCAGGTCCTTGGCCGAGACGTCGACCGTGCCGTCGGCGTCGAGGTCGAAGGTGACTTCGATCTGCGGCAGGCCTTGCGGCGCAGCCGGCAGATCGGTCACCTCGAACACACCGAGCCGGCGGTTCGCGGCCGCGAGCGCGCGCTCGCCCTGGAAGACCTCGACCATCAACGTGTCCTGATTGTCGGCGGACGTCGAGAAGATCTCGGAGCGCCTGGTCGGGATCGTGGTGTTCCGGTCGATCAGGGTGATCATCATGCCGTCGTCGGCCTCGATGCCGAGCGACAGGGGGACGACGTCGAGCAGGAGCACGTCCGAGATCGCCGCCTTCATCGCGTCGGCCAGCACCGCGGCTCCCACCGCACCTGCTTCGCCGTGGCGGTTGGTGCTGATCGGCTCTTTGCCGCCGGTCAGCTCGCGGACCAGGTCGACGACGGCCGGCATCCGGGTCGCGCCGCCGGCGAGCACGACGTGGTCGATCTGGTCGGCCGAGACGTCGGCGTCGTTGAGGACGAAGTGGAAGGGCATCCGACAGCGGCCGAGGAGATCGGCGGTGAGCTCCTGGAAATCGGCGCGCGTAAGGGCTTCTTCCAGATGCAGCGGGCCTTCGGCGCCGACGGCTATGTAGGGCAGGGAGATGTTCGTTTCCGTGGAGCCGGACAGCTCGATCTTGGCCTTCTCGCCGGCCTCGCGCAGCCGCCGCACGGCCATCTTGTCCTGCGAGAGGTCCACGCTGTGTGCTTCGTTGAACCGCGCCACCAGCCACTCGACGACCTTGTCGTCCCAGTCGTCGCCGCCGAGGTGGCTGTCGCCGTGGGTGGCCTTCACCTCGATGGTGGAGAAGCCGTCGTCGTCCTTGCCGACCTCCACCAAGGACACATCGAAGGTGCCGCCGCCGAAGTGCACCACGAGCACCAGCTCGGCGCCCTCGTCCTGGTGCAGCCCGTAGGCCAGGGCCGCGGCGGTGGGCTCGTTGACGATGCGCAGGACGTTCAGGCCGGCGATCTCGCCGGCCTCCTTGGTGGCCTGGCGCTCGGAGTCGGAGAAGGAGGCCGGGACGGTGATGACCGCGTCGGTGACCTTCTCCGACAGGTAGGACTCGGCGTCGCGCTTGAGCTTGTGCAGGATGAACGCGGAGATCTGCTGCGGCGTGAACTGCTTGTCGTCGATCCCGATCTTCCAGTCGGTGCCCATGTGGCGCTTGACCGAGCCGATGGTGCGCTCCACGTTGGTGACGGCCTGGCGCTTGGCGACCTCGCCGACCAGCACCTCGCCGTTCTTGGCGAAGGCCACCACGGACGGCGTCGTCCCGGAGCCCTCGGCGTTGGCGATCACCGTGGGCTCGCCGTGCTCCAGGACGCAGATCGCCGAGTGGCACGTGCCGAGGTCGATGCCAACGGGCCGTGGCATGGGTTCCTCCTCGCAGGCGGGAGCGGTACGAGCGGTCGAGGGCCATCGCGTGGTAGCAGAATACTGATTGAGCCGGCGGTGGCGTCTCAGTCAGCCGTCCTCAGCCGTCCTCAGCCGTACCAAGCCGTCCTCAGCCGGCCGTGGCCTCCGCCGCGCCCCGCCCGGCCTTCCGCCCGGAGAACAGGCAGCCGCCGAGGAAGGTTCCCTCCAGCGCGTTGTACCCGTGCATCCCGCCGCCGCCGAATCCGGCGACCTCGCCGGCCGCGTACAGGCCCGGGACCGGCGTGCCGTCCGCGGCCAGGACGCGGGAGTCCAGGTCGGTCTGGATGCCGCCGAGGGTCTTGCGCGTCAGGATGTTGAGTTTCACGCCGATCAGCGGGCCCGCCTCCGGGTCGAGGATCCGGTGCGGCGTGGCGGTGCGGCCCAGGCGGTCGCCGATGTAGCGGCGGGAGTTGCGGATGCCCTGGACCTGCGCGTCCTTGCTGTAGGGGTTGGCGATCTGCCCGTCGCGGGCCTCGATCTGGCGGCGCATCGCGGCGGGGTCCAGCAGGGGCTCGCCGGTCATCGCGTTCATCTTCGCGACCAGCTCGTCCAGCTCGCGCGCCACCACGAAGTCCGCGCCCTTGTCGACGAACGCCGCGACCGGCGCCGGGGCGCCCTTGCCGAGCAGCCGCTCGCGCAGGAACGCCTTGCGGTCGTTCGCCGTGATGTCGGGGTTCTGCTCCGAGCCCGACAGCGCGAACTCCTTCTCGACGATCTGCTGCGTCAGCACGAACCAGGAGTGGTCGTACCCTGCGATGTCGGGATCGGTCCGCAGGTGGCGCAGCGTCCCGAGCGTGTCGTAGCCCGGCAGGTACGGCGCGGGCAGCCGCCGCCCGAGCGCGTCGAACCACATCGACGACGGCCCCGGCAGGATCCTGATTCCGTGACCGGGCCAGACCGGGTCCCAGTTCCGCAGCCCCTCGGTGTAGTGCCACATGCGGTCGCGGTTGACCAGCCGCGCCCCGGCCCGCTCGCTGATCTCCAGCATCCGGCCGTCCACGTACGCCGGGACGCCGGTCACCATGAAGCCCGGCGCCTTGCCCAGCCGCTCGGGCCAGAACTGCCGCACCACCTCGTGGTTCGCGCCGATCCCGCCGCTGGTGACGATGACCGCCTGCGCCGACAGCTCGAACTCCCCGGCCGCCTCGCGGTTCGACGGGACGCCGCGGGCCGCGTCGTCGTCGGCCAGCACGGTGCCGCGCACGCCGGTCACGGCGCCGTCGGTGACCACCAGTTCATCCACCCGGTGCCGGTGGTGGAACGTCAGCAGCCCGCCGGCCGCGGCCTGCTTCGCCAACCGGACGAAGGGCTCTGAAACGCCGGTCCCGCAGCCCCAGGTGACGTGGAACCGCGGCACGGAGTTGCCGTGCCCGTCGGCGCGCAGATCGCCGCGCTCGGCCCAGCCGACCGTCGGCAGGAACTTCAGGCCGTGTCCGGTGAGCCAGGACCGCTTCTCACCGGCGGCGAACTCGACATAGGCGCGGGCCCAGCGGTAGCCCCAGGAGTCCTCGTCGTCCCGCCGGTCGAACTGCGCGCTGCCGAGCCAGTCGCTCCAGGCGAGGTCGAAGGAGTCCTTGACCCGCAGCCGCCGCTGCTCGGGGGTGTCCACGAGGAACAGCCCGCCGAACGACCACCACGCCTGCCCTCCCAGGTTCGCGGCGTTCTCCTGCTCGACCAGCGCCACCTTCCGGCCCTTCGAGGTCAGCTCGTGCGCGGCGGTGAGCCCGGCCAGTCCGGCTCCGACGATGATGACGTCAGCGTCCACGGGGCGGCTCCAATCGTGTCGTCGTTTCGTGCGGGCGTTGAGAACGAACTTAGTGGTCAGGAGCGCCCGAAGGGCCCCGGTCGGGCCAAGACACGGCGCGACCGGGACCCTTCGCGACCCGGACCCCGCCGGCTGGGTCAGCTCGGCCGGGTCAGCTCGGTCCGGTCAGTCCGGCCGGGTCAGTTGCGGTAGCGGAAGACGATCCGGCCGCGCGACAGGTCGTACGGCGTGATCTCCACCAGGACCCGGTCCTCCAGGTAGATCTTGATGAAGTTCTTGCGGATCTTCCCGCTGATGTGGGCGAGCACCCGGTGCCCGTTCTCCAGCTCCACGGTGAACATGGCGCTGCGCAGGCACTCGACGACCCGGCCCTCGACTTCGAGGCCGTTCTTGTTCTTCGTCATCGCACCAGCTCCAGGTTGCTGCTCACCGGCCGGGCGCCGACGCCCTCGAACAGTGCCGCGGCCGCGTGGTTGGACTCCTGCACCTCGGTCCATGCCTCGGCGAAGCCGGCGCGGTGCGCCGTCTCCAGGGCGTGGGCCAGCAGCGCCCGCCCGATGCCGCGCCTGCGCTCTTCGGCCCGGACCGCGAGCAGCCCGATGCGCGGCCGTCTCACTGTCACCACCCGGACCAGGCCCAGGTAGCGGTCCGGTGTCGCGGCCACCGCGTATTTCGCCGGGTCGACGATGGTGTCGCCCTCGGCGCGGGCGATCACCTCCGCGGGCATCGACTGCCACCCGACGCTCGCCTCGATCTCGTCACGGATCGCGCGGTCCACCACGCGCAACAGCTTCTCGTCCGCCTGGCCGCCCGGAACGATGGTCACACCGTCGGGCGGCAGCACGTCCTCGAGCCCTGTGACCCGCGGGTCGGTGGGCACGGCGTACTCCCACTCACGGCGCCGGACCGTGAAACCGGCACGCTGCCAGCCGGCCAGCAGCTCGGCGTCGGCTTCGTCGCCGATCGCGTGGAGCGGTGCGGGCAGCGCGGCCAGCATCACCTCGGCGAGCCGGTCGAAGGTGGCGTCGTGCCAGGCGTCGATGCTGACGAACAGGCGTCCGTCGGGCCGGTGCTCGGCGTAGCCGCGGCCGACCACATGGTCGTCGTCCAGCGCGTGCCATTGCCTGTCCGCGACACGCGTGATCGTCACCGCGTTCTCGCTCAGGCCGGAAAGGGAAGGCTTTGTATCCATCGGAGTCTCCTTCCAGGAGTGCCTCGATCTCAGGCGCTCCTGGCGACACCGAACGTCAGCCGCCGGACCGTGACGGACTGAGGGAGCACCCATGGGTGAACGGGTTCACGGGTCTCACCTCCTCACGACGACATCACGGTCGGTCGTGACCTTAGCAGCGGGCTCCCGCCTCGCGGAAACTGTTTTTCCGCCGGGACCGACGTCGGGCATCGTCGTGAACGCTTGGAAAACAAGTGTGTTTCGGCTCGTGTCGCGGGGAGTACCGGCTCCCAGAAGTGGAGAGTCTTACCTTGTGTCGATGCCACTCATCAGCCCCTCGCGCTTCGACGGGCCACTAGTGGAACGGGACGCCGAGGTCGCGCGATTCGAGCAGATCGTGGAAGCACTGCGCTCGGGGCACGGGACCATCCTGGAGATCGTCGGCGATCCCGGAATGGGGAAGACCAGCTTGCTGGCCCTTCTCGCGGGAATGGTCGCCGCCTCCGGGACGCGGCTGGCCCGGGGCCACGCGATCCGGGGCGAAGCCGCGCCCGGACAGATCTTCCGCAGCGCCTGGGAGGAACACGCGGCGCTGAGCGCGCAGGACCGCGAAGCCGCGCTGGATCCGCAGGCGGCCAGGACTTTGGCGACCGCGTGGGCCGCCGGGCCCGGTGGCGCGGTGCTGCTCGACGACGTGCAGTGGTGCGACCCGACGTCGGTCGAGATCGCCGTGCGGCTGGTGCGCAATCCCGTGCCGGGGCCGTTCCTGCTGGTCCTGGCGCACCGTTCGCGCCAGACGAGCCCGGCGCTGCTGGACGCGCTGGACGACGGCGTCCGCGTCGGAACCGTGACCCGGATCGTGGTGCCGCCGCTGAGCATGGAGGGCATGTGCGAGCTGCTCGGCCGCTGGGCCGGCGCTTCGGCGAATGCCACGGCGAGCGACGAGGCCCACAACCGCAGGCTCGGCGACGCGGCCGGCGGCAGTCCGCGCAATCTCAGGATCCTGCTGGCCGCCGGATGGGATCCGGTGCTGTGGCCGTTCCAGGCCGGCGGGGATCCGGGCGGGCTGCTGCGGGAGGCGGCGGCGCTGACGTCGGAGATCGAGCTGCTCTCTCCGGACGCCGGTGCGGTGCTGCGGGGCGCTGCGATTCTCGGCGACCCGATCCGGCCGGAGGACGTGACAGAGGTCTGCCAGCTTCCGGCCGACCGCGTCCTGGCGGCGCTGGGCGAGCTGACGCAGGCCGATCTCGTGCGGCGGCGGGGCAACGGCGAGTTCGCCTTTCGCGATCCGGTGCTGGCGCATGTCGCCCACGAGCATTCCAGCCTGTCCGAACAGTCGGCGGGACACCGGCGTGCCCTGGACCTGCTGACCAAGCGGGAGACCGCTGCGGCGTCGTTGGCTCGGCACGCGGAGCACCTGCTGGGTACGGATTCGGGGACCGCCGCGCCGATTCTGGCTCGGGCCGCCGCCGAGGTGGTGGCGCGGGATCCGGCTGCCGCGGCGCACTGGTCGGGGCTGGCGCTGGACCACATTCTCTACGGCGGCCAGGCGCGGGCCGAGGTGGAGATCCTGCGTTGCAGGGCTCTGATAGCGGTCGGACGGTTGGACGAGGCCCGGACGCTGGTGCACCAGGTGCTGGGGCATGTGTCGGAGCTGCCGTGGCAGCTGGCGCTTCGGGCGTACGGGGCCGCGGCGGATGTCGAGCGCTTGTTGTGCCGGTACTCCGAGGCCGAGGCTATAGCCGCCACGGCGCTCGGGTTGCTGCCGCCGCCGGGGCAGGGCGGGGAGCTTCCGCTCGAGGCCGTGATGATGATCTACGAGTACGCGCTGGTCCAGACACTGCGCGGAGATCACATTCAGGCTCGCGCGATGATCCGCACGGCTGTGGACACGAAGACTCGGGCCGAACATCCGACGGAAGTGGCGGTGCGCTGCCTGGCGGTGTGCCAGGACGCTTATCTGGGCAACGTCGCGGTCGCCGTCGAGGAGATGGAGCAGTGCGCCGGGGCGGTGGACGCGCTGGCGGATCCTCAGGCCGGTCAGTCTCCCGAGATGTTCGCGACGCTCGGGGTCGCAGAGCTCTACCTCGAACGGTTCGACGATGCCTCGCGGCATCTGAAGCGCGGGCTGAAGGTGGCCAGCGGCGGCACGCAGTTGCATGTGGTGCTGCATCAGTTGCTCGGTCTCGCGACTGTCGACCTGTTCACGGGGCGGCTGGAGACGAGCACGCAGTGGGCGGCGCAGGCCGAACGGCTTGCTTCGGCCATCGGGTCGCAGGAGAGCGTCGGGCTGGCCAAGGCTGCCCGCGCGTCGGCGATGATCTGGACTCAAGGGCAGCGCGACCTGCGGGAGATCCTGGCGCTGGCCGACTCCGCGATCGCCGACGTCGAGTCGCATCGCAGCTGGTGGGCCTTCAGCGCGCTGGGCTTGGCGGCTCAGGTGCAGCTGCTCGGCGGCGATCCCGAGGGCACGTTGCGGACGATGCTGGAGCGGGCCGACGGGCAGGACGTGGCGGCGGCGCAGCCCGCGCTCGAGCCGTCACTCAAGGCTCTGATGGCGCTGGCCGCGCTGCGGTGTGGCGATGTGGCGGCGGCGCGGGGCTGGACGGAGGATGCCGAAGCCGCAGCCGCGCGCCTCGCGCTGACCGGGCAGACGGCCGCCGCGATGCGTGCTCGGGCGGCGTTGCACTTGGACGACGGACACCCGGAACTCGCTGTGGACCTCTTCGAGCGGGCTGCTGATGGCTTCAACCGCGCCGGCGCCCCGATCCAACGTGCGTGGACCCTGGCGATGGGCGCCGCCGCGGCCGACGCGGCGCAGGGTCACGACGCCGCGCTGCTGCGGCTGGACGCCGCGTCGGCTGCGGCGGACGCGCTCGGCGCGCTGTGGGTGCAGGAGGACACGGCGCGGGCTCGCGCGGAGCTGGAGAGCATCCGCGACGAAGGCGGCAAGCCGGCGGCGGCCCGTGGGGAGGACGAAAGCCCGCTCGGCATGCTGAGCGACCGCGAGCGGGAGATCGCGGCGCTGGCGGCGGCGGGACTGCGGTCGCGGGAGATAGCGCAGCGGCTGTTCCTCAGCCCACGCACGGTCGAGGCGCACTTGGGGCGCGTGTATCGCCGGCTGGGAGTGTCGTCGCGGGGGGAGCTGCCGCGGATTATCGGGAACCGGGGCGGGGAGGGTGGCGGCGACGGAGGGTGATGCGCGGCGGGGAACCGCTGCCGTGGTGGGCTTTCACCTCCCCAGCAATCCGGCCCCGAAATAGTCCACCGCGTCGCGCACCCCTGGCAGCGCGAAGAAGTAGCCGCCGCCGGTCGGCTGGATGTAGTCGACCAGCGGTTCGCCGTTCAGGCGCTCCTGGACCGCTTGAAACTGCCGCTGCACGTCCTGCTGGTAGCAACAGAAGATCAGGCCGACGTCCAGGTTGCCGTTCAGGTCGAGGCCCCGCTCGTAGTTGTAGCCGCGGCGGAGGATCTGCTGCTTCGCCGTCGCGGTGGTGCGGGGGTTGGCGCGGCGGATGTGGGCGTCCATCGGGATCACCAGGCCGCGCGGATCCGCCTGGTAGTTCGGCGTGTCGTGCTCTGCCGAGCCGTCGAGGGGCGCGCCGCTGTCGCGGCGGCGGCCGATCATGTTCTCCTGCTCGTGCAGCGACACCCGGTCCCAGAACTCCACCAGCATCCTGATGATCCGCACCACCTGGTACGAGCCGCCCTCCGTCCACCCCGGCTCGGCCCCGCCGCCCCGCGTCCAGATCAGGTCCTCGGTCACCGAAGCCTTCGAGACGTCCGGGTTCGCGATCCCGTCCTTGAAGCCGAGCTGGTTGCGGGGAGCGCCGTCGGGTCGCGAAGCGGCATGAAAGCCGTCGACCTTCCACGCGGGTTGCATCCCGCCGCGCGTGTGCTTGGCGATGTCACGCAGCGCATGCATCACCGTGTCCCGCGAGTCCGCGCAGATCTGGAGCATCACGTCCCCGTGCAGCTCCGCCGACCCCTCGACATGGTCGTCCGGGAACACCGGCATCGCCGTGAGCTTCGCGGGCTTGCGACCGGCCAAGCCGAACCGGCCGTCGAACAGCGAGGCCCCGACCCCGACCGTCACCGTCAGCCCGTCAGAGGGCACACGCGAACCCAGCGTCGAGCTGTCAGCCGGAGCCGACGCGACATCCGTGGCCGTCGGCAAGCCGCCAGAGGTCAAGAACCTGACACGCTCGGTCAGCGTACGGAACAACGCGCCGAGGCCGGCCGCATCCCGCGCCGTGACGTTGAAGGCCACGAACGTCGCAGCATCCTGCGGCGGCGTCAGAATCCCGGCCTGATGCGGCCCCTCGAACGCGATGCGCCGCCCCGAAGGCCCGGGCTCGTCAGATCCGGCCACAGCCGCCGCGGCGATCCCCGCCGCACCTCCGACCGCGGCCGCCGAAGCCGCCCCGACGGCCGCGCCGCGCAGAAAAGACCGTCGTGCCACGCCGCTCATGCGTTCGTCCTCGGGGCCAGCAGGTTCGGGATCGTCGACAGGTCTTCGAGCAGCTGGTCCAGATCGGCGTCGAGCCGCTGACGCTGCGCGGCGGTGAGGGCCGGCGCCGGAGTCCAGTTCCCCGAGCCGTCACGCGTCGCCCGCAGATCGCCCTGCACAGTCGCTATCTCCGCATCGAGCCTGCCGCGCAGCCCCGGAGCCCGATCGTCGATCAACGGCGCCAAGACGCTGAGCACTTCCTGCGTGCCCTCGGTGTTCGCATACGCCGTGGCCAGGCTCGTGCCGCTGCCGTAGTCCGACGCCGCGGTGACTTGGAACTGCAGGGTGTTCTCCAGAATCTCGTGGGCGCGCAACGGCAAATCGCCGGGATCGACCTCCTCGCTCGGGAAGTCGCTGATCAAGCCCTGCACCGACGTGACGAGGGCTTGCGTCAGAGGCCGTATATCCGCAGCGGATCCGCCATGCCAGAGCACGTACTCGATCGCGTGCAAACCGGCCCAGTCCTTGTCCGCCGTGCCGTCCGGGAGCCCCGCCGGCGTCCCGTCGATCGCGTCGTCGAAGTCGCCGAACGAGTTGTACGCCGCGCCCAAACGCTCATAGGCGAGGTGCGCGGTCAGCCAGTCCGCCTTCGCCGCCTGCAGATCGCCGCGCCCGATGTCGGCATCGAGCGTCTGCGAGGCGGTGAGCAGCTTCGGCAGGAACGCGCCCAACCAGTCGCGATAGGCGTTCACCGGCGCGGTCATGTCCAGGTCGGGCAACGGCTTGTAGCCGGCGACCGCACCGGCCGTCGTGCCCGAGACAGAGAACTGCGACGTGGTGTGAATCGTGCCGTCGGACAGGACGCACCGGATCGCGTACCGTCCCGCCCCGAGGGTCGTGGCCAGGGGCAGCGTGCGTCCCGGTGTCAGCCACGGGATCTCGGCGTAGACCCGGTCGGCGGTGTCGACGAGATAGATGGTCGCGAAGACTTTCGTGTCGTCGGTGACCGCGAAGGCGACGCGGCCGGCGTCGGCGGCGGCCGGAGGCGTCCCGCATCCGGCGTCGCGCACGGCGATCGGGCCGCCGGCGGTCTCCGGATGGGATCGGGCGACGCCCGCCACCACGGCCACAGCCGTCACGATCGGCAGCACCGCGAGACGTACCTGCCAGGAGGCACGGCGCATACGGCTGGGGTTCCTTTCGTCGTTCTCCACGCGGTTCACAGCACGGTGCAGCACGGTTCACAGCACGGCGCGGACGGCCCGGAGAACTCCGGGCCGTCCGCTACACGCAGCGGGAATCGAGCGTGAGCTCAGCTCCAGATGTCGCTGATGACAGCGGCGCCCGAGCTGTTGCCGACCGGGCTCAGACCGTACATCTGCTCCAGCGTCGCGAGCAGGTTGTAGTGGTTGATCTGCTCGCTGTAGTGGCCGGTCTTCACCCCGGCGCCGTAGACGATCGTCGGGATCTGGTTGCTCTCGCTGTAGTCGTCCTCGTCCCAGGTGACGATCAGCAGGCTGTTGTTCGCCTTGGCCCACGTGGCGTACGCCGACAGGTTGTTCTTCAGCCAGGTGTCGCCGGTGCCGACGGTGCCGTCGTGCATGTCGTCGTTGAGGTTCGGGATGACGAACGACAGGGTCGGCAGGCTCGCGTAGCTGGAGCTGGACGGGAACTGGGTGAACGGCACCGAGTCCGAGCCGGGCACGTTGCTGAAGTTGATCCACGGCGAGTGCTTGCGCGCGTACTTGCCCGAGGAGCAGGTCGTCGAGCCGGTGCTCGGCAGGCCCTCGGAGTAGCCCTTGAAGGTCTTGCCGGCCGCGAGCAGCTCCGAGCCGAGGTTGGCCTTCGCGCCCTCGTTGGTCGGGCAGGCGTCCGAGGTCAGGCCGAAGGTGCTGCCGCCGAACAGCGCCATGTAGTTCGGCTCGCTCGGGTGGGTGACCCCGAAGGAGTCGGTCAGCAGCGCGCCGGAGGAAGCCAGGGAATTGATGTACGGAGCGCTGGAGCTCCCGATGATGTCGCTGTAGGAGTGGTTCTCCTCCATCACCACGACGACGTGGGCGGGGGTCGGCACCACACCGGCCGTGGCCGGGGAAGCCGCCGGGGCGGCGGAGGCCGTGGCGAACGGGATGAGAGCGGCGGCCAGGGCGACAGTGCCGACGGCCGCGGACAGCGTCAAGGCCTTGCGGGTCATGCGCATGGGTTCTCTCCTGATGCGGGAGGGGGCGGGCGTGGGGAAGGCAGCACCGGTGATGCTAGATACAGACCGTGACAAACGGAACACCGAGCGAGGCAAAGGATTGGTTAACATCAAGAAGCTGAATGCCGCGGCGCGGGAAACGACCGTGTCGGGACACAGCGATCTTCAAACAGTCAGGGTTCTGTTAAACGCGGCGAGCGTCCCGGTTCACTTTCGTGGACCGGGACGCTCGGCGGGTCGCCACTCAGGAACCGGCGTCGGCCAGCCGCAGATCCACCGCGTCGGAGCCGTACTTCGAGCCCGTCCAGTTCGCCACGACCGTCACGCGCACCCCGTCGAGCACCGCCGAGTTCCCGACCGTGATCACCTGGGGAGGCGTGTGCTGGTTGTCCGGGTTGCCGCAGGTCCAGGCTGAGAACGCGGGGCTTCCGTCGTCCGGATGGCGCCATTCGTACAGCGAGACGGTGACCACGACGCCGTCCCGCCGGGTGAACGTCACGGTCGGCGCCTGCGCCCTCGGCGACGCCGTGGCACATCGCGGCCAGCGCCGCCACGACCCGGTGCTGCTGTCGGAGCTGCGGCGCCCCCGGGTGCAGGCGATGTTTGTTCAGATTGCGCTGGCCGAGGGTATGGCTGGGCGGCCGGTGAGTTCGGCGACGCTGCACCGGATCCATGCCACGTTGCGCGCGGCATTGAACGAGGCTGTCCGGGTTGGGTTGGTCGCTGTGAATCCCGCGGTCGGTGTGGAGTCGCCGTCGGTGCCTCATCCGCGCCCGACGGTGTGGACGGCTGAGCGTATGGCGTCCTGGAGGCGTGACGGTCTCCGGCCTGTAGTGCCGGTGTGGACCCCGGCGCAGACCGCGGAGTTCCTGTCGCTTGTGCGTGGGCATCGACTGTATGCGCTGTTCCATCTGGTGGTGTTGACCGGGCTGCGCCGCGGCGAGGTCTGCGGCTTGCGCTGGACGGATCT
>Ga0207695_10002434_pt1 | contig 27508 bp, 29 predicted proteins | sample KBSC54metaG_FD_184354 | JGI IMG/M metagenome (GOLD analysis project Ga0207695, IMG submission 184354) | Corn rhizosphere microbial communities from Kellogg Biological Station, Michigan, USA - KBS C5-4 metaG (SPAdes) (version 2) | ecosystem: Host-associated > Plants > Roots > Rhizosphere > Soil...
CGAGGGGCATAAGAGCGCTGATCGCAGGGTCCTGAAGGCGGTAGCCCGTCCGGGGCCCCAATTTGGAGCGCGTCTTATAGTGGCCCATCACCCCGAACGCAACGACGCCCGGAGAGGCTCCAAGAAGCGGCCCCATGGACACTTTTCCCGGCGTCCGGAGGCGGTGGCCGACGACTGGATCTGGGGCTGGCACGCCGTCGAGGCGGCGCTCGCCAATCCCCGGCGCGGCTCGGCCGAACTGATCCTGGCCACGCCGGAGCGGATCAAGCAGATCGAGGCCCGGTTCGGCCGGCTGGCGGTCGTGCAGCAGGCCGACAACCAGCAGATCGCCCAGCGCCTGCCGCAGGGCTCCGTGCACCAGGGCGTGGCGGTGCGCGGCGCGACGCTGGAGGCCGCAGACCTCTCGGACTTCGAACCCCGGCCGGGCGCGGTGCTCTTGATGCTCGACCAGGTCACCGACCCGCAGAACGTCGGCGCCATGCTGCGCTCGGCGGCGGCCTTCGGGGCCGTGGGCGTGGTGCTGCAGGACCGCCATGCGCCGCGCTTCACCGGCGCGCTCGCCAAGGCCGCGGCCGGGGCGGTGGACAAGGTCCCGGTGGCCCGGGTGGTGAACCTGTCGCGGGCGCTGGACGAGCTGACCACCGCCGGCTGGCGCGCCGTGGGCCTGGCGGGCGAGGCGGAGCGGACGCTGGGGCAGGTGCTGGACGGGTCGCCCACCGTGCTGGTCATGGGCTCGGAGGGCGAGGGCCTGCGCCGCCTGGTGGCCGACCACTGCGACGAGCTGGCCAGGATCCCCATGCCGGGCGGGTTCGAGAGCCTGAACGTCTCGGCCGCCGCCGCGGTCGCGCTCTACGAGGCCTCACGGCCGCGCTGACGCCGGCTTGCAGCCGACAGGCGGCTGCCGCATTGAAGACCCGATGGCCCTTACCGACCTCTTGAGCGCCGGCGCGTTCGCGACCTTCCTGCAAGTGGTGTTCATCGACCTGGCGCTGGCCGGGGACAACGCCGTCGCCGTGGGCATGGCCGCGGCCGGACTGCCGGAGCGCCAGCGCAAGAAGGCCATCGTGCTGGGCATGGGCGCGGCGGTGATCATGCTGATCACCTTCGCCCTGGTCACCACCCAGCTCCTGCGGGTCGTGGGCCTCCTGCTGGCCGGCGGCTGCCTGCTGCTCTGGGTCTGCTGGAAGATGTGGCGCGACCTGCGCGAGGCGGGACGCGAGGAGGAGGCCGAGGGCGAAGAGGCGCTGGGCATCCCCGCCGGCGCCAAGCGCGCGCCCAAGCCCAAGACCCTGCGCGCCGCCCTCCTCCAGATCCTGATGGCCGACCTGGCCATGTCGCTGGACAACGTGCTGGCGGTCGCCGGCGCGGCCCGGCAGCACCCCTGGGTGCTGGTAGGGGGGCTCATGCTCTCCATCACGCTCACGGGCCTGGCCGCCAGTCTGATCGCCAAGCTGCTGCACCGGTTCCGCTGGATCGGCTATGTGGGCCTGCTCATCGTGCTCTACGTCTCGGCCCAGATGATCTGGGACGGCGTACGAGCCCTCTCCATCGATACCGGCGCCACCCGCGTCTACAACCAGGCCATGCCGGGTCCCCTCGACATCAAGCCGCCCGAGGTCGCCAAGCGGAAGGCGAAGTAGCCGTCAGGCGGCCTCCGGACCGCCGAAACGCTCGCGCCAGGCCGCGACCTGATCGTCCTCGACCTTCTTGAACAGCACCTCGGGCGCCTTCACCGCGCGGCCGGCCGGCAGGATGTCGAGGGTCCCCGCCCCGTCCAGCGCCGGCCATGTCCCCGGGAAGCTCTCGCCGACCGAGAGCGCGACGGTCTCGGCGGCGAAGGGGATGAACGGCTCGGAGACCTTGGCGAACAGGGCCACCAGGTTGAGGCCGGTGCGGACGGCCACGGCGGCAAGTTGCGGATCGGTCTTCAGCGCCGTCCAGGGCGCGGCCTCGGTCAGGTAGCCGTTGCCCAGCACCCAGAGCTGGCGAAGTGCTGCGGTCGCCTTGCGGAACTCGCGGCCCTCCAGGTGGTCGGTGAGCTCGCGCAGCTTGGCCAGCACGTCCTTGTGGAGCTTGAACTCCAAGGGACCATCGCCGCCGCCCGCCGGGACCACGCCCTCGAACCGCGTCTCGGTGAACTTCAGGATGCGGTTGACGAAATTGCCCAGCACGTCGGCCAGGTCGGCGTTCACCTGCGCCTGGAACTGCTCCCAGGTGAAGGTGGCGTCGGAGGTCTCCGGGGTGTTGGCGGTGATCCACCAGCGCCAGTAGTCCGGCGGCAGGAGCTCCAGCGCCTGGTCCATGAAGACGCCGCGATTCTGCGAGGTGGAGAACTTGCCGCCGTAGTAGTCGAGCCAGTTGAAGCCCTTGAGCTGGTCGACCAGCTTCCAGGGCGCGTTGGCGGCCGGCGACCACTTGCCGTCGGCGGACAGCTTCTCGTTCAGTCCGATCAGGGTGCAGGGGAAGCCCACGGTGTGGAAGGGCACGTTGTCCTTGCCCATGAACTCCACATAGGTCACGTCGGCGGCGGCCGGCTCGCGCCACCAGCGCTCCCATACCGCATCGTCGGGCGGCGGCTGGCCGGCCTCGGCGGCCCGGGCGTCGGCCCATTCCCAGGTGGCGGCGATATATTCGATCGGCGCGTCGAACCAGACGTAGAACACCTTGCCCGCCAGGCCCTCGATGTCCGGCGTCTGGCCCTCGGGATTCGGCCCCCATTCGAAGGCGTTGACCGGCACGCCCCATTCGAGGTCGCGGGTGATGCCGCGGTCCTGCAGGCCCTCGTCCAGCCATTTGAGCGCGATGGAGGTGACCAGCAGCGGCCACTGGCTGCGCTTGCCCTCGATCCAGTCGCGCAGCTTCCCGGAGAACAGGCTCTGACGCAGGAACAGGTGCTTGGAGCCGCGGATCTCGATGTCGGTGGAGCCGGAGATCGCCGAGCGCGGGTGCAGCAGGTCGGCGGGGTCCAGCACCCGGGTGCAGTTCTCGCACTGGTCGCCGCGGGCGGCCTCATAGCCGCAGTGCGGGCAGGTCCCGATCACATAGCGGTCGGGCAGGAAGCGCTTGTCGGCGTTGGAGTAGACCTGCTGGGTCACCCGCTCCTCGATGAAGCCGGCTTCCCACAGCGCCTGCGCGAAGCGCTGGGTCAGGCGGTGGTTCTGCGGCGAGGACGAGCGTCCGAAGTGGTCCCAGGAGAGGCCGAAGGCGCGGCCCAGGTCGTGCTGCACCTGGTGCTGCTCGGCGCAGAAGGTGGCCGGGTCCTGGCCCTTCTCCGCGGCCGCGAGCTCGGTGGGCGTGCCGTGCTCGTCGGTGGCGCAGATGTAGAGCGTCTCGCGGCCGCGGCTGCGCTGGAAGCGCGCGTAGACGTCGGCCGGCAGCATCGAGCCCGCCAGCGTCCCCAGATGCTTGATCCCATTGATGTAGGGCAGCGCGGACGTGATCAGGATGCGGGACATGACGGCTCTCGAAATGAGGAGAAGGCGCGGCTTATAGGCTGACGGCGCCGGTTCGCCAAAGGCCGTGCTTGCGAAATCAGTGGAACGGGCCCTGGAAGACGAAGAGCGCGCCGGCCGCGATCAGGAGAAAGCCGATGGCGTGGTTGATCGTGACCGGCTCCTTCAGCCACAGGATCGAGAACACCGCGAAGACCGCCAGCGTGATCACCTCCTGCATGGCCTTGAGCTCCGCCGGATCGTAGACCGCCCGCCCCAGACGGTTGGCCGGGACGGCGAGGCAATATTCGAAGAAGGCGATTCCCCAGCTGATCAGCACGATCAGCCACATCGCCCGGTGCTCCACCTTCAGCTGGCCGTACCAGGCGAAGGTCATGAAGACGTTCGAGACGACCAGCAGCAGGATCGGGAAGATCGCGGTCCAGTTCAGCGACATCTGGAGAGTCTCCGGCGAGGTTCGGCGTTGAGGCCCGCATCGCTCGCCCTATAACGTCCGCGGGCCAAGGGGAGCGGCATGCGCAAATGGATCAAGGCGCTGGGGGTTGCAACGGCGCTCGCCGTGGCGGCCTGCGGTCCCGCCAGGACCCCGCAGGGCGGCGGCGGCGTGCTGAACATCTACAACTGGTCCGACTACATCGACCCGGCGCTGCTGAAGGACTTCACCGCCCAGACCGGGATCAAGGTCCGCTACGACACCTTCGATTCCAACGAGGTCCTGGAGACCAAGCTGCTGCAGGGCCACAGCGGCTACGACCTGGCGGTCCCGTCCAACCACAACCTCGCCCGCTACATCGCCGCCCAGGCCATCCAGCCGCTCGACAAGAGCCGCCTGAAGGGCCTGCAGAACCTGTCGCCGGAGGTGACGACGCGCATGGCGGCCTTCGATCCGGGGGCGAAGTACGCCGTGCCCTACATGCAGGGCACCATCGGCCTCGGCTACAACGCCGCCGCGGTCGCCCAGCGGCTGCCGGGCGTGAAGATCGACAGCTGGGCGGTGGTGTTCGACCCGAAGATCCTCAGCCGGCTGCAGGACTGCGGGGTCTATTTCCTCGACGCCTCGGAAGACATGTACGCCGTGGCGCTGAACTACCTGGGCAAGGACCCGAACTCCCGCGACCCCGCGGACTACGCCGCCGCCACAGACCTCCTGATGAAGGTCCGCCCCTATGTGCGGAAGTTCCACTCCTCGGAATATATCGACGCGCTGGCCAACGGCGACATCTGCCTGGCCATCGGCTATTCCGGCGATGTCCTGCAGGCCAGGAGCCGCGCCCGGGAGGCTGGGAACAAGGTGACCCTCGCCTACGTCATCCCCAAGGAGGGCAGCCAGGTCTGGTTCGACGTCTTCACGATCCCGGCCGACGCCCCGAACCCGGCCGCGGCCTACAGCTTCCTGAACTTCATGCTGCGGCCCCAGGTGATCGCCCGCGCCTCCAACGCCACCAAGTACGCCAACGCTAACGCCGCGGCGACGCCGCTGGTGGATCCCGCCGTGCGCGACGATCCGGCCGCCTATCCGCCGCCCGAGATATCCCGGCGGCTCTTCGTCACCACCACCAAGGACCAGGGCCTGCTGCGCGAGGTGAACCGCCAGTGGACGCGCGTCCTGACCGGCCAGTGACCGCAGCCCCGCTCGTCCGCTTCGAGGGCGTCGCCAAGCGGTTCGGCGAGATCGCCGCGGTGGACGGCGTCACGCTGGACATCGCCGAGGGCGAGTTCTTCGCCCTGCTGGGCCCCTCGGGCTGCGGCAAGACCACCTTGATGCGCCTGCTGGCCGGGTTCGCGGTCCCCGACGCGGGCCGCATCCTGCTGGGCGGCGAGGACATCGCCGGCCTGCCGCCGCACCGGCGGCCCTCCAGCATGATGTTCCAGACCTACGCCCTCTTCCCGCACCTGAACGTCGAGAAGAACATCGGCTTCGGGCTGAAGCAGCAGGGCTGGCCCAGGGACAAGGCCGCCGCCCGGGTCGAGGAGATGCTGGGCCTGGTCAGGCTGGAGGGCCTGAACCGGCGCCGGCCGGACCAGCTCTCCGGCGGCCAGGCGCAGCGGGTGGCGCTGGCCCGCGCGCTGGCGCCGGGCCCGAAGATCCTGCTGCTCGACGAGCCGCTGGCCGCCCTCGACCGCAAGCTGCGCGAAGAGACCCAGCTGGAGTTGAAGGCCATGCAGCGGCGCCTCGGCGTCACCTTCATGATCGTCACCCACGACCAGGACGAGGCCATGGTGGTCGCCGACCGGATCGCGGTGATGCGCGAGGGCCAGATCGCCCAGGTCGGACCGCCGCGGGAGGTCTACGAACGGCCAGCCAGCCGCTATGTCGCAGAGTTCCTGGGCGAGGCGAACCTCATCGCCGAGGGCGGCGGCTGGCGGCTGGTGCGCCCCGAGCGGATGACCATCTCGCCCACGGCCCAGGCGGACGGGCTGGCCGGCGAGGTCGCGGAGATCGCCTACCTGGGCGACCGCACCCGCTATGTCGTGCGCGCCGGCCCGGGCCGGCCCTGGCTGGTCAGCCGCGCCAACGTGGGCCCGCCCCTGCCGCTGAAGGTGGGCGATCGGGCCTGGGTCTCCTTCGCGCCCGGCGATGCGGTGGCGCTGGCGCGATGAAATCCCCGCTCACCCCCGCGAAGGCGGGGGCCCAAGCCGAGCCAAGCACGCAGCGGAAACGTCGCATGGGTTCCCGCCTTCGCGGGAATGAGCGGAACCGGAAATGGCTCGCCGCCGCCCTGCCCTACGTCTGGCTGCTGGTGTTCTTCGCCCTGCCGTTCCTGCTGGTGGCGAAGCTGTCCCTGTCGCACACCGTGCTGGCGATCCCGCCCTATGCGCCGCAGCTCGACCTCTCCAAGGGCCACGCCGGGGTCAGGGCCTTCGTCCACGAGCTAAACTTCCAGACCTACGGCCGCCTGGCCGGCGACCGCCTCTACGTCCTGGCCTATCTGTCGAGCCTGAAATTCGCGGCGGTCGCCACCGCCCTGCTGCTGGCGATCGGCTATCCGATCGCCTACGGGATGAGCCGCTTCGCGCCGGCGACGCGCCGGGCGCTGGTCCTGGCGGTGATCCTGCCGTTCTGGACCAGCTTCCTGATCCGCATCTACGCCTGGATCGCGATCCTCAAGCCCGCGGGCCTGCTCAACCAGGCGCTGGCGGTCCTGCACCTGCCGCCGGTGAGCCTGCTCAACACCGACGCCGCGGTGATCCTGGGCCTGGTCTACGCCTATCTGCCGTTCATGGTCCTGCCGCTCTATGCGGTGCTGGAACGGCAGGACCGAAGCCTGATCGAGGCGGCGGAGGACCTCGGCTGCACCCGCACGAGCGCCTTCTGGCGCGTGACCTTCCCGCTGTCTTGGCCCGGGGTGGCGGCGGGCGCGCTGATCTGCTTCATCCCGATGGTGGGCGAGTTCGTGATCCCCGACCTGCTGGGCGGCTCGAACACCCTGATGCTGGGCCGCACGCTCTGGACCGAGTTCTTCGCCGATCGCGACTGGCCGGCGGCCTCGGCCGTGGCGATCGTGCTGCTGGCGACGCTCTGCGTCCCCATCGCCCTCTTCCAGCGCCAGCAGGCCCCCCTTCTCAAGGAACCCGGGGTGGCGCGGTGAGGTCGGGACCGAGCGCGTTCAACCGCGTCAGCGTGGGCCTGGGGCTGGCCTTCCTCTACGCGCCGATCGCGCTGCTGGTGCTCTATTCGTTCAACGCCAGCCGCCTGGTGACCGTCTGGGGCGGCTTCTCGACCCGCTGGTACGCCGCGCTCGCCCAGGACGACCAGATGCGGGACGCCGTCTGGGTGACCCTGCGGCTCGGCGTGATCTCGGCGAGCGCCGCCACCCTGCTGGGCGCCCTGGCGGCCGTGGCGCTCGTGCGTTCCGGCCGTTTCCGGGGCCGGACCCTGTTCGCCGGCATGATCTACGCCCCGCTGGTGATGCCCGAGGTGATCCTCGGGCTGTCGCTGCTGCTGCTGTTCGTGGCGCTCGGCCTGCCGCGCGGGTTCTGGACCGTGGCGGCCAGCCATACGACCGTGACGCTCTGCTACGCGACCGTGGTCATCCAGGCGCGGCTGGCGTCCTTCGACGTGAGCCTGGAGGAGGCCGCCCGGGACCTCGGCTGCACGCCGCTCGGTGCGTTCCTGAGGGTGACCCTGCCCAACATCGCCCCGGCGGTGACCGCCGCCTGGATGCTGGCCTTCACGCTCTCGCTGGACGACCTGGTGATCGCGAGCTTCACCTCGGGGCCGGGTGCGACGACCCTGCCCATGCGCCTCTACAGCCAGGTGCGGCTGGGGGTGAACCCGGAGATCAACGCCGTCTCGACCCTGCTGATCGCCGCGGTCGGCGCGGGCGTGCTGGCCGTCGGCCTGATCGGGCGCCGGCGCGCGCGCGCCTAGGCCGGGGCCTTGCGGCGTCCGCGCAGGACCGAGCCCGCCGCGCCGAAGCCCAGGATCATCATCAGCCAGGTCGCGGGCTCCGGCACCGGGCCCGGAACCACCGGGATGTCGGGGCCGCCCACCGGGACCGAGTTGACCTGCGGCTTGAAGGTCAGAGGCGGGGTCGGCCCGCCGCCCTCCGGCGGCGTGCTACAGCTGTTGGTCGCGATGCAGCCGGTCGGGGCGTCCGGGACCGTGATCGGGTCGGTGATCGGACCGAGCGGCGGATCGCCGCCGATGGGACCGCCGGTGGTGGGCGGGGTCCCCCCGGACCCGCCGCCACCGCCACCGCCGCCGCCACCGCCGCCGAAGCCGCCCCCACCGCCGCCGCCGCCACCGCCGCCGCCACCGCCGAGGAAGCCGAAGAGGCCGCTGCCCGGCTTGTCGCCCTGGTCATCGGCCGGATCGGATGGGCCGGTCGGGTCGCTGGGGCCGGTCAGGCCGCCTTCGCCGTCGCCGGAGGCGTCGCCGCCGATGCCGGCGTCGGCGGGACCGGACTGGCCGCCCTGGTTGACGTTGTCGCTGCTGCCGCCGTCCGCCTGGCGCGCCGCGAAGTCGGCCAGGCGCATCAGGCCGTCCTCGCCGTTCGGGATGAACCCGCCGTTCGCGTCGTCGCGGCCGTCGCCGGGACCATAGGGGCCATGCCCGCCCCCGGACGCCCCAAGTTGGAGCAGGCCGCCCGAACCGCCGCCCGCGCCGCCGTCGGCGGTCGGGCTCTGCTGGGTCACCGGGGCCCCGCCGCCGCCGTGCGGACCGTCGCCGGCCGAGGCGCTGTGCGGATCGTCCTGCGCGCCCTGCGCGTGATGATGCTGCTGCCCGCCGCCGTTCGAGAACGCCATCGCCGTCGCCGCCACGAAGGTGGCGACCACGCCCGGCGCCAGGCGGCGGAGGTGTCTCGATTTGGCACGGACTCTGGTCATGAGCCGCTCGTTGCAAGCCTCGTGCACACGAGCGAACTTCTCAATTTCCAGGCGACTTCCGGCGCACCCCGCCGTCGGCTTCGCCCGTCAGAGCGGCGGGGTCCGGTCGAACCAGGGCTGCGCCTGCTCGAGCTGGGCGGCCAGGCGGAACAACGTCGCCTCGGCCCCCATGCGGGCTACGAACTGGATCCCGATCGGCAGGCCCGAGCGGCTCTGCGCCAGCGGCACGGTCATCGCCGGCTGGCCGGTGTTGTTGAACGCCTGGGTGTTCGGCATGAAGGCGAACAGCCGCTCGCCGATCAGCTTCGGGTCCTCCAGGATCCAGCCGATCGGGATGGCCGGGCTTCCCAGCGTCGACAGCAGCAGGACGTCATAGGTCTCGAAGAGCTGCGCCTCGACGCGGGTGTAGGCGTGCAGCGCCTGGATGCCGCGCACATAGGCCGCGGCGGTGACGCCCGAACCGCGGCGGTAGGTCGCCAGGGTGGCGGCTTCGACGTCGCCGGGCTCGATCGGCCGGCCGCGCCGCTCGGCCTCGGCGTCCAGGCCCGCGGCGATGCTGGCCGAGATCACCACGCCGGCGGCGGCCTGCATGGCGGCGGCGTCGCCGGGGATGGTCGCCTCCTCCACGTGGTGGCCGAGCGCCTCGCAGAGCTTCGCGGCCTCCAGCACCGCGGCGGCGCACTCCGGATCGAGGCCAGGCGCCTGCATGGCCGCGGTGGTGAAGGCGATGCGCAGGCGGCCGGGCTCGCGCGCGGCCTCCTCGGCGAACGGGCGCTCCGGAGGGGCGAGGAAATAGGGGTCGCCGGGCTGCGGGCGGCAGGCCACGTCCAGCAGGTGGGCGCTGTCGCGCACCGAGCGGGTTACGGCGTGCTGGATCGAGGCGCCCGCCCAACCCTCGCCCAGCGGGGCGAACGAGACCCGGCCCCGCGACGGCTTCAGGCCGAACAGCCCGCAGCAGGCGGCCGGCGTGCGGATCGAGCCGCCGCCGTCGCTGGCGTGGGCCGCCGGCGCGATGCCCGCCGCCACCGCCGCCGCCGCCCCGCCGGACGAGCCGCCCGGCGTGCGCGACAGGTCCCAGGGATTGCGGCAGACGCCCAGCAGCTCCGACTCGGTCATCGGCCACAGGCCGAATTCCGGGGTGTTGGTCTTGCCGAAGATCGAGAGCCCCGCGCCCTTGTAGGCGGCGGTGAGCGCGCTGTCGGCGGTCGCGACGGCGTCGGCGAACAGCCGCGAGCCGCCGGTCGTGGGCGTGCCGGCCAGGGTCGCCCCCAGGTCCTTCAGCAGGAAGGGCACGCCGCGGAAGGCGCCGGAGCCGGCCGCCTCGCCCCGGGCCCGCTCGGTGAGGTCCTGGGTGACGGCGTTGATCTGCGGATTGACCTGCGCCATCCGCGCGGCCGCGGCGTCCAGCAGCTCACCCGGGCTCACCTCGCGCCGCGCGACCAGTTCGGCCAGGCCCACGGCGTCGTGGCGGCGATAGTCCTCGAAGTCCATGGCGATCACCCTGCTCTGCTGTCGCCCAAGGCAAAGCACAGCCGCGCCCTCGAACCAACCGCCGCGTTCGGCGGCTGACATCGCGGGCTTTCGTGGCTAAAGCCCTCACCACGGCGCCGGATTAGCTCAGCTGGTAGAGCAGCGGTTTTGTAAACCGAAGGTCGCGGGTTCGAGTCCTGCATCCGGCACCGGCGCCGAACTCACCGCTTCCGCTGCGCCGCCTGCTGCTGGATCATCTGCACGCCCTTGGCGTTCGGGCACGGCAGGATCGACCCCCAGGACCCGTTCGCCGGCGCCAGGTAGACCAGCATGACCATGGTCTGCCCCGCGCTGGTCCTGGCGTTGATCTGCATCACCTGGGTGGGCCGCACCGGATAGGCGAAGGCGTCCGCCGGCACGCCGAACGGCTCGGCCGGGCCGGCGAAGGGCTTGAACGCCTCCAGCTCGTAGGCGCCCGTCAGCGACGCTCCGGTCTCCAGGTCGCCGGCGAACTGGTAGTCGTAGTAGCTGCGGTCCGCGGCGTTGATGCAGGCCAGCGTCGCGGGGTGGTAGACGCTCCTCAACCGCTTGAGATCGTTGGACCGCAGGGCCGCGATATAGGTCGCGGCGAACTGGCGCTGCGCCGGTGTGGGCGGCTGGGCGGCGGCGGCCGCCGCCAGCGGCAGCGCGAGACAGGCCGCCAGCAGGCCGGCCGCCCTCGCCCGTCGCGCCAGCCTGCGGTCGGGCGCCTGCCTCACCGCTGACGCGAAGCGAGCTGCTGGCGGATCATCTGCATGCCCTTGGCGGTCGGACAGGGCAGCACGACGCCCCAGCCGCCGTTCGTCGGCGCGAGATAGACGATCAGGGTCCGGATCTTCACATGCATGTTGTCGCCGCCGCGGGCGTCGATCTGCATTTCGTAGGTCGGGGTGACCGGATAGATGAAGAGGTCGGAGCCGTCCATGAACGCAGGCCCGGCCGGAGCCTTGAAGCTGGTCAGCCGGTAGGGACCGCCGAACTCCGCCCCGCTCTGCAGGGCCTTGTCCAGCACCGCGTCGAAATAGGGCTGGCTGGCCGCGTTGATGCAGGCCAGCGTCGCCGGATGGTAGATCGCCTTGACCTGGCTGGGGTCGTTGGACTGCAGCGCCGCCACATAGGCCGCCGCGAACCGCTGCTGGGCCGCGGTCGGCGCCTGGGCGGCGGCGGGGGCGGCCGCGGCCAGGGCGACGCCGGCGGCGATCGCGCAGGTGGCCAGGCTCCAGCGGGACCTTGACGTGCGATGGGACATTTCGGCGCCTCCGTGAAACGCCGACCTTGGGATACCGATGGTTTCCCACTCTCTAACCCAGTGTCGCCCGCGCGAAGAACGCACAATTTCCGCGTTGTTCGCGCGACATGCCTCAGCGTCAGGTTGCTGTCCACGCGCAGCGGTGTTGATGCTATCGCCGCGCGTCCGCAGACGGTCCCCAGGTCGACAAGGAGACGGCGATGAGACCAACAGCTCTGGCGGCCTTGCTGCTGATGCTCGCCACGGGCGCCGCCGCCAAGCCTCAAGTGGAGATCAGCTTCGCGAAATCGTCCTTCGCCGACTTCCTTTTCTACGTCCTCGATCGGAATGTCGGACCCTACGAGGACCTCTCCAGGGCCGTCCCGCTATCAGACGTTCCGACGTTCGAGGGCTCGTCATTTCTGCCGCAGGCGGCGATTCTCTCGCACGTCAGCCAATATCGGCAGCTCTACGAGCATGTGGCCGAGGAGGACGACCACGTGCGGCTGACCGAGATCCTGCACAAGGCGGAACCGCACTACGCGGCCTTCTACAGCTACTGGCGGATGCATATTTCGCCTCAGGAGGATCGTGTAGAGCGCGAGTGGCGGCTGCAGAACCGCAACCAGCCGCCGGTCGCGAAACTCGAGGAGCTCGAGCGGCTGAGCTTCCCCTTTTCGACGATCAAGGTCGATCTGATGGCGCTACAGCCGCAGGGAAGCTCCATGCAGGGGCCGCCCACCATTTTCACCACCCTTGCCGTGCCGAGCCTCGCCTGGGCGGTCGGGCACGAAGGAACGCACATGATGCTCGGGCCAAAGGGCGCAGACTGGCGTTCGCGCCCGAATGGCGCAGAGGCGGCCGCGCGCATGAAAGCGGCCGGCGGGTCGGAGTACGATGTCGAAGAAGCCCTGTGCCTATTGATGCAGGCGAAGCTTTCCATTGCGGCCGGTATGACCCCCCAAGACTACCGGACATCCGCGGGCCTGAAGGCCTCTCCCCGGAAGACCTTGCTCCTGGCCTTGGAGCGCGACTGGACTCTTTACCTGGATCGCCCGGGCATCAACGCCGCGGACTGGCTCATCGAAGAAACCGCGAGGACGTTTCCGGCCGCAGGGGTTGCGAGATAACCCTATGCGACGTCGAGAGAACCGCTGACCGCGGTCGCAAACAACTTCAAACCGGTTTCGGACCTAGGGTTCGGGAAGCTCCGGGAGCATCATGCGCATCTTCATCGACGCCGACGCCTGTCCCGTGAAGGACGAGACCTACAAGGTCGCCGCGCGCTACGGCCTGACGACGACGGTGGTCTCCAACAGCTTCATCGCCATCCCGCCCTCGAAGCTGATCGCGCGGATGATCGTCGACGCAGGTCCCGACGTGGCCGACGACTGGATCGCCGATCGGTGCGAGCCGGGCGACATCGTGGTCACCAACGACATCCCGCTGGCCGACCGGGTGCTGAAGGCGCAGGGGACGGCGATCGCGCCCAACGGGCGGCTGTTCACGCCCGACAGCATCGGCTCGGCGCTCGCCTCGCGCGCGGTGGCCGAGCATATCCGGTCGATGGGCGAGATGACCGGCGGCCCGAAGCCCTTTGCGCCGGCCGACCGCTCGCGCTTCCTGCAGGCCCTGGACGAGGCGGTGAACCGCGAGAAGCGCAGGCGGCGCTAGGCGGCTTGCCTAGCCCCTCCGTGCAAAGGTAAGGCGTGCGTCCGCCCGCCGTTTGGCTTCGAGGAGATCTACCGCATGCGCCACCTGGGTTCGACTCTCGCCGCGACCGTCCTGGCCGCCGCCGCCCTGGCTGGCTGCAACAAGACCTCCACGGCGCCTCCGGCCGGCCAGGCCGCCGGGCCCAGCACGCCGCCCGCCGCCATGAGCGACGCCGACAGGCAGAAGGCCCTGGCCGCCCTGCCGGCGCCCTACAACGGCGCCGACCTGTCGAACGGGGAATCCAAGTTCGCACTCTGCTCGACCTGCCACACCCTGACGCAGGGCGGACCCAACATGACCGGGCCCAACCTCTATGGCGTGTTCGGCCGCAAGGCCGGTGCGACGGCGGGCTTCACCTATTCCGACGCCCTGAAGGCCACCGGCTGGACGTGGGACGCCGCCCACGTCGACACCTGGATCACCGATCCGAAGGCCGCGGTCCCGGGCACCAAGATGACCTTCGCCGGCCTCAAGGACCCCAAGGATCGCACCGACGTCATCGCCTATCTGATGGTCGGCACGGGGTTCAAACCCTAGCGCGCTTTCGAGAGGGTAGAGTGACTCTGGGTTACTCAACCTTGACGCGTAGAACGAGGCGGCGCATTCTGATGGCGCCGCACGTCCGGGTTCGCCCCCGGACAACAGCGGCACAATCCCGGCGTGTCCCCACGCGCCGGTCCTGCGCTGAACGGGCACGACGTCCCCCACGTCCACTCCTGGCGCGGCCTTAGGCCTTCCCCGGCGACGGGGGAGGCCTTTTTCCTACGGGGATGTCGCCCTCGTCAGGCGTCGTAGCCGGGCAGCTCGCGATCGAGCTTGCGCAGGCAGCCGGGCCAGGCCAGCGCCCCGCCGATGCCGCGGGCGACCTGGTTCCTGACCTCGGTCTGCGCTCCGTCCGGGGCGATCAGGATCCCCTCGGCGCCGCCTGAGAGCGCCTTCACCTGCATGGTGCAGGCGCGCTCCAGATAGTACATGCCCACCCAGCAGTTGGCGGCGCTGTCGCCCACCGCCAGCGTGCCGTGGTTGCGCAGCAGCATCAGGGTCTTGTCCCCGATATCGTCCACCAGCCGCTCGCGCTCGTCGTGGTTCAGGGCGATGCCCTCATAGTCGTGGTAGGCGAGCCGCGGCAGCACGATCAGGGCGTGCTGCGAGATCGGCATCAGGCCCTGGGCCTGGGCGGCCACCGCCACCCCGTCGTCGGAGTGCAGGTGCATGACGAAGTGGGCGTCCTCGCGGTTGGCGTGGATCGCCGAATGGATCGTGAAGCCCGCCGGATTGATGAAATAGGGCGTCTCCTGGAGGATGGCGCCTTCCAGGTCGATCTTCACCAGCGACGAGGCGGTGATCTCCTCGAACAGCATGCCGTAGGGGTTGATCAGGAAGTGATGCTCCGGGCCGGGGATGCGCGCGGAGATGTGGGTGTAGATCAGGTCGTCCCACCCGTAGAGCGCCACCAGGCGATAGAGGGCGGCCAGGTCCACGCGGGCCTGCCATTCCTCGGCGCTCACCTTGCCCTTCAGCGACGCGACGCCGCCAACCGATCCATCCGCCATGGGAGGTCTCCCGATCTCTTCCGTTGGCCTTGAGAGTCCTCCCCCGAGGCGGGCGCGTCAAGTTCGGCCGCGGCCTAGCTGCGCACCCGCCCCACCGCGTCCAGCCACCGCGCATAGGCGGCTTCGCGGAGAGGGGCGTCCATCGCCGGGGCGAAGCCGTCGGTCTTCGGCCGCGCGCCGGCGGCCTCCTCCACGTCGCGGTAGACGCCCGCGCCCACGCCGGCGAACAGCGCCGCGCCCAGCGCCGTGGTCTCGCCGTAGGTGGCGCGGCAGACGTTGATGCCGGTGAGGTCCGCGAGCCGCTGGCTGAACCAGACGCTGCGCGACATGCCGCCGTCGATGCGCATCTCCACCCCCCTTCCTGGAGAACTTGGGTCGTGGAAGGCCTCGGGCGCGTCGGCGCGCATGGCCTCGATCAGGTCGCGGGTCTGCAGGGCCGAGGCGTCGAAGGCCGCGCGCGCGATCTCGGCCAGGCCCGCGTCCCGGGTCAGCCCCACGATCGCGCCGCGCGCGCCGGCGTCCCACCAGGGCGCGCCCAGGCCCGTGAAGGCCGGCACCAGCACCACGCCCAGGTCGTCGCGGGCCGCCATCGCCAGCTTCTCGACGCCCTGCGGGCCGCCGCCGACCTCCAGGCCCTCGTTCATCCACTGGATCGCCGCGCCGGCGATGAAGATCGCGCCCTCCAGCGCATAGGTCGTGCGCCCGGCGACCCGCGCCGCCACGGTGGTCAGCAGGCGCGCCTTGGAGACCGGGGCGGTCTCGCCGGTGTTGACCAGCATGAAGCAGCCGGTGCCGTAGGTCGCCTTCATCTCGCCCGGGCGGATGCAGCCCTGGCCCATCAGCGCGGCCTGCTGGTCGCCGGCGACGCCGCGGATCGGGATGGCGCGGCCGAGCAGCGCGGCCTCGGTCTCGCCGAAATCGCCGGTGCAGTCGCGGACCTCGGGCATCAGCTTCAGCGGCACGTCCAGCATCTCGCCCATCTCGGCCGACCAGGCCTGCTTGCGGATATCGAACAGCAGGGTGCGCGAGGCGTTGGTGGCGTCCGTGGCGTGGACGCGGCCCCCCGTCAGCTTCCAGATCACCCAGGAATCGATGGTGCCGGCCAGCAGCTCGCCGGCCTCGGCCCGCGCCCGCGCGCCGTCCACCCGGTCCAGCAGCCAGGCGATCTTGGTCCCGGAGAAATAGGGATCGAGCAGCAGGCCGGAGATCTCGGTCACCCGCGGCTCGCGCCCCTCGCCGCGCAGGCGGTCGCAGAGCGCCGCGGTGCGGCGGTCCTGCCAGACGATGGCCTTGTGGATCGGTTGGCCGGACGCCTTGTCCCAGACCACCACCGTCTCGCGCTGGTTGGTGATGCCGATGGCGGCGACCTCGTCCATCGCGCGGGCCGCCTTCTTCACCGCCTCGCGCAGGACCTCCACGGAGGCCTGGAAGATCGCCTCGGCGTCGTGCTCCACCCAGCCGTCGGCGGGGTAGAACTGCTCCAGCGGGCGGCCCGCCTCGGCGAGCGCGCGGCCCTTGGCGTCGAACAGGATCGCCCGGGTGCTGGTGGTCCCCTGATCGAGCGCGAGGATCAGCGGATCGGCCATGTCTTATCCTTTCCTCCCATCGTTGCCGCCGGTTTAAACATGTTTTCATCCCAACCGCGCATTTTCGCCGTTGAGAAGCCTCACCGACAGAATGGAGGGACAGGCTTGAGCGTCGCGATGAGCAGCGAAAGCCTGCTGGAACTCGCCAAGAGCCGTGCGCCCGCGGATCGCGAGCGCCTGCTGCTGGGCATTGTGGAACTGTGCGACGCCGGCGACGGCGCGGCGACCATGGGCTCGCCGCAGATCCAGGCGCTGCTGAACTCCATCTTCCTGGGGCTGGTGGCCGGCGCCGAGCGGGACATCCGCAAGCGGCTCGCCGACAAGCTGTCCACCGTGGAATGGGCGCCGCCGGCGCTGATCAATGTGCTGGCCCTCGACGAGATCGAGATCGCCCGGCCGGTGATCGCCTCGAGCCCGCTGCTCAAGGACGCCGACCTGATCCGGCTGCTGATCGAGGCGACCGTCGAGCACCAGATCGAGGTCGCCCGCCGCCCGAACCTGGGGGCGGCGGTGGTCGCGGCCATACTGAAGGCCGCCCAGCCCGCCGTGATGACGGCGCTGGCCGGCAACCATTCCGCCGAACTCGGCCCGGCCGACATGCAGCGCCTGGTGGCCGCCGCGCGCGACATCGTCAGCCTGCGCACCCCGATCGCGGCGCACCCGAAGCTCACCGACGATCTGGCGCTGCAGCTCTATGTCTGGGTCGGCCAGGCGCTGCGTCAGTCGCTCGCCGAACGGTTCCGGCTCGACCCCACGCTCATCGAGGCCGCCCTGGCCCAGTCGGTGCAGGAGGCGCACTTGGCCGTGCCGCTCGGCCACACGCCCGTCGTGCTCGCCCGCGACGGCGAGCGCGAGGCCATGGAGCAGCGGCTGATCGAGAAGCTGCATTCGGCCGGCCAGCTGCGGCCCGGCTACCTGGTGCGCGCCCTGCAGGAGGGCCGGCTGTCGCTGTTCACCATCGCGCTCGCCACGCTCGGCCGGTTCGAGAAGGACCACGTGCAACGGGTCATCGACAGCGAACGCCCCGAGCTGCTGGGCCTGGCCTGCGCGGCGGTGGGCATCGACCGCAGCGTCTTCCCCAGCATCCTGGAGATGATCCGCGGGCTGAACGGCGGCCTCCCCGGCGGCGGTCCGGAGGCCGCGCGGCGGGCCATCGGCGCCTTCGGCCCGGTGACGGCCCATGTCGCCGCCACCGCCTTCCGCCAGGCTGCGCTGTCGGTTTGACAAGGCCGCAGGCTTGACCGCTTCTGCCGGGTGACGACCGAGCCCGAGCCCGCCCCGAGCCCTCACGTGACGCGCATCGCCTTCACCGCCAGCGAACGCCCGGAAGCGCAGGAGGGCCGCGCCCGCCTGGCGGCGCGCTACGGCGACGTGCCCATCGCCCAGGCCGAGGTGATCGTCGCCCTGGGCGGCGACGGCTTCATGCTGGAATGCTTCCACGACCACATGTCCACCGGCCTGCCGGTCTACGGCATGAACCGCGGCTCGGTCGGCTTCCTGATGAACGACTACTCCGAGTTCGGGCTGATGGAGCGGATCGCCGCGGCGGAGCGCGCGGTGATCTACCCGCTGCGCATGACCGCCACCGACATGGGCGGCGAGACCCACGTCGCGCTCGCCATCAACGAGGTCTCGCTGCTGCGCCAGACCCGCCAGACGGCCAAGCTGCGCATCTCCATCGACGGCAAGCTTCGGCTGGGGGAGCTCTCCTGCGACGGGGCCCTGGTCTCCACGCCCGCCGGGTCCACGGCCTACAACCTCTCGGCCCACGGCCCGATCATCCCGCTGGACGCCCACGTCCTGGCCTTGACCCCGATCAGCGCCTTCCGGCCGCGGCGCTGGCGCGGCGCGCTCTTGTCCCACACCGCCAACGTGACCTTCGAGGTGCTGGAGGCCGTCAAGCGGCCGGTCAGCGCCGTGGCCGACAACATCGAGGTCCGCGACGTCGTGGAGGTCCGCGTCGCCGAGGCCCGCGAGGTCGCGCTCAATATGCTGTTCGACGAGGGCCGCAGCCTGGAGGAACGGGTGCTGGCCGAGCAGTTCTCCGCCTGAGCCCGTCGCCGGGGGTGCGTCGCCGCGCCGCGGGGTCGCCATCAGAGCCGTGATCGCTTCTCACCTGTTATTAACAGCTTGGCCCTAGGTGTGGAGGCTGCACATCTGGAGGGCGTCTCGTGAGCCAGCAGAATTCCGGCCAAATGATCCAGCCGACCAACGCGCTTCGCCTGAAGGTGGGCGGCGGACGGCTGGGCGCCATCGATCCGGCGGCCATCGCCAAGGCCGAGGCCGCCCTCAAGAGCCTGGCCGGCAACTTTTCCCAGTGGCTCTCCGACGAGATCACCAAGCTCGAGGCCGCGCGCCAGCAGGTGAGGACCCAGGGCGTCACCGCCGAGACCATGGAGAACCTCTATCTCCGCGCCCACGACCTCAAGGGCCTGGGCACCACCTACGGCTACCAGCTGATCACCCGCATCGCCGGCTCGCTCTGCCGGATGATCGACGACAAGGAAAAGCGCGCCTCGACGCCGATGGAGCTGGTCGACGCCCACATCGATGCGATCAAGGCCGCCGTGCGCGACGACATCAAGTCGGACGACCACCCGGTCGGCAGCGTGCTGGTCGAAGAGCTCGAGCGCCGCGTGAAGGCGATGGCCGCCTAGACACCGCGCGATCGACGACATCCAGCCGCCGCCCCGCGCCCCGCGCCGGGCGGCGGTTTGCTGTCGGGATCCAAGCCGCCGGCGCCGGCGCCTCAGGGCAGCCGGTCGATGACGCCGCCGCCATGGATGCTCGTGCTCACCGACGGCTGACCGGCGTAGCGGATCGCGCCGCCGCCGTTGATCGACGCCGACAGGCTGTTCTGGGCGGCCACCACGATCTTCCCGCCGCCGTGGATGGCCGCCGAGGCGGACTGGGCCGGCATGGCTCGCAGGTCGATGCCGCCGCCGCCGTGGATGACGGCGGAGATCGCGGCCCTCGGCCGGAAGGCGCCCTCCGCCGAGATATGGCCGCCGCCATTGATGCCGACCGCGCCGATGTCCGGCGTCTGGACCTCCACCTCCAGGTGGCGATGGCCGAAGAAGCAGGTCCCGCGGCACGGGCTGACGATCAGCTTGCCGCCGCGATCGCGGTCGATGACCTCGATTTGGGTGATCTGCGGATCGCCCTGGATGATCGTGACGCGCTGCACGGGCCCCGACCGGATGGTGATCGTTCCGCCGCCGTGCAGCTCGACGGCGTCGAATTTCTCGACGGGCACCACCGTCTGGGCGGCGGCGAACGTCGGGACGGCGATCGCGACGGCGGCTGCGGCGAGGATCTGGGTGAGGGTCGAGGCGAGGCGCATCGCGGGGTTTCCTGGTTTCCAGCCTGATCGGCGTCAGTGGATCTGGTCGATCGACCCGCCGCCGTGGACGGCGGAGTTCAGCGACGGTTGGCCCACGTAGCGGACCGAACCGCCGCCGCTGACCGCCGCGGCGAGACTGTTCTGCGCCGTCACCAGGGCCTCGCCGCCGCCTTGCACGGCGGCGGACACCGCCCGGGCCGGGATCGCGCGCAGATCCACCTTGCCCCCGCCGCTCACCGCGACCGAGACGTGTCCCTGCTGGCGGAACGGGCCCTGAGCCAGGATATCGCCGCCGCCCCTGACCGAGGCGCCGCCGATCTCCGGCGTCTCGATCTCGACGTCCAGGTCGTAGTGGAACGGGCAGCGGCCCTCGCAGACATTGATCACCAGCCGCCCGCGGTCGCGGACCTCCAGGCGCGAGATGTCGGCGCTGCCGTGGCGCAGGGTCACGCGCTGGACCGGCCCCTGGCGGATGGTCACCGTGCCGCCGCCGTTCAGCTCGACGGAGTCGAATTTCTGCAGCGGGACCACGCTCTGGGCGGCGGCCGCGAACGGGGCGGCCGCGAGGGCCGCGGACAGGATCAGGAGGGCGGCGCGCATGCGGATGTTCCTTGGGGTCATCCCGGGTCCCGCGGACGCGGGGTCGCCGCGGAGGACACCAGCGCCCCCGCCCCGGCGCAACTTAACCTTTGGTCATGCGACCGCCCTGGGCCCGCGTCTCACATGACGTTCTCGAGCGGCTCCTCGACGACCCCGTAGCCGGCGTCCGGCGGCAGGACCAGCACCCGGCCGGAGGGCCGCGACTGGATCTGCGGCTGCACAGTGACCAGGGTGCGGCCTTCGGCGCGCGCCACCGCGTCGGCGGCGCCCGTCGCCTCCGCCAGCAGGGCCAGGTTCATCCGCGTCGGGAAGATCACCTTGCGCTCGCCGGCCGCGGCCAGCCGCAGCGCCTCGGCAGGGGCGATCCATTCGGCGTCCACCGTCTCGCGCCCGTCGCAGGCCGCCAGCTGCTCGATCGGGGCGTTCACCGCATAGAACCAGGTGTCGAAGCGCTTGGGCGTCAGCGGCGGCGTGATCCAGCGGGCGAACACCGTGAGCGCGGAGAGGTCCAGCCGCGCCCCCAGGTCGCGCACCACGTCGAGGAACGCGGTCGTCCCGGCGTCGACCGCCTGGCGGACGTCCATCGGACAGGCCTCGCCGCTCAGCGGCGCCCCGTCGCGGCGCCTGGCCAGCAGGATGCCGGCCTCCTCGAACACCTCGCGGATCGCGGCGATCCGCAGGCCCCGCTGGTCGGCGTCATAGGCCTCCCAGCCCAGCGCGTGCTCGGCCCACGCCGGGTCGTGGTCGCCGGCGTGGCTCTTGCCGCCCGGGAACACCAGGGCGCCCGAGGCGAAGTCGATCTGGTGATGGCGTTTCACCATCAGCACCTCGAAAGCCGGCGCGTCGCGCAGCAGCAGGATGGTGGCGGCGGGCTTGATCTCGGCGGTCGGCGGCGTGTCGGTCATGCCGCGAGCTTGGGACCCCGGCGGCGGCGGCGCAAGCGCGTCAGGCGCTGTGGCTGGCCTCGGCGCCGGCCCGGACCTCGCGGGAGACCCGGTCCATCTTGTCGAGCAGGTAGTCGACGTCCTCCCGGGCCGCGGTCTGCGGCTGGGTCAGGAACCGCTGCAGCATGTGCTCCTGGAAACGCTCCAGGTCGCGCGCGCCGCCGTCGAACTCCATGGAGTGGAAGGTGTCCACCGCCGCGCGGAAGGCCGGGAACAGCCGCGCCGGCAACCCGGCCCGCTCGTAGATCGCCCGCAGGCCCAGCGGCCCTGCGTCGTGGATCATCAGCCAGGTGCGGTGGTGCGGCACCCCGGCCAGTTCGGCGATGCCCCATTCGAAGAAGGTCATGTGGCCGTTGGCCAGCGCGCGCAGCAGCAGCGAGGAGGTCAGCCGGCCCTCGGCCATCAGGTGGCCCACGAAGCTGCGCATGTCGGCGGCCCGGCCCGCCTGGTCGACCAGGTCGACCGTCGCGCGCTCCGACGCCCCGAGCGCGATCTGCAGGGCGGTCTCCGGGGCCACCGCGTGGTGGGCGATCAGGTGGTCGCGGACCTGGTCGCCGACCAGGGTGATCAATCTTTCGCTGACCGACAGCGGCAGGACGTTGCGGTAGGCGATCGCGGCCAGCACCTTCTCGTGCGTCTCGAAGCGGGCGATCACCTGCTGCAGGGCGCCCTCGGCGAAGTCGGCGTTGTCGTTGGCGCAGGCCGCGGCGACCGCACGCGCGGCGCCATGTTCGGCTAGGGCGCCGGTGACGGTGCGCGACAGCATCGGCCGCCGCGCGATCGCCAGCTGCCGGACCGGGCCGCCCAGCCGCACGATCTCCGCCAGGTCGAGGTCGGTGAAGGCCGGCGAGCAGTTGAGCATCGGCAGGGAGATGTTCTCGACGTCGCGGGCGAGCCGCAGCGCCACGTCGCGGGGAACCAGCGGGGATTCCTTGAGCGAGACGACCAGGGCGCGGCGCACCATCTCGGCGGCGTCGGCGGCCATCAGGCGCAGGATCTCGGCGGCGGCCGCGCGGTCCTCGTCGCTGAGGCGGGCGCCGTCCAGGGCGCGGCACAGCTTGTAGGCCGCCGCGGCCCGCTCGTCGGCGGTGACGCCCTTCACCAGCGTGCGGATGTCTTCTTCCGTCAGCGCTGATCGGGTCGTCGTCATGGTTGGATCGCTGTCCCCATCACGGGCGTCCGAGCCGCCCACGGGCTGGGACTCCCATGAGTCTGACTGTCCCTGGTTATGCTTAACGATGGGTTAGGACTCGAATCTGTGGATGACGGATTTCCCATCGTCACCGCAATCGAAATCTCGATAAGGCCGTCATCCTACATAGTATTTCGTAGGAACACTCAGCATATAAATTCCCTACTGTAAATATATCTCAGATTGAGTGGAAACAAAACGATCCTCAGAGGTTGATAATAAACCAGGAGGAAAACTGTTATGAACCCACCAAGAATTCTACTAGCTGAAGACAATATTGTCCTAAACATGGCAATGACTGAAAGTATGCAGGAATCCGGATTCTCCGTGGAGTCCGTATATTCGGGGCCCGAGGCGATTGAGGCCATAGACCGGCTCGACCCCCTGACCGCCTTGCTGACCGACATCGACCTGGGCGCCGGCCCCGACGGGTTCGACCTGGCCCGCCACGCCCGCCACTTCTACCCGCACCTGCCGGTGGTGTTCGTCTCCGGCACCATGGGCGCGCATCACGCGGCCAACGGCGTCGCGCGCTCGATCTTCATCGCCAAGCCCTTCGTGCCGCGCCAGGTCATCGACGCCCTCGACCAGGTGATCCGCCTGGAGGCCGCCTAGCATGGCCCCACGCCAGATCCTGGCCGTCTCCATGAGCCTCATCGGCTTCGCCCTGGCCGCGGCGGTCGCCTTGATGGCCAAGGGCTGGACCTCCTGAGGGCGTGATGCTCTAGCATGCGCCCAAACGGGAGACGCGCGCGTGCTGCTGAAGGGCCTGAAGGTCGTCGAATTCGCTTCCTACATCGCAGCCCCCGGCGCGGCCTGCGTCCTGGGCGACTGGGGCGCCGACGTGATCAAGGTCGAGCGGCCGGGCGGCGACTCCATGCGCCATGTCTTCGCCGACCTGAAGACCGAGCTGAGCGGCAATCCCACCTTCGACCTCGACAACCGCGGCAAGCGCGCCGTGGTGCTGGACGTCGGCAAGCCGGAGGGCCGCGAGGCCCTGGCCCGGCTGGCGGCCACCGCCGACGTGTTCATCACCAATGTCCGGCCCGCCGCCCTCAAGCGCGCCGGGCTGGACGAGGAGACCCTGCGCAGGGCCAACCCGCGGCTGGTCTACGCCATCGTCACCGGCTACGGCCTGGAGGGCCCCGACGCCCGCAAGCCGGGCTTCGACGTCACCGCCTTCTGGGCGCGCGCCGGCGTCGCGGCCATGACCGCGCCCAAGGGCATGGACCCCTTCATGCTGCGCTCGGGCTTCGGCGACCACATCACCACGCTGGCCACCGTCTCGGCGATCCTGGCCGGGCTCTACGAGCGCGAACAGACCGGCAAGGGCCGGCTGGTGCAGACCTCGCTGCTGGCCACCGGCGTCTACACCATGGGTTCGGACCTGGCGGTGCAGCTGAAGTTCGGGCGCCTCGCCTCGATCCGCACCCGCGAGCGGCCGATGAACCCCATCGCGACCTTCTTCAAGAGCGCCGACGGCCGCTGGTTCGTGCACAACCCGCGCGGCGGCAACAAGGACTGGCCGACCTTCGCCGGCATCGCCGGGCGGGCGGACCTGGTGGACGACGAGCGCTTCGCCACCAGCCGCGCGCGGCGCGAGAACTCGCCCCTGCTGGTGGCCGAGCTCGACAAGGCCTTCGCCGCCATGCCCTTCGACGAGATCGCCGCCAAGCTGGACGCCGCCGACATGGTCTGGTCGCCGGTGCAGACCCCCGCCGAGGTCGCCGCCGACCCGCAGGTGATGGCCTCGGGCGCCCTCGTCCAGGTGGAGGACGGCCAGGGCGGGACCTTCTCCTCGCCCGCCGCCCCGGCCCGCTTCCCGGGCGCCGACGCCACGGTGCGCCCACGCTCGCCCACCCTGGGCGAGCACACCCGCGAGGTGCTGGCCGAGATCGGCTATTCCGCAACCGAGATCGAGGCGATCTTCGCCGCCGAGGCGGCGGCCTAGCGCAAGGCGCTCCGCCCCCGCCTTGACGCGGATCAAAGTCACTTCCGGCGCGGCCCCCCAGAACGTGGGGTGCGATGACATGGCCCCAGAGACTGACATCGACCCTTGCCCTCAAGGGGTGGCTTTCCGATTGGATCGCCGCACAGGCGGGGCCGGCCGGCCGCTACCTGGTCGCAGCCGCCCTGGTGGCCGCGGCCCTCGGTCTTCGGCTCGTGCTGGCGCAGTGGCTGGTCGGCGCGCAGTTCATCACCTTTTTTCCGGCGGTGATCGCCGCGACCCTGCTCTGCGGCACCGCGGCTGGACTGGTTTCCGTCGTGCTCGCGGCCCTGGCGGCCAGGTATTTCCTCCAGACCGGCGGCCTGACGGTCCAGGAGGCCAATTCGCTGGTCTTCTTCCTCGCCGTCGCCCTGATGGACGTCGCGGTGATCTCCATGCTGCTGGCGTCGAACGTGGCGCTGCGCGCCTCCGTTGCGCGGATCGAGGACCTCAACGCGGTCCTGGGCGTCAGCGAGGCCAGGTTCCGCAATCTCCTGGAAAACGCGCCGGACGCCATGGTGATCGTCGATGGCCGCGCGCGCATCGTCCTGGTCAACGCCGAGGCGGAGCGGATGTTCGGCTACGCGCGCGACGAGATGCTCGGCCAGTCGGCGGACCTGCTCATGCCCGAGCGCTTCCGCGGCGAGCACCCCGGCCGCATTGCGGGCTTCGTGGCCAGCCCGCGGATCCGGCGCATGGGATACGGCCGTGAACTCCATGGCCTTCGACGGGACGGGTCGGAATTCCCGATCGAGACGAACCTCAGCCTCTTGAGCGGCGGCTCCGGCGGTCTGGTGGCCAGCGCGATCCGCGACGTGACCGCCCGCCGGGACGCCGAGGAGCGGCAAGGCCTGCTGATCCGCGAGCTGAACCACCGGGTGAAGAATGCGCTGGCGAGCGTGCAGGCGATCGTCTCCCACACCCTCGCCAGCGCCCGCAGCCCGGAGGCCTTCGGCGCGGCCGTGACGGCGCGGCTGGCGGCCTTGTCGCAGAGCCATGACGTGCTGACCCGCAACGACTGGTCCGGCGCCGGGATCGACGATCTGGTCCTTGAGCAGCTGGGGCCGTACGGCCGGGGCGACGACGGTCGTTTCCACGTGGCCGGCCCTGCGGTGAAGCTGGCGCCGCACAGGGCGATCACCCTGGGCATGGTGCTGGGCGAACTGGCCACCAACGCGGCGAAACATGGCGCCCTTTCGGTCAACACGGGCACGGTCGCCGTGACGTGGGAGCGTCGCGGAGATGCCGATCCGGCCCGGCTGGCGCTGGTCTGGGTCGAGAGCGGCGGCCCTCCGGCGCCCGGCGCGCGCAAGGCCGGTTTCGGCAGCCGCCTCATCGAGCGCAGCGTGACCAGCGCCCTGGCGGGCTCCGCGCAACTCGAATTCCGGCCGGAAGGGTTCGTCTGCCGGATCGATTTCCCGCTCCAGGCCGGCGAAACGTGACGCCGGCGGACGCACCTTCGGCCCTGGCCGGCCGCCGCATCCTGATCGTCGAGGACGATCCCCTGGTCTCGATGCTGGAAGAGGACCTGCTGCTGCAGCTCGGCTGCCGGATCGTGGGGCCCGCCGCCACCGTGGCCGAGGCCCTGACGCTGGCCCGGGCCCTGGCCGAGACGTCTGCGCTGCAAGGCGCGGTGCTCGACGTCAACCTGCAAGGCGAGCCCATCTTCCCGGTCGCCGACCTGCTCGCCGCGGCCGACATACCCTTCGTGTTCGTCACCGGCTACGGGGCCCACGGCCTGCCGACGTCACACGCCGCGCGACCGGTGATCCGCAAGCCGTTCGATCCGTCGACCTTTGGCCAGGCGATTGCGGCCGCCCTCGCACCCGCGGGCCCGGGCGCCTAAACCCTTACGCCGTAAAGCCTTTTTCACCGGCTCGTGATTCGGCGAACCTGGGCCCACCGCCTAGGTTTGCGGCCTTGAGTTGTAGTCGCGGCGGACCTTCGCGTCCGGTCGGATTTCACTGCGCCATCCTAGGGGGGCGGCGCCGCAGCTGGGCCTGATCGGCGAACTGACGCCATGCCAGCGGAGATGTCCGGCGCCTCGCGTCCTTTTCACCCCCCGAAAGGAGCTATGACCATGCAGCGTTCTTCCCATCCCTGGCTCGCCGTCGGCGCCGCGGCGGCGCTGGCCGCCCTGGCCCTGGCGCCTGGCCCGGCGCAGGCGACCACCGTGACGGATCCGGTCGGTGATTTCCTGCCCACCTATACAGGCCCGCTGAACGGCGACATGGACGTGATTGCGGCAGGCGCGGTCATCAACGGGACGGACATCACCTTCACGGCCAACTTCGACGGGACGATCGGGACGACCGTCGGCGGACTCTATGTCCTGGGGATCAATCGCGGCGGCGGCCTGCCGCTGCTGACGGCGGGAAGCCCCTCCGTGGGCGCCGGCGTCAATTTCGACGCCGTCGCGGTGTTGCGGCCCACCGGCGGCAGCACGGTGAACATCATCCTGCCCACCGCGCTCGCGCCGATCGCGCTGCCGACCGTCACCTTCTCCGGCTCGAGCCTGCGGGCGGTGATCCCCCTGGCCGACCTGCCCTCGAACGGCTTCACGCCGGCCCAGTACCTCTTCAACCTGTGGCCGCGGGACGGGCTGGGCTCGAACGTGCAGATCGCGGACTTCGCGCCCAACGCCTCGAGCTTCGCGGCCAGCGCGCCGGAGCCGGGCGCCTGGGCGCTGATGGTGCTGGGTTTCGGGGCGCTCGGCGCGATGCTGCGCCGCCGCCGGACGGGACTGGCGCCCGCCTAGCCCTTGCGGCTGTCGGACAGCATCTTCAGCATCTCGGTGGTGAACATCGAGCCGGCCAGGCGGCTGCCGACGCCCATCTGATCGCTGGGCTGGGTCCCTTTCAGGATCAGGGCGATCATCTCCTCCTGCTGGAGGCGGTGATCGGCGGTGCGCGCCGAGGCATATTGGATGAAGCCGTCGGGCTGGGCGGCGGCCGGCGCGGGGGCGTCGATCGGCGCGGCGCGGCCGGCGGCCTTGGTCAGGTTGGCGTAGACCTCGCCCACGGTGGCCTCGCGGCCGTCGCGGTAGAAGATCGCCTTGTTGGCGTGGGCC
>Ga0207695_10002443_pt1 | contig 27463 bp, 23 predicted proteins | sample KBSC54metaG_FD_184354 | JGI IMG/M metagenome (GOLD analysis project Ga0207695, IMG submission 184354) | Corn rhizosphere microbial communities from Kellogg Biological Station, Michigan, USA - KBS C5-4 metaG (SPAdes) (version 2) | ecosystem: Host-associated > Plants > Roots > Rhizosphere > Soil...
CCCTCGATCATGAGGGAGAACGTCGCGTTCTGCACGATCCCGAAGCCGGCACCGAACACGCCCATGCCGACGATCACGGCCACCGACGACGCAGGCCACAGCAACGCGACCAGGGCCAGCGACGCGACCGCCAGCGCCGGGGTCAGCAGGCGCGCATGACCCTTCCGGTCCCCGGAACGCCCAGCCCACCAGCGACCGACAGCAGCCGTCACGGCCTGCGCGAGTAAGCCCGCGGCGGCCAGGTTCTTGGAGATCCCGCCCGCGAGCGGAAGGAAGGACACGACAACCCCGGCGCCCACCGTGCTGGCGGCGAAGATGAGCGCCAGACGCAGCTGCCCGCCTTGCCGAAGGATGCTTGAGAGAGTCTGCTGGTCGGAATCAGTACCCGTCTGTATCGCGGACCGCTTCGCACGTCCACGCGCCCCGGCGACACCGGCCAGCCACGGGAACGCCGCCAGCGGGACGAGTGCAGTGACGGCGGTCGCGGCGACGACAGCCGAAGTCCCTATATGTTCGGCGAACCAGACGCCCAACGGCAGCGCCACGACGGCCGGCACGGTGGCCACCATCCCGAATATCCCGAATCCCTCTCCCCGTCGCTCCGGCGGCACCAGTTCGGCGGCCAATGCACCCGCGACGACCGTGGCCAACCCGAAACCGAATCCGCGAACGGAACTGACAATAGCGATGGCTCCCAAAGCGCTCCCGGAATGCAGCGCGAGCGTTGGAACTCCCATAAGCACCGCCCCGACCGCAAGAACAGTCCGGTTCGCGCAACGCCTCATTACCGCAGCGGAAACGAGTTCGGCGACCACGGTGCCCGCCAGCAGCGCGCCGTTGACCAGACCTGCACCGGCACTCCCGGCGCCGGCGGCTGTGGCCAGCAGCGGTGTCACGGACAGGAGCAAGAAGAAACTCGTCAAAGTGCAGAACTGGGAAAGGAAAACCAGAATGAGAGGCCGAGTGAGAATCGGAGCCCGGGGTGCGATGCTATCGCCGTTATGACGCGGCGTCGCTTGCAGCTTTGCGGTCATATTCTTAACGGTAGAGCGCCCCTTGCGGCGGTGGTAAGGTCCAATCTTGTGGCAATCCAGTGGTCCGGTTTGAGCCCGGAGATTCTGGTCCGGTTGGATCGGACCAGCGGACAGCCGCTGCGGTCCCAGCTGGAGGCCGCCTTGCGCGAGGCGATCCGGAGCAATCGGCTGCCCGCCGGAGAACGCCTGCCGTCCTCGCGCGAACTGGCCCGCGAGCTGGGGGTCTCGCGGGGACTGGTCCAGAACTGCTACAACCAGCTTCTCTCAGAGGGCTACCTCACCAGCCGGACAGGCTCGGCCACCAGAGTCGCAGAACGCGCATATCCGGCCGCGGCCCCGGAACCCGCGCGGCAGCCGGCGAAGCCGCAGCTCATCGCCGATCTCCGTGCCGGAGTGCCCGATCTGGCGAGCTTTCCCCGCGGCGACTGGGCCTGGGCGGTCCGTGAAGTGTGCGGCAGCATCGCGACCGCAGACCTGGACTACGGCGACCCGCGCGGCCATCCCAGACTGCGGCAGGTGCTCGCCGGTTACGCCGGCAGGGTACGCGCGGCGGCCGCCGCTCCCGAGCAGCTGGTGGTGAGCACCGGGTTCGCGCAGGGGGTCCATCTCGTGCTGCGGACACTGGTCCGGGCCGGTGTTCGCTGCGTCGCGTTCGAGGACCCCGGATACGGGAGCGTCGAGAACAGCGAGACCGTGCAGGCCGCCGCCGATCTGGGCCTGCGGCTCGTGCACGTGCGCGTCGACGACCTCGGCATCGACGTGGCAGCGCTGGAGGCCACCGATGCCCAAGCCGTGCTGGTCACTCCGGCGCACCAATCACCGACCGGCGTCGTGCTGGCGGCTTCCAGGCGTCATGCGCTGGTCGACTGGGCGGTCCGCAATGACGCCTACATCATCGAGGACGACTACGACTCCGAGTTCCGCTACGACCGCGAGCCCGTCGGCGTCCTGCAGGGACTGGCGCCCGACCGTGTGTTCACGCTCGGCACGGTGAGCAAGGCGCTCGCGCCGGCGGTGCGGCTGGGCTGGGTGCTGACGCCGGCCTCGTCGACCGAGGCGATCGCGGAGCAGAAGAAGGTCAGCGATCGGGGCTCCTCCACGCTGAACCAGCTGGCCCTGGTCGCCCTGCTTGAGTCCGGGCGCTACGACCGCCATCTGCGCCGGATGCGGACGGTCTATGCCGGCCGGCGTGCGGCGCTCATCGCCGCGCTGGCGCAGCACGCGCCGCACGTCAAGCTCACCGGCCTCGCCGCGGGGTTCCATGCCGTCGCACATCTTCCGGACCACGTGGACGAGCGCGCGGTGGCTGCGGCGGCCCGCGAGCGCGGCGTCGGCTTGTATCCGCTGGGGGACTACCGCGTCGTGGCCGAGGCCGCGCCGCCGCAGCTGGTGCTGGGATTCGGCAACGTCGGCGAGCGCGCGATCGAGAGCGGCATCGCCGCGGTGGCCGACCTGCTGGCGTGATCGCCGCGCGACTACCCTTGCCAGGAGCCTGAGACACGGAGGTACGGGGATGAGCGAGCAGCCGCCGGCGGCAGAACACTTCGATCAGTGGTATTCGGACATGGGCGGCCGGAGCTCGGGGGACGGGATCAAGCTGCGGCTTCTGGGGCTGCCGGACCGTGTCGTGTCGTCGAGTCTGCTGAGCTGGGACGGGCTCGCCGAGGTGGTCGAGGCCCTGGGGCTGCGGCCGGGAGATCGGTTCCTGGATCTCGCGTGCGGACGAGGTGGGTACGGCATGGAGATCGCCGCGAGGACCGGTGCCGAGCTGGTCGGCGTCGACTTCTCCGCTGAGGCGATCGCTCAGGCGGTGGCCCTGGCGCACCGGTCGGGCAACGACGGCGCCGAGTTCCGGGTCGGTGACCTCGCTGCCACCGGCTTGCCCGACGCGTCCGTCGACGCCGTCGTGTGCGTCGATTCGATCCAGTTCAAGCCCGAGGTCGCGACGTTCCAGGAGATCCACCGCGTGCTCGTCCCCGGTGGCCGCCTCGCCCTCACGACGTGGGAGGCGGCAGACCGGTCGGACGAACGCGTCCCGGAGAGGATCCGCGCCGTCGAGGTCCGGCCTGCTTTGCAGCAGGCCGGATTCGTCGGCATCGAGGTGCGGGACCGTCCGGAGTGGCTTTCGATCGAACGTGCGCTGTGGGAGGAGGCGGTGAGCCTCGACCCCGGCGGCGATCCCGCCTTGCGGTCCTTCCACGACGAAGGCGTTCGAGTGCTGCCGTGGCTGGACCTGTCCCGCCGGGTACTCGCCACCGCGACGGCGAACCGGTAGGTCGCCGCGCGGTGCCGTCTACCTGGGTACCGCCACCGGCACCGGCATCGCCAGGAACACCCCATCGGGGTCGTACTTCGCCTTGACCGCCAGCAGCCGCTCGGTGTTGCTCCCGTACGCATCGGCGACGCGCGGATCGTCGCGGGCCATGAGGTTCGTCCACCCGCCGGGCAAGGCGTAGGCGTCCATGCGGCCCTCGATCTCGCGGACCCACGCCGACTCCGTCGAGCCGTCGCCGTCGGTCCAGGACCCCAGGATCTCCAGCAGGAGATGGTCGCCACGGTACTGATACGCCGTCTCGGCCGAGCCCACGCGGGTCGCCGCGCCGTGCGAGTGGTGCACGTTCAAGGCGCACGTCGTGGGCATCTCGTCTCCCGCGCGGACGAACTCGTCGATGGCCGCGTCGGTGAAGTGGGGCACGAGCCTGGTCCCGAGGTAGTAGTTGCCGCCCCGCGGGAACAGCTCGTCCATCGCGTGGACGGTGTCGGCCAGCGCGCGGCGGCCGATGTCCTCCAGCACCGGGTCGCCGAGGGCGCGGACCCGGGCGATCTGCTCCTCGGCGCGGGCGGGGTCTCCGGCCCAGGTCGGGCTGGTGAACAGGACCTGGCCGGCCGGCGTGTGCAGGGAGCCGAACATCACGTCCAGCGCGTCGTCGGCGGACGCCGTCAGCTCGCGCCAGCCCCGCAGGACCGATCCGGCCTGGTGCCAGCCGAAGGCGATCATGCCGGTCGTGACCTCGGCGTGCGGGTGCAGGCGGGTGCGGAGCTCGGTCACGACGCCGAAGTTCCCGCCGCCGCCGCGCAGGCCCCAGAACAGCTCGGGCTCGTGCTGCGGATCGGCGGTCACGACCCGGCCGTCGGCCAGCACGACCTCGGCCGACAGCACGTTGTCGACCCCGAGGCCGACCAGGCCGATCAGGGTGCCGTATCCGCCGCCGAGCGTCAGCCCGGTGAAGCCGACCGAGCTCACGGTGCCCACCGCGGCGGCGTAGCCGTGCGGGCGCACCGCGTCCAGGACGTCGCTCACGGTCGCGCCGCCGGCCACCCGCGCCTCCGCGCCCTCGACGGTGACCTGCCGCATGGCGCTCAGGTCGATCAGCAGACCTCCCTCGCGAACGGCACCGCCGGCCCAGTCGTGGCCGCCGCCCAGCACCGAGAGCGCCAGGCCCGCCGACTGCGCGGCGAGCACCGCGGTTCGGACGTCGTCGGCGGTGCGGCAGCGGGCGATCACGGCAGGACGCTGGCGCACCTGTGCGTTCCACGGCTGCACCGCCTCAGCCGTCGCCTCTCCGACCACGACCATGTCGGCCGGCAGCTGCTTGTGCAGCAGCCCGACGGCGATCTCGACTCCGTTGTCTGCGGGGGAAGACATGACTCAGGGGGCTCCTTCGCCTAGCGGTGCGCTCAGTTCCTCAATGGTCACCGACGCGCGGTCGCTATGCACGGGTCTGCCTGTAGGGGGTCTGCCTAGAAACTGCCTAGAAACACGAAACCCCTGACAGCTGAGCTGTCAGGGGTTTCGCTACGGGTGCGCCGTCAGGGACTTGAACCCCGAACCCGCGGATTAAGAGTCCGCTGCTCTGCCAATTGAGCTAACGGCGCTTGATCTTGCCGGTGTCGTGCTGACGGGTGAAACATTAGCAGACCAGGGCCCGCGTCCCGAAATCGTTAACCGGGCGTCGGGGTTCGGCCACGTCGCGGCCACCTGGGGCGGTCCGGGGCCGGTCCGGGGGCGTGCCGGAGCCTCAAGGCGGGGGGCATGTGACGGCCGTCGTTGCCGACTTATTACCTGGTCTTGGAGCTTTCGCGACGCCGACCTGGCAAGGTCGGTGCCATGAGTGGTGGATATGGTGGATGGACCCCGCAGGAGCCCGATGGCTGGAGGCCGCAAGAGCCCGGAGGCTGGACCCCGCAGGAGCCCGAACCCACCGTCGAGTTGCGGCCGCCGTCGCGGTGGTCCCAGCTTCGGGGGAGGTTGCCCGGCGGGCGGCGTGAGGAGTACGACGAGTTCGGCAGGCCGGTCGGGCCCGGTGGACCCGGCGGGCCGCGTCCTCCGAAGGTGCGGCGCTTCAGCTGGCCGAAGCGCATCCTCGCCGGCGCCGTGGTACTGGTGTTGCTGGTCGGGGGTTACGGGACCTGGCTGTACTTCCACGCCTCCGGGGAGATCAGGCACGAGAATGTGATCTCCGACTATCCGGGCCGTCCGGCGCAGGGCAAGGGGACCAACTGGCTGCTGGTCGGCAGCGACAGCCGGGAGGGCCTGACGCGGGACCAGCAGGACGCGCTGCACACCGGGACCGGGGCCGTGACGGGCGACACGTCGCGGACGGACTCGATGATGATCCTGCACTACGGGTCGAACGGGACCTCCCTGATCAGCCTGCCGCGCGACTCCTACGTCACCATCCCGGCCTGGACCGACAGCAAGGGCAAGCAGCACAAGGAGTCGAAGAACAAGCTCAACGCCGCCTACGCCTACGGCGACGCCCCGCTGCTGATCAAGACCATCGAGGTCACCACCGGCGTGCGCATAGACCACTTCGCCGAGGTCGGCTTCGGCGGCTTCGTGAAGGTCACCGACGCCGTGGGCGGGGTGAACATGTGCCTGGACAAGCCGATCAAGGACGAGCTGTCCGGTGCGAACCTGAAGGCCGGCTGCCAGAACCTCAACGGCGCCCAGGCCCTGGCCTACGTCCGTGAGCGCTACGCCGACCCGCTCGGCGACATAGGCCGCATGCAGCGGCAGCGCACGTTCCTGGCGGCCCTGGCGCACAAGGTGTCCTCGACGGGCGTCATCCTGAACCCCTTCAAGCTGGTCCCGGTGCTGGACAACTCGCTGGCCGCCTTCAAGGTCAACGACGGTACGAGCCTGGGCGACCTGTACGACATGTTCCAGAACATGAAGGGGGTCAGCGGCGGCAGCGGCCACACCATCGTGGTGCCGATCGCGAACGAGGACTACAACGTGCCCGGCGTCGGCTCCTCGATCCTGTGGGACAAGACGAAGTCCGCGCAGCTGTGGAGCGCGGTGATCAACGACACGACGATGCCGACGTTCTCGGCGACGGGGACCTGATCCGGGTTTTCGGCGAGGGGGATGCCTCGGCGGCGAGGTATCTCAGTAGCGAGGTATCTCGTGCCGAGGTATCCCCCTAGTCCACGACCTCGACCGCCGCGACGTCGTCGGCCGCTTCGGCACCGCCCTGAGCCGGGATCACCGCCGCGGCCGGCTCCGGCTGCGCGTCCAGTCCCCGGACCCGCCGGAACGACGTCGCGAGGACCGTGGTGTACACCGCTGCGCACACCAGGTACGGCAGCCGGCCGCTGGACTCGGCCAGCGCGCCGCCGGCGATCGTGCCGACGGTCCCGGCGGCGAACATCACCGTCTGGTAGCCGCCGGTCATGCGGCCGAGCATCGCCCGGGGGACCAGGCGCATGCGCGCGGTGGTCAGCGTCACGCCGATGATCAGCACCCCGGCGGCGTCCATGGCCAGGCCGACCGAGATCTGCGGGCCGCTGTGCGCGGTGCCCAGGAGCAGCTCGCCGATGATCCCGAAGACCAGGCTCACCAGGACCGCCGAGGAGGTCCGCAGCTTGGCCAGCCGCCCGATGGACAGCATGACGGCCACCGCCGCGATGTTGCCGGCCGCCAGCGTCCAGCCGAAGCCGGTCTCGCCCAGCCCGACGGTGTGCGTGCCGAGCACCACGATCGCCGCGACCGAGCCGGCCTGCGCCAGCGTCATCGTGCCGATCATCGCGGCCATCAGCCGCATCGGGCCGGGGCCGAAGGAGATCCGCACCCCGTCCCTCACCTCGGTGAGGAAGTGCCGGCCGGCGCCGGGGGCCGGCCGGGGGCGGGCGTTCGGCAGCCGCAGCGTGGCCAGGACCAGGGCGGCGGCCGCGAACGAGCAGGCGTCGACGAGCAGCGGCAGCTGGCGGCCGGTGGCGTAGAGCAGGCCGCCGACGCCGGGGCCGATGACGAAGGCGATCAGCGTGTTGGCGGCCCGGATCCAGGTGTTGGCCGCGCCGTAGTGCCGGGGCTCCACGACGTCCGCGAGCAGCGCGCCGTTGGCGCAGGTGAACAGCGTCCCGAGCGCGTCGGCCAGGAACGCGATGACGATCAGCGAGACCAGCCCGATGTGGTTCCCGGCGACCAGCAGCGCGGCCACGGCGAACAGCAGGGCCTGGGCGACGTTGGTGGCCACCGCCGTGAGCCGGGCGTTCCAGCGGTCGGCCAGCGCCCCGGCCGGCAGCGAGAGCAGCATCGGGGCCAGCCGCTGGGTGACCACCACGGCCGCGATCCCCAGCGGCGAGCCGGTGAGCCCGGCGGCCAGCAGCGGGAACCCGACGACGATGACGCCGTCGCCGAGCCAGGACACGGCGCCGGCGGCGAAGAAGAACCAGAAGTGGCGGGGCAGCGGATCCTTGTCGGCGTCGGCCATGCTCCCCATCCCCCGGTGTCGTCGCTGCCGGATCTCGACGTTCGGCTCTGTGTCAATACCCTGGCATTCGTGACAATGGGTGACCGTCCGTGCCACGGTACGTCAATCTACTCTGGAGCCAGGTTCTTGTGAACTGTTCGGTGATCATCAGTGAACACCCTTCCGGGTGAATTTTCTTGCCATTGCCAGGATCGGCACGTCATCCCGTGATACACCGCACGGCGCCGCCGAAGATCGCCGGGAGCGCGGCGGCCGCCGGGACGATGCGCGAGCCGAGCACCGGATTGCGGCGCGCCGCGAGCAGAGCGGCGGTCAACAGGTTCGAGCGCCGCGAGACCCGGCGCCACTGGCGCTCGTAATCCGCGGGGCGGCCGGCGGCCAAGCACGCCGTGAGCGCCCGGGCCTGAGCCAGCCCGACGCTGATGCCCTCGCCGGTCAGCGCATCGACGTAGCCGGAGGCGTCGCCGACCAGCAGGACCCGTCCGCCTGGTGCGACCCGCCGCCGCACCGCCTGCCGCAGCGGCCCGGCGCCGCGCACCGGACCGGCGGCCGTGGCTTCGGCGAGCCGGTCGCGGAGCTCCGGGAACGCCGCCAGCCGCTCCTCGAACGAGGCACCGGCCGGTCCGAGGATCGCGATGCCGACCAGGCCGTCGTCGACCGGGGTCACATAGGCCTCCGACCCGGCCGACCAGTGCACCTCGACGAAGTCGGTCCACGGCGCGATCTGGAAGTGGCGGCGCAGTCCGTATCGCGCGTGCCGGGCGGGCGAGGCCGGATCGAGGCCGAAGGCGCGGCGGGTGGGGGAGTGCAGGCCGTCGGCGGCCACGAGGTAGCGGGCCGTGATGCCCGAAGCGCTGATGCCTGAAGCCCTCGTATCCGAAGCCCTGATACCCGAAGCCTCGACGGCGCCGGCCGACTGGCGGAACTCGGTGATGCGCTCGGGAACCACCTCGACCCCGGCGGTCTCGGCACGCTTGGCCAGCGCCTCGTGCAGCACCGTGCGCCGGACGCCGCGCCCCCGGCCGCTGCGGAACTCCGCGTCCACGCTGTGTCCGGCGTCGCGGTAGCGGATCCCGCGCAGCTCCCGCCCGACCGGATCCACGCCAAGGGCCCGCAGCGCGGCCACCGCGGGCGGCATCAGTCCTTCGCCGCAGGCCTTGTCGACCGGTCCGGTCCGGGGTTCGGCGACGGCCACGGTGAACCCCGCCTCGGCCGCGTAGCACGCCGTCGCGAGGCCGATCGGGCCGCCTCCGACGACTAGGAGGTCGCGCATGATGTTTCGATCGAGGACAGAGCTCTGATCTCACACCGCAGCCGCACGGTCAGCAGCACGGCGTTCAGCGTGGTGAACACCAGGGCCGTCACCCATGCCGAACCGGCCAGCGGCAGCGCGAAGCCCTCGACCACGACCGCGACGTAGTTCGGATGCGCGAACCACCGGTACGGCCCGGAGTCCACCAGGGGCATCCCCGGGACCACGATCACCCGCGTGTTCCACCGCGCGCCCAGAGTCCTGATGCACCACCACCGCAGCCCTTGCGAGCCGATCGCGAGCACCAGCATCGGGATGCCGAGCGCCGGGATGAACGACCGGTGCGCGAGCGGCGGCTCGATCAGGCATCCGGCGAGCAGCCCGGTGTGCAGCAGCACCATCGGCGGATAGTGCCCGCGTCCGCTCTCCACGCCGCCGCGCGCCAGGCTCCACGCCGCGTTCCGCTTGGCCACGACCAGCTCCGCGAGCCGTTCGAAGCAGGTGGCGATCACCAGCGCGTAGTAGACGATCATCCGAGCCGCTCCAGCAACAGCAGTTCGATGCTCACTCCGGGTCCGAGGCCCACGACCACGATCGGGCCCGGCTCGGCATCCGGGGCCGTCAGTTCCTTGCTCAGCACGTGCACGATCGAGGCGGACGACAGGTTGCCGGCCTCGGCCAGGGCCGCGCGCGCCGGGCGACCCGGTCTTCGGGCAGCTCCAACGCGTCGCGCGCGGCGTCGATCACCTTCGGGCCGCCGGGATGGACGACCCAGGCGACCACGTCGGGGACCTGTAATCCGTGGTCGGCCAGGAAGCGTTTGACCACGCCGCCGAGCTCCCGCTCCACGACGTCGGCGAGTTCGGTGGTCAGCACGATGCGGAACCCCTGCGGGCCGAGGCGCCAGCCGAGCACGTCGTGGGTGTTCGGGCACAGCTCGCTGCGGGTGCCGACGATGCGGACGCCCAAGGCGTCGCGGTTGGCGCCGCGGACCACCACGGCCCCGGCGCCGTCCCCGAACAGCGCGCTGACCACCAGGTCGGGGACCGTCGCGTCGACCAGCGGCACGTTCAGCGAGCACAGCTCGACCGCCAGCAGCACCGCTGTGTGGTCCGGCCAGGCCCGCAAATAGTCGTGGACGCGCGACAGCCCGGCGGCGCCGCCGACGCACCCCAGGCCGAACATCGGCACGCGCTTCACGTCCGGCCGCATCCCGAGGCGCGGCACCAGCCGGGCGTCCAGGGACGGCACCGACAGGCCGGTCACCGAGGTGGTGACGAACAGGTCCACGTCCTCCGCGGCGACCCCCGCCTGCCGCAGGGCGCCGGCGACGGCCTGCTCGCCGAGTTCGGTGGCGTGCTCGATGTAGGTGTCGTTGACGCTGCCGATCCCGTCCAGGCGCCGGTAGCCGGTCAGCGGGAGCACGGTGTGCCGGGTGTCGACCCCGGCGTTGGTGTAGAGCCGGTCCAACAGCGCGCGGCGGCCCGGCGGGAGCGCACAGAGATCGGCGGTCGCGGCGGCCAGGTCGGCCTGGCGGTGGCGGTGCGGGGGGAGAGCTGAAGTGACTGCCGCGATGCGGGACACCCGTACGCTCCCTCACCGGGTCGCAGGAATTGCTGACGCGGGTGCGTCAGCTAAAGCGGTACCCGGCGATGGCTGAATAATGCGCGGTTCAGGACAGGGGTACCCCGCCGAGGACGAACATCGCGACGTCGATTCCCGCGATGGCCAGGGCGGCGAAGAACGGCGCGCGGCCGTCGGCGCTCAGTCCGAGCCAGGCGATCGCCGCCGAAAGTGTGAATCCCAGCCACAGCCACGGCGAGCCGGAGAAGGCCAGGAATCCCGACGCGCCGAGCAGAAGCAGGACCGCGATGATGCGCACGGCTCCGGGGCCGAAGCGGTCGGCCAGCACGTTCGGCAGCCCCCGGACCCCCGCGATCCGGTCGCCGTCCAGATCGGGCAGCGCGTTGGCCAGGTGACCGCCGACCCCGAGCAGGGCCGCCGCGATCACGATCGAGGGCCGGGCCGCCGGAACGCCGGGGGCGGTGCTGGTCGCGAACTCCGGGATCAGCCCGAACCCGACGGCGTAGGCGAGGCCCGACACCGGTGTGATCTTCAGCCCGGCGTTGTAGAACCAGCCCGCCGCCATCTGGATGAGGTCCACGGTGCCGCACGCCGAGTTGATCGAGAAGGCCAGCACCACCGACGCCGTCATCGCGACGATCCCGGCGATCAGCACCGTCCGCTGCGAGATCGCCCCGGAGACGATCGGTTTGTCGGTCCGGCCGGCCATCGCGTCGCGCGCGGCGTCGAAGTAGTCGTTCGACCAGCCGATGGACATCTCGCCGAGGAGCACCGCCGGGATCGCCGCGGCGGGCCCGATGCCCGAGGGCGCGGCCTGGACGATCAACGCCGCGAACATCGCCGTCACCGCTAACGAGGGCAGGGGATGGCAGGTATGGAACAGTGCTTTGAGGATCGGCATCAAGTTCTCCTCAGCGGGGGTATGCAAGGACCATGCGACTGGCCCTGCGTGGTGGCAACCCTTTGGAGCGTGTGGCTCTGCGCGCCAACCTAGTGCCGACTCCTGCCGCTGAGGCATGGGGCGGGGTTGCGGCCTCTGGCGTGTTGGTGGCGGCGGTGCGCACGGGTGTCGTCGCGCGGATCGCGAGCGCCCCGGCCCGGCCGGAGGAGATCGCCGAGGACTTGGGGCTGGCGCCCACGCCGACCCGGTTGCTGATCGACTGCCTGATCGCGGGCGGCCACGTGCGGCAGGCCGCGGACGGCTCGGTCCGGCTCACTCGGCGCGACCGGCGGTGGCTGGATCCGGAGTCCGAGGTGGGCGTGGCGCGGTTCGTGAACGCCTGTGGAGACTACTTCGACTGGTGGCGGGATCTGGACCGGGTGATAGAGACGGGTGCTTCCGTCGAGCAGCACGACCGGGGCCCTGAGGACCCTTACTGGCGGCGGTACGTGCTGGGCCAGCTGGACCTGGCACGCCTGACCGCCCCGGAGGTCGCGCGGCGGATGGTGCTGCCGGAGCGCGCGCGCAGCGTGCTGGACGTAGGCGGCGGCCACGGCTGGTACGCCGCCACGCTGTGCCGGCGGCACACCGGGCTCTCCGCGACCGTGCTGGACCTGCCGGGCAGCGCGCGGGTCGGGCGCGAGGTGATCAAGGCGGCGGGGCTGGCGCATCGGGTGCGGTTCGTCGAGGGCGACGCTCGGACGGCCGAGTTCCCCGGCGGGCAGGACGCCGTGCTCTTCTTCAACCTGCTGCACCATCTCACCGAGGCCGAGATACCGGCTTTGTTCGAGCGCGCTGCCAGGGCTTTGAAACCCGGCGGCACGCTCGCGGTGCTGGACGCCTTCGCCGAGCCGGCGCGCCCGGGCCGGCCGAGGCCCAACGCGGCCGCGACGCACTTGGCGCTGTTCGTCCGGCTGACTTCCGGGTCGACCGTGCACACTCCCGCGGAGCTCCAGAGCTGGCTGCACGGCGCCGGTTTCGACGCGCCACGGCGGGTGCGTTCGGCGCGGATCCCCGGCCTGGCGCTTTACCAAGCCTGTAAGAGTTGGTGAGCGTGTTACCGTGCGTTAGCCGGTGACAGACCGGACGGGCAGCCGGGGCAGCCGGGCGGCATGAAGGGGACAGGGACATCCGATGCTGGCAGCGCAGCGGCAGGCGCGGATCCTCGAGGAGGTCCAGCGGACCGGGGGCGTGCGGGTCAACGATCTGACGCGCCTGCTGGGCGTGTCGGACATGACCGTGCGGCGGGACCTGGACGTGCTGGACTCGCGCGGGCTCCTGACGAAGGTGCACGGCGGCGCGACGGTGCGCCGTGCCGGCTCCACGGACGAACCGGCGTTCACGGTCAAGGCCGAGATGGAGCAGCCGGCCAAGGACGCCATCGCGCGCAAGGCCGCGGCCCTGGTGCGTCCCGGCACCGCCATCGGCATCAGCGGCGGCAGCACCACGTACACGCTGGCGCGGCACCTGGTCGGCGTGCCGGACCTGACGGTGGTGACGAACTCGCTCCGGGTCGCCGACGTGCTCCACGCACACGAGAGCGCGCAGCCCGGCAACAACCAGACGGTGATTCTGACCGGCGGCATGCGCACGCCCTCGGAGGCACTGGTCGGCCCGATAGCGGTCCAGGCCATCCGCACCCTGCACCTGGACCAGGTGTTCCTCGGCGTGTACGGCATGGACGCCGCCGCCGGCTACACCAGCCCGAACCTGATGGAGTCCGAGACCAACCGGGCGCTGGTCGCCGCCGCGCGGAACCTGGTCGTGGTCGCCGACCACACGAAGTGGGGCGTGGTCGGGCTGTCGGCGTTCGCCGGACTCGGCGAGGCCGCGGTGCTGGTGACGGACGACGGGCTGCCGCGCGATGCGCGCGAGGTGCTGGGCGAAGAGGTCGGGGAGCTGGTGCTGGCCGAGCGGGAGGACTGAGCTCGCGGCCGAATCGCAGAACGCCGGCAAGCCGGATCCGCGCGGGGATTCATATCCGGATGGCGGGTAACCGGCCGCCATGGACGGGCTGAAGAAGTACCTGCGGGCGCCGGTGTCCGTCATGTCGGTCGGCGCGACGGCCGTCTCGGCGTCGGCGATCTTCATCGATCTCTCCCACGCCTCTCCCGGGACGGCTTCGTTCTACCGGTGTGTGCTCGCCCTGCCGCTGCTGGCCCCGCTGGCCCTGCGCGAGCGCCGGCACGCCGATCGCGCCCGCCGGCCGGCGCGGCAGCCGCTGATCGTGGCCGGCGCCGGCGTGCTGTTCGCCGGTGACATGCTGCTGTGGACCCAGGCCATCTTCGAGGTGGGCGCCGGCCTGTCGACGGTGCTGGTGAACGCCCAGGTGGTGATGGTGCCGCTGCTGGCCCGGCTGATCGACGGCGAGCGGCTGCACCGGCGCTACCTCCTGTGCCTGCCCGGCCTGTGCCTGGGCGTGGTGCTCACCGGCGGAGTGCTGGAGCACGGGGTGGCGGGGACGGACCCGGCGTGGGGCACCGTCCACGCCGTCCTGGCCGCCGTGTGCTACTCGGGGTTCCTCTACCTGCTGCGCCGGGGCGGCCGGCACGGCGGGATCGTGGCTTCGTACACGCTCATCATCGCTGTGGCCGCCGCCGTGAGCCTGGTCGGCGGCGCGCTGTGGCACGGCCTCGACGTGACCCCCGGGTGGCCGGCGGTCGGCTGGCTCGCCCTGACCGCCGTGGCCGGCCAGGTCCTCGGCTGGCTCTTCGTCGCCCGGGCCGCGCCGCGGCTCCCCAGCGACGCCGGCGCGGCGCTGCTGATGCTCACGCCGGTGGGCTCTCTGGTGCTGTCCGCGGCCGTGCTCAGTGAGCGGCCCTCGGCGCTGCAGCTCGCCGGCGCCGTGGTCATGCTGCTCAGCGCCTACTTCGCGACCACCGGGGGCGACCGGTCGGGCCCGCACCGCGGATCGACCGGGGATGAGGGCGAGACCGGGGATGGTCGTGCCGCAACTTCTTGCAGCGTCGCGGGAGCTCCTCGCCAACGCCCTGTGTGAAGGCCGTGTTGCCGCATCGTTATCCGCAAGTTGCAGAAATCTTGCTGCAAGGTCTTTCAGCAAGCGGCGCTCGTTGCTACCGTCGGGACCCACGCCGCTGGTTTCGACAGCGAAACCACAGATGGCAGCGGCTTTCCCACGTCCTTCCCCTCAAGGAGTCTTCGATGCGTCGGAAGCGCGGCGCCGCGATCGCGGCGATAGCAGTAGTGGCTCTTGCTGCAAGTGCTTGCAGCAGCAGCAAGTCGGGTGGCTCCTCGGCCGCCGCGAAGGACCCGGGCTCGGTCACGGGCACGGTCACCTGGTGGGACACCTCCGACGCCACGAACGAGGCGCCGAACTACCAGCCGATCATCAAGGCGTTCGAGGCCAAGTACCCGAACATCAAGGTGAACTACGTCAACGTCCCGTTCTCGGACGCCAAGGACAAGTTCAAGACCGCCGCCCAGTCCGGCAGCGGCGCCCCGGACGTGCTGCGCGCCGACGTCGGCTGGACGCCGGCCTTCGCACAGCTGGGCTACCTGCAGCCGCTGGACAACACCCCGGCTCTGGCCGACGCCGCGGACTACATGCCCGGTCCGTACGCCTCGGACCACTACAACGGCAAGATCTACGGCGTGCCGCAGGTCACCGACACGCTGGCGCTGCTGTACAACAAGGACCTGCTGACCAAGGCGGGGATCACCACCCCGCCGAAGACCTGGGGCGAGCTGAAGGCCGACGGCCTGCAGATCAAGGCCAAGACCGGTGCCGACGGCGTCTTCCTGAACGCCGCCTCCTACTTCCTGGAGCCGTTCATCTACGGCGAGGGCGGCGACATCATCGACGCCGGGAGCAAGAAGATCACGGTCAACGACGCGACCTCGCTCAAGGCCGTGGGCATCGCGCAGGACCTGGTCAAGTCCGGCGCCGCGGTCACCGACGTGACCAAGGACGGCTACAGCAACATGCAGACCGCCTTCAAGGACGGCAAGGTCGCCATGGTCATCAACGGCCCGTGGTCCACCGCCGACGACCTGAAGGGCTCGGCCTTCTCCAGCGCCGACAACCTCGGCGTCGCCACGGTCCCGGCCGGCTCGGTCAAGGCCGGCGCCCCGATCGGCGGCCACAACCTGGTGGTCTACGCGGGCTCCAAGAACCTGGACGCCAGCTACCTGTTCGTGGCCTTCCTGAACAGCGCGCAGAACCAGGCCACCATCGCGGCGAAGAACAACGTGCTGCCGACCCGCACCTCGGCCTACGCCGACCCGCAGGTCGCCGGCAGCAAGCTCCTGTCGGCCTTCGCCGACCCGCTGAAGGCCGGCGTCGGCCGTCCGCCGGTGCCCGGCGCCTCGGACCTGCTCACCCCGCTGGACTCGGACTACCAGGCCATCCTGGGCGGCCAGAAGTCGCCGCAGGACGCGCTGAACGACGCCGCGACGCAGTTCGCGCAGATTCTGCCGGACTTCAAGAAAAACTAATACAGCGACGCGAAGCGTCTCCATAACGGGCGGTGGTGGGAGACGGGCGGGGAAGAGCTGACGCCGGCGTGAAGCCAGCCGCGCGGGGACCCGGAAGTGAGGGTCCAGGGCCCCGCGCGGCTCACCTCCGCGACAGCACGTCGGGGTCTGGGACCGGAAATCAGGTAGGGAAATGAGAGTGCTGAGGGGCGTACGCCGCTCGTTCGACAAGTACTGGTACGGCTGGGCGATGGCCGCGCCGGTCGTCCTGGTGATGCTGGTCCTGGTCGGCTACCCGTTCGTCTGGGGCGCCTACCTGTCGACCACCAACGCCGACGAGTCCAACATCGGCCACGACATCGGCGTGAACCACATCCCGCCGAGCTACAAGTCGGTCGGCCTGCACAACTACTGGGACATCCTGTCCGGCAACGACGGGCACTTCTACAGCACCCTGACGTGGACCCTGATCTGGACCTTCGTCAACGTCTTCTTCCACATCACCATCGGCCTGGGCCTGGCGGTCCTGCTGAACCGGAAGATCCGGTTCCGCGGCGGCTACCGGCTGATGCTGATCCTGCCCTGGGCCGTCCCCGGGTTCGTGGCGGCCTTCGCGTGGCGCCTGCTCTACAACGACAACGGCGTGTTCAATTCGACGCTGAAGTTCTTCGGGATGCACGGCGTGCAGTGGCTGGCCCAGCCCACGTCGGCGAAGATCGCGGTGATCGCGGTCAACGTCTGGATGGGCGTGCCGTTCATGATGGTCTCCTTCCTCGGCGGTCTGCAGACCATCCCGAGGGAGCTCTACGAGGCGGCCGAGATGGACGGCGCGACCGCCTGGCAGCGCTTCCGCATGGTGACGCTGCCGGGGCTGCGGCCGGTGATGATGACCGTCACGCTGCTCGGCGTCATCTGGACCTTCAACAAGTTCGACGTCATCTTCCTGGTGACCGAGGGCGGGCCGGCCGGGACCACCGACATCCTGGTCACCCACGCCTACCAGATCGCGTTCGCGAACATCCGGCAGTACGCCGAGGCCGCGTCCTACGGCGTGGTGATCCTGTCGATGCTGCTCGTCTTCGCCACCGTCTACCGCCGGTCGCAGGCCAAGCTGGAGGTGCAGGCATGAGCGCCGCCACCGAATCCGTTCAGTCCGCCGAGCCGGGGCGCGCCGGGCGTGCCAATGCCGACGCCGCGTCGGGCAAGGCCAGGTATTCAAGAAGCACAGCCTCGCGCACCAGGCGTTCCCCGCTCGCCTCGATCGCGATCCACGCGACGCTGATCGCCGCGTCGTTCATCGCGGTGTTCCCGATCGCCTGGGTCGCCCTCACCTCGCTGAAGACCAAGGACGGCCAGTGGGCCCACCCCGGCGACTTCAGCCACCTGAACTTCGGCAACTACAGCAAGGTGCTCAGCGACACCGACTTCGTCACCTGGTTCCGCAACTCGCTCATCGTCTCGCTGGGCACCACCGTCCTGGCCGTCTTCATCGCGGCCACCTGCGGCTACGCCGTGTCGCGCATGCGCTTCCCGGGCTTCCGGGCCACGATGTGGCTGCTGCTGGTGGTCCAGATGTTCCCGATCGCGGTGCTGATCGTGCCGCTGTACAACATCATGTCGAAGCTGCACCTGGTGAACTCCTTCGCCGGCCTGGTCCTCGTGTACTGCACCACCGCGGTGCCGTACTGCGCGTGGATGCTCAAGGGCTACTTCGACACCATCCCGATCGACATCGACGAGGCCGGCAAGGTCGACGGGCTCTCGCCGTTCGGCACCTTCTGGCGCCTGGTGCTGCCGCTGGCCCGGCCGGGCCTGGCCGTCGTCGCCTTCTACTCCTTCCTCACCGCGTGGGCCGAGGTCGCCTTCGCCAACACCTTCATGCAGAGCACGGACAAGTACACGCTCGCCGTGGGCCTGCGCACCTTCGTCTCGCAGTTCAAGAGCGAATGGGGCCTGATGACGGCCGCGTCGGTGATGATCGCGATCCCGGCCGGCGTGATGTTCCTGCTCGTCCAGCGCAACCTGGTCGCCGGCCTGACCTCCGGCAGTGCCAAGGGCTGATGCGCGCACACCGTTCGACTATCACTGGGGCACGTGAGTACATGACAACCGAGACACTCGCCGTCGAAGCCGTCCGGCCGGGCGAATCCGCGGCCCGGCGCACCGACTGGTGGCGCGACGCGGTGATCTACCAGGTCTACATCCGCTCGTTCGCCGACTCCGACGGGGACGGGGTCGGCGATCTGCCGGGCATCCGCTCCCGGCTGCCGTACCTGGCCGATCTCGGCGTGGACGCGCTGTGGATCACGCCGTTCTTCCTCTCGCCGATGGCCGACTTCGGGTACGACGTCGCCGACTACCGGGCCGTGGACCCGGTGTTCGGCACGCTCGGGGACTTCCGGGACCTGCTGGCCGACGCCCACGCCCGGAACCTGCGCGTGATCGTCGACCTGGTGCCGAACCACACCTCGGACCGGCACGTGTGGTTCGTTGAGGCGCTCGCGGCGCCGGAGGGGGGCGCCGCGCGCGACCGCTACATCTTCCGCGACGGGCGCGGCGAGCACGGCGAACTGCCGCCGAACGACTGGGAGTCGGTGTTCGGCGGCCCGGCGTGGACGCGGACCGTGAACCCGGACGGCACGCCGGGGCAGTGGTACCTGCACCTGTTCGCGCCGGAGCAGCCGGACCTGAACTGGGACCTGGAGGAGGTGCGCTCGGAGTTCCTGGACGTGCTGCGCTTCTGGCTGGACCTCGGCGTGGACGGGTTCCGGATCGACGTCGCGCACGGCATGGTCAAGGCGCCCGGGCTGCCGGACGTCGGGCACGACAACCACGTCGAGATGATCGGCAACGCGGTCCTGCCCTTCTTCGACCAGGACGGCGTGCACGAGATCTACCGTTCCTGGCGGCTGCTGCTGGACTCCTACGACGGCGAGCGCATCGGGGTCGCCGAGGCGTGGGCGCCGACGCCGGAGCGGCTGGCGAACTACGTGCGGCCGGACGAGCTGCACCAGGCCTTCAACTTCGACTTCCTGGGCCGGCCCTTCGAGGCCGCGTCCCTGCGGACCGCCATCGACCACTCGCTGGCCACGGCCGGCTCGGTCGGGGCGCCGTCGACGTGGGTGTTGTCGAACCATGACATGAAGCGCCACGTGACGCGGTACGGCGGCGGCGCGGTCGGGCAGGCCCGGGCTCGCGCCGCGGCGCTGCTGATGCTGGCGCTGCCGGGGTCGGCGTACATGTACCAGGGCGAGGAGCTCGGGCTGCCGGAGGTGCTGGACATCCCGGTGGAGTTCCTGGTGGATCCGCAGGGCATTCAGTCCGGGGATCCGTCCAAGGGCCGCGACGGGTGCCGGGTTCCGCTGCCGTGGTCCGAGGTCTCCCCGGCCTATGGCTTCGGGCCCGAGGGCTCGACGGCTTCGTGGCTGCCGGCGCCGTCTTCGTGGGGCGGGGTGTCGGTCGCGGCCGAGACCGGCGACCCGGGGTCGATGCTGGAGCTGTACCGCTCGGCTCTGACACTGCGCCGGACCCAGCCCGAGCTCGGCGCCGAGACCGAGGACACCGCTCTGGTCTGGCTGCCCGCACCGGAGGGCGTGTTGGCGTTCCGGCGCGGGGACGGGTTCGTCTGCACCGTGAACACCGGATCGTCGCCGGTGCCGCTGCCCGTTCCGGGTGCATTGCTGCTGGCTTCGACGGATGTGTCGGTCGCGGCCGATCGTGTCGTTCTGCCCGCTGACTCGGCCGCCTGGTGGCGGATCTAGCATTTTCGAGGATCGGGAGCGAAAGAATGGGCGCCATGACGGACAACGCCTCATTGCCCTCCACCGCGCGACTCGCGGACATCGCCGCGCAGGCCAAGGTGAGCGAGGCGACGGTGAGCCGAGTGCTGAACGGCAAGCCGGGGGTGGCCGCCGCCACCCGGCAGGCGGTGCTGGCGGCGCTGGACGTCATGGGCTACGAGCGGCCCACGCGGCTGCGGCAGCGGACGGCGGCGCTCATCGGGCTGATCATCCCGGAGCTGGACAACCCCATCTTCCCGGCGATGGCGCAGGCCGTGGAGCGCGCGCTGACGCACCACGGGTACACGCCGGTGCTGGCGACGGTGTCGCCCGGCGGCGCGACCGAGGACGACCTGGTCGAGCTGCTGATCGAGCACGGGGTCGCGGGGATCGTGTTCGCCTCCGGGCTGCACGCCGACACGACGGCCTCGCGCGACCGGTACCACCGGCTGTCGGACCGCGGCGTGCCCTTCGTCCTCATCAACGGCTTCGCCGAGGGGATCGCCGCACCGTTCATCTCCCCGGACGACGCCATGGCGGCACGGCTGTCGGTGAACCACCTCGCGGACCTCGGGCACGAGCGCATCGGCCTGGCGGTCGGGCCGAAGCGGTACGTGCCGGTGATCCGCAAGATAGAGGGCTTCACAGCCGCGCTGCGCGACACCCTCGGGGTGACGAATCCCGAGGAGTTCGTCGAGTACTCGCTGTACGGGTTCGAAGGCGGCCGCGCGGCGGCGGCGAAGCTGCTGGACAAGGGCTGCACCGGGATCGTGTGCGCCTCGGACATGATGGCGCTCGGCGCCATCGCCGAGGTGCGGGCGCGCGGGATGGCGGTCCCGGGCGACATCTCGGTGGTGGGGTACGACGACTCGCCGCTGATCGCGTACACCGACCCGCCGCTGACCACGGTGCGCCAGCCGGTCGCCGCCATGGGCGCGGCCGCGGTGCGCGCGCTGCTGGAGGAGGTCGGCGGCGGGCACGCGCCGCACACGGAGTTCGTGTTCGCGCCGGAGCTGGTGGTGCGGGGGTCTACGGGGTCGGGGCCGCGGGTGCGGCGGTAGGCGGGTTTCTCAATCAGGGTGGGGCGGTGTCATGACGCAGGATGCTGAATTCGACGTGCTGGTGGTCGGCGGCGCGGGGATCGACACGATCGTCCGCGTACCGGAGCTGCCGGTGCCGTACGCGGATTCGGTGATGGTGGAGCCGATCGAGTCCTACGTCGCCCACACCGGGACGGCCGTGGCCCTCGGCGCGCGGTCGCTCGGGCTGCGCGTGAAGTTCGTCGACTTCCTCGGCGAGGACACGTTCGGCGAGCTGGTCCTGCGCCGCCTCGCGGAGGAGAAGCTGGACTTCGCATGGCTGCCGTCGGCGGCGGGGACCGTCCGAGCGGTGAACCTGGTCTCGGCCGACGGGCGCCGCATGTCGTTCTACGACCCGCGCGGCGTCCCGGGACAGCGGTTGCCGGAGGCGTTCTACGAGGACTGGCTCGCGCGGTCGCGGCATGTCCACGTCTGCATCGTGGATCACGCGCGCCACGTCCTGCCGGCGGCGTTGCGGAGCGGAGCGACGATCTCGACCGACCTGCACGACTGGGACGGGGTCGGGGAGCACCAGAAGGACTTCGCCCACGCCGCCGACCACGTGTTCATGAGCGCCGCGAACCTGGGCGAGCGCCGGGACGCGGTGCTCGCCGAGGTACTGGCCCGAGGCCGGGCCAGGACCGTTGTGGCGACCGACGGGGCGCGCGGAGCGTACCTGGCGGTGCGCGACGTACGGGGCGTCCGCCACTTCCCGGCCGTCACACCGCCGGCACCGGTCGTGGACAGCAACGGAGCCGGGGACGCGTTCGTGAGCGGCTTCATGTCGGGCGTGCTGCGCGGCGCGGACCCGGAGGAGTGCATGCGGCGCGGCCTGCTGTCCGGGGCCTTCGCCTGCACGGTGCACGGGACGGCGGAGCGGTTCGCGACCGAGGCGGATCTGGGCTGAGGCAGAATCCTGCTTTAAGACGCCGTTGCCCGCCCGAGGTGCTCGGTGGCATCGATATCCGCCCCGACAGCCGCCAGCTTCTTCCGAATCTCGTCCACCGCATCGTTCCCCAGCGCGAGCCGTAGCGGCGGCTCCTTCCATCCCAGCACCTCCAGCACCGCCGCCGCGGCCTTGGCCGGGTCGCCTTCCTGCGCGCCGTGCGACGTCGGCAGGCCGTCGCGGGTGGCGCCCGAAGTGGCGTCGTAGTCCGCGATGCGTGCGTCCACCGCGCGTAGTGCGGCCGGGGCGGCGAAGCCGGTGCGGAAGGCGCCCGGCTCGACGATCAGTACCTTGATCCCCAGCGGCGCCACCTCGCCGGCCAGCGCCTCGCTCGCCAGCTCCAGCGCGCCCTTCGCCGCGCAGTATGCGCCGACGCCCGGGAACGCCAGCATGCCGCCCATGCTCGTCAGCTGGATGACCGTGCCCGCGCGGCGCTCGCGCATCTGTGGCAGGACCAGGCGCGTGAGTTCCAGGGGGCCGAAGAACATCACTTCCATCGTGGTGCGGAGTTCGGCGTCGCTCGTCTCCTCGATGGCGCCGACGATGCCGAAGCCGGCGTTGTTCACCAGGATGTCGATGCGTCCTGCGGCCTCGACTGCCGCGGGGAGCTGTTCGCGGCGGCTCACGTCGAGTTCGACGACGGATACGCGTCCGCCGGACTCCGCTGCCAGGGCGGCCATGGTCTCCGGGCGGCGCACGGCGGCGACCACCTCGTCGCCGGCGGCCAGGGCGGCGTGGGCCAGGGCCAGGCCGAAGCCGCTGTTCGCTCCGGTGATGAACCAGCGGCGGGGGGTGTTGCTCGCGTCTGTCATATCTCTATCCTCGGCCGGTCCGGGTGGCCCCGGTATGGCCCGAAGGTGGAACATCGGAGGCGTGACCATCGCGCTGCCCGGCCCCGCCCCGCGTCCCCGGCCCCTGCCCGCCGACGAGCCGCTCAGCCCGGAGGACTACCGGCGCGTGGTCGGGGTGGTGGAGGCGGTGGACCAGGCCGGAGACCTCGCCGAGTTTCGGGAGCGCCTGGTCACCGCCTTGCGGAGCTGGTTCGGCTACAACGGAGTCACCGTGCTGCACGGCGACACGCCCGCCGGCGCGGTCGAGAACGGCTGCGGGGTCCTGGCCGGCTACTCGGCCGAGTTCCTGCAGACCTACGACGCCGGCGGCTGGGCGGCCCGGGATCCGTTCCGCGACCACGGCTTCCTCCAGCGCCTGGCCGAGGTCGGCGTGGTCCGGCTGAGCGACTCCGACGCCGAGGACGCCGCGCACTTCCGCGACCGCTTCCTGCGCCCGCGCGGGATCGCCGACAAGGCCGCGATGCTCATCGACGCCGCGCCGGCGGGCGTGCTCTGGGTCGGCCTGGCTGTGCCGGAGGGGGCGGGACGGGTCCCCGACCGCGACCTCGCCGTGCTGCGCGTCCTGCGCCGCCACCTGACGCCGCTGGCCGTCGAGCAGCTGGCGCGCGACAAGGCGCGCCAGGCGTCCCGGGGCGACTGGGACCTGACGCCGCGCGAGTGGGACGTCGCCGACCTCGCCGCGCAGGGCCTCACCAACCGGCAGATCGCGGCGCGGCTGTTCATCGGCGTGGACACGGTGAAGAAGCACCTGACGCGTGTCCTGGCCGCGACCTCCTGCGGCAGCCGTACGCAGCTCGCGGTGCTGTTCACTTCCCGCGACACGCCGGTCTGACCGCATCGCCGCCGTCCGGGTGCGGAGCGGTCTACCCTCTTAATGAAAACGACATTCATTTCAGAGAGGACCGTCGCATGTCCCTGGACGTCGCACCCCACCTGCTCCAGCAGGCCGAAGCCGGCGAGGTGGACGAGGCCGAGTTCGCCGCCACCGTCGCGGCCTCGCTCCCGTACGCCCACAGCCTGGTCGAGAAGCTGGCCGCCGAACTGCACGCCGACCCCGCCCGGCAGTTCGCCGACAACCAGATCGCCCCGACCGAGGCCGAGCGCGGCCAGCTTCTGCGTGCCCTGGCCTCCGACGCCATCCGCGGCAGCTTGGAGCGGCGGTTCGCGGTGAAGCTCGCCTTCCAGAACTGCCACCGCGTCGCGGTCTTCCGGACAGAAACCGCCGGCTCGGAGGAGTACCGGCGCTTCACCTCCGAACGCGCGCAGATCCTGAACCAGTCGCCCGAATTCCGGGACTGCTGAGGGGTGTGACGCCCCGGGAGCGACGGCGCTTCCGGGGCGGCTCAGCTGGACAGAAGCGACGCCACGACGATCACCAGGAACACCCAGACCGCCGCGGAGATCAGCGAGCACACGAGCCCGGCGATCGCCATCCCCTTGCCGGTCCAGCCCGGCCTCGAGCCCTGCGATATCCCGACGGCGCTGAAGACGACCCCCGTGACCGACAGCGCCGGCCCCAGCAGCCAGGCCCAGAAAAGCAGCAGGCTGAGAATCCCGAGCACCATGCCGGCGACCGCCATACCGCTGGTCTGCTGCCGCAGCATCGGCGGGCCGTAGTAGCCGCCGGGGTACAGCTGAGGTGGGTACTGGGCGTTAGGCGGGTATGGGGCGTTCGGTGGGTATGGCGCGTTCGGTGGGTACGGTGCCTGTGGTGGGTACGGTGCCTGAGCTGCCTGCGGCGCATAGGCCGGAGGGGAAAAATACTGCGGCGCGCTGCCGATCGGAGGGCCGTAGTCATCAGGCGGGGCGAACCCCTCGGTGCCGGATCCCTGTCCGCCGTGCGGGGTCTCGCTCATCGGTGGCACGCCCTCCCCTAGTCTGTGGTCCCCTCGCCGACGCGCCCGGCCAGTCCGCCGAAGCCCGCCCTGGTGGCGGCCAGGATCAGCCGGTCGCCCTCCTGCAGCACCCGGCCCCGGTCGGCGCCCGACCAGTCGAACGCCGTGCTCCCCGCCCGCCTCACCGCCAGTACCCGGGTCAGCCCCGGCTTATCCAGGTCCCGCTGCTCCCGGCCGGCCAGCTCCGAGCCGGGCTCGACGCCGACCTCGGCGATCAGCAGGACTTTGCGATACACCGACAGCGTCCCGAGTACTTCGCGCCCCATCATCGCAGCCGCGAACGCCGGCGCGGCGAGATAGGACACCGAACGGGAGGCGGTGTTGCCGAACTCCTTGTAGACGTGCGAGGCGAAGTCGTCGTCGAACAGCCGCACCACGACCCGCACCCCGGGGTTGATCGCGCGGGCCTCCAGCGCCGCCTCCAGGTTGGTCACGTCGTCGCCGGTGACCGCCACCACCGCGCGGGCCCGGCCGATCTGCGCGCGGCGCAGCGCGTCGTCGATCGGCCGGTCGCCGACGACCGCCGGCACGTCCAGCCCCCGCGCCGCCGCGATCCCGCGCGCGTCGGCGTCGCGCTCGATGCCCACCACCGGCACGCCGAGCTCCCGGAACAGCGCCGTGACCCGGATGCCGGCGTTGCCGAGGCCGACCACGACCACGTGGCCGCGCAGGCCGGTGCTCGGCTGCCGCGTGCGGACGCTGCGCCGGGTCGCCGTGCTCTCCACGAACACCGCGGTCACCACGGGCATCAGCACGATGCCGGACAAGGTGATCGCCACCTGGAACAGGCGCTGCAGGTTCCCGCCAACCGAGCTGCGCTGGCCGTAGGTGTCCGGGACCGCGGAGCCGGCGACGTCGAGCAGGGACTCGTACAGGGCCCAGCCGAACGGCCGCGCCAGCAGCCAGATCCCGGTGAACGACACCGCCAGCGTGGCCACCGCCACCATCAGGATCGTGCGGAGCTTGGCGTCGGTGAAGAACTTCAATGTGTCCGATGCGCGCCATAACAGACGTGCCGCGAACGGGGCCTTATATATGTTCCCTTGCACGGTCATGTCGGTGACGTCCAGGAACTGCAGCGCCGCGTGCCGGGGCGAGCGCTCCTGGAGCAGCATCCACTCCTGCGTCCGGCTGTGCGCCGCCGCCACCGGCAGCACCTCGATGTCCGACTGCCGGTCCCGGTCGATGGCGTCGGCGATCAGGAACGGCGTCTGCCGCATGTCGATGTCCTGGCCGATCGCGATCCGCAGCGACCGGCCGCCCGCGCTGACCGAGTGCGGCCGCTGCAGCGCGGCGTTGACGAACGCCGGCGCGGCCGTCGCCGAGGCCGACAGCACCGTGCAGTTCGCCACCAGCTGCGCGATGTGCACGCCGAGCCGCCGGTTGAACATGCGGATCACGACCCTGATCCCGGGGCGCAGCGCCGCGGCGCGCATCGCGGCGTGGATGTTGGTCCGGTCGTCGCCGTCGACGAAGGCGATCGCCTGCGCCTGGTCGATGCCGGCCAGGCGCAGCGATTCCTCGGCGACGGAGGAGTCGGTGACTGTGTTCCCCGCACCGAGGACTTTGGCGATCTGGCGGGTGTACGGCGTCTCCTGCGACGGCACGATGGCGGTCGTCCGGACGCCGTACTGTCTGGTCAACTCGACGGTGAGCCGGTTGGCCAAGGCGTTTCCGCCCACCACGATGAACAAGTCCCCCATGCGGGGATGGTAGAGGCCTGCGGTGAATTCTAGGGGCGCATCTCGTAAGCGCCAGACAAACCCGCCACGCGGTCCCAGATCCGGCCGAACCGCTCGGCGTCCACCACCGGCTTGCGCACCGCGCCGAGCGCCCACGCCTGCTGCGCCTCGGTCGAGGACGGCTTGCCGTGCAGCGCGACGGCGTAGTCGGAGAAGTCGCGGACGAGGAAGTCGAAGATCTGGTCCACGACCTCGTCCTCCAGCCCGGTCAGCCGCGCCTGCTCCAGCACCAGCTGGCCGTAGACGACGAGGGTGAACAGGTGTCCGAGGTTCAGCAGGAAGTCGAGGTCCTGCTGCTGCGCCTCGTCCGGCGGGCAGGTCGCCAGGAACTGCGTCAGCGCCTCCGCCTGCTCGGTGAAGCGGGCGACGTTCGGCACGCCGGCCGCCTCGCGGTAGGCCGCGCGCCAGTCGTGGAAGCGCACCTTGCCCAGGCCGCGCGCCGGGCCCTGCTGGAACAGGAAGGTGTCGTCGGCGGCGTCGGCGCGGGTCGGGACCGCGGGGTAGTCCTGCGGCGAGAACAGGTAGTTCGGCATGAACTTCAGCACCAGCGCGAGGTTCACGTGGACCGTGCCCTCCAGCTTCGGCAGGGCCCTGATGTAGTGGGTGGCGCCGTTGAAGTAGGTGTCCTTCTCGAAGCCGCGGGCCGCGATCACGTCCCAGAGCAGGTCCACGACGCGCTCGCCCTCGGAGGTCACCTTCATCTTGGTGATCGGGTTGAACAGCAGGTACCGGCGGTCCTCGGGATTCGCGGTGCGGAAGTAGTCGACCGCGCGGGCGCTGAACAGCTTCATGGCGACCAGGCGCGCGTAGGCGTCGACGAAGGAGGCGCGGACGTGGCCGAAGTCGGTGACCGGGTGGCCGTAGAGGATGCGGTTGTGCGCGTGGGTGATGGCCTCGTAGAAGGAGTGCTCTGCGATGCCCACGGAGGCCGTGCACAGGTTGAACTTGCCGACGTTGACCGTGTTCAGCGCGGCGCTGAAGGCGTCGGCGCCGGTGTGCAGGATGTCGGCGTCGGTGACCGGGTACTCGTGCAGCTTGAACTCGCTGACGAACATCTGGGAGTCGACGACGTTCTGGACCAGCTCGAACTTCTCGTGACGGCTGTCGACGGCGAAGAACACGTAGCCGTCGGGGCCCTCGACGTCGGCGCGGCGGCCGAACACGGAGACCAGGCCCGCGACGTTACCGTTACCGATGTAGTACTTGCCGCC
>Ga0207695_10002444_pt1 | contig 27459 bp, 20 predicted proteins | sample KBSC54metaG_FD_184354 | JGI IMG/M metagenome (GOLD analysis project Ga0207695, IMG submission 184354) | Corn rhizosphere microbial communities from Kellogg Biological Station, Michigan, USA - KBS C5-4 metaG (SPAdes) (version 2) | ecosystem: Host-associated > Plants > Roots > Rhizosphere > Soil...
GCGGTCGCGCAAACGTTTGCTGCGCCGCGCCGTGGCAAATGCGCGCAAATCGGGTATCAATTGCTTGCGCAAAAACGAGATGCGGGGGAGGGTGGCCCGTCGCGAGCAATCGCGACGGGCTTTTTTTTATGTCCATGGATGGACGGTACGCCGGCCCGCCTGCGCTCCCGGCGCCTGCGGGCACTTCCCACATCCATCCCTTTGGGTCGGAAATGCCGGAGCAATTTCCGGCACAATCCGCGGCTCGATATGAATGCAATTCCGCTGAGCGAATTCGTCGAAACCCGCTACGCGCGTCTGATCGCGCGTTGCCGCGAAGTTGGCGTGCCGCTGCACGACGACGCCGGCGTCGCCGAACACGTGCAGCGCGTGCTGCTGGCGAGCGACTACGCTTACGACAGTTTCGTGCGCGAACCGGAATTGCTCGGCGCCGACGTTATCGCGTTGATGGCCGATCCGCGCAATGCCGACGCGCGTCCGCCGCAACTGCCGACCAGTTTCGACGAGGCCGCGGCCATGAAAGCGCTGCGGCGTTATCGGCGCGTCGAAGCACTGCGCCTGATCTGGCGCGACGTCAACGGGCTGGATGGCGTCGAGCAAACGACGGCCGGCGCCAGTGCGTTGGCCGAGAGCTGCCTCGCTGGCGCACTCGCGTTCGGCGAAAGCGTGCTCATGCAGCGCCATGGTGTACCGCGCAACGATGCGGGCATGGCGCAGCGCCTTGTCGTCATTGCGATGGGCAAGCTCGGCGGCGGCGAGCTGAATTTTTCCTCCGATATCGATCTGATTTTGGCCTATCCGGAGAATGGCCAGACCGACGGCGCACGCGCGCTGGCGAATGAGACATTTTTTGCGCGCCTCGGCCAGCTGCTCGTCAAGCTGCTCGCCGAGATCAGCGTCGACGGATACGTGTTCCGCGTCGATCTGCGCCTGCGTCCCTTCGGCAGCGCGGGTCGCGTGGCGCTGAGTTTCGCGGCCATGGAGCAGTACTACCAGCGCGAAGGCCGTGACTGGGAACGCTACGCCTGGATCAAGGCGCGGCCGGTCGCCGGCGACATGGCCGCGGGCAAACGCCTGCTCGACACATTGCGTCCCTTTGTATACCGCCGCTATCTGGACTACACCGCGTTTGCCGGTCTGCGGGAAATGAAGACGCTGATCGATGGCGAAGTCGCGCGCAAGGACCTGGCCGGCAATCTCAAGCTCGGGCCCGGCGGCATCCGCGAAATCGAATTCGTCGTGCAGCTGCTGCAGCTGATTCGGGGCGGCCGCGAACCGAGCCTGCGCGAACGCGGGCTGCTGCCGGCGCTCGCCGCATGCGAGCGCCTTGGTGCGCTGCCCGCGCTGAGCGCGCAGCGCCTGCGCGAAGCCTATCGTTTTCTGCGGCGCATCGAGAATCGGGTGCAAATGTTGCGTGATGAACAGACTCACGATGTGCCCGCAGACGCGGTGCTGCGTGAACGGCTGGCCGCAACTCTGGACCTGCCCGACTGGAGCGCGCTCGCCGCGGAGCTCACACGCGTGCGCGCGATGGTTGCCGAGGAATTCTTCGCGCTGCTCGCGCCCGCGGTCCCGGCCAAGCGTGCCAGCAGCGGCGCGGCCGCGATGTACTGGCAACGGCTCGCATCGGGCGAGGCGCAAGCAACGCAATTGAGCGCATTGGGTTTCGGCGATGCGGCGCGCCTGCACGCGCAATTGCTGAGCTTGCGCGATAGTCCGGCGGCGCGCGCATTGTCGGCGCACGCGCAAGGCCGCTTCGAGCGCCTGTTGCCGCATCTGCTCGATGCCGCCGCGGCGAGCGTGGCCCCCGACGCCAGCATCGAACGTTTGCTGCGTCTGCTGCACGCGGTGCTGCGCCGCCCGGCGTATCTTGCGTTGCTCGAAGAACGGCCGCAGGCGCGCGAGCGCCTGGTGGCGCTGTTTGCAGACAGCGCACTGCTTGCCGAACGCGTGATCGCGCATCCGTTGCTGCTGGACGACCTGCTCACGGCGGATACGAATGCAACGCTGCCCGAGCGCGCGACGCTCGATGCCGAGATTGATCGGCGCATCGCACAAACCGATGGCACCGACACGGAAAGTGTCATCGAGATTCTGCAGGAAGAGAAAAACAGCGCGACGTTCCGCCTCGGGCTCGCTTATCGCGACGGCCTGGATGCGATTGTCGCGGCGCGCGCGCTCAGTGGCGTCGCCGAAGCCATCGTCGCGCAGACGCTGGCGCTCGCCACGCGCGATCTCGCGCGCCAGCACGGCAACCTTCCGGGACTGGCCGTGATCGGTTACGGCAGCCTGGGTGGCGCGGAGCTCGGCTTCGCTTCGGACCTGGACCTCGTGTTCGTTTACGACAGCGCGCTCGCGCAGCGCGAAAGCGATGGCGCGCGGCCGCTCGAAGGCACGCGTTATTTCACGCGCCTGGCGCAGCGCGTCGTGCACTGGCTCAGCACGCAAACGCAAGCGGGGAAACTGTATGACGTTGACGTGCGCCTGCGCCCGGACGGCGGCAAGGGCCTGATCGTCGTCGGTCTCGATGCGTTCGCCGAATATCAGCGCGAACGCGCGTGGATCTGGGAATCGCAGGCGCTCGTGCGCGCGCGCGCAATCGCCGGCGATGCCGCCATCGCGGCGAAACTCACGGCGACACGCCGCGAATTGCTGATGCTCCCGCGCGAGCCACGCCACGTGCTGGAGCAAGTCAATGGCATGCGTGCGCGCTGGCGCGCCGAACGCGACCGCTCCACGCCGGCGCTGCTCGATCTCAAGCAAGGCGCGGGCGCGCTGCTCGACATCGAATTCATCGTGCAGACGCTGACACTGCTGCACTGCGTGCGGCATCCGGAACTTCTGGCCAGCAGCAACAGTGCGGAATTGGTGGAACTGGCCGGCGCCAGCGGCGCACTCGATGCCGCGCAGACGCGGCAATTGAAACGAGCGCACGCCGCATTGCTCACGCGTGCGCTCACGTGTACGCTCGACGCGCGCCCGCGCCTGGCCGTGCGCGACAGCGAACTTGCGCAGCACACCCAAGCGGTGCTGGAGATTGCCGCTTCGATCGGGCTTGCGTTCGCCTAGTCGGCAGCGAGTGTCACGGCCAGGTCCGGCCGCGTCGACTCGATCACGTGCCAGACCTTGCCCGCTACTGCGGCGAGTTCGCGCAGCGGCGGCGGTTGCGGCAATGTGGAAAAATCCATTTGTGTGTCGAGCGTGTGCAGCCAGCCCTGAGCGCGCAGTTCGGCGTGCAGCAGCGCGAGGCGCCCGCGTGCCGCAACGGGCAGCAGCGTGAGCACGGGTTTTCCCGTGGCGCAGGCTTCCGACAGCATGTTCACCGAATCCGGCGTGACGATGATGCGATCGGCGGCGCCGAGATAACCCTGATACGGATTTTCGCCGTCGCTCGCTCCGTCCCAGAAATGCCGGCAGTCCACGCGCAGACGTTCGCGCACGCGCGCGCGCCAGGCCGGCGGACTGCGTCTCGAACTGGTGATGAGCAAGGAACCGCCGTCGCGTGCGACGAGCGCGCCGACGCGCGCGAGGAATTCTTCGAACCACGCGTCGTCCATGGCCAGACCACGGCGCGGGCCGCCGAGCAGTAACGCCGTGCGCGGCTGCGGCAACTGCACGACGTTGGGGAATCTCGCCAGTCCTTGCGCGAGCCAATTCTCGTCGATCGCATTGAGCGAACCGAGTGTCTGGATCACGTTGGCGCCGACGAGCTCGTCATGTCGCGGTGCGATGACAAGGTCGAAATGCGCCGGATCAATGCGCGGGTCGAGAATCTGCACGACGAACGTGTGCCCGCCGCTGGCACGCCGCAGCCAGCGCGTCAGCAGTGCGCCGTAGCGACCGCAACCGATCGCGAGCGCCGGCCACGGCTCGCGCAGGTGTTCGCGGATTTCGCGCGGCAGCGCCAGTCGCGCGCCACGCGCCAAACGCGGCGCGAACCATGACCACGGCGCGCGCAGCGGCACCTGGGCGACGGCGGGCGTCAGGCGCATCGCTTGCGCCAGCGCGAGCGCCTGGCGCTCGTTGCCGGCGGCGCCGTCGCTGATCACCCACACCGCGGATTGGGAAGCTGGTTTGTCCAAAGCCCGGCGATTGTAAGCTTTGCCGCGTCCGATGGTTCCACTTGCGCGCGGTTATACTGATGCACGGCGAATCATGAGGAAATTCGATGCACGCACCATTGGACGATGCCGCGCTCGACCAGATTTTCCGCAACGCGCGCACGTACCGGCGTTCGGCGGATGCCTGGACGGACAAGCCCGTCAGCGACGAGCAACTCAGGCAAGTCTTTGACCTGGCCAAACTCGGGCCGACGAGCGCGAATTCCTCGCCGGCGCGCATCGTGTTCGTGCGCTCGCCGCAAGCCAAGGAAAAGCTCAAATCCGCGCTGAGCGCGGACAATGTTGCACAAACGATGGCGGCGCCGGCGACTGCGATCGTCGGCAGTGATCACGCGTTCTACGAGCAGTTGCCGCGCCTGTACACCGAATCGCCGGAGGCAAAGAGCTGGTTCGAAGGCAAACCCGATGTCATCGCCGCGACCGCATTCCGCAACGCCAGCCTGCAGGGCGCGTATCTGATCATCGCCGCGCGCGCGCTCGGCCTCGATTGCGGGCCGATGTCAGGTTTTCATAACGCGACGGTCGACAAACTGTTCTTTGCCGGCACCCAGGTCAAAAGCAATTTCCTGATCAACATCGGCTACGGCAATCCGGCGAGTGTCCGGCCGCGCGAATACCGTTACACGTTTGCAGAAGCCTGCAGAATCGAATAACCAGGAGAATCGTCATGCTGAAACGTATACTTGCTGCGACTTTGCTCATCGCGAGCCTGCCGGCGCTCGCCGACCATAAGCCCGGTGCAGCGGCTCCGCCCGCAGCGCAGGTGCAGAAATTCGATATCGACAACAATCATACCCAGGTGACCTTCACTTACGGCCATTTCGGTTTTTCGAATCCGAGTGCGCGTCTGGAGCAGATCAAGGGCAGCATCGAGCTGAACCAGCAGGACTGGAGCAAATCGAGCGTGGCCGTGACGATGCCGCTGGCCGGTCTGCATACCGGTGTGGAGAAGCTCGACGCGCATCTGAAATCGGCGGACTTCTTCGACGCGGAGAAAAACCCCGACATCACGTTCAAGAGCACCAAGGTCGAGAAGGCCGGCTCGAACACGCTGAAAGTGACGGGCGATCTGACCGCGCACGGCGTGACCAAGCCCGTGGTGCTCGACGTCAAGATCAACAAGATCGGGGAGAACAAGATGATGCAGACGACGACCGCGGGGTTCGACGCGGATGCGACGATCAAGCGTTCGGACTGGGGCGTCGGTGCTTACGTTCCGAATGTGAGCGACGAGGTCAAGATACACATCACGGTATCCGCGAACCTCGCCAAGTAACGACGTCGAAGGGCCGCTCTCCCGCGCACGCGCGGGAGAGCACCGAAATCACTGTTTCGTCACGCCCTGGTTCTTCAGGGCTTCCAGACCCGCCAGGTTCAGACTGCCGACCGCGCCCTTGAGCTGGTCCGCGCTGTCGACATTGCCGGTCACCTTCACCGTGAAGCGATCGCCGAGCACGATGCTGTATTCGCCGTACTTGCTCTGCGAATCCCATTGCTCGTGGACCAGGTGGCCGTTCTGGTTGTAGGTCTTCTCGTAGCCGTGGTCGGTTTCCTTCGACGACTCCACGCCGATCGCGCCAGCCAGCGCCGTCAGGCCCTTGGCGCTGCCGGTATCGGCGATCTCCAGGCGCAGATTGTGGCCGGCGCCGTCGCTGTAGTTCGCGTCGGCTGTCGAAATCTGCATGCCCATCGCGCCGTTGCGTTCGGCGGAAAGGCTCGTGCGCTTCAGCCCGGCGAGCGTCTCGGGCACGAACGGCTTGAGCGCATCCGGGGCGAGCGCTTCGACCTTGTCGCCGCCGCCGAGCATCGCGCCCATCATTTTGCCGGCCGCCGCGGCCTGAGCGTTGGCGTCGCCGGCTTTCTGCGCGGCTTCCATCTGCTTGCTCGCTTCCTCGGCTTTCTGGCCGATCACGGCGAGCTTGCCGAGCGCGCTGTTCGTATCGATCGTGACGTCGCCATTGCGCCCGCCGAGGTGGATGCTGCCACCGCCCGGCGCGAAGCCGCCGCCCATAATACCGACGCCGACAATGCTGCCAACCACGAACATCATGACCACGCCAAGCACGAGCGCGCAGATAATGCTGACCGCGGTGTAGCCGCCGGCTTTCTCGGGCGGACATTTCATCGTATTCGGTAAACCTAGGTACAGCAGATAGATCGCGTAAATGCCGCCGACGAGTGCGATGAGCGCATACAGGGGGCCAAGAATGACACCTATCCCGGCGATCCAGCTCGCGGTATAGGCATAGGCGACGGTTTTCAGCGCCTGCACCTGGTTTTTCTGTGCGCCGAATGTGCCGGCCAGCGCATCGATGATCAGTGCCATGACGAATACCATCGCGAGGGCGAGCGCGTAGTACACGATCATACCGACAAGGCCCGCGCCGAAGCCGGTATGTACCGTCACGCCGAACCAGGTGTTGCCGATCACAACGTTCTTGATAAAGCCGAACACGGCCGGGATCGCTGCGAGCCAAATGATGTATTTGGTGTAAATCCCTTGCACCGTCTCGGGCTCGGCGGCGATGACCGGCCATTCGGTTTTCGGCGTCAGCAGGATGTTCTTGGCGCGCGCGATGAGCTTGTTGAAATCAAATTCCACGATGTAATTCCTCCCCGGGCTACGAAACTCGGCGCATCTTACCGGGTTCGCGCGCCAAGGGAATATGCGCCGCTTGCCGGCCAAGGTGTGAACCGCATCACTCTTGAGGGGCGAAGCGGCGCACATCTTGCTAGACTGCATCGTTCCGCCGCTTCCAACCGAACATCCAATGCCGACCGCAGTTTCCGCCAACGAACGCGCCGCCGTGCGCCTGGTTCCGGCCAATGCGCAGAATCAGTACGACGTCACGCGCGCCGACCTGCCCCTGTCGTGTCCGATGCCGGGCATGTCGCTGTGGAATTCGCATCCGAAGGTGTACCTCGCCATCGAGGCCACCGGCAGCGCCAAATGTCCGTACTGCGGAGCGCAGTACACCTTGAAGGATTAAGGCTTCCAGCCCTGTGGCAGGAAGGCCGCTCACCGTCATCCAGCTGCTGCCGGCGTTGAACGCTGGCGGCGTGGAGCGCGCGACGCTCGAGATCGGCGGCGCACTGACCGCGGCCGGGCATCGTTCGATCGTGATCAGTGCCGGCGGCCGCCTGCTCGATCAGCTTGCGACGCAAGGCAGTGAGCACATCGAGGTCGATATCGGACGCAAAGGATTGGGCACGCTGCGTCACATCTGGACGCTGCGCCGCCTGTTCCTGCAGCTCAAACCCGACATCGTGCACGCGCGCTCGCGGCTGCCCGCGTGGCTGAGCTGGGCGGCACTGCGCGGCGTGCGCGGGCCGCATTTCGTTACCACCGTGCATGGCCTGAACTCACCGGGTTCCTACAGCGCGGTCATGACGCGCGGCGAGCGCGTGATCTGCGTGTCGAACGCGGTGCGCGACTACATTCTCCGGCATTATCCGCGCGTCAGGCCGGGCCGACTGACCGTGATTCCGCGTGGCATCGACACCCGCGAGTTTCCTTTCGGCTATCAGCCCGACGACGCCTGGCGCTCGGATTTCTTCTACGAATTTCCGCAGCTGCAAGGCGGCATGCTGCTGACATTGCCGGGCCGCGGCACGCGCTTGAAAGGTCACGCGGACGCGATCGAACTGCTTGCGGGCCTGGCCGCGCGCGGGTTGGATTGCCGCCTGCTGCTGGTCGGCGCGCGCGAGGCCGGGCGCGAAAGTTATATCGCCGAACTCGAGGCGCTTGCGCAGCAGCGTGGCGTCGCCGAGCGCGTCGTGATTACGCCGCCACGCAGTGACGTGCGCGAGATCTATGCGGTTTCCAATCTCGTGCTGCAGCTGTCGAACAAACCCGAAGCGTTCGGCCGCACCGTGCTCGAAGCGCTCGCGCTGTGCCGGCCGGTCTGCGGTTATGCGCACGGCGGCGTCGGCGAACTGCTCGCCGAGCTGTATCCGGAAGGCCGTGTGCCGCCGGGGGACATCACGCGCCTGATCGAGCGCGCCGCCGAGCTGTTGCGCGTGGCGCCGCCGATCGCGCCGCTGAAAAGTTTTCGCTTGGCCGACATGCAGGCGGCGACGTTGGCTTTGTATTCACAGCTTGCTGGATAGCGATACACGACGATGAAATCCTCCACCGTTCGCCCTGAGCGTAGCCGCCGCGTGGCGGCGGAGTCGAAGGGCATGGCCGCGGCTTCGATTCCGCACCTTCGGTGCTACGCTCGGCCCGAACGGCTGCACCGCTAGCGCCGATGTGGCCGTCGTTTCTGATTCTTGGTCTGCTGGCGCTGCTGCCGCTCGGGCGCAGTGCCGAAGCGCCGCTGGCGATCGCCGCAATCGCCGGTCTGATTTTCGCGTGGCGTGAACGATCGCAGCTGCGCACGAATGCCGGGGTGCGGCTCGCCAGCGTGCTGTTCGCCTGCTATTGGCTTGCCGCGCTGTTTTCCGCAGCCGGTGCGGTGGCGCCGGAGAAGTCGTGGAGCACCGCGGGTGTACTTTTGCGCTTTTTCCCGTTCGTGCTGTTTGCAGCAATGGCGCTGCGCGATGCCGCGACCTGGTCGCGCCTGATCGCCGGCGCCGCGGCGATAGTCGTGCTCTGGTTGCTCGACGCCTGGGTGCAGATTTTGACCGGCTACAGTCTGGCCGGGCCGATGGAAGCGGAGCGGCTGTCCGGCATTTTCGGCGCGCAGAATCTCAAGCTCGGCCCGGTGCTCGCGGTGCTCTCGCCATTCGTATTTGTCGCGGCGCGCGCGCGCTGGGGTTGGCGCGGATTGGCCGTGGCGTTCGTGTTCCAGCTCATGCCGATCCTGCTCGCCGGTTCGCGCGCGGCGTGGCTGACGTATGCGCTCGTCACGTTCGCGTTCGTCTGGCGCGAAACGCGTGTGCCTTCGCGATTCATGATTTGGAGCGCCGCCGCAACAGCCGTCGCCGCGCTTGCGATCGCCGTCGCCTGGCAGGGTTCGACCGCGTTCGATGCGCGCCTGGACCGCAGCCTGCTCGCGCTGCAGGGATCGGAATCTGCACTCGACGCCGCGGCGGCCGGGCGCCTGCGCATCTGGGGCACGGCGTCACGCATGATCCAGGCGCACCCGCTCTTCGGCGTCGGCGTGCGCGGATTCCGCTACGCCTATCCGACTTTTGCGAAACCCGGCGATGCCTTCGTCGATGCAAAAACCGACGAAGGCGCCGCGCACGCACATCAGATCGTGCTCGAAGTGCTCAGCGAAACCGGCGCGGTCGGACTCACACTGTGGATGATCGGCGCCGGATTCGCGATCCGCGCGTGGCGCCGCGCGGGCAACCTGGCGCGCGAGCGCGCGCTCGCGCCGTCGCTGGCGCTCGCGGCGATGTGCTTTCCCCTGAACACGCATCTCGCGTTCTATTCGGCGTCGGCGTGGGGTTTGCTGTTCTGGTGGTTGCTGGCGCTGTACTGCGCCGCCCTGTTTGCGCAGGATCGCCATGACGCGTGAGCGGCTGTCGGCGGTCGTCACGACGTTCAACAACGCCGCGACGCTGGAGCGCTGCCTCGCCAGTATCGCCTTCGCCGACGATCTCGTCGTGCTCGACTCCGGCAGCAGCGACGCCACGGTGGAAATTGCGGCAAAGTATAAAGCGCGAATTTTTACCGAGCCGTTCGTCGACTACAGTGCGCAGAAACAGTCGGCAATCGACAAGGCCAAACACGACTGGGTGTTGCTGCTCGATGCCGATGAGGCGTTGACCGAAGTGGCGCAGCCCGTCATCCAAGCCGCATTGGAAGGCCCGCGCGAAGCCGGATTCCGCCTGCCGCGGCGCGAGCAGATGTTCTGGACGTTCCAGCATCGCGGGAGCTGGACCAACGCGCATCTGCGCCTGTTCGACCGGCGCCACGGCGGCATGAACCACGTGCCCGTGCACGCTGCGCCGGAAGTGGCTGGCAAGGTCCGCACGCTGCGTCGCGCGATCCTGTTGCATTACGGCGAGCCGGACATCCGCACCAAGGTCGACAAGATCAACGCGTATTCGAGCGGTCTCGTCGCCGACAAGCTGCGCCGGCGCCAGCGCTTCCTTGGGCTGCGCATGCTGGTGTATCCGCCGGTGTTCTTCGTGCGTCAATACTTCTTCAAGCGTTATTTTCTCAACGGCTGGGCCGGGTTCATCAGCGCCGCGACCGGTGCCTTCTACGTGTTCTTGAAGTACGCGAAAGTCTACGAAGCGAAGCGCCGCGACCGGCGACTCTAGGATTCCCGCTTGGCTGCAGGGTCTCGGCTCTTGAGCAAGCTCAGCGCAAGCCCGCCAATCAACGCGGCCGCGCCGACGAGGACGGCCCAGAGTATCCAGGTCTTCCAGTCGCGATGGATCGGCGGCGGCAGCGGCGTGTACGCTGCAGCGTCCTGCAGCGTCACGCGTGCACCAAGTGCGGCCAGCGGCGGCTGCCAGTCCGCGCCGAGCCTGCCGCGCAGCTGCGCGAGAGCGGCGTCGACCGGGTAATCACCGCGACGCGTGCGGGCACTGCCGGCGACAAGCCGATACGGTCCGACACCCTGCGCGAGAAAGACAAAACGGTCCGGTCGGAACGCGACGCGCAAGGTGGGCGCGGCGTCGAGTGGCGTAACCGGATCGACGCGCCATTCCTGGCTACGACCGCTGGCTGAAATCGCGGTCTCGTCGTTGCCAACGGCAGTGTCGCCCTGACGCAGCCGAAAGGCGGTGAACTCTGCGCGCGTCTGCCACGCGTTGGCGTCGCCCGCATGCACGCGGCTGCGCACTTGCACGAGCGCGAGCGAGTTGTCGGTCGCCAGTTCCAGCTTCAAGGCATCCGCGGCGAGTGGCGCGGGCAAGCGATAGAAGAAACTCGAGCTTGCTTTCGTGTCGGACGCAAACAGAGCCTGCGCGTCGACCCACACGCGCGCCGCTTGTATCAAACTGGAAGGCATCAGCATGCGCGCGCGAATATGCAAATTCGGCAGCGGCGAGCCGTTATCAAGCCGACGCAGTTGCAGAAACTTGGCGTGCGCGCCATTGAGAGCGATCTGACGCCGACTCAGATTATTGCCGTTCTGCTGCATGGCGAGGACGGTCGCGTTGGCGTTGAGCATACGCCACTGCTGCAGATCGTCGCTGCCACTCACGCTCCATTGCGCGGTTGTGTTGCTGCTTTCATCCCAGCTCAGCCACAGGCTGTCGATGGCCGCTTCCTTGAGCGCCCTGGCATCGAGGAGGAGCTGGCCGGCTGTTTGCGCGGCGTCGCGCCGATCGAGTCCATCGTTGATTTTGAGCTGACGCAGACGGCCATCCAGATCGCGTTCGATCGCCAGATTCAGCCTGTCGTCCGTCGGGCCGGCTCCGGGTGGGCGGCCTGGAAAGTCGAACATGGGCAACTCGATTTCACTGGGCGCAGCAGTAGTGAGCTGTGCCGCACGCGGCGCCATCGGCACGGATTCGCCGGCGACATTGACGACTTCAACATCACGCAGATCTTCGCTGCGGATCGCGGCATAGACTTCCGGCGTGAGATCCACCTGCCAGGCCGCGCTGTCGCCCTGCGTCTGCAAGGGCCACGCGAACGCGTAATCGTCGACCGTCGCTGCGTGCACGCCGAAGCTCGCAAAAAACACACCGAGTGCAATGAGCCGAGGACTCATGTCGCAGACTCCGCGACTGCGCGCGGCGGCGCCGGCGCAAAATAGCCGACCGCGACGAGCAGGACGCCGACCACAAGCACGCCGACGATCGCGGCCAGGTCGTGCAGGTGCGCGCGATCGATCAGCAGCAATTTTCCGATCACCACGCCCATGAGCACCGCGCCGCCGAGCCACACCGCGCGCGAACCGCGCTGCTTGCCGAGCAGCATCGCGGCGATGCCGGCAATGGTCCAGACGATCGACAGCGCCGCCTGCGCGAGCGGCGATTGCCAGAGCGCATCGCTCCACGGCTCGCCGCCGAGGAAGTGTGCGCCGCGCAGCGTGATCGCAGTCATCAGCAGGACGCCGGCGAGGGCGAGCAGGCGCGCACGTTGTTCTTCCGTGAACAGCGCACCGCCTTCTTGTGCGGCTCGTCGATACCAGGCGAACAGCAGCAGCAAGTAGCCGAGCTGCGCGAGTTCAAGCGGGTTGATCAGGGGTATGTACCGGAGCGGCAGCGGATCACCTTCGGCAAACAGGCCGGCGAACCAGGCCAAGCCGAGGATGACCGCAATGGCCGACAACGTCACTTTGCGCGTACGTTCCGCCGCTTTCACGTCGGGCCAGCAGACGAAGCCGGCTCGCACGAGCGCGAACCAGAACAATGCGGCGAACGGGGCAAGTGCCGCCAGCGTGATCCATACGTAGCCCAGCTGCAGATGCTGGTCGGCAAGATGGCCGAGTTCGGCACCGAGCAGGCCGGCGATAGTCCACAAGAACACGAAGTGCGCAATGTGGACAAATCGATGTTCGGCCGCGGACAAGTTTCCCAACGCGCGCAGCGAAGTCAGCAGCCACAATGCCCACGCCGCCGCGGCCCAGCCTTCCAGCGCGCCATGGTTGTCGACAGCCGTGGCGATGACGAACAGCGGTGCGATGAAGAACGCCGCGAGCGCGGGCCACGCCGCCTGGCGCCAATCGAGCCGACGCAGCGTTTCCGCGCCGAGCAGGCCGGTCGCGGCGAATAGCGCGAGCGACCAGTCCGAACGCAGAGCATGCGGGGCGAAGCGCTGGATATCGTCGCTGCCGGCCACCAACCACCAAGCCCAGCCCCACACGAACAACAACGCCGCAAGCGGCGCGCGCGGCTCACGGCGGCCAAGCAGGTAGGCGCTGATCAGTCCGCCGACCGCGACCAGCAGCGCGCTGAAGAAATCGCCGTTGAGGATGACCGTATCCGCGGCGACGATGTTGTGAATCCGTGCATCGCCGATGCCGTACAGAAACGTCAGACCGGCCAGAGCCTGCAGCGTGTAGCCGATCCAGCGCGGGATGCGGCGTTGCTGACGCAAACCGAGCCAGAAAACGGCCGCGCCCTCGATTGCCCAAGTGCATGCGGTCAAGCGGGCCGAAAGCGCGAGCGGCACGGCGAGTGTGGCGAAACCGAGCGCGAGCAGCGCATGCGACTCGCCAAGCAGTTGCAGACGCCAGCGGCGCAACTCGAGCCAGGCAAGCGGCACGTACAGCGCCGCTACAGCCAGTGCGCTCCATGCCATCGGCATGCGTTCGCCATGCAGCAGTGCGGCTTGCAGCGGCAATGCGAGCAGCGGCGTGCCGAACACGAGCGTGCCGTCGATGAGGTCGCGTTGATCGGGTGCCCGACGCAGCGCGTAGGCGACCGGCACCAGTACGTAAAACACGAAGAACAACACGAGGAACGGTTCGGTCGTGGCGAAAAATTCCGGGTTGTATTGCTGCACGCCCCACGCGGTGCCGATGGCGAATGTGAATGCGAAGCCGAGCAGATTCAGCGCGCGCCACGGTTTGATCCAGGCGATGACGAAGATCGCCGCGTTGAGTACGGCGTAATAACCGAACAACGCGATGTGGCTGCCTTGTCCGCTCGAGGCCAGGATCGGGGCGAGAAAGCCGCCGGCAATGGCCAGTATCGCCAGCGCCATCGCGTCCTGCAGCACGGCGAGCATGCCAGCGCCGGCGACGACGATGACGAGCAGTGCGAACGTAAGGGTCGATGGCAGCAACGAGTAGATTCGATACGCGCCGAAGATCACGAGGATCAGCACGCCGATGGCGCCGCCCTGCAGGCTCAGCGCGAAGGCGCGATGGGAATCACGCTTGCGCCAGGCGAACACGAGCGCGGCAAGCGCAGCCGCGGCGATGCCGAGCAGTCGGAACTCGATCGGTACGACGAGCCAGCCCGAATCGGCCGCGTACTTGAGCAACGCACCGACGCCGAAGAACGACACGATGACACCGACCTTCACCGGCACGTTGCCTTCGGTAAACCAGCGCTTGACGCGCGCCGCGAATTGCTCGACCACTCCCGGAGCAGGCGGCGCAACGGGTTTGACGACCGGCCGTGCGACCGCCGCTGCATGCGCCGGCAGCGGCTCGATCGCGGGCAATTCGATCACGCGTGGACGTTCCGCTGCAGAGGCGATTGGCGGCGGCGCGACGGGGACGATGACCGGTTTCGACTCGACGGTCGGGGCGACAACGGGCGGCGCCACAGCAGCGCTGGCACCGACGCGCTGTTCAAGTGACGCGACACGCCCGCGCAATGTGCGCAACTGTCCAAGCAGCATGCCGATGCACGCGCCAAGAATCGCGGAAGTCCAGCCGGTGGGTTCTTCGGCCATGCCCGCGCAGACAAACGCAGCGAGTGCGGCACCGAGTAGCGCAAACAGGAATGTCATCGTCGTGGTCTCCCCATACGGCGATAAACGCAGTATAGCCGCGGAAACGCACAAATCCCGATCAATACAGCGGTGCTGCGCCTTCCGGCCGTGTTTTGAAGCGTTTGTGTATCCACAAATACTGCGCCGGCGCCTCGCACACCATGCGCTCGACGATGGCATTGACGCGCGCCGTATCGGCGGCGACATCGGCACTCGGGAAATTCTCGAGCGGTGCTTCAAGACGAATGCTGTAACCGCGACCATCGGCGTCGCGGCGATGAAAAAATGGAATTACCGCCGCGCCAGACAGACGGGCGAGGTGATGCGTTGCCGTGATCGTTGCCGCCGGCACGCCGAAGAACGGTACGAACACGGCATCCTTGCCGCGCATGTCCTGATCCGGTGCGTACCAGATGGTGCCGCCGCTTTTCATGTATTTGACGACGCGACGCAAGTCTTCTTTCGCGAACATTGCCTGCGCATAACGCAGGCGCGCGCGCAGCACCGCGCGCTCGAACACCGCATCGTCCATCACGCGATACATGCCGGCAATGCGAATGCGCTGCGAGACGAGCCGAGCGCACAATTCCAGATGCGAGAAATGCGCGCCGACCAGCAATACGCCGCGGCCTTGCGCGCGGCTATGCTGCAGATGTTCGAGGCCTTCGATCGCGCACGGCACACGCGCGAGCGCGCGTGCGGATCCGAACCAGGCCAGCGCGAATTCGACCAGCAGCATGCCCAGATCACGCAGCGACGCGTGCAGCAGTTGCGCGCGTCGGTTCGCATCCAGATCAGGGAAGCACAATTGGATGTTGCGCTCTGCCACGCGCCGGCGTTCGCCGGGCAAGCGCGCCGTCAACACGCCCAGCGCGCGTCCGAGCAAGCGCTGCATGGCAAACGGCAATTGGCCGACGCACCAGACGATGGACAGTCCGATCCACGAAGGCCAGTGGCGGGGCGAGAGCAGGGCAGCTGGCGGCATCGGCCGATTGTAGCGTCTTGGCCTGAGCTCTCGATGCTTCGCCCTCGTTATACTCGCGCGTGACAAAAAAATTTTCGCCCATGCGCCTGCGCCGTTTCATCTACACGTCGACCATGTATCTGCTCACGCCGGTGATTCTGTACCGGCTGGCGATTCGTGGCCTGCGTTATCCGGAATATTTCGCGCGTTGGCGTGAACGTTTCGGCTTTTTCCCCAATACCGGCCTCCGCGACAGCGTCTGGATCCACGCGGTCTCGCTCGGCGAGGTCAATGCGGCGATGCCGCTGATCGACGCGTTGATGCAGCGTTACCAGAACACGCCGTTCGTGATCACGACCGTGACGCCGACGGGGTCCGAGCGCGTGCGCCGCGTCTACGGCGAGCGCGTGTTCAACGTGTACCTGCCGTACGACTTGCCGGCATCGATCCGGCGCTTTCTCGATCGCGTGCGGCCGCGCCTGGCGGTCGTCATGGAAACCGAGATCTGGCCGAACCTGTTCTTCGAATGCCATGCGCGCAAGATTCCGCTGATCGTGGCGAATGCGCGGTTGTCGGAGAAAAGTCTGCGCGGTTACGGACCGGTGCGCCCGCTTGCGCGCAGCGCCCTGGCGAGCGCGCGCTACATCGCCGCGCAATCGCTCACCGATGCCGGCCGCCTGCGCGATCTGGGTGCCGAACCCGAGCGTCTTGGCGTGTTCGGCAATCTTAAATACGACATGACTGTGCCACAGGAACTGCAGGAGCAAGCGCGTGCGATGCGCGCGGATTGGGGCGCGCGGCGGCCGGTGTGGATCGCGGCGAGCACGCACGAAGGCGAGGAAATGCCGGTGCTGAATGCGCACGCGGCGGTGTTGCGCCGCTTTCCCGATGCGCTGCTGATCTTCGTGCCGCGCCATCCGGAGCGCTTCAAGCCGGTCGCGCAGGAATGTCGCAGCTTCGGTTTTGTCACGCGCACGCGCAGCGAAGACGGCTGCGCGGCCGTGGATACCCAATGTTTCGTGGTCGATTCGCTCGGCGAGTTATTGCGTTTCTATGCGGCGGCCGACGTCGCGTTCGTCGGCGGCAGCCTGGTGCCGATCGGCGGCCACAACATACTTGAGCCGGCCGCGCTCTCGGTGCCGGTGATCGTCGGCCCGCAGACGTTCAACTTCGTCGAGATCACCGCGAGCCTGATAGAAGCAGACGCCGCGCTGCGCATCAACGATGGTGAACTGCTCGGCGAGGCGGTGATCAAGCTGCTCGCCGATCCCGCACTGCGCCAGCGCGTCGGCACCGCCGCGCGCGCCGCGTTCGAACGCGAGCAGGGCGGGGTGATGCGCACGGTCGAGGTCGTCGAAAAAGTGCTCGGCGGGGATGGCAGGACGCCATAGGGCGCGATGCATCGCGCCCGCGTGCGCTTGATCGGAGCTCTTTTATTCCAGCAGCGCGTTGACGCTTTCCAGATCCTTCGCGCCGACGATTCCCGCAGCCTGCTTGAGCTGCAAACCGCTGAGCACGAACTGGTGGCGCGCTTGCGAATACGTGCTTTGTGCCGAAAACAGCTGCTGCTGGCTCAGCAGCACGTCGACGATCGTGCGCGTGCCGACTTCGAAACCGGCTTGCGTGGCGTCAAGCGCGCTTTGCGCGGAAATGACGGCCTGCTTCGTTGCCTCTACCTCGCTGATGCCGGCGATTACGGCGCGATAGGCGTTGCGTGTGCCGGCGATGACGGCGCGGTGCGTGAGTTCTTCCTGGTCCTGCGCGATTTCACGCTGGCCGATCGCCTGGTGCGTCTGCGCCGCGATCAGGCCGCCGCTGAAGATCGGCACGCTCAGCGTGACGCCGATGGTGGTGTCGCCGTTCAGGCTGTTGGAGCGAAACGGCCCGAACGCGTCGATACCGGACACGCGCGTCGAGTTGCCCCAGGCCGGGGTATCCGTGCGCACGAGCGAAGCGGACAACGTCGGCAAATGGCCGGCGCGCTGGGCCGCGACGTTGAGTCGCGCCGCGTCGAGGGCGTGCGCGCGCGACGCCAGTTGCGGACTCTGCTTGAGCGCGGTGTCGACCCAGCTCTCGAGCTCGGGCGGCTCGGGTTTCTCCAGCGGCAATTGCTCGCGCAGCTTTTTCAGCTCGCCGAAGTTCTTGCCGGTGATCTGGCTGATGGCCTCGCGCAGATTGTCGACATTGTTCTGTGCGGTGATGACCTGGGCGCGTGCGGTGTCGTGGTTGGCGCGCGCTTCATGCACGTCGGTGATCGCCGACAAGCCGACCTGGTAGCGCTGTTCGGCCTGGTCGAGCTGGCGCGCGAGCGCCTTTTCGTTGGCTTGCGCGAACGCGAGCTGGTCTTCGGCGGTGAGCACGGCGAAATAAGCCGTCGCCGTGCGCACGATCAGATCCTGAGCGGCGGCCTCGTAATCGCTGCCGACGCTCTCGCGCGTCGCCCGTGCGCTGCGCCAGCGCTCGATGTTTCCCCAGTTGAACAGCGATTGTCCGACCTGACCCTGGGCCTGGCGGCTGCGGTCGCGACTCATGCTCTGGCTCGAATCGAATACCACGTTGCCGGCCGTATCCGTTACCGGCAAACCGGTATCGGGGTTGAGCAGCGGGCCAACGGTACGTGAGTCGGCGTCACTGTGCAGATAGTTCAAGCTCGCGCTGATCTGCGGCAGCAGTGCCGAGCGTGCGATGTCGGCGCCGCCTTCGGCGACGAGTCGGCTGGCGTCGGCGATGGCGAACGTCGGGTCGGCCTGGCGCGCCTGATCGTAGATTTGCATCAGATCCTCGGCGACGGCGGGCTGCGCGATCGCGGCGAGCGCAAGGGCAATGGCGGCGGTCAATTTATACATTTTTACTTTTCCTCGAAGAATCCGTATCAAAGAACGAAGCGCTGCGGCGGCTCGGCATGGCGCAGGTAAGGCAGATCGGTTTCGAACAACGCTTGCGCGCTCCAACCCTCGCCGTCGTACAGCATTGCGCTTTGCACCGGCGAGCCGCCGACGACCGCGAATAGCCGCCCGCCCGGCTTGATCCAGCCGCGCCAGTGTTCCGGCAGCGCGTGTACCGCGCCAGTGACAACCATCACGTCAAACAGCTGACCGGGATCAAAGGCGCGCACGGCGTCCGTGGTTTCCACTTGCGCATTGTTGATGTTCGCCGCCGCCAGGCGCGCCCGCGCCGCGTCGGCGAAATCGGCGTGCTGTTCCACGCTCAACACCTTGCCGCCCAGGCGCGCCAGACACGCGGTGACGAATCCGGAACCGGTGCCGATTTCCAGGACGCTCTCGCCGGGCTGCACGTTGACGGCCTGCAGCATGCGGCCCTCGACCACCGGCTTCATCATCACTTCGTCGCGGCCAAGCGGCAGACACAAATCGGCGAACGCCAGATTACGGCACGCTTCCGGCACGAAGTTTTCGCGCGGCACCGCCGAGAGCACGCCGAGCACGCGGCTGTCGAGCACGTCCCACGGACGCACCTGCTGCTCGATCATGTTGTAGCGGGCGAGTTCAATATTCAGCATGGAATTTTCCTGCCGGAAAAAAGACTGAAAAGCATAGGGGTTTACGCCCTTCCCGGCAATCACAAGATCACCGTTTTGAGGGCCAAGTTCGTAGTGCCGGAAGTCATTCAAACCTTTGGGCGCGCAGGCGCATCGCTTCGTCTCATCCGGCAGCGGCGAGTGCTGGCGCGGGTTCCGCGTCGGCAGTTTCCTGCGCACGCCGCACGCGGAACCACGCCGCATACAGTGCGGGCAGAAACAGCAAGGTCAATCCGGTCGCCACGAACAATCCACCCATGATCGCCACCGCCATCGGTCCGAAGAATGCGCTGCGGGTGAGCGGAATCATCGCCAGGATCGCCGCCAGCGCCGTCAATACGATGGGCCGAAAGCGCCGAACGGTCGCATCGACGATCGCATCCCACGGCACGTGGCCGGCCGCGATGTCCTGTTCGATCTGATCGACGAGGATCACCGAATTGCGCATGATCATGCCGAACAGCGCGATGGTGCCGAGCATCGCGACGAAGCCGAACGGCACGTTGAAGACGAGCAGGAACAGCGTCACGCCGATGAGTCCCAGCGGCGCGGTCAGCACCACGAGCAGCACGCGCGAGAAGCTGCGCAACTGGATCATCAGCACCGTAAACACGACCACAAGGAACAGCGGCATTCCGGCATTGACCGAGGACTGACCCTTGGCGCTCTCCTCGACCGCGCCGCCGACCTGCAGCAGGTATCCGGCCGGCAGCTGCGCGCGCAGCGCGTCCAGTTGCGGTGAAATCTGCGCGGTCACCGTCGCCGCGGTGATGCCGCCGTAGAGATCGCCGCGCACGGTGACGGTCGGCAAGCGGTTGCGGCGCCAGATGATGCCTTCCTCGAATCCGTATTGCACGGTGGCAATCTGGCTCAGCGGCACGCTTTGTCCCGATGGCGTCGGCACCGCCAGGCTTTCGAGCAAGCTCAGCCGCGCGCGTTCGTCGGCCGGCCCGCGCAGGGAAACTTCGATGAGCTGATCGCGTTCGCGGTAATACGTCACCGGCACGCCGGACAGCGACGACTGCAGGAAATTCGCCAGATCCTGCGAGGACACCCCGAGCACGCGCGCGCGTTCCTGATCGATCGAGAGGCGCACGACTTTCGACGGTTCTTCCCAGTCCAGGTTCACATTGTGCACATTGGGATTTTGTCGCACGACGTCGGCGGCTTTGCGCGCGAGTTCGCGCACCGTGGCGATGTCTTCGCCGGAGATGCGGAACTGCACCGGATAGCCGACCGGCGGCCCGTTTTCCAGGCGCAGCACGCGCGCGCGCAAGCTGCTGAAGTCGTGGTCGAACAGGGCGATCAGGTCGCGGCGCAGCTGTTCGCGTTGCTTGATGTCCTTCGTCAGCAGCACGAATTCGGCGAAGCTCGCCTGCGGCAATTGCTGATCGAGCGGGAGATAAAAGCGCGGCGCGCCGGAACCGACGTAGCTGACGTAATTCTCCAGTTCCGGGCGTTTCGCCAGCCAGCCTTCGAGTTTCTTCACTTCTTTTTCCGTAGCTGCCAGCGACGAGCCTTCGGTCAATTTCATGTCGACGAGCAACTCGGGGCGCGTCGAATCCGGGAAGAACTGCTGCTGCACGAAACCGAAGCCGAGGATCGCCAGCACGAACATGGCCACCGTCGCCGCGATCACGGTCTTGCGGCGCTGCACGCACCATTCGACGAGCTTGCGAAAGCGCTGATAGAACGGTGTCGCGTACGGATCGTGCGCGTCGTGATCGACATGCCGATTCTCGCCGCGCAGCGATGCGGGCAAGCGCGCGAGCGCGCGCTTGCGCCAGCGCCGCAGCACGGCTTCGAAGCGGCTCGGCGCTGCGCCGCGTTCCGGCAGCAACTTGTAACCGAGGTACGGAATCAGCACGACGGCGGCGAACCACGAAATCAGCAGCGCGATCGTCACGACTTCGAAGATCGAGCGCGTGTATTCGCCGGTGCCGGATTTCGCCGTCGCGATCGGCAGGAAGCCCGCGGCGGTGATCAAGGTGCCGGTCAACATCGGGAATGCCGTCGAGGTGTAGGCAAACGCCGCGGCTTTGACGCGATCCATGCCTTGCTCCATCTTGATCGCCATCATCTCCACGGCGATGATCGCGTCGTCGACGAGCAGGCCGAGCGCGAGCACGAGCGCGCCGAGTGAAATCTTGTGCAGGTCGATGCCGAAATATTTCATCGCCGCGAACGTCATTGCCAGCACCAGCGGAATCGACAACGCGACGACGAGGCCGGTGCGAAAACCCAGCGAGAAAAAACTGACCAGCAGCACGATGCCAACGGCGATCGCGAGCGTGTCGACAAACTCACCGACCGAACGCGCGACGGCACGTGGCTGATCGGCGACGCGATCGAAATCCAGGCCGACCGGCAGCGTTTTGGCCAGGCGCGCCGCGGCTTCATCCAGATGCTTGCCGAGTTCGATGATGTCACCGCCGGCGCGCATCGATACCGCAAGGCCGAGCGCGTTCTTGCCGTTGTAGCGCATGCGCGGTTGCGCCGGATCGGTATAGCCGCGGCGGACCGTGGCGACGTCGCCGAGGCGGAACAGACGCTCATTCGCGCGGATCGAGATATCGCGAATCGCTTCGACCGAATCGAAAGCGCCGGTGGGCCGCAGGTAAATGCGGTCGCTGTCGGTTTCGAAACTGCCGGCCGGTGTGACGGCGTTCTGCGCTTCGAGCACCTTGTGCACCTGATCGAAGCTCACGCCGAGCGTGGCGAGCTTGGCATTGGAGACTTCGATGTAGATCTTTTCGTCCTGCAAGCCGAGCAGGTCGACCTTGGCCACGTCCGGCACGCGCAGCAGCTCGAGTTTCAGGCGCTCGGCGTAATCGCGCAGTTGCGCGTCGCTGAAACCATCGCCGGTCAGTGCGTAGATGTTGCCGAACGTGTCGCCAAACTCGTCGTTGAATGACGGCCCGAGGATGTCCGGCGGCAAGGTGTAACGCACATCGCCGATCTTCTTGCGCACCTGATAGAAAACATCGGGTACGCGAGCGGGCGGGATCGAATCTTTGATGACGACAAACACTTGCGATTCGCCGGGTCTCGAGTAGCTGCGCAGGAAATCCAGTTCCGGGATTTCCTGCAGCTTTTTCTCGATCTTCTCGGTGACCTGTTCGGTGATTTCCGCAGCGGTTGCGCCCGGCCATTGCGTGCGCACGACCATGACCTTGAACGTGAACGGCGGATCTTCCGACTGGCCGAGGCCGATGTACGACCACGCGCCGATCAGCGCGAGCAAGACGATGAAGTAGCGCACCAGCGGCTGGTTGCGCAGGGCCCACTCGGAAAGGTTGAAGCGCGTCATGGCGGAATGCTCGCGATAAGGTGCCTCAGCACGCGTCGGCTACCTGGGGGAGGGGGAGCAGCCGATCGCGCGCGAGGCAAAAGGAATTTGTCAGAGAGTAACCGGACGGTTCTGTGCGTCGACCGGCGTAATCGGCTCGCCGTCGCGCAGCTTGTGCACGCCGGCGGTAACGATCCACTGACGGGTATCGATGCCAGCGGTCAGCAACACGCCTTGTTCGCGATACGCGGCGACTTCGACCGGGGCCAAGTGCACGAGGTGCGTTTTCGCGTCGACGATCCACACGGCGGGCTTGCCGGCCTGTTCATACAGCGCCGACAGCGGCACGATTTTTTGCTCGTTGCCACTCGCATCGGCAAAGTAGACGCGCGCGGTTTGGCCGAATCTCGGCAGCGCATCGCCCACGTCCAGGCTCACGCGTACGCGATACGTGCGCGTGACGCGATCGGCTTCCGGACTGATTTCGCGCAGCCGACCCTGCATCTGCTTGCCGGCGTCGGCCCACGCTTCGACGATCGCCGGCATGCCCGGCTTGTACGTGGCGATGCGGTTTTCCGGCACGACGATTTCGACTTCGATTTCGCCGTCGCGCGCGAGCGTGGCGACCGGCTGGCCCGAGGTGACGACCTGGCCCGTCTCTGCGGTAATCGTCGTGATGATGCCGGCGTGGTCGGCGCGCAACGTGGTGTATTCGGCCTGATTTTGCGCGACGGCGAACGCGGCTTGCGCCTGCTCGACCTGCGCTTGCGCGGCTTTCAAATTGTTCTGTTGCGTATCGAACTGCGTGCGGCTGATGAAATGCTTGTCGAGCAGCGACTGATAGCGGTTGTACTCGGATTGCGCGAGATCGCGGTTGGCGCGCGCGGAAGTCAGGTTCGCCTGCGCGCTGTTTACCTGCAGCTTCAGATCGAGCGGATCGAGCTCGGCTATCGCCTGCCTGGCGGCGACGTGGGCGCCGACATCGACGAGGCGCGCCTTGATCTTGCCGTTGACGCGAAAGCCCAGTTGGCTTTCGTAACGCGCATGCACATCGCCGGAGTAGACTTCGGCGCGTACATCATCGGCGTTTTGCGGATGCGCGACGAGCGCACTGCGCGGGGCATCGGGTGCCGAAGCGTGGCTGCTGCAGCCGACCTGGCTGAAAGCAGCGCAGAGAACGAGGACGAGCGGCACAACTTTCAACAAGCGGGCTGGCTGCGACATGGCTACAATCCTTTTGTTTGTTATGGTTCATTAATGAACTGTGTGGTATAGTATCAATACTAAACTGGACTGTCCAGTATTACTTTCGCCATATCCTTATGTCTGTCGCCATCATCGCCAACAAACCTGCCGGTCCCGGGCGCCCGAAAGATCTGGAAAAGCGCGCCGCAATCCTGCAGGCCGCGAAGCGCCTGTTCACCACGCAGGGTTTCGAGGGCACCAGCATGGACGCGATCGCTGCCGCCGCGGGCGTGTCCAAGCTCACCGTCTACAGTCACTATCAGGACAAGGAGCGCCTGTTTGGCGCCGCTGTGGAATGCGTTTGTGCGGAACAGATGCCACCGGAGATTTTCACGGCCGATCTGAAAGGCCCGCTGCGCAAACAGATTTACGCGATCGCGCGGGCGTTCTTCTGCCTGATTACCAGTGAAGAAGCACTCGCCGTGCATCGCACGATCGTCACCAATGGCAGACAGTCGCCGAAACTCGCGCAGCTATTCTGGGAAGCGGGCCCGCGCCGGACGCAAGAGGCGTTCGAATCGTTCCTGCGTACCGAAGTCGAAGCCGGCAAACTGCAGATCTCCGACCTGCATCGGGCCGCGTCGCAGTTCTTCTGCCTGTTGAAGGGAGAACTGCACGCGCGCCTGGAGTTCGGCTGCTGCCAGGAGATCACGCCGCGCGATATCGACGATCACATCAATGCGACCGTCGACATGTTCCTGCGGGCTTACTCGCCGCGCTGACTACTTCGCGGCAAATTCGCGGCGCATCCAGTCATCGATCATGCGCTTGTCGTAGCGCAGCTGATCGGTGGAAGTCGGCGTGGTGTGCTGCAGGTAGGCCAGATCACGCAAGCGGCGGCTGCCTTCCCGAATCACCCTGCCGTCGGCGTCGATCAATTTGTAATGCAAATCCATGCGCGGCGGATAGATGTCCTTGAGGAAGCGGATATCCTGCGCGTCCGGACTGCGCCACGGCTCGAATGCGCCGGCGAGCTTGATGTCATCGATCGTCACCTGCAGCTGCTCACCGGGCGGCAGCATGCGATCGGCGCGATAGGCGATGTGGTCGGCGAGCGTCCTTTCCCAATCTTTGGGCCGCAGCCAGCCGCGCTGCATCGGGTTGTCCTTGACCTCGCTCAGCTGCTGGTCGGGCGCCCACGTCACCTGTACCCGCGACGCAGGAACGTTCGCATTTGCGCTGCCGAGTCCGGCCGCCAGAGCGAGAAGCATTTGATACGATTTCAGGTTCATGGGAACTCCGCACATCGTTTGGATAACTGTTGGACCGGACGGACGGCACCGACGTTCCGTTGCACTCGCTTGCGGCATCGCTTCGTGGTTCAATGGCAGCTGAAGCGGGGGTGCCTGCCTATCGTACTGCGATCGGCTCGCTGAGAAAGACCCTTCGTACCTGATCCGGTTAGTGCCGGCGTAGGGAGCTTCGCCGCTGCCGGCGCCTCGCTTCAAGAACTTCTTTGGAGGATGCCGCATGAATGCACTTGCCGCCGACCTGATTCGCCAGACCGCGGAGCTTTCCGAATCCGTCACGCGCCCGATTCCGGGCTCGCGCAAGATTCATGTTTCGGCTCTGCGCGTGCCGATGCGGGAAGTCGCGTTGAGCGATACGCCGCTCGTATTCGGCGCCGAGAAAAACGCGCCGCTCGCGGTCTACGACACCTCCGGCCCGTACACCGATCCGGACGCGCGCATCGACCTCGCTGCCGGCCTTGAACCGCTGCGCGGACGCTGGATCGGCCAGCGCGGCGACGTCGCTTCGCTGTCGGGCCTGACATCCGAATTCGGCCGCCAGCGCATGGGTGATCACAAGCTCGATGCGGTGCGCTTTCCGCGCGCGCGCAACCCGCAACGTGCGCGCGATCGCGCGAACGTGACGCAGATGCACTACGCCCGCCGCGGCATCATCACTCCGGAAATGGAATTCATCGCGATCCGCGAGAATCAGCGCTTCGAGGCGCTGCGCGAAGCACATCTGCTCAATCAACATCCGGGCGAATCGTTCGGAGCGGCGATTCCCAAACGGATCACGCCGGAATTCGTGCGCAGCGAAGTCGCGCGCGGTCGCGCGATTATCCCGAACAACATCAATCACCCCGAGTCCGAGCCGATGATCATCGGCCGCAACTTCCTCACCAAGATCAATGCCAATATCGGCAACTCGGCGGTGACGAGTTCGATCGCCGAGGAGGTCGAGAAAATGGTCTGGGCGATCCGTTGGGGCGCCGACACGGTCATGGATCTGTCGACCGGCAAACACATCCACGAAACGCGCGAATGGATCATCCGCAACTCGCCGGTGCCGATCGGCACCGTGCCGATTTACCAGGCGCTGGAAAAAGTCGACGGCAAGGCCGAGGAACTGACCTGGGAAATCTTCCGCGACACCTTGATCGAACAAGCCGAGCAAGGCGTGGATTACTTCACGATCCACGCCGGGGTGCGTCTGCCGTTTATTCCGCTGACGGCGAAACGCGTCACCGGCATCGTCAGCCGTGGTGGTTCGATCATGGCCAAGTGGTGCCTCGCGCACCATAAGGAATCGTTCCTCTACGAACACTTCGAGGACATCTGCGAGATCATGAAGGCGTACGACGTGTCGTTCTCGCTCGGCGACGGTCTGCGCCCCGGCTCGATCGCCGACGCCAACGACGCCGCGCAGTTCGCCGAACTCGACACGCTCGGCGAGCTGACGCAGATCGCGTGGAAGCACGATGTGCAGACGATGATCGAAGGCCCCGGTCATGTGCCGATGCAGCTGATCAAGGAAAACATGGAGCGCCAGCTCAAAGTCTGCGGCGAAGCGCCTTTTTATACTTTGGGGCCGCTGACGACCGACATCGCGCCCGGCTACGACCACATCACGAGCGCGATCGGCGCGGCGCTGATCGGCTGGTTTGGCACGGCGATGCTGTGCTACGTCACGCCGAAGGAGCACCTGGGACTGCCGAACAAGCAGGACGTGCGCGACGGCATCATCACCTACAAGATCGCGGCGCACGCGGCCGATCTGGCCAAGGGCCATCCCGGCGCGCAAGCGCGCGACAATGCGCTGTCGAAGGCGCGCTTCGAGTTTCGCTGGCAGGATCAGTTCAATCTCGGACTCGATCCGGAAAAGGCTCAGGAATTCCACGACGAAACGTTGCCGAAGGAAGCCGCCAAGCACGCGCACTTCTGCTCGATGTGCGGCCCGCATTTCTGCTCGATGAAGATTACCCAGGATGTACGCGATTACGCCAAGGAGCACGGTGTCGCGGAGAGCGCGGCGCTGGAGCAGGGCATGGCGGAAAAAGCGCAGGAATTCCGCAAGCAGGGCGGCGAAGTCTATCGGCCCGGATGACGATTACAGAATGATGGCGACAAATGGTTCAAATCCGTTGCGGAAAATGATGTCGTCCCATTCCACCGCGCCGATATCCACCGCGAGTCCGTACGGGCGCGGGCGGCCGCGCTGATCGGCGCCGGGTACGCCGACGCCATCGCCGGCATCGATCACCGGACTGCCGTCGAGCGGCAGCAGGGTTGGCGTGGGGCCGCCGTTGTCGCCCAACGATCCGAGCAGCGGATCCACCCCAATGATATTGGCATTGGTATTGAACGCAGCGTCGCCGGCATCCCCGATCAAGTTATGCGCCGCGGTGAACGATCCTTGCAAGTCCGGGTCCGCAACGTAGGCGCTCGCTATGTTGTTGGCGACGATGCTGTTGTGCAGAGTGACGGGATTACCGCCCGAGATGATGCCGCCGCCTGCATAGGCGGCATTGCCGGTAACGGTGCTCGATTCGAGCGTCAGCACAGCGGCGCCGCCGGTTCCCCCGGCGGAATGGATACCGCCACCGCCGCCGAATCCCCACAGCGCGGAATTGCCGTAAATGGTGACATTGGTGAACGTCACCGGCGACAGCCCGTCGTTGAAGACATGGATGCCGCCGCCATAGCCTATCCGCGATTGGTTGTTGCTGATCGTCGAGTCCAGGATCGTCGCGTTGCCGGAGATCGAATAGCT
>Ga0207695_10002446_pt1 | contig 27456 bp, 26 predicted proteins | sample KBSC54metaG_FD_184354 | JGI IMG/M metagenome (GOLD analysis project Ga0207695, IMG submission 184354) | Corn rhizosphere microbial communities from Kellogg Biological Station, Michigan, USA - KBS C5-4 metaG (SPAdes) (version 2) | ecosystem: Host-associated > Plants > Roots > Rhizosphere > Soil...
GCATCGCGGCGGCACCGCTGGCCGGGCTGAAGTCGCCGTACTCGATCAGGTCGGTGCTCAAGCCGGCATCCGACACCGCCTCGCGCCAGCCCTGAAGCCGGTCGATGCCTGCCGACATGTTGAGCGGACCGGCGATGGTGGCGATCCGACGACGGCCGTGCGCGAGAAGGCGCGCGGTGACCTCGCGCGCGGCTTCCACATTGTCGACGTCGACGTAGGCGGCATCCGTGCCCTCCGGGCTGACCGGGCGGCCGCCGAACACCACGGGGATGGACTTGGCGAGCAGCAGGTACGACCGGTCGTCGCTGTGGTGCGACAGGATGATCGCGCCGTCGACGTTGCCGGCCTGCAGGTAGCGCCGGGTCTTCTCGGCGTCGTTCTCGGGCGCGATCAGCAGGCTGAGCGTGAAGTCGGTCTTCGCCAGGTGCATGGCGACGCCCTGGATGACGGTGGCGAAGTACGGGTCCGCGAAGAACTTGGCGGTGTTCTCGGGAATCACGAGGGCGACCGAGTATGTGCGCCTGCTCGCCAGGATCCGAGCCGCGCGGTTGGGCACGTATCCGAGTTTCTCGATCGCCGCCTTGACCGCTGCAGCTGCTTCGGGCGTCACCTTCGGCGAGTCGTTCACCACGCGCGAGACGGTGGACCGCGAGACGCCGGCAGCGGCGGCGACCATCTCGAGAGTGGGTTGCGTCTGGGCGGTCCGATGGATCGACGAGGTCAGGTTGGTCGTCATGACGCGCCCTTCCTCCGCCCCGGCAGAATCCTCATCCTAGAGGGCGCGCTGAGCGATGATCCGCCGGTAGTCGATCGCACTGTCTTTGAGCGTTCGAACCTGCGTGTCGTAGTCGACCCGCACCAGTCCGAAGCGCTTGTCATAGCCCCATGCCCACTCGAAGTTGTCCATGAGCGACCAGTAGAAGTAGCCGCCGATCGGCACGCCGCCGTCGATCGCGTCCAGGATCGCACCGAGGTGCGCCTGCACGAAGTGGACGCGCTCGGCGTCGTGCACGCTGCCGTCGGCATCGACGACATCGTCGTAGGCGGCGCCGTTCTCGGTGACGAACAACTTCACCTGGCCGCGGGTGTATTCATCGTGGACGCGGTGCAGAAGACGAGTGAGTCCCTCGGGCTGCACCTCCCAGCCCATCGCGGTGACCGGCAGGCCCTGCGAGTGCCACACGACACTGTCTGCGGCCGGGAAGGGCGACTTCTTGGGCCGCGCACTCGGGGCGGCGTTGCGCACCTCACCCTCACTCGGATGCCCGCCGACCAGCTCGCCGTTGTAGTAGTTCACGCCCAAGGCGTCGATCGGCGTCGAGATGGTCGCCAGGTCGCCGGGTCGGATGTGCGATTCGAGTCCGAACTCCGCCACGTCGGCCAGCACGTCGGCCGGGTACTCGCCCCGGAAGATCGGGTCGAGGAAGATGCGGTTGAACTGCCCGTCGATCCGGCGAGCCGCGTCGGCGTCCGCCGGATCCTGCGGGTCGACCGCGTCGACGACGGTGAGGTTGAGGGTGATCCCGAGTTGGAGCTCGGGATCGCGGGCCCGCAGCTCTTCGACCACCAGGCCGTGCGAGAGCAGCAGGTGGTGAGCAGCCGCGAGGCCGGCCGCCTTGTCCTGACGTCCGGGCGCGTGCTCGCCGCCCGTGTAGCTGAGGAAGGACGAGCACCAGGGTTCGTTGAGCGTCGTCCAGGAATCGATCCGGTCGCCGAGCGTGTCGTGCACGTCCAGGGCGTACTCGGCGAACCGCAGGGCGGTGTCGCGGCTGGTCCAGCCGCCGAGCTCCTCGAGCGCCTGCGGCATGTCCCAGTGGTAGAGCGTGAGCCAGGGCTTGATCCCGTGGGCCAGCAGTTCGTCGACCAGGCGCGAGTAGAAGTCGAGCCCGGCCGCATTGGTCGGTCCGCCGTCCGGACGCACCCGCGACCACGACGTGGAGAACCGGTAGGTCTCGATGCCCAGGTCGGCCATCATGGCGACGTCGTCGCGGTAGCGGTGGTAGTGATCGCAGGCCACGTCGCCGTTGTCGCCATTCACGACGGCCCCTGGCACGCGGCTGAACGCGTCCCAGATCGAATCGCGGCGGCCGTCTTCATGGGCGGCGCCCTCGATCTGATAGGCGGCGGTGGCGACGCCGAACAGGAAGTTCTGCGGGAAGCGGCGACCCGCGCCCAGCTCCTCAGGCTCAGGCGCCGAGCGCTCGATCGTCGTGTCGGTCATCCCTTGACGGCTCCCTGCATGATGCCGCTGACCAGCTGACGCCCGGCGAGGATGAAGAGCACGAGCAGGGGCAGCGTGGCGACCAGGACTCCCGCGAGCACGATCGAGTAGTCGACGAAGTAGTTGGCCTGCAACTGCGACAGGGCGACCGGCAGCGTCGCGTTGCTCGGGTCGAGCACGATGAACGGCCAGAAGAAGTTCGTCCAGGTGGCGATGAAGGTGAACAGCCCGAGCATGGCCGCAGCCGGTCGTGCCGAGGGGAAGCCGATGTACCAGAAGGTCTTGATCATGTTGGCGCCGTCGATGCGACCAGCTTCGATCAGTTCGTCCGGAAGTGCGGTGCTGATGTACTGGGTCATCCAGAACACACCGAACGCGGTCACCAGGCCGGGCACGATGACGGCGCCCAGCGAGCCGGTCCAGCCGAGCTGAGACATCACGATGAACAACGGGACGACGCCGAGCTGAGTCGGTACCGCGGTGGTCGCGATGACGAAGACGAACAGGCCCTGCCGACCGCGGAACCGCAGCTTGGCAAAGGCGTAGCCCGCCAGGGTCGAGAAGAACACGACGGAGGCCGACACGACGGTCGACACGATCAGGCTGTTGAGGATCGCCCGGAAGAAGGCGACGCGCTCGTTCGTGATGACCTTGGCCGCGTTGGCGAGGAAGTTGCCCCCCGGCCACCACGGCAGGTTGACGTCGTTGAGGCTCGACGAGTCGCCGCTGGCGATCAGGAACGCCCAGTAGAGCGGAAGGATCGCACCGAGCAGAGCGGCGATCAGCAAACCGTAGCCGAGGACGCCGGGACGCGACGAGACGTCTGCATTCCCCTTGCGGCGGCGGCGGCGGGCGGCGGGCGCGAGCCCGCTGACGGCGGCAGGCGACAGGATCGGTGCACTCATCGCAACCCCTTGCTCTCATTGCCGGCGATGCGCCTGGTGATCGCCAGGTTGATCAGACCGATCAGCACGATCAGCAGGAACAGCAGCCAGGCGACCGCGGCCGCTCGGCCGAACGATCCGTCTTGGAACCATCCGACGTTGTGCAGGTAGACCGTCATCGTCAGCCATTGCTGGTTGGCCCCACCGGGGACGACGGTGCTCGCCTCGTACAGCTGTGGTTCGTCGAAGATCTGCAGACCGCCGATCGTGGCCGTGATGATGACGAAGATCAGGGTCGGACGCAGCTGAGGAATGGTGATCGAGAAGAAGCGGCGCAGGCGACCGGCACCGTCGATGCTCGCCTGCTCGTAGAGGTCGCGCGGGATCGCCTGCATGCCGGCGAGCAGGATCAGCGCGTTGTAGCCGGTCCAGCGGAAGTTCACCATGGTCGCGATGGCCATCTGAGCCGGGATGGTGTCGGTGTGCCAATGGATCGCGGGGATCCCGACGAACCCGAGAACGTGGTTGACCAGCCCGTAGTTGTCGCTGAACAGCTTGCTGAAGATGAGCGCCACGGCGACCGGCATGACGATGTAGGGGAGCAGCACACCCATCCGCCAGAAGGTCTTGGCCTTCAGGTTCGAATCGAGAACCGCAGCGATCGCGAGCGCGATGATGATCTGCGGCACGGCCGAGAGCAGGAAGATCGTGAGCGTATTGCGCAACGCGATCCAGAACTGGCGCTGCTGGAACACCCAGACGAAGTTGTCGAAGCCGACGAAGGTGCCGGTGTGCAGGATGGGATCGAACTTCAGCAGCGCGACGTAGCCGGTGTAGACCAGCGGAAACAGTCCGACGATCGCGAACAGGATGAAGAACGGCGAGATGTAGAGGTACGGCGACGCTTTGACATCCCAGCGGGCCAGCCGGTTTCCAATGCGGATCCGGCGCGAGCTCCGGAGGGCGGGCGACGCCGGTGTCGCGGCCCGGAGGCTGGGTGTGGTCATGGGAGTAATCCTGGTGGCTCGTGAGGCGGCAGGGCCGGAAGCGGCTGAGTCGTCAGTGGCTGAGTCGCGAAGTCGGTGACCGCGGGCGGGTGGTACGGGGAGAAGAGAAGGTGCGGGCCGGGCCGCCGAGGGATGGCGGCCCGGCCCGGTTGCGCTAGCTCAGCGCCTTGATGTCCGAGACAACCTGGGTCCAGGAGTCATCGATCGACTGCTGGCCCTGCTCGACACGGGTCAGGCCGTTCTGCACGGCGCCCATGATGGCTCCGTACTTGATGCCCTTGAACGGGATGACACCGGCGTCGGCGAATGCCTTGGCGCGGTCCGTGAAGAGCTTGCCGATCGGAGCGTTGTTGAAGAACGCGTTCGTGGCTCCGGTCAGCGCCGGGTCCTTGTACGCGGCGAGCTGGCTCGGGAAGTTACCAGCCGTCTTGAACGCCGAGATCTGCTGGGCGGGAGCGGTCAGCCAGTCGACGAATTCCTTCGCCTCAGCGGTGTGCTTGCCCTGGGTCGGAACGAGGAGGTACGAACCACCCCAGTTGCCGCCGCCGTTCGGGAAGGCGTTGGCGATGTTCCAGTCGGTGACCTTCGGGCTGTCGCCCTGGATCACGCCCATCATCCACGGCGGGCAGAGCATGGTGGCGAACTTGCCACCGGCCATGCCGCCCGACCAGTCATCGGTCCACTCCTGCAGGTGAGCCGACTCGGTCGCGCTCGCCTTGAGCACCGACTCGAACGCAGCCTTCACGTCGGGGTTGGTGGTGGCGATGACGGTGCCGTCGTTCTTCTCGAAGAAGTTGGCGTACTGGTTGGCGAGGCCCTGGAAGGTCGCGCCGGCCGAGTCGAACCAGGCGGCTCCGGTGTTGGCGGCTTCGAACTTGGCGCCCACCGAGTAGTAGTTGTCCCAGTCGCCGGTCAGCAACTTCGACACGGCGTCGGGGTCGCTCGGCAGGCCGGCGGCCTTGAACAGGTCGGCGCGGTAGCAGATCGCCTCCGGTCCGACGTCGGTGCCGAGACCGATCTCCTTCTTGCCCGCGGTGCCGCCTGCGGTCTTGTACGCGGCGTAGCGGCCCTTGTTGTCAGCCGAAGCCAGGTCGACGAACAGCTGCGGGTACTGCTTGACCTTCGGCATCCAGTCGCCGTCGACGGCCTCGACGTCCGACAGGCCGTTGCCGGCAGCGAGCTTGGTGAAGAGGTTGGTCTGCGCGTCGTCGGAGGTCTTGGCGACCTTCTGGACGATCGTGACGTTCGGGTGGAGCTTGTGGTAGCTGGCCAGCAGGGCATCGGTGTAACCGAAGTTGTTGAAGGTGGCGAGCGTCAGCGTGACCTTCTTGTCACTGCTGGCTCCGCCACCCGTCGAACAACCCGTGGCGAGCAGGGCGAGGGCGGAAGCCGCCGCGATGACGGCTCCGACCCGGGTACGACGTGAGAGTTTCACTGTCACTCCTTTGTGCATGGATGTAGGGACGACCCGTGAGAGCGCTCCCAAACTTACCGCGTGAGAGCGCTCCCACGGAACCGCCACAAAGATATGCACGACGGGCGAGCCGTGTCAACAAGAAGAAATGACCAGCCACGGTATTTGCCGGTCAGAGGCCTGATTTTGGGCAGCCGCCGTGGTCGCGACACGGTGGCCTGCGCGACCGGAAGCGCGGCGCTCGTATGCTGAAGCGGTGTCCCGTGGAATGCGCATCACCGCCATCGCGGGCGCGTCGCTCGCCGTTGTCCTCGCTTTCCTCATTGCGATCGTGCTGCTGGCCCCCTCGCCGTCGAAGGCCCCGACAGGTGCCACGAGCCCGAGCTCGACGCCGACGCCGACCCCGACCCCCACGCCGACTCCGACCTTCGATCGCTCGCAGTTCTCGATCGACGATCCGGCCAGCCTGTGGGTCGTGGTGAACAAGACCCGCCCGCTCAATCCGAAGAACTACGCGCCGCCGTTGACCCCCCTCACCGTTCCGGGCGGTGGGCAGATGAGGCCCGAGGCCGCTGCCGCCCTGACGCAGATGTTCGCCGACTACCTCGCGCAGAGCGGGACGCAGCTCAAGGTCGTCAGCCCCTATCGCAGCTACAACACCCAGGTCGCGACGTACAACGGCTGGGTGAACAGACTCGGCCAGGCTCAAGCCGACCGCCAGAGCGCGCGGCCGGGGTACAGCGAGCATCAGACCGGCCTCGCCGTCGACATCAACACCGGCTCCGACCAGGGCTTCGGCGCCACGCCGGCCGGCATCTGGTTGGCGACGAATTCGTACAAGTACGGCTTCATCGTGCGCTATCCCGACGGACTCGAGCCGATCACCGGGTACGAATACGAACCGTGGCACTTCCGCTACATCGGGGTCGCCCTGGCGACCGAGATGCACAGCACCGGCGTCCAGACGCTCGAGCAGTTCTTCGGCCTGCCCGCGGCACCGAACTACCTCGGCTGATCCCCGAGAGCCGCGTCGACGATCAACTTCGCCTCGGCCTGCACCCGGGCGAGCTGTTCCGAGCCGTCGAACGACTCGGCATAGATCTTGTAGACGTCCTCGGTGCCGCTCGGGCGCGCCGCGAACCACGAGGTGGCCGTCTCGACCTTCACGCCGCCCAGCGCGGCTCCGTTGCCGGGGGCGGCGCTGAGGGTGGCGGTGATGGGCTCGCCGGCGAGGGTGGTCGCGGTGATGTCGGAGGCGCCCAGTTGCGCGAGGCGGGCCTTCTGCGGCTTGGTGGCTGCGGCATCCATGCGGGCGTAGGCCGGATCGCCGAACTCGGCGACCAGCTCTGCGTACAGCTGCGAGGGTGTCTTGCCGGTCACGGCCAGGATCTCGCTGGCCAGCAGCGCGAGCAGGATGCCGTCCTTGTCCGTCGTCCAGCACTGGCCGTCGAGCTGCAGGAAGCTCGCCCCGGCGCTCTCCTCGCCGCCGAATCCGACCGAGCCGTCGATCAGGCCGGGCACGAACCACTTGAATCCGACCGGCACCTCCCAGAGGCGCCGGCCCAGGGATGCCGCGACCCGGTCGATCATCGAACTGCTCACCATGGTCTTGCCGATCGCGGCGTCGGGGCGCCAGCCATCCCGGTGCGTGTAGAGGTACTGGATCGCCACCGCCAGGTAGTGGTTGGGGTTCATCAGACCGCCATCGGGGGTGACGATCCCGTGCCGGTCGGCATCCGCGTCGTTACCGGTGATGAGCTGGAACCCGTTGAGCTTCGAGACGGTGGACGCCATCACGCTCGGCGACGAGGGATCCATGCGGATCTTCTCGTCCCAGTCGAGTGTCATGAAGCGCCAGGTCGGATCGACCAGCGGATTCACCACCGTGAGGTCGAGCCCGTAGCGCTCGGCGATCAGCTGCCAGTAGTGCACAGACGCGCCGCCGAGCGGGTCGGCCGCGACGTGCAGGCCGGCCTTCGCGATGGCGGCGACGTCGATGACGCTCGCCAGGTCGTCGACGTAGCGCCCGCGGAAGTCGTACTGGTCGACCGCCGATGGCTCGGACCGCCTGACGTCGCGCAGGCCGCCGGCGATCAGTTCGTTCGCTCGGCCGGCGATCCAGTTCGTCGCGTCGCTGTCGGCCGGGCCGCCATGCGGAGGGTTGTACTTGAAGCCGCCGTCGCGCGGCGGGTTGTGGCTGGGAGTGATGACGATGCCGTCGGCGCGGTGGAGCTGGGAGCGAACGCCATTTCTGGCGTTCGCCGCGACCCCAGCGCCGGGCGCCGTCCTGGCGCCCGGGTCAGTCAAACCACGATTGAATGCGATGATCGCCCGGCTCAGCGCGGGCGTCGGCACGTAGTCGTCGTACTGGTCGACGATGGCGTGCACACCGTTCGCCTCGAGCACCTCGAGCGCGGTGGTCTGCGCGGGGCGCGACAGGCCGTGTGTGTCCGATCCGATGAAGAGCGGCCCGGTGATGCCCTGCCCGGTGCGGTACTCGACGATCGCCTGGGTGATCGCGGCGATGTGGGTCTCGTTGAAGGCCGAGTCGAAGCTCGACCCGCGGTGGCCGCTGGTGCCGAAGACGACCTTCTGCGCCGGATTCGAGACATCCGGAACCTTCTGGTAGTACGCCTCGACGAGTGCATGCACATCGATGAGATCGGATTCCTGGGCGGGGGTGCCTGCGCGGTCCGTCATGGCCGTCAGTCTTCCACTGTCTGCCGCACGGCACTGAATAGACTCCGAAGATGCCTGAGCCGACCCCGACAGCGACCTACAGCTACCTGGGGCCGGCCGGCACGTTCACCTGGGCCGCCCTGCGGCAGGTGCCCGAGGCCGAGGGGCAGACCTGGCGCAGCGTCAACAATGTCGGCGAGGCACTGGATGACGTGGTGTCCGGCCGCAGCGCCGGCGCGGTCATCGCGATCGAGAACAGCGTCGAGGGCGGGGTGAGCGCCACCCAGGACGCGCTGGCGAACATCCCAGGCCTGCGCATCACCGGCGAGTACCTGGTGCCCGTCGACTTCGTGCTGGTGGCGCGACCCAGCACGGCTCTCGCGGACGTGCGCGTGGTCGCCGCGCATCCCGTCGCCTACGCGCAGTGCCATCTCTGGCTCGACGCCCGGCTTCCCGATCATGAGCACCTGCCCGCGACCAGCAACGTGTCGGCGGCGGCGCAATTGCTCGCCGAGAACCCGGTGGCCGATGCCGCGGTCGCTCCGCCCGGCATCGACGAGCAGTACCCGGTGGAGGTGCTCGCCGAGGGCATCGGCGACAATCCGAATGCGGTGACCCGGTTCGTGCTCGTGACCGCCTCGGCGACGCTTCCGCCGCGGACCGGTGCCGACAAGACCAGTGTCATCGTCGAACTGCCCAGCGACGAGCCGGGCGGCCTGGTCGAGATGCTCGAGCAGTTCGCGACCCGCGGGGTCAACCTGAGCCTGCTGGAGTCGCGTCCGATCGGCGATGCCCTCGGCCGGTACCGCTTCGTCGTCGATCTCGATGGGCACGTGCTCGACGAGCGCGTCGCCGACGCGCTGCTAGGCCTGAAGCGGTTCAGCCCGAACGTGATCTTCCTGGGCTCCTATCCGCGCGCGGACAAGGTGGCCGTGACCTCGTCGTCTCGATACGACGACGAGGTGTTCATCGATGCGCGGGACTGGCTGCGGGGCCTGATCGCGGGCGAACCGGACTGACGATGGCGAAGCGCTCGGCTCCCGATCCGCGGTTCGATCCGCGATTCCAGCGCGGATACGACGGGCCCCAGCCGGTGGTGCCCCCGACGCCGGCAGCTCCATCGCCGATCGAGTCGAGTGCGTCGGCGCGCGCCGTGCCGCGGGCACCGGCCGACGACGCAGATCGCACCGCCGCTGCCCCGGCAGACCCGGTCAGGGCTGCGGATGCGGGGGCTGACGACGGCTTCTGGACACCGCCGCGGCGCAACCCCTTCGCCCTCGCGCTCCTGATCGCCGGCCTCGCCATGATCGCCATCGGCGGCTGGTTGGCCTGGACCGTGGTGACGGCCTCGAGCTTTCCCGACGGGTACGACCGCGCGGCGCAGGCGTTCAGCCTCGTCCAGCAGCAGCTCACGCCCCCGCTGCTGAGCGCCGGATTGCTCGGGGTCGTGGGCTGGCTGGTGCTCGGCGCCCTCGAGGCATCCACCCGGAAGCGCGAGTGATGCGCTGGCGGCTGATCGTGCTCGGGCTCCTCGCGCTGGTGCTGGGGGTCGGCTGTGCCCTGTGCGCGATGGGCGCCGTCGATGCCGCTTTCCGCGCGCAGGAGATCTTCGGCGACCCGCAGAACCCGCCCGGCATCGAGCAGCAGGCCGCATCCAATCGGATGTACCAGTTGTCGTACGGGCTCCAGCTGCTGACGACGCCGCTGGCGTTCGGGTCGCTCGCGAGCGCGCTTGCCGTGCCCGCCGTGCTTGCACGCCGCTGGCAGGTGCAACTGCGCGAGAGGTAGCCTGAGTTCGTGACGAACCCTCGCTATGACGAGCAGTTCCGGCGCGGATATGCTGGGCCGCCCGTGCCGCCCCCGGTTCAGGGGAGCCTTTCGACGCCGGGACCCATCGCTCCAGAACGGCCGAACGACGACGGCCATGCGACTCCGGTCCCGGTCGGGGGCGAACAGGCGGCCGGTGAGGATTCCCGCGTCGAAACCGCGGACGCGGATCGGTCTCTCGAGGTCGGGACGACTCGACCCTTTCGCCGCAATCCCTTTGCGATCGGCCTGCTCGCCGTCGGCGTCCTCATGCTGATCGTCGGCGTCTGGCTGATCGAGCAATCGACCGCGCCGACAGCGACTTTCGATCAGCAAGCGGTCAGTCAGGTCGAGTCGCAACTCACGGCCCCGCTGCTGACGGGCGGAGTGATCGCGATCGTGGCCTGGTTGGTGCTCGGCGCGTTCGCCGCATCCGCCGGGCGCAGGAGCGACTGATGGGGTGGCGCAGCATCACGCTGACTGCTCTGGCGATCGGACTCGGGGTCGCCGCGGGTCTGTGCCTCGCGACGGAGACGCGGCTCCTCGCCGCCATCATGGCGGGCTACTCGGCAGGGAGCGACTCGGGGCCGACTCCGGCGCAGTCCGCCACGCAGGCCTCCTTGAGTGCACAGTTTTCCGTGATCTACCAACTCGCTGGGCCTCTTCTGGCGGGTTCTCTGCTCTGCGTGGTCGCGCTCCTCGTCGTGCTGGCCTGGCGCTGGCAGGGCCGCCGAATCCCTGCGCAGAACTAGAGCGCGGCAACCCGGATGATCAGCGACGCGGGATCCACGGCGGCGTCGAAGGCGATCACCCGGCCGAAGTCGTCGCCGTCGAGCTCGAAGTCCTCGGCGCGGTCCAGCCGCACGGAGATCCTCCGCCCGCGCAGGTAGCGCAGGGTGCGCACCTCGCGCGCGAGTCCGACCAGGCGGCGCCCGACCGAACTGCGCCGCAGCACGCCGTTCTCCCAGGTGATCTTGACCCAGATCTGCACCCAGCCGGCCAGCCCCTCCGGCCGCAGCGTGACGATGTCGAACAGGCCGTCGTCGACCTCGGCATCCGGCAGCAGCAGCACGTTGCCGGGCAGCAGTCCGACGTTGCCGACCAGGATGGTGTGCACGCTCATGACGCGCTCCTCGCCGCCGTCGACCCGGTAGCGCATCCGGATCTTCTCGCTGTCGCGCATCGATCGCGCGATCGCGTCGACGTAGGCCAACCAGCCGACGCGCTTCTTCAGTTCCGGATTGGTATTGGCGATCATCTTGGCGTCGAGACCCAGCCCGGCCAGCGCGACGAAGGCGTGCGTCTCGCGGGAGCGGTCGTCTCGCTCGAGCTCGATCACGCCCATGTCGATCGCGCGGTCCACACCGGTGAAGGCCGTGGCGACGGATGCCGCGAGCTGCATGACCGGGATGTCGAGATTGCGGGCGAGCACGTTGCCGGTTCCCACGGGCAGCAGGGTGAGCGCGACGCCGGATCCGCGAAGACCCTCGGCCACCGCGCGCACTGTGCCGTCCCCGCCGGCGACGAGCACGACATCCGCGCCATCGGCGACCGCTTGGCGGGCCTGCCCGGTCCCGATGTCATCGACCCGCGTCGGCAACCAGACGCTCGGCATCCACCCGGCCGCCTTCTCCGACTTGGCGACCTCGCGCCGCAGCTTCGCCAGGTCGACCTTGACCGGGTTGTAGATGACCGCCGCCCGCCGGGTGCGGGTCTCGGGGGCGGCCATGGGTTCAGGCTAGCGGGGGGCCCTTCTCTAGACTGGCGGAGTGATCGACCCCCAGCTCCTGCGCGAGAATCCGGATGCCGTTCGAGCCTCGCAGCGGCTGCGCGGGTCGTCCGTGCAGCTGGTGGATGACGCGCTCGCGGCCGATCTCGGGCGCCGCACGGCGATCGCAGCATTCGAAGCCGATCGCGCCGAGCAGAACGCCTTCGGCAAGGTCGTGGCGGCCGCGCCGAAGGAGCAGAAGGCGGGACTGGTCGCCCAGGCGCAGTCCCTCGCGGCCCGGGTCAAGAGCGGGCAGCAGAAGGTCGCCGAGGCCGAGGCCGACTTCGCACGGATCGCCGGCAGCATCCAGAACATCGTGATCGACGGCGTCCCCGCCGGTGGCGAGGACGACTTCGTCACCCTCAAGACAGTCGGCGAGAAGCCGCGGTTCTCATTCGAGCCGCTCGATCACCTGGCCATCGGCGAGAAGCTCGATGCGATCGACATGGCACGCGGCGCGAAGGTGAGCGGCGCGCGATTCACCTTTCTCAAGGGCGTCGGCGCACGACTCGAGCTGGCACTGATCCAGCTCGGCCTGCAGCGCGCGCTCGAGGCCGGTTTCACCCCGTTGATCACGCCGACGCTGGTGCGTCCCGAGATCATGGCGGGCACCGGGTTCCTCGGCGAGCACTCGGACGAGATCTACTACCTTCCGGCCGACGAACTGTACCTGACCGGCACCAGCGAGGTGGCGCTCGCCGGGTACCACAAAGACGAGATCCTCGACGTGTCGGGCGGGCCGATCCGCTACGCCGGCATCTCGACCTGCTACCGGCGCGAGGCCGGGTCGGCCGGAAAAGACACCCGCGGCATCATCCGCGTGCACCAGTTCCAGAAGCTCGAGATGTTCAGCTACATCGACCCCGCGGATGCCGAGGCCGAGCACGAGCGCCTGCTCGCCCTGCAGGAGGGCATGCTGCAATCGCTCGGCCTCAGCTACCGGGTGATCGACACCGCGGCCGGAGACCTCGGATCGAGCGCAGCGCGCAAGTACGACGTCGAGGCCTGGGTGCCCACCCAGGACGCGTATCGCGAGCTCACCAGCACGAGCAACTGCACGACCTACCAGGCACGCCGGCTCGACATCCGCTACCGCACCGAATCGGGCAAGACAGCGCCGGTCGCGACCCTGAACGGCACCCTGGCGACCACGCGGTGGATCGTGGCCATCCTCGAGACGCACCAGCAGGCCGACGGCTCGGTCGTCGTGCCCGAGGCGCTGCGGCCGCTGCTCGGCCTGGACGTGCTCCTTCCCGTCGCATGACCCCGGCGAAGAAGTGGATGGTGGCGCTCGACGTCGACGGCACGGTGCTGCGCGAAGACGGCTCGCTCGGCGACGACACGCTGCGCGAGGTGCGCAGGGTCGCCGCCCTCGGGCACGAGGTGATGATCGCCACCGGCCGCTCGGTGTCGATGACCTTGCCCATCGTGGACCGGCTCGGGCTGACCTCGTCGTACGTGGTCTGCGCAAACGGGGCGATCGTGCTCGGCCGCGACCCCGCGGCTCCGGTCGGCTATTCGCCGGCATTCGTCGAGACCTTCGATCCGACCGAGGTGCTGACGACGATCCGCGGGCACCTCGAGGGCGCGAGCTTCGCGGTCGAGGACGCCGACGGGGTGTTCCGCTTCACCGGCAGCTTCCCCGAGGGTGCCCTCGCGGCATCCCGCCAGAGGGTGGCGTTCGAGGAGCTGCTGCACGTGCAGGCCACGCGGGTGGTGGTGATCTCGCCCGACCACGCGATCGAGGACTTCTTGGCGGTGGTGGAGCAGATGGGCCTGCACAAGGTCAGCTATAACGTGGGCTGGACCGCGTGGCTCGACATCGCTCCCGACGGCGTCAACAAGGCCACCGGCCTCGAACGCGTGCGGGCTGAGCTCGCCATCCCCCGGGATCGCGTGATCGTGATCGGCGACGGTCGCAACGACATCGACATGCTCGGTTGGGCGGTCGAGGGTGGCGGATTCGGCATCGCGATGGCGCAGGCGCCCGACGAGGTTCTGGCGGCGGCGAACGAACGCACGGCATCGGATCTGGACGACGGCGTGGCCGTCGCGCTCGCACGGCACTTCCAGGATTGAGTGCGCGGCATCCGTTACACTCGACCTTCGGTCAACCTGGAGGGCTGTCCGAGCGGCCGATGGAGCCAGTCTTGAAAACTGGTGAGCAGTGATGTTCCGTGGGTTCGAATCCCACGCCCTCCGCTGCAGATGACGAGGATGAGGTGCCGACGTGAGCGAACTGCGTGACCGCTCGAATCGATCCACTCGGGCCGCCGCGATCGCCCGCCATGGGCGTCTGAAGAAGTCTGCAGCGTGGAAGACCGTTCTCGGGCTCATCGGTGGAGGCCTCGCGGTCGCCCTGATCGCAGGAGCTTCGGTGGCGGGGATCGCCACCCTGCAGCTGCAATCCAACATCAAGACCGCGACGATCCAAGCCGACACACAGGGGCCGCCGCCGAACATCGCGTCGTTCAGCGGCGGGTTCAACATCCTCCTCGTGGGCAGCGACACTCGCGCGGGCCAGGACGGAATCGGCAAAGGCCCCGGCGATGGAGGCGAGCTCAACGACGTCACGATGCTGATGCATGTGGCACAGGACCAGAAGAGCGCGACCGTGGTGAGCATCCCGCGCGACATGGTGGTGCCGTTCCCCAAGTGCCCGAAGGGTGGCGGAGCCGCGGGGCTCCCCATCAACAACTCTCTCGCGTACGGAGGCCTGGCCTGCACCGTTCTCGTGGTGCAGAACCTCACCGGCCTGCAGATCCAGTTCGCGGGCCTCATCACCTTCACGGGTGTCGCGGCGATGTCGGATGCCGTGGGCGGCGTCGACGTCTGCATCGCGAAGGCGATCAGCGATCCCTACACCGGCACCTTCCTCTCTGCGGGAACGCACACCTTGCAGGGCGTCCCCGCCCTCGAGTTCCTGCGCAGCCGGCACGGCGTCGGCGATGGAAGCGACCTGGGTCGGATCGGTTCGCAGCAGGTGTTCCTGTCGGCGCTCGTCCGCAAGATCAAGAGCAGCGATACGCTGACCAACTTCAGCAAGCTCTACGCGATCGCGCAGGCGGCGACCCAGCACATCACTCTCAGCCAGAATTTCACGCACCTCGACACCCTGGTGTCGGTGGCTCTGGTGCTGAAGAACATCCCACTCGAGAACATCGTGTTCGTCCAGTACCCGGGCAAGACCGGGGGCACCGGTATTTACGCGGGCAAGGTGCAGCCGGTGGCATCGATCGCCAATCAGCTGTTCGCCGCCATCAAGGCGGACCAGCCGATCGGCCTCGATGCGAATGCGCTGACCGGCGCCCATGGCGGTTCGACGCTCGACCCGAACGCTCCGGCAGCAACACCCACACCGACACCGACGAAGAAGGGCGCGTCGGCCACGGCGACGGCTCCGCCCGACGACCTCGCCTCGGCGCCCCCTGCCACGGTGATCCCCGGCCTCAAGGGGCAGTCGGCGGCTACCTACACCTGCACCGTCGGACAGAAGGTCACCCCGTAGCGCTCGGGGGCTGCTGCTGATCCCGTTATGATGGCAAGGCAACCAGGAGACGTCGCATAGTCCGGTCGAGTGCACCACCCTGCTAAGGTGGAGAACCCGCAAGGGTTCCGAGGGTTCAAATCCCTCCGTCTCCGCTCTTCTCTGCTCCCCGCATCATGCGGAAGTCAGGCGCTGCGGATCAGCTTCTTGTTGACGAACTCGTCGGCACCGAGAAGGCCGAGCTCGCGCCCGATGCCGCTGCGCTTGACGCCGCCGAAGGGCAGTTCGGGGCTGTCGGCGAGCACCAGGTTGACGTAGACCATGCCGGCCTCGATGCGGTTGGCGACCCGCTCGGCCTGGGCGGCGTCCGTCGTGTAGAGGTACGAGCCGAGGCCGAAGTTCGTGCCGTTCGCGATCGTCACGGCCTCGTCCTCGTCCGCGGCGCGGAACACCATGGCGACCGGGCCGAAGAACTCCTCGCCGTAGGCGTCCATCGCCGGTGTCACCCCGGTGATCACGGTCGGTGCGAAGAGCGCGCCGTCGCGGGTGCCGCCGGTCACGATCGTCGCGCCGTCTGCCGCGGCCTTGGCCACCTGCGCCTCGAGCTGTTCGGCAGCCGCCGTCGAGGAGAGCGGGCCGAGCACGGCATCCGGTGCGGTTGGATCGACCGCGGTCACCGCGCTCATGCTCGCCACGAACTTCGTCAGGAAGTCGTCGTACAGCGCGTCGGCGATGATGAAGCGCTTCGCGCCGTTGCAGGACTGGCCGCTGTTGTCGAGGCGGGCATCCACGGCGGCCTGGACGGTGGCGTCGAGGTCGTCGGTCGACAGGACGATGAAGGGGTCGGAGCCTCCCAGCTCGAGCACGACCTTCTTGAGGTTGCGACCGGCCACCTCGGCGACAGCGGCGCCTGCAGCCTCGGAACCGGTCAGTGAGACCCCGTGCACGCGCGGGTCGGCGATGATGTCGGCGACCTGGTCGCTCGTGACGTAGAGCTTGACGTACGCGCCCTCGGGGAATCCGGCGTCGAGGAAGATCTTCTCGAGCGCGGCCGCAGAGGCCGGGCACTGGCTCGCGTGCTTGAGCAGCACCGTGTTGCCGAGGGCGAGGTTGGGGCCGGCGAACCGGGCGACCTGGTAGTACGGGAAGTTCCACGGCATGATGCCCAGCAGGGCGCCCAGGGGAGTGCGCCGGATGACGGCGGTGCCGTCTCCGAGGATCGTCAGCGGCTGATCGCTACTGATCTGCTCGGCGTTATCGGCGTAGTAGTCGAGGATGTCGGCGGCGAAGTCGACCTCGCCCAGTGCTCCCTCGCGGATCTTCCCCATCTCCTCGACGATCAGGTCGGCGAGCTCCTCGCGACGATCGCGGTGAAGCTGCGCGGCCTTGCGGAGCAGTTCGCCGCGCGCGGCGGCCGTCGTCGTCACGCCCCATTCGCGATGCGCTCGGTCGGCCGCCGCGACGGCGTGCTCCACCTGCGCGGCATCGAAGGTCGGGAACGTCTGCCCGGTCTTGCCGGTCAGGGGGTTGGATACGGCGTAGGCCATCGGATGCTCCGCTTCGTCGGGGTCGGTTCCGGCATCATCCCTGACCCGGGCACAAAAAAGGAAGGGACAACCCCTTCCAGTTTCAAGATATACGGGAGCGGGGGGCTTGCCGCAAGACGCCCTCGTCGCCGCGGACTGACCTTAGACCGTGTCGTCGGTTTGGCTCCGCAGCACCTGGATGCCCTCGGCTGCGCCACCGTCGAAGATCAGCGCTCCATGATGCAGCACCGCGACGCGATCGCAGAGGTCCTCGACCTGTTTGGCGGCATGGCTGACCAGCACGATCGTCCGTCCCTCGCGCTGGAACTCGCGGATCTTCTCGAGGCATTTCTCCTGGAAGGCCTCGTCTCCCACGGCCAGCACCTCGTCGACCAGCAGTAGGTCGGGATCGACGTGCACGGCCACGGCGAAGGCCAGCCGCACATACATGCCCGAGCTGTAGAACTTCACGGCGGTGTCGATGAAGGTCTCGACGCCTGAGAAGTCGACGATCTGATCGAATGATGCCCGGGTCTCCTTGCGGCTCAACCCGAGCAGCGCCGCGTTGAGGTAGACATTCTCGCGCCCGGTCAGGTCGGGGTGGAATCCCGCGCCGAGCTCGAGGAGCGCGGCGAGACGGCCGCGCCGCGACACCGAGCCCGACGTCGGCTGCATGATGCCGCCGACCAGCTTGAGCAGCGTGCTCTTGCCCGATCCGTTATGGCCCACTAGGCCGACCGTCGTGCCGGCCGAGATGTTGAGGTCGATGTCGCGCAGTGCCCAGAACTCCTCCCGATTGGCCCGCGACGCCGACACGTTGAGCAGCCGCTCCTTGACCGACTTGTCGCGGAGCAGCACGAAGCGCTTCGAGACCCCCTCGATGCGGACGATGTCGGGTGCGGCCATCACAGCTCCTGCGCGAAGTTGCCCTGCAGCTTCTGGAAGATCCGATGGCTGACCCACAGGAGCACCGCGCTGATGACGAAGGCGATCAGGATGCGCTGGCCGAGGTGCGGAGGGAATGCGCCGGGAACGCCCGCTCCGGCCACCCACAGCGCGCGCTGCATCCCGAGCACCCCGAGCGTGATCGGATTCAGCAGGTAGACCTGCAGCAGCCATCCCAGCTGCAGGGTGGAGACGAAGCTGTACGCGTAGACGATCGGCGACGTCCAGAACGCGACGATCAGCACGACCTCGACCAGGTGCTGGATGTCGCGCAGATATACGTTCACCGCGGAGAGCAACAGGCCGATCGCCGAACTGAAGGTGACGATGAGCAGCAGCGACGGGAAGAGCCAGAGGGCTCCCCAGCTGAGCGGGAACTGCCCGATGGCGATCATCGCGGCCAGCAGCACGATGAACTGGATGCCCAGATTGACCAGTGCGCTGCCCACCGCGGCCAGGGGGAAGATCTCGCGCGGCAGGGTCACCTTCTTGACCAAGCCGGCGTTGTCGACGATCGAGCGGGTTCCGCTTGTGATGATCTCGGTGGCCAAGGTCCAGGTGGTCAGCCCGATGAACACGAAGATCGCGAAGCTGGGGATGGATCGGGCGGCGCCGAGGATCTGACCGATCGCCAGGTAGTAGACCAGAAGTTGGACGAGTGGCTTGATCAGGCTCCAGACGATGCCCAGGGAGCTGCCCTTGTAGCGCGCCCGCAGTTCGCGACGCACCAGCAATCCGACGAGCTCGCGTCGCCTCCAGATCTCGCGGACCGTCGGCAGCCCACTGGCGAAGAACGGAATCCGGGCGCTCGTCATCTCCATCGGCAGGGCCGAGATGCGCGCCGCCCGGTCACCCGACCGGTCGGGGAGCGAGCGCGTCACAGCCCGGTGAACCCTCGTCCGAGCAGCCCGAACCCCGGTCGGCCGCGCAGGCTCCGGGGCGTGCGCGCGGGGAGCCTGAACAGGAACGGTCGGCCTACCAGGAACAGCACGGGCCCCATCAGCATTCGGGCACGTGGCCGAAGGTGCTTCACCAGCGCACGAGCCTCCTTCGCGTATGCGCGCATCCTCTTGTGGTCGTGGTAGCGGCCGGCCCGTGTGTACAAGGTGAGCCAGACTCTGATGAATCGCGGTGCGATGGCGTCACTGCGGTAGTAATGCCCGCGCCACCGATCGTTCGGATAGGCCTCAAGCAGCTTCGCTTGGTAGAGGCGCAGCGAGTCGTCAGCGCGTTCGCTGCCTCCCGCCGAGAGCTCATGGATGCGCCACTGGGAGGTCGTCGACGGGACGAAGACGTTGTCGTAGCCGGCCCGGAACATGCGCAGGAACAGGTCGTCGTCCTCGTACGCCATCAGTCGTTCGTCGAATCCGCCCACCTCCCGGACTGCCTCTCGTTTGATCAGGGTGGTCGAGGGCTGGATGAGGAAGCCCTGCGCAAGCACCTTCATCAGGTCGCGCTTGGGGTTGTCCACCCAGGCGCGGGCGAGCGGGTCCCTGCTCACCATGCCGCCGCCGCCGTCAACGTCATCGAAGTCGCTGTAGACCAGGCCGAGCCGGAGGCCGGCGTGCCGGCGCGCAGCGCCGACCAGTTGCTCGAGGTGGTTCGGGTACCAGAAGTCGTCCTGGTCGATCAGGGCGATCCACTCGCTGGTGCACATCGTGATGGCGACGTTGCGGGCTGCGGATTGGCCCGCGTTCGCTTGACTGATCAGACGGATCTGCGGGTGCGCCTTGGCGAGTTCGCGCACGAGCTGGGGGCCGCCATCAGTCGATCCGTCGTCGATGACGAGGATCTCGTCAGGCGCCAGGGTCTGAGCCAGGATGCCGCCGAGGGTGCGCTCCACCCATGCCTCCCCATTGAACAGCGGCAGGATCGCGGCCACCGTGAAGCTCGGTGACGGCGGCTCTGTCGCCTGGGGGGTGCGGGGCTGGCTGGCCATGAGAGGTCATCCTTCGAAGGGTCCGGATGCGATCCTGGGTCGGGTCAGAAGCGTAGCGCATGGGCGAATCCGGGCTGAGGGCCGGGCTCACATGTCCGAGATGCGCCGACCGACGGCCCGCATGGCGGCCCAGTTGATCGACCACTCACCGGCGAACGACGGCACGAGCCGCTGATATAGTCGTCAGGTTGGCCGAGAGGCCACGCCGATCGCGCCCGTAGCTCAACGGATAGAGCATCTGACTACGGATCAGAAGGTTGGGGGTTCGAATCCCTTCGGGCGCACCATGTGTTGTTTCGGCAGGATGGTCACATGACCCGCGCTGTGATCGCCCGCCAGTACGGCGGCATCGCCGACCTCGTTGTCGCCGACCTTCCGACGTGGCCGCTCCAACCCGGGCAGGTTCGGCTCGCCGTGAGGGCGGCCGCCATCAACCCGGCCGACCTGAAGCGCCTGCGGGGCGAGTTCGGCCGCAACGAGAAGTCGCTTCCGCTGCGGCTGGGCTCCGAGGTGAGCGGGGTCGTCACCGAGGTCTCGCCGGATGCCGTCGGCCCGGCCGGTCCGATCGCCGTCGGCGACGAGGTGGTGGGCTACCCGGTCTCGGGCGGACTCGCGGCCGACGTCGTCGCGAAGGCCGGCTCGGTGCTGCCGAAGCCGGCGAGCCTGGGGTGGTCGCAGGCGGCGGGACTGCTTCTCGGCGCGGTGACCGCGTTCCACCTGGTCGAGGCGGCGGCGATCGGCGAGGGCGACCGGGTGATCGTGCACGGCGCGACCGGCGCGGTCGGTTCTGCGGCCGTGCAGCTCGCCCGCCTGCGCGGCGCCGAGGTGTTCGGCACGGCGAGCGCCGCGCGCGAAGACGCGGTCAGGGCTCTCGGTGCGGTGCCCGTGCGGTACGGCCCGGGGCTCGAGGATCGACTGCGCGCTCTGCTGCCCGACGGCGCGGATGCCGCGCTCGACACGGTCGGCTCCGACGAGGCCCTCGATGCCTCGGTCGCCCTGGTGCGCGATCGCGGCCGAGTGGTGACCGTTGCCGGATTCGCGCGCGCCGCCGAGCTCGGCATCCGCTTGCTCGGAAACGGGCCCGGCGCCGACCCCGGCACCGAGTTGCGCGCCAACGCGCGACTGCCCATGCTGCAGTTGGCCGGAGAGGGCCGGCTGGTCGGACCGCCGGTGATCGAGTTCCCGCTCGACGGGGTTCAGGAGGCCATGACCCTGGTCGCCGGCGGGCACGCCGGGGGCAAGGTCGTTCTGCTGCCCTGACGACCGTCAGGCTCAGGTGGCAGACTGGCCGGATGAGCATCGATCCCAAAGATCCCGGCGCGAACGCCAGCGGCAATGAGTCCGATTCCGCGGTCACCTACGACCTGGTCGACTCCGGTCAGTCGGAGGACATCGAGAACAGTCTGACGGCGCAGGGCACCTCCGATCGCGAGACGACGCGCGAGGTCACGCGCGACGAGCTGATCGAAGCGGCCGAGCGCGCGCGGCTCAAGCGCAGCGGTCAGGTCTGATCCCTTACCTGCCCCGTACATTGCGCTGATTCGTGTCGAACGCGCGCGCGGCATCGTGAACTCCGCACAGTTCGTGCATCACGATCGTTGGGAGTTCTCATGTTCCGCATCATCACGGTGGCCGCGGCCGCCGGCGCTCTGACCTTGGGTTCGCTCGCCTGTGCGGCGCCCGCGCTCGCCTCCACCGCGGACGGCACGCCGACGCCCACCGCGCACTCCAGCCTGAGCGCGATCCAGCAGGCGGGGGCTGCCGCCACCAGCAAGCGCATCGCGTCGCTCACGACCGGCATCGGCAAGGTGAACGCGACCACCAAGCTCAGCGCGGCAGACAAGTCCACGGTGCTCGGCACGCTCAACGGCGACTTGAGCGCGATGCAGGGTCTGCAGAGCAAGATCGCCGCCGACACCGACGCGGCGACGGCCTGGACGGACTACCGCAGCATCTTCACCCAGTACCGGGTCTACGCGGTCGCGCTGCCGCAGAGCTACATCGCGGCGGCGGCCGACGGACTGACCGACACGGCGATCCCGAAGCTGCAGTCGGCGGCGAGCAAGATCTCGGCGGCGTTCGCCTCCCACCCCGACAAGGTCACCCCCGACCTGCAGGCCAAGCTGGCCGACATGCAGGCCAAGACCGCGGATGCCGCGAGCAAGACCTCCGGACTGGCTGCGTCCGCGCTTGCGGTCACCCCCGCCGGCTACAACGCGAACCACGCGGTGCTGACCGATGACCGGGCAGCGGTTCGTGCCGCGCTGGCCGACACCAAGGCAGCGGCCCAGGACGGCCGCGCGATCCTGGCGGCACTGAAGTGATCGGGCGGGCCGCGTCGCGCCTGGTCGGTCCAGCCGTTGCGCTCGCGCTGCTCGTCGCTCTGACCGGATGCGGCAAGCTCGCCGCGGGCCAGGGCGCCGGGACGGGCGCACCAGCGCTCGGCTCGGCGGGATCCGGCCCGGCCGCGACCGCGTCCGCGGCGCCGACCGACGACTCCTCGGCTCTCGACGCGATCTCGCAGGATCTCGACTCGGCTTCCACCGCGAACACCGAGGCCGGGTCCAACGCGGCGGCGGGTGATCAGGCAGCCACGACCGGCGACGAACCGTGACCCTCGCGCCCCGCGTCATGGGGTTGAATGACCCCATGACCGGCGCGCGCGGGATGGTCGTCATCGTCGAAGACGAGCGGACGATCGCCGAGTTGGAGCGCCTGTATCTCACGCAGGCCGGATTCAGCGTGCATCTCGCGACCGACGGCGCTCAGGGGCTCGCCGACATCCGCCGCCTTGCCCCCGTCGCCGCGATCGTCGACGTCGGGCTCCCCGGGATGGACGGCACCGAGGTGGTGCGCGCGCTGCGGGCCGAGCAGAATTGGGTGCCGGTCGTGTTCGTGACGGCGCACGACTCCGAGATCGACCGCGTGGTGGGCCTCGAGTTGGGCGCGGACGACTACCTGACGAAACCCTTCTCGCCCCGCGAGCTGGTCGCCAGGGTCAAGGGACTGGTCCGCCGCGCGGCGCTGCCCTCAGCGCCCGGCGTGCAGCGCGCTGGTCGCGTGGAGCTCGACGAGCGCGCCCGCCGGGTGACGGTCGAGGGCGTTCCCATCGATCTCACCGCCACGGAGTTCGATCTGCTCGCCTTCCTGCTGGCGCATCCTGGTCAGGTCTTCAGCCGCGAGCAGCTGCTGTCGTCGGTCTGGGGCGTCGCCGACTACAGCGGCAGCCGCACGGTCGACGTGCACGTCGCGCAGCTGCGCGCCAAGCTCGGCGAGCCCGATCCGATCCGCACGGTGCGCGGGGTGGGCTACTCGCTGCAGGAGGGGACGGCGTGACCTCCCCGTCGCGGGGCGTCTCGCTCCGGACGCGCATCCTGGCCGCCACGGTCATCGTCGCCCTGATCGCCGTCCTCGTCACCGCCCTGGCCGCCTTGCAGCTGGTGCGCTCGATCGACACCGGATCGGCGCGCGCCGATCTCAGCGCCCAGGTCGACCGCCTCGCCGCGGCGAAACCCGCAGCCCGTGATGCGATCATCTCGGGCCTGGCGCAACTGGATGACCCGGGCACGCTGGTCGCGGCCGTCTCAGCGGCCGGCGCCGTGACCGGATCCGCGCCGGTGCCCCGTCGGGTGATCGTGCAGCTGCGAGCGGGGAGGGATGTCTCCACGACCGTGCGCACCGGCGGCACCTCGTACCTGCTCGAGGCCCGCCCGACCGCGCAGGGCGGCGGCGTGGTCGCCCTCCAAGACGTCGGCACCGTCCGCACGCTCACCCCGACCGTGCTCGGCCGCATCCTGATCGCGCTCGCCATCGGATTCGTGGTCGCCGCGGTCGCGGCGTTCTTCGTCGCCCGGGCGCTCGCCAAGCCCCTGGTGAATCTGGCGGGAGCCGCCCGACGGATGGCAGCAGGACAGCGCAACGTGCCGCTCGTGCCCAGTGGCATCCCCGAGGTGGGCGATGTCGAGGCGGCGCTGGGATCGCTCGACAGCGCGCTCGTGCACTCCGAGGGTCGGCAGCGCGAGTTCCTGCTGTCCATCTCGCACGAACTGCGCACCCCGCTCACGGCGATCCGCGGCTACGCCGAGGCGCTGGCCGACGGGGTGGTGCCCGCCGACCAGCTGACCCAGGTCGGCAGGACCCTCGAGGCCGAAGCGGAACGGCTCACGTCGTTCACGACCGATCTGCTCGCGCTGGCTCGGCTCGAGGCCGACGACTTCTCGCTGGCTCCGACCTCGGTTGACGTGCAGGGCGTGCTGACAGAAGTGGCGACGGCATGGCACGGGACGGCGACCTCGGGCGGAGTCGTGGTCGAGGTCGCGGCATCCGGCCCGGTTGTTGCGACGACCGACGCGGCCCGACTGCGCCAGGTGCTCGATGGCCTGATCGAGAACGCGCTGAGGGTCAGTCCGGCGGGCTCGCGGGTTTGGCTCTCGGCCGCGCGAGAGGACTCGTCGGTCGTGGTGGCGGTCGCCGACGGCGGTCCTGGATTGACCGCCGAGGATGCCGCGCACGCCTTCGAGCGCGGGGTGCTGCGCGAGCGCTACCGTGACGCGCGCCCCGTGGGCACGGGACTCGGACTCTCGATCGCTGCGCGCCTCGTGGAGCGCATGGGCGGCTCGATCTCGGCGGATAGCGCGCCGACCGGGGGGGCGGTCTTCCGCATCACGATCCCGGCGTGATGGCTGCGGCATGACGCCGTGCGCGTACCAGCCCCGGCACGGCTCTGTTTTCCCATTTCGGTTCGCGCGCAATTCAGCGCGAACTGAAATGGGAATTCGGAAGCTATCGGGGAAGGTCACCCTGCGATGGAACTCGACCATCGCTCGTTGCCACCCCGAGGAGGCTTCCTCGTCCGGTGGCTCGCCCTACGCCGCGCTGACGAGCTCGCGCTCGTGCGCGCCCGGGCCGGTGGCCGGGATGTGGCGGGCATCCAACGAGGTCTCGACGATCGTCAGGCCCTCCATGCCGGGCAGCTTGGCGATGTGCGAGTCGACGTCCCGGATCAGCTTGCGGCCCTCTTCTCCGCTGAACAGCTGCCCCATCACGTGAGTGACCTCTTCGTCGGTGGAGATGGTCGAGCCGACCGGGCCCCAGAACTTCTTCAAGGCGAAGCGGGCGATCACCCGTGCCTTCTTGCTGGCGGCGAGCCGGTCGCGGGCCTGCGAGGCGTAGAAGGCGACGTGCTTGGTCTCTTGGGCGGCGATCCGCTTGAGCAACTCGCCGAGCACCGGGTGGTTCTCCTGCTTGGCCATGCGCAGGTAGGCGGCGTTCGCCGACCACTCGTTGGCGGCGCCCCACGCCATGTGCACGGCCACGAAGTCCAGGCCGACCAGGCCGCCGAGCAGGGACTGCTTGATCGGGTCGAGCCGGTCCTTCCAGCCGAGCTTGAGGCGGTTCGCCTTCAGTTCGTCGTAGTTCATCGTGATCCCGTGCTTGGCCAGCACCGCGGCGAGCGCTTCGCCGTGCCAGAACTCCTCGCGGTTCCACATCGTCATGAAGGCGCCGATCTCGGGCTCCTTGTGCGAGGGGGTGGTCAGCAGGTCGCGCAGGTAGCAGACCGTGTGATATTCCACGTTGCACATGTAGACCAGGGTGCGCAGGGTCGACGCGGGCAGCGGCTGACGGTCGAACTCGTCGAAATCGAGATCGCCCCAGGCCACGGCGGTGGAGTTCGTCGTGTACTTGTCGATGTCGAATGCCATGGTGGTTCCTTCAGTTCGCGTGGCCGGATGCGCGATCGGCGTGCAGGGCTGTGGCGACCATCACATCACGCTTCGGTGACCGGTTGCCGCGTTTCCAGGTGTCGATCTTCCAACTTCTTCGTTGCGCCTCGCGTGCGAGTTGGGTGTCGGGGTTCACCGCGTGGGGATGTCCCAGCAGCTCGAGCCAGACCAGGTCGGCGTGACTGTCACCGTAGCCGTACGACGCGGCCAGGTCGAGGCCGTGCTCTTCGGCGTAGCGGCGCACCCAGGCAGCGCGCGCCTCGTCGACCAGGGGCGGCTTGGCGAGGTAGCCGGTGAGCACGCCGTTCTTGTCGTGCATGTGCCCGCCGACGACCTCGTCGAACAGGCCGGCGAGCGGCTCGGCGAGGGTTTCGATCGACCCGGTGACCAGCACGGTGCGATGGCCGGCATCGCGGTGCGCCTTGATGGCACGGATGGCGGCCGGGCTTGTGTGCCGGTACATGGTGTCGGCGAATCCGCCGTGCACGATCCGCTCGAGGCGGGCCACCGGCATCCCCTCATAGCGGCGCAGGAACGAGCGGATGAACTCTCCGCGGTCGCGCTTCTCGGCGCGCAGGTAGCTGCGCAGCGATCCCAGGATCGAGAGCACCTCGCCCGGCCACGCCGCCTTGCGCACCCCGGCCGAGCGCACCCAGAGGTACTGCTGCACGATGTTCGAGTCGACGACGGTGCCCTCGAGGTCGAAGACCGCGAGCACGTCGGAGCGCGCCGCCAACTCGTCGGCGGGCGGCGCGGCGGCGACGGCCGCGGCCTTCTTCGCGGCTCGCTTGGCCGAGAACTCCGTGGTCAGCGCGATGATCGCCGGGAAGTGGACATTGAGCATGTAGTCCTCCCAGTCGATCGCGGCGATGTCGAATCCGAACTCGGCGCGCTTGTTCGCGGGCAGGGAGTCGTGCAGGGCCCGCAGATTGCGGTCGTCGAAGATGATCTCGGTCTGCACGTAGACGCGGTACAGCTGGGTGAAGTTGCGCAGCGTCTCGAGGTCGGCGATGTTGCGGATCATCTGGTTGTGCCAGCGCCGCACCCGCTCGGTGTCGGGAAGCCGGCCGAGCAGCCGCTCGGCTCGTACCGCGAGCTTCTCCTTGCGCAGCACGTCGTTCTCGAGCTTGTTGCCGACCGGGAACTTCCAGGTCGGGACCACGAGGTCTTCGCCCTTCTTGTTCTTCATCGGATGCTCGGTGAAGTACCGGTTGACGTACCCGAACTCCTGGTGGAACGGCAGCGGGTTCGAGGCCCCCGACGCGACGTGGTAGTACTCCGGCTTGTTCTTGGCTGCGGGGTTGGCAGCCGCGGCCAGGATCGCGTTGACGACGTAGTCGACCGGGATGACGTCCAGAATCGAGTCGGGCAGCCCCGGGAACTCGGGCAGCAGCCCGCGGCCGTAGGCGATGATCAGCGGATCGGCGACCTTGAAGCCATCGATCCAACCCGGGAACGGGTGCTTCAGGGCGCTCTCGATGATCGCGGGGCGCACGATCGAGAGCCGGTGGCCGTTCTCGCCCCAGAGCTCCTCGGCGGCGCGCTCGGAGAAGGCCTTGGTCAGCGTGTAGACGTCGGTCCAGCCCAGCGACTGAGCCCGGGTGCGGCCGGCGTCGACCAACTCGGCGTTGACCCACGCGATCCTGGCCTCTTCGCTCGCCTTGGCGACCGCTTGCGGACCTTCCTTGCCGTGCTTGGCGCGGGCGGCATCCATGAAGCTGCGCAGCCGGTCCGATTCGCGCGACAGGATCTCGACGCGGTCGCGCGCCGCCTTGGCCGCCGCGTACTCGGTGCGCCAGTCCACCTCGTGGGTCAGTCGCGCCTCGGGTGCAACGCCCTTGCGCAGCCCGCCGACGTAGCAGGTGGAGACGTGGACCACCCGCGGGTCGCCCCCGGTCTCGAGCAACCGCTCGTACAGGTTGATGGCGCCGTTGACGTTGGTGTCGAACGCCTCGTCGATCGGCGGGTCGAAACTGACCACCGACGCCGAGTGGATCGCGACATCCAGATCTTTCGGAAGCTCGGGGATCGAGCCCATGGCTCCCTCGACGATCCGG
>Ga0207695_10002447_pt1 | contig 27455 bp, 23 predicted proteins | sample KBSC54metaG_FD_184354 | JGI IMG/M metagenome (GOLD analysis project Ga0207695, IMG submission 184354) | Corn rhizosphere microbial communities from Kellogg Biological Station, Michigan, USA - KBS C5-4 metaG (SPAdes) (version 2) | ecosystem: Host-associated > Plants > Roots > Rhizosphere > Soil...
ATCCTGGGTGTGAAGCCCGATGCCAGCGAGGCCGATATCAAGGCGGCCTATCGCAAGCTGGCGCGCAAATATCACCCGGACAAGAACAAAGAGGCCGGCGCCGAAGACAAGTTCAAGGCGATCAACGAAGCCAACGAAGTACTTCGCGATAAAGAAAAGCGCACCGCTTACGACCAGCTGCGCGCCGGCGGTTATCGTGGTGGCGAACAGTTCCGGCCTCCGCCGGGCTGGGGTCAGGGCGGGCAGGGATTCGATTTTGGCGATTCCGGCCATGGCGGTGACTTCAGCGACTTCTTCGAAAGCCTTTTCGGGCAGCGCGCCGGTGGCGCCGCCGGCCGTGGCGCGCCGCGCCCTCGCCGCGGCAGCGATGTGCAGGCGCAGGTTCAGATCGATCTCAAGACCGCTTTCGACGGCGGCCGCACGCGTCTGGTCCTGCAGGACAGCCAGGGCGGCGAACGCACGCTGGAAGTGAAGATCCCGGCCGGCATCCAGCCGGGCAAGGTGATTCGTCTCGCCGGCCAGGGCCATCCGGGCCAGGCCGGCGGCCCCAGCGGCGACCTGCTGCTGGAGGTCGGTATTCGTGACGATGCCCGTTTCCGCCTTGATGGGCGCAACGTGGTGCACGTGCTGCCGATTGCTCCGTGGGAGGCTGCCATGGGCGCTACGGTGCCCGTGCCGACGCTTGCGGGCACCGTGGACCTGCGTATCCCTGCCGGCTCGCAGTCGGGGCGCAAGCTGCGGCTGAAGGGGCGAGGGATGCCCGGCACGACGCCAGGCGATCAGTTGGTCGAGCTGTCGATCCGCGCACCAACTGCCGAGAGCGACGAGCAGCGCAAGGCTTATGAAGCATTGCGCGATACGTTTGCCGGATACGATCCGCGCGCTTAGCGTCCCATGGCGGGCGTTCAAAAAAAAACGGCGCCGAGGGCGCCGTTTTTTGCATCGGAGCGAAGCCGGGTTATGCCGGCAGCAAGGTCTTCAGCGTCGTCACCAGTTCCTCTTCCTTGATTGGCTTGGTGACATAGGCCTTCGCGCCCTGACGCATGCCCCATACCTTGTCGGTGTCCTGGTCCTTGGTGGTGACCAGCACGATCGGGATGTGGGCGGTGTCCGGATCCTTGCTGATGGTGCGCGTCGCCTGGAACCCGTTGAGGTTCGGCATGACCACGTCCATCAGGATCAGGTCGGGCATTTCACGCTTGGCGGCTTCGACGCCGGCCGCGCCATCTTCAGCGGTAACCGCCTCATGCCCGAGCTTTTCGACGATACGCTTGATGCCAAGCAACTGCGACGGCGAATCGTCGACGATCAGGATGCGTGCCATAAGGAATAAGTTCCCCTTGTTGTTTCGGTGATTCTAAGCTGCGTTTATCGCGGGTTCCAAGCGACTTGTCTAGCTGGATGCGCCAATACGTACCAAAGTACGGCCGAACGACTCGCCCGCCAGCATGGGTTCGAACACCCCAGCCAGGCCATCCAGGTCGACTTCACGTGTCGCAATGCGGTCGAGATGGCGGGGCTTCCAGTCCGAAGCGAGGCGCTGCCAGACTTCGCCACGGATATCGCGCGCGGTGCCTGCCGTGGCCACTCCCAGCAGGTTGACGCCGCGAATGATGAAGGGCATCACCGTGCTATCGAAGGCGAAGCCGCCGGCATTGCCGCACACGGCAACGTTGCCGTAGGGCTGAATCAAGGGCAATAGGCCGGCGAGCATCTTGCCGCCGACGTTGTCCAATGCGCCGCCGAAGCGGGCCGAGTCCATCGGCTTGCCGCTGAAAGCCAACTGATGGCGATCCAGGCATTGGCTGGCGCCCAGCTCCCGCAGCACGTCAAACTGATCGGCTTTGCCACTGATCGCGTGGACTTCGTAGCCGGCGCGCGAGTAGATATCGATGGCCAGCATGCCTACGCCGCCGGTAGCGCCAGTGACGGCGATCGGGCCAAGCGATGGTGTCTGTCGGTTGTTTTCCATCTGCCACAGCCCCAGCGCGGCAGTGAAGCCGGCGGTGCCCAGGATCATGCTCTCGCGCAGGCTTAGATTAGCCGGTAGCGGAATCGTCCACTGGGCGGGCAGACGGATGTATTGACTGTAGCCACCGTCACGCGTTTCGGAAAGACCACTACCGGTGCAGAGCACCGCGTCGCCTTCCTTGAACTTCGGGTCGGTGGATGCGACGACACGACCGGCAACGTCGATGCCGCCGTTCAACGGATATTGCCGCAGGATCTTGCCTTTACCGGTGCCGGCCAGCGCGTCCTTGAAGTTGACTGAGGAATAGGCGACCTCAACCAGCAACTCGCCGGGGCTCAACGCATCGGTGCCGATGGTTTCCACAGCTGCGCGATAACCCGATTCATCGTTGTGAATGCGGAATGCACGAAACGACGCGATGGAACTCATGCTTCGATCCTCTTCAGGCCTTGACGCTGCTGCTGTCGATCCATTTGGGCGTGTAGCCGCCCTGATAGGCGGCCATCCAATCGAACATCGCGCCCATGCCTTCGCCAAACCATATATTTTCGCGTTGTTCGTTGCGTACAAAGCCTTCGCCGACCATGTGATCCATCATGCTGCGCAAGGGTGTGTAGTAGCCGCGAACGTTGTAGAAAGCGCACGGATAGCGGTGCAGCCCAAGCTGAGCCCAGGTCAGCATTTCGAACATCTCATCCATGGTGCCGTAGCCACCGGGCAGGGCAACGAAAGCATCGGCTAGCTCGAACATGCGCGTCTTGCGCTGGTGCATGGTGTCGACCACATGCAGCTCGGTCAGGCCCTTGTGGGCGACTTCGCGTTCGACCAGTTGACGGGGAATCACGCCGATTGCCTTGCCGCCCGCATTGAGCACCGCATCGGCCACCGTGCCCATCAGGCCCACCTTGCCACCACCATAGATCAAGCTGATGTTGCGGCGAGCCATTTCGGTGCCGAGCGAGGTGGCCGCATCGACATAGTCGGAATGATTGCCGCTGTTGGAGCCGCAGTAGACACAGAGGGCGGTGGGCATAGGGCTTGGCAGTGAGTTAAGAGGAGTGAGAAGTAAGTGTGCGGTATGAGCGAAGGTGGAAGGAAACGGATCTTGCTCGCTTCTTGTTCTCTTCACTCGACCCTAAATAGAAAGGCCCGCTCATGTTGCCACGAGCGGGCCATTTTTAGCGCGTTTTACGACGCCAATGCCTTAGTTGCCTTTGTGGATCGCGCGCTTGTCCACCGACAGCGCGGCTTCGTGCACGGCTTCGGACAGTGTCGGATGCGCGTGGACGATGCGGGCGAGGTCTTCGGACGAACCCTTGAACTCCATCGCCACGACGCACTCGGCGATCAGCTCGGACACACCCGGGCCCACCATATGCACGCCAAGGATGCGATCGGTTTCGGCGTGGGCGATCATCTTCACCTGACCGATGGCTTCGTTCATTGCCACGGCGCGGCCGATGGCGGCGAACGGGAAGGCGCCCACCTTGTAGGGAACGCCTTCGTCCTTAAGCTGCTTCTCGGTCTTGCCGACCCAGGCGATTTCCGGCTCGGTGTAGATCACCCACGGCATGGTGTCGTAGTTGACGTGACCGGCCTTGCCGGCGATCCACTCGGCCACGGCCATGCCTTCCTCGAAGCCCTTGTGCGCCAGCATCGGGCCGCGTACGGCGTCGCCTACGGCCCACACGCCGTCCACGCCGGTGTGGCAGTGCTCGTCGACCACGATGCGGCCACGCTCGTCCAGCTTGACGCCGACATCGGCGGCCAGCAGACCGTCGGTGTAGGCGCGGCGGCCTACGGCGACCAGCAGCTTGTCGACTACCAGGTCGTGATCACCATCCTTGTCGTTATAGGTCAGGTGCACTTCGTTGCCCTTCACCTCGGCCTTGGAAAGCTTGGCGCCGAGCTTGATGGTCAGGCCCTGCTTGGCAAATTCCTTCAGCGCGATCTTGGCGATGTCGGCATCGGCGGCGCCAAGGAAATCCGGCAACGCTTCGATGATGGTCACTTCCGAACCCAGGCGGCGCCATACGCTGCCCAGCTCCAGGCCAATCACGCCCGCGCCGATCACGCCAAGGCGCTTGGGCACATCGTTGATGTCCAGTGCGCCGGCGTTGTCGATGATGAACTTGTTGTCGAACTTGGCGAACGGCAGCTCGATCGGCACCGAACCCGAAGCGAGAATGACGTTGGTCGCGCTGATCGTCTGCTTCTCACCGTCGTTGCCGGTGATCTCGACAGTGTTGCCCTTGAGCAGCTTGCCCGTGCCGAAGTAGCTGGTGATCTTGTTGGCCTTGAACAGCTGCGCCACGCCGCCGGTGAACTGCTTGACGATCTTGTCCTTGCGGCCGATGAAAGTACCCAGGTCGACCTTGGCGTTTTCCACCGTGATGCCGTGCACCGGCAGGTTGTGCGCGATGTTGTAGAACTGCTTGGACGAATCGAGCAGCGCCTTGGACGGAATGCAACCTACGTTCAAGCAGGTGCCGCCAAGCGCCTGCTTGCCGTCCTTGCCGGCAAAGGCGTCGATGCAGGCGGTCTTGAGGCCAAGCTGCGCGGCGCGAATGGCTGCGTGATAACCGGCGGGACCGCCGCCGATGACGATGACGTCGAATTTTTCAGACATATGCGTTTCCAGGTAAGCGGAAAACTTGAGGGAGATCAGTCAGCGGTAAACAGTAAACGGGAAGAGCAATGTCGCCGGCTTTGCCCGTTTACCGTTGAGCGCGCGTAGCGCGCGGACCATTGGCTATTTACAGGCCTAGAAGCATCCGCTGCGGATTCTCCAACTGATTCTTGATGTCCACCAGGAACAGCACCGCGTCCTTGCCGTCGATGATGCGATGGTCGTAGGACAGCGCCAGGTACATCATCGGCGCGGCGATCACCTGGCCGTTCTCGACGATGGCGCGCTCCTTGATGGTGTGCATGCCCAGGATCGCGCTCTGCGGCGGGTTGACGATCGGGGTCGACAGCAACGAGCCGAAGGTGCCGCCGTTGGTGATGGTGAAGGTGCCACCCTGCAGGTCGTCGAGGCCGAGCTTGCCGTCACGCGCTTTCTTGGCGTAGTTCAGGATGCCCTTTTCGATATCGGCAAAGCTCTGGTCCTGCACATCGCGCAGCACCGGCGTGACCAGACCCTTCTCGGTCGACACGGCGATCGAGATGTCCTGGTAGCCGTGATAGATGATGTCATTGCCATCGACCGAGGCGTTCACTACCGGGTGGCGCTTGAGCGCTTCGGCAGCGGCCTTGACGAAGAAGCTCATGAAGCCGAGCTTCACGCCGTTCGACTTCTCGAACTGTTCGCCCAGCGACTTGCGCATCTTGACCACTTCGGCGAGGTTCACTTCGTTGAACGAGGTGAGCATCGCGATCGAGTTCTTCGACTGCATCAGGCGCTCGGCAATGCGCGCGCGGATGCGCGTCATCGGCACGCGCTCTTCCGGGCGCGAGCCCGGCGTCGGCTTGGCGGCCGGCGCGGCGGCCGCCGGGGTCGACTTCGGCGCATTGACCACGTCTTCCTTGATGATGCGACCGTCACGGCCCGTGCCGGCGATATTGGCGGTGTCGACCTTGCCTTCCTCGGCAGCGCGGCGCGCGGCCGGCGACAGATCGCCGGACGTCGCATGGCTGGCAGCGGGGGCAGCGGCGGGAGCCGGTGCGGCAGCCTTTTCTTCCTTCGCGGCCGGAGCCGGAGCGGCAGCGGCGGCGCCTTCCTCGATGATCGCGATGACCTGCTGGCTGTTGACGGTGTCGCCGGTCTGGAACTTCAGCTCCTTCAGCACGCCGTCGACGGGCGAGGGCACTTCAAGCACGACTTTGTCGGTTTCCAGGTCGACCAGGTTCTCGTCGCGCTTCACCGCTTCGCCGGCCTGCTTGTGCCAGGTAGCGATGGTGGCGTCGGAGACGGACTCGGGCAGGACGGGGACTTTGACTTCGATGGACATGCTTGTCTTACTCCGCGGAGTGGTCGGTGCCGACGGGCGCGACCAGCGCCTGTTCGACTAGCGCCGTCTGTTCGGCGACATGGGTGTTGAGATGGCCGGCAGCCGGTGCCGCCGAGCGAGCGCGGCCTGCATAGGACAGGCTCTGCTTGGCGCCGACAACGGCCTGCAGGTGATGACGGATCTGGAACCAGGCGCCCTGGTTCATCGGCTCTTCCTGGCACCAGATCACTTCCTTGGCGGAAGGATACTTGTCCAGTTCGGCCTTCACTTCGGCGCGCGGGAACGGGTAGAGCTGCTCGACGCGGACGATGGCGACGTCGTTGATCTCGCGCTTTTCGGCGTCTTCGAGCAGGTCGTAATAGACCTTGCCTGCGCAGAGCACGACACGCTTGACCTTCTTCGCCGGCAGGTCGCGATGCTCGCCGATGACCAACTGGAAGCTGCCTTCGGCCAGCTCGTCCAGCGTCGACACGGCCAGCTTGTGGCGCAGCAGTGACTTGGGCGTCATCACGATCAGCGGCTTGCGCGTCGGGCGCAGCATCTGGCGACGGATCATGTGGAAGTCCTGCGCCGGAGTGGTCGGCACGCAGACCTGCATGTTTTCCATCGCGCACAGCTGCAGGAAGCGCTCGAGGCGGGCGGAAGAGTGCTCCGGACCCTGGCCCTCGTAGCCGTGCGGCAGGAACAGCGCCAGGCCGCACAGGCGATCCCACTTCGATTCGCCCGAGCTGATGAACTGGTCGATCACCACCTGGGCGCCGTTGGCGAAGTCGCCGAACTGGCCTTCCCAGATGTGCAGGGTGTACGGGTCGGTGGTCGAATGGCCATACTCGAACGCCATCACTGCTTCTTCGCTGAGCAGCGAGTCGATCACTTCGACGTCGGCATCGCTGCGCACGTTGGTGAGCGGCATGAAGGTGTGGCCATCCTTCTGATCATGCAGCACGGCATGACGGTGGAAGAACGTACCGCGGCCCGAGTCCTGGCCAACCATGCGCAGGTTGTACTTCTCGTCGATCAGCGTGGCGTAGGCGAGGTTTTCGGCAAAGCCCCAGTCGCCAGCCTGTTCGCCCGCGGCCATCTTGCGGCGATCGTCGTAGATCTTGGCGACGCGCGACTGCAGGGTGATGTCCTTGGGGATGTCGAGGATCTTGTTGGCCAGCTCGATCAGCTTGGCCTTCGGCACTGTGGTATCGGTCGGCGTCGACAGCTTGCCACCGATGAAGCGGCCCCAATCGACCGGAATATCGTTGCGCAGATCTTCGGCCGGCGTCGCCAGCGTACCGCCCGCTTCCAGACGATCGCGGTAGGCATCGAACTGCTTCTGGGCATCGCCTTCGGCGATCGTGCCTTCCTTGACCAGTTGCTGCGCGTAGAGATCGCGCGTGGTCGGACGCTTGCGGATGATCTGGTACATCACCGGCTGCGTGGCTGCCGGCTCATCGGCCTCGTTATGGCCATGGCGGCGATAGCACACCAGGTCGATCACCACGTCCTTGCGAAACTCCTTGCGGAAATCGTAGGCGAGGCGGGTGGCCTGGATCACCGCTTCCGGGTCGTCGCCGTTCACGTGGAACACCGGCGCGTTGACCATCTTGGCCAGGTCGGTGCAGTACAGCGTGGAGCGAGCGTCCTGCGGGTTCGACGTGGTAAAGCCCACCTGGTTGTTCACCACGATGTGCAGGCTGCCGCCGATCTTGAAGCCGCGCGCCTGCGACATGTTGAACAGTTCCATGTTCACGCCCTGGCCGGCCAGCGCCGCATCGCCGTGCACCAGCACGGCCAGCGATTGCTTGCGCTCGGTATCGCGGCGACGGGTCATGCGCGCATGCACCGAACCGGCGACCACCGGATTGACGATTTCCAGGTGCGACGGGTTGAACGCCAGCGCGACGTGCACGCCGCCCTTGGGCGTCTTGACGTCGGCGGAGAAGCCCATGTGGTACTTCACGTCGCCCGAATGCGCCGGATCGTCCGGATGATCCCACTTGCCTTCGAATTCGTTGAACAGTGTCTTCGGCGGCTTGCCGAGGATGTTGACCAGCACGTTCAGGCGGCCGCGATGGGCCATGCCGATCACTACTTCCTTGACACCATTGTCGCCGGCGGCGCGAACCACGTCGTCGACCATCGGGATCAGGCTGTCGCCGCCCTCGAGCGAGAAGCGCTTCTGACCGACGTATTTGGTGTGCAGGTAGCGCTCAAGGCCTTCGGCGGCGGTGAGGCTGTCGAGCAGGTGCTGCTTGGCGCCCTTGTCCAGGCCGGCGCTACCGTTGGCCTGTTCCAGACGCGTATAGATCCAGTTGCGCTGCTCGTGGTTGCTGATGTGCATGAACTCGGCACCGATCGTGCCCGCATACACTTTCTTCAACACGGCCAGCAGGTCGCGCAATTTCATGCGCGGGCCGTTGCCGGCAAAATTGTTGGTGTCGAACTCGGTGTCGAGGTCCGCGTCGGTCAGGCCATGAAAGGCCAGGCCCAGGTCGGGTGCTTCGAGCTTGTGGGTCAGGCCCAGCGGGTCGAGATCGGCGGCCAGGTGACCGCGCGAGCGGTAGGCCGTCAGCAAGCGCAATACGCCGGCCTGCTTGCGCGCGTGGGCATCGTCCACGCTGCCGGCGACTACGCCGCCACCGCCGCTGCCATTCACGTAGCGCTGCTTTTGCGCAGCCTCTATACGCGCAATGGCCGCGGTGTGGGACACGTCCCCCGACTCGCGGCCTTTGAAGGTCTGGAAATATTGATTCCACTCGGCAGGAACCGACGAGGGGTCGGCGAGCCAAGCTTCATATTGTTGTTCGACATAATCGGCGTTACCGCCTGCGAGTTGAGAGGACTCGAAGAACTCGCGAATCAGGTTTGTGCTCACGTCACCACCGGCAGGGAAGGGAGGCTGACAGCGCGTCAGGCCTGACTGACCCAAAACGCTGGCGAAAAATCCTGTTAATTATAGCTCCGGGGTGCTGCGACGCGGCAACCCGAATTGTTGATAAAAGTGGGGATCGGCGACGAAATTTCGAGTCCCAGGCTTTCGACCTTGGTCGGAATGCCCTATAGCAGCGGGTTTATGGCAGTTTTGCCTCACCTGCAACGCAGCCATTCTGTGAATGGGCGTTCAGCCCTCAGAAGGCCGATGGGACCGTCCCGTCGCTCAGAGGTCGAGCGGTTGCAGGACGGTGGCACGCTCGGCGCGCTCCCAGACCTCATTGAAGTGCTGCAACAGTGGCGCCTGCGCGGATCGGTCCTGCACGGCGGCGCGACCCTGGGGACGATGGGCGTCGGGCTGAAATACATAGCCGCCGGCATCATTGAGAAGGTAGGCGCTGCCGTAGCCCAGATCGTGTTCGTCGACCGGCACGCGGATCGAGATCACACTGGGCAGGCGTTGGGCCAGCGCGACCAACCGATGGCTGTCGCGCAAGGCGGCTTGCGGGTCGTGCAAAAGGATCCGGATCGAGGCGCCGCGACCCGAGCTGGCGATACGGCGCAGTTCGGTGATGTCGTCGGCGTCGCCGAATGCCTCGGCGGTGAGCAGCGGCTGGTAGATCGCCAGACGGTAACGGGCCTGGCCAAGCACGGTCAGCCGGGCCGACGCCAATTCGGCCTGGTTGTTTACCGACAGTGTTTCCCTGAGTTTGCCTGCCGATACCCCGGCGGCATCGTTGAGGGCCAACCGCATCAGCCGGTGCGGGATGCCGGCATCGTCAAAGACGTCGCCTTCGGCAACGAAGCCCTCACGGGCATAGAAGTCCAGCGCCTGGACCTGGGCATCGAGCGCCACGCCCGGCCAGCCCAACGCACGGGCTCGGGCTACCAGCTCGCGTAACAGTGCCGCGCCGACTCCCTGGCCACGCCAGGCAACCTGGACCGCCATCCGCCCGATCTTGTGCTCAGGCGTAAGCCGTCCGCAGCCGATAGGCCGACCGCCTTCGTCGCGGGCAAGCACATGGACCGAATCGGTATCGAGGTCGTCCCATTCCAGCGCTTCGGGGACCCCTTGCTCACTGACAAATACTTCCAGGCGCAGGGCGCTCAGCGCTTCGCGGTCGCTCGGTGTCGACCAGCTGGCGCTTTGCACATGGAAGTTCTGCAGTTCCATCACCGTGTCTTCTTTTTCTTGGCCAACAGGTGGCCGTCGTTGATCAATGCGAGCAGCAGCGCGCGATCGGCAGCGGAAGATTTACGTGCAGGGACCAGTGCTCGCTCGCCGCACAGCTGTTCGGACAGCTCGGGGGTTGCAGGGTACGCATGGCCATTCGCATAAAGCGTGCAGCCGCTCTTGCCGCGACTCCAGGCAAGCCGCGACCATGGATGGCGCAGGAGTTCGCAGCCACCATCGAGCAGCTTGTCCAACGAAGCCTCTGTCAGCAGCTTGTCGGGTACGGCTGGCGTCTGCGCGCTGCGGTAGCGGGTGATGAAGCGGCCGAACCAATCGCGCAGGGTTTCATCGTCGAGCGCCGCGGCGATGGGCATCGACTCGCGCAGCCGTGTCAGCGCATGCTTGTCGATTTCGCCGACAGCCTTCACGGGTGCAAGGTCGGGATCGGCATAGCGCTGATCTTCCGTAAGCCGTTCGGCGAGATAGTCGGCCAGATCGCCGATCAACTCCGCTTGCGACGGCGCACGCATGCCCACCGAGAAGGTCATGCAGGGGCCACCAAAAGCGACGCCGTCGTGCGCGATGCCCGGCGGCAGGTAAAGCATGTCGCCTGGTTCGAGCAGCCATTCGTGCGAGGGCTCGAACACCTTCAGCTGCTTCAGCTCGACATCGTCGCGAAAATCCTTCGGCGCGTCCGGGTCTTCATTGATGGCCCAGTGACGCTGCCCCAGTGCCTGCAACAGAAATACGTCGTATTGGTCGACATGCGCGCCCACGCCACCGCCCGGCTCGGCATAGGAAATCATGATGTCGTCGACGCGCCAGTTCGGCAGGAAGCGGAACGATTCGAGCAGTGCGGCGACATCCACGTCCCACTTGTCGACGTCCTGCACCAGGAGTGTCCAGTTGCTGTCCGGTGTCCTGGAGAAATCGTCCTCGCTCAGCGGCCCGGTCTTGACGCTCCAGCGGTCACGCTTTTCGTCGTGCACGATCAATCGCGACAGCGCCGCTTCCTCGCAGGCCAGGCCGGCGAGATCGTTGGGCTCCAGCGGGGCTTCGAAATCCGGGAAGGCGTTGCGAATCAGCAGCGGACGCTTCTGCCAGTAGTCGCGCAGGAACTGCGCCGGCGACATACCTAAAGGCTGCTTGGCGCTGCCACGGACTTCGATGGGGAGCGTGGAGGTCTTGGTTTGCATAGGCATATGGTTCGTCAAGTCGGCCGCCGGGCGGCCCGTAAAGGGTAAAGAGTAAAGAGGAAGAGCTGAAAAGCACGATGGGCTGCTTCTCTTCCTTACCCTTTACAGCGAGCGCCAGCGAGCGACTTTACAGGCGCCGTGGCGCCGGCTTCACGCTTAGATGTCCTTGGCGAGCGGCACGGCCAAGCCGATATAGCCACCCGGCGTCAGGTCCAGCAGCCGCTGCTTGGCATCGGCCGGCAGTTCCAGCCCCTCGATAAACGTACGCATCGATTCGCGCGTGATCCCCTGGCCACGCGTCAACGCCTTCAACTGCTCGTACGGCTCGGGCAAGCCATAGCGACGCATCACCGTCTGCACGGCCTCGGCCAGCACTTCCCAGCTGGCATCCAGATCGGCGGCGAGGCGGTCGGCATTGACCGTGAGCTTGCCCAGCCCCTTGAGCAACGATTCCAGCGCTACGAGCGTGTGACCGAACGCGGTACCGAGTGCACGCAACACAGTGGAGTCGGTCAGGTCGCGCTGCCAGCGACTGATCGGCAGCTTTTCGGCGAAGTGGCCGAGCAGGGCGTTGGCCAGGCCGAAATTGCCTTCGGCGTTTTCGAAATCGATCGGGTTGACCTTGTGCGGCATCGTCGACGAGCCCACTTCGCCGGCCTTCAGGGCCTGCTTGAAGTAGCCCAGCGAGATGTAACCCCAGATGTCACGTGCGAGGTCGATCAGGATGATGTTGGCGCGGCGCACGGCATCGCAGTATTCGGCGACGCCGTCATGCGGCTCGATCTGCGTCGTGTAGGCGTTGTAATCGAGCCCCAGGCTTTCGACGAAACGATGCGAGAAGCCGCGCCAGTCCACTTCCGGATAGGTAATGGCGTGCGCGTTATAGTTGCCCACCGCGCCATTGATCTTGCCGGGGATCTCCAGCGCGGCAAGCTGTTTACGCTGGCGCTCCAGGCGTGCCACGACGTTGGCCAGCTCCTTGCCCAGGGTGCTAGGCGAAGCAGTCTGCCCATGCGTGCGCGACAGCATCGGCAGCTCGGCATTGGCGTGTGCCAGCTGGCGCAGCAGGGCGATGACCTTGTCGAAGGTCGGCAACAGCACCTGCTCGCGGGCGTCGCGCAGCATCAGCGCATAGGACAGGTTGTTGATGTCTTCGCTGGTGCAGGCGAAATGTACGAATTCCTTCGCCTGCGCGAGCGAGGCATCGTTGCCCATGCGCTCCTTGATGAAATACTCCACCGCCTTGACGTCATGGTTGGTGGTCGCTTCGATCGCCTTGATACGCGCACCGTCCTCCACGCCGAACTGGTCGGAAATCGCCTGCAGCTGTGCGACCTGTGCCGAAGAAAACGGCTCCAGTTCGACAATGCCGCGATCCGACGCGAGGGCCAGCAGCCAGGCGATCTCGACCTGCACGCGGCGATGCATCAGGCCAAATTCGCTGAAGATCGGGCGCAGCGGTTCGACCTTGCTGGCATAGCGGCCGTCCAGCGGGGACAGGGCGGTCAGGGCGTGGGACATGGGGCGGGTTCCGGAAGCGGGAAATTGTTCATTTTACAACGGATGGGCGGTGGGAGACGGAAAGGAGAGCCGCGGGCTTGCGCCCCCATGTCCCATCCCCCATCTCCACAGGCATATAGTCCGGTTTCTTCCCCAAGGATCGACGCAATGAGCAACAACCGCTTCCGCATCGAACACGACAGCATGGGCGAATTGAAGGTCCCCGCCGATGCCCTCTACGGCGCCCAGACGCAGCGTGCCGTCGACAACTTCCCGATCTCCGGCCTGCATCTGCCGCGTGAGTTCATCCGCGCCCTGGGCCTGATCAAGGCCGCCGCTGCCGAGGCGAACCTGGGGCTGGGGTATCTGAAAAAGACCCAGGCTGCCGCTATCCGCAAGGCGGCGTTGGCGGTGGCCGAAGGGGAATACGACAAGCAGTTCCCGATCGACATCTTCCAGACCGGTTCGGGCACCAGCACCAATATGAATGCGAACGAGGTCATTGCCCACGTCGCGGCCAAGGCCGGGGCAAAGGTACATCCCAACGACCACGTCAATTATGGCCAGAGCTCGAACGACGTGATTCCCACGGCGATCCACGTGAGCGCCACATTGACGACCAGCGAGCAGCTGATCCCCGCGCTCAAGCATTTGCGCAAGTCCATCGACAAACGCGCTCGCGAGCTGAAGAACGTCCCCAAGACAGGCCGCACGCATCTGATGGATGCGATGCCGATCACCTTCGGACAGGAGCTGTCAGGCTGGGCGGCGCAGATCGATTCATCGATCGAACGCATCGAGGACAGCCTCAAGCGGATGCGGCGCCTGCCGCAGGGTGGCACCGCCGTGGGCACCGGTATCAATGCCGATCCGAAGTTTGGGCCGGCATTGGCGCGCGAACTGAAAAAACTGACCGAGGTGCGTTTCGATTCGGCCGAAAATTACTTCGAGGGCATGGCTGGGCAGGACGCGGCGGTAGAACTCTCCGGTCAGCTGAAGACGTTGGCGGTTGCGCTGCTCAAGATCGCCAACGACCTGCGCTGGATGAATTCCGGCCCGCTCGCCGGCCTGGGCGAGATCGAGTTGCCCGCCTTGCAGCCCGGTTCGTCGATCATGCCGGGCAAGGTCAACCCGGTGATTCCCGAAGCGACTGCGATGGTGGCTGCACAGGTCATCGGTAACGATGCCGCCATCACCATTGGCGGCCAGTCGGGCAATTTTCAGTTGAACGTGATGCTGCCGATGATCGCCTACAACCTGCTGCAGTCGATCGAGATCCTGGCCAACGTCAGCGTGTTGCTTGCCGACAAGGCGATCGCCGGTTTCAAGGTCAATACGGCTCGCGTAAAAGAGGCTCTGGACAAGAATCCGATCCTGGTCACCGCGCTCAATCCGGTGATCGGCTACGAGAAGGGCGCGGCAACAGCCAAGCAGGCCTATAAGGAAAAGCGCCCCATCATGGATGTGGCGCTCGAAACGACGGGCCTGTCGAAAGACGAACTAAAGAAGCTGCTCGATCCGATGACCCTGACCAAAGGTGGCATCCACGGTGGTGGCGGTGGTGGCGGTGGTGGCGGCTAAGGCGAGCAGGTAGCCGACCAAGGTAGACAAGAGGAGTGAGAAACAGATGCAACCGTACTCGTCTCTCACTCCTCACCACGTCTAACTACGACTTCTTTGCGTCCTTGCTGTCTTCCTTGGCTTCTTCCACGCAGCTGTCCACGCTCGCGCTGCTCACGATGCTTGCATAGGGTTTGAAGGCGGGCAGTTGGGCGGCCAATTGATCCTGCACGGTCTTGATGCCCGCCGTGTCCTTGCAGATTCCGAGGCTCATGTCGGCGAGTTCCTGAGCCGCACCCTCGGCCTTGTCTTCCTTGCTGGCACTGCCGGTATGTGCCAAGGCCTGAAGGGCAACTTTGCCGCCGGCCTTGGCCATCTTGATGCCCGTGTTGTGCACGTCCACCACATTCATGTAGTAGGCCATCAACAAGGCTTGCTGTGTCGGCGTCACGCTGACGGTCTTGTCTTCGATCGTCAGGTTGCCGCTGGAATCGATGGTCGCCTTGGGCTGGTTGCTCGGACTGAGAATGACTTGTTTGTCCTTGAGGACGATGGCGCCATCCATCATGGTGGTGTCAGCGTTCAGATCGCAACCGGCGATCAGGGCGCCGCACACCAGCACTGTTCCAAGCCACAATCTGTGATTCATGAGTTTTCCCTTCGTAGTAACGGAGGATTATTGCCGGCTCAGGCCGGTGTGGATATAGACAGCGTTCTTGGCGTTGCCGCCAATCATCGAGAACGTCGCGTGACCGGGCGTGGTGGTAACCAGGCGCGTCGTGACGCCATCCGCATCCATTGCACCGTATGTGGTTCCATCGATGCGATCGAGCACCAGGGGTTGACCGTCTCGCCTACCCATGTTGCCGGCAAGTGCCAGTTTCAACTGCTTGCCGACAGCCTCGACATTGACGGCTTTTCCAGGAGCGCCGTCAGCTGTCCAATGTCCGACGAAGGCCTGGCTGGGATCCTCGGCGCGGGAGGAGAAGCTGCCCATGCTGACGACGATCGCTACGATGATGGCTACCCACGATGCACGAGTGACTTTGTTCGTTTGCATGCTGCCTTCTCCCCTTGCGTACGAATCAGCTGTCGTCGCGAACGCGGCGGAACCAGATGGCGCCAGCGATCAGCGCGATGCCTGCCGCCACACCGATCCAGAGCTCGACCGATCCCAGCAATGTATAGCTGTGGAGCAGGGAGAGTGCGACGCTTTCGTTTGGATTCGTATCAGGCATGTTCTTGAGGTATTGCGCGTCCAGCACGAACTCCGAACCGGGGAAGACGCTCAGCAAGGCCCGCAGGATCACATGCGACCATATCCACTTTGCCGAGAAACTGAGCGGGCTCATCACACTGAACAGTCCGACAAACAGGCCTGCAATGAGCGGAACGGCGACACCCCACAGGAATGGCTTGCTACGAGCCCAGGCCGAGCAGAACATCAGCCAGCCGACCGACGGAAGAGCCCACAGCGCATACAGCGGAACGAAGCTCAGCAGGGACCCAAGAACCTGCAGCGGATGTGTGTAGGCCAGCAGGCGCCAGATGCTGATGCCATGCGCGGCCAGGAAGAACCCGCAGATCAGCAATAGCACCACACCCATCACGACACTGATCAGGATGCTGAATACCGGCGCCATGATGAGGGCACTGGCTACCTTCGACAGCACGGTACGCGTGTCCGAAACAGGTAGCGACTTCCAGAACAGAATGCTGCGGTCGCGTCGGTCGTCGTAGAGCGAACCCAGGCTGTAGAAGAGCACGACAAAGCCCAGTACCGCGCTAAGAATGATGGAGGGGATCAGGAGGATCATGTCGAACGCGTTGCCGGCACTCTCCCAGTCGCCCGCGTCGGCTTTCTCGACAAGGGTATTGAGGAATCCGACATGGACGCCTGCATGCGTCCTGAAAATCTCAAACAGCAGAATCATCAGGATCAGCAGGAGCAGGAAGATGCCACCTGCCACCAGCGGTGCCCAAAGAAAACCGCCGCGGTGTTCCCAATATTCGCGTTTGACCAACCAGAAGAAGGTTTTCATGCGTAGGTTCCCTTCATGGTGGCGACGAACAGATCGCTGATGGACGGGCGACGGACTTCGCCCATGCTTTCGAGCGTCGCGCGGTCCGCGCCGTCGAACAGGAAAATACTTTTGCCAAAGACCTGGCGTTCATCGAGCGGGTTGAGCCGGCGTGCATCGGCAGCGCGGTCGGCGGCGACCATGACTTCGGTAAAGCGGTCGCCCATAGCGTCCATGTCGGTATTGAGGACGATCTTGCCGTCACGGATAAACATCAGGTCGGTGAGAATGTGCTCGATCTCTTCCACTTGGTGGGTGGTGACGATGATCGTCTTGTTCTCATCGAAATAGTCTTCGAGCAGGTTCTGGTAGAACTGCTTGCGATAGAGAATGTCCAGGCCAAGCGTCGGCTCATCGAGGATCAGCAGGCGTGCGTCGATTGCCATGACCAGGGCCAGGTGCAACTGCACGATCATGCCCTTGGACATCTGCTTGACGCGCATCGACGGCTGCAATTTGGTGCGCGCCAGGAAGGCTTCGCATTTGGCGCGGTTGAAGCGCGGATGCACGTTGGCGACGAAATCCACCGCTTCGCTTACACGTATCCAGCGCGGCAGCACGGCGACATCGGCGATAAAGCACACCTGTTCCATCAGTTGATTGCGCTGCGTGCGCGGGTCCAGGCCCAGCACATTGAGCTGCCCCTGGAAATCGGTCAGGCCCAGGATCGCCTTCAGTGCGGTGGTCTTGCCGGCGCCATTGGGACCGATCAGGCCGACGATGCGACCGGAAGGGATCTCGAAACTCACTCCATCGAGCGCTACCGATTGCTTGTAGCGCTTGGTCAGGCCGCTTGCGGTCACCACGGCGTTCATGACGGGTTCTCCGGGTTGGCCGAGGCCGGTGCTTCGCGCAGCAGGGTCTTCAGATCCAGGCCCAGCCGTTGAAGGCGTGCGAAAAGCATCGGCCACTCCTCGCGCAAGAAGCGTTCGCGCTCGGACTTGAGCAAGGCTTCGCGAGCTCCATCGTTGACGAACATGCCCAACCCCCTCCTTTTTTCCACAAGTTGATCGTCGACCAGTTCCTGGTACGCCTTCGACACGGTCAGCGGATTGATTTGGTAATCCGCCGCCACCTGGCGCACTGACGGCAGCGGGTCGCCCTCGTTCAAGGCGCCGTCCAGGATCATCGCCACTACGCGTTCGCGGAGCTGGCGGTAAATCGGGACGCTGTCGTTCCAGGTGATGGACATACGGTTATTCCTTGGTGATACGGCCGAACTGGGTGCCAAACGAATAGTAGGGCATGGCTAGCTGGGTACCGAGCAAGGTAGCGCTCGCTTCCACCCCGCGACCCAGGCTGGCGCCCACGCCGGCGACGGAGTTGTCGCTCAACAGGGCGGCGGCACGGCGGTCTTCGGCGCTCGGGGTGACATTGACCGGAGCCAGGTCGATTACCTTGGCGCCGTTGATTTCACTGACCGGGACGGCCGTGATGTTGGAGTGGATCGCGGCCAGGCTGGCGGAGGTCAGCAGGAACGCGGCGGTCAGGGTTAACAGGTTCTGCGCTTTCATGGCGTGCTTCCTCGTTAGTGGTCTCGTGGACCGGTGTTGTAGTGAACTATAACACCACATCGAAATCCGTCAAGCGGCAATGTGCGATTTCGCAACATGACTGATGGCCTATATGGCGGCCGGACGCGGTCGAGCTCGCTTGGGGCGGTCTCGGGGTGCTCTGACGGTGCCTATGCTGCGCAAAGAGTCCGCCCGGAAGCAGAGGCGTCCATCAGCCATCGCTTATGACAACTATCAGTCCCCTCGGCGCCGGTTCGACACAAGCCGTGTTTCAATGCGCGCCTCATACAGCGGAGCATGCGGCATGGATCTGGGGCTGGAAGGTCGGATAGTGGTGATCGCGGGCGCGAGCAAGGGCATGGGTCTGGCGTGTGCCGAGGTATTTGCTCGCGAAGGCGCGACAGTTGTCGGCATATCGCGCGACCTTCAGCGCCTGCGTGATGCGCAGCGCCAGCTGGGCGAACATAGTTTGTCGATGGCTGTGCACACCGCCGATCTGTCCGACAGCGTGGCGACCAGGATGGTCATGGAATGCATCGAGAACGATCACGGCCCCATCGAGGTCCTGGTCAATTGCGCAGGTGCCGCACGTCGCCGGCCAGTCGACGAGTTGGATGCCGAAGCTATCCAAGCAGCGATGCAGGCGAAATATTTTCCCTATATGTACGCGATCGACGCGGTCATCCGGCGTATGGCCGAGCGCGGACGCGGCAGCATCGTCAATGTGGTCGGGCAGGGCGGACGCCAGGCCAACACCGTGCACATCGGCGGCGGCGCCGCCAACGCGGCGTTGATGCTCGCATCGGTCGGTTATGCCACGGCGTATGCGGCTAGCGGCGTGCGCGTCAATGTCATCAACCCTGGCATCACGCGTACCGAACGCATGGAAGAAGGCCTGGCCGCTTCGGCGCGTGCGACGGGGCGTTCGCAGGATGTATTGCTGAAAGAACAGACGGCGGAAATTCCGATGGGGCGCGTCGCCGAACCGATGGAGATCGCTCAGGTAGCCGCGTTCCTCGCCTCTCCCATGGCCAGCTATGTCACTGGCGCCATCATTCCTATGGACGGTGGAAAGGCAGGCGTTATCTGAGGACGCATGATTATCCTGCGATGCTGCTCTCGCGACTGAAGGGAGCCTGCAAAACCTTTCCTATCCATCATCCCGGCCTTCGCTGGGATGATGATGAAAACGGAGATCATTCGAGGTTTCCTGAAGTTGCTACCGCTGCAACTCAGATATTCGAAAGCCGAGAAATATTTGATTCCGACACATGCTTGTCAAATAACTGAGATGTAAAAAAAAATTCATCAAATATCTGCTCAAGAGAAGTGCTGTATCGCCGACCTCCGTGGGTGATCCCCGTCCCATCAAGGTCATCCCCATGCCTTCGCGGCTTCGTTTTTCCCCGCTTTTCCGTTCCCTCTCCCTGCGTGCCCTGTTATTGATTCGCCTCGCCGGCGTACTGGCCATGCTGGCACTCATTTGCGTGCTTGGTGCTTCCTTGCTCAACCGCGCTGACCAGCGCATTCAATCCGTTGTCGGCGACACGCTTTCGCCGGTGTCCGATGTCGGGCGCATTCAGAATGACTACAACGACAGCTTCCAGGCGATCGCGCATGCGGTCATGACTCGCCTCCCATCCTCCGTCGACGATGCGAAGACGGCATTGAAAAGCAATCGCGTGGATATCGAGCGGCATTGGAAGCCGTTGGCGGCCAGCGGCCTTGGCGTGCAGGAGAAGCAACTGCTCGGGGTTGCTGCCGAACATCGCAAGGCAGCCGAGCAATCGATGGACGAAACGCTGGCTATGCTCGATGCCGAGCAATACGACATTGCGCAGGTCAAGCTTTCCTCCGAGCTGCAGCCGGCGCTGGTGCCGTTGCAGACCGATTTCACCAACCTGTTCGAAAAAGCGCTCGCTGCCGGTGGTGAGCAGGCCGCGGCACAGCATGTCGCAAACCTACATGGAATGACCTTGCTCATCGCGGCTTTTGTCGTGGCCTTGTTGCTGGCCTGCCTGATCGATGGCGGGATGATTCGTGCGTTGAGCAAACGCCTGAAACTGGCGTCGGCTGTGGCCGAACGTATCGCGCAAGGTCGCGTCGGACAGGCGGTCACGGTCGGTCGTGCTGACGAAATCGGTACTGTGTTGCGTCACCTCGCGGTAATGGATCAGCAGTTGGCCAATGTTGTCGAACAAGTACGTGCCGCGGCGGCTTCGGTGCGGCACGACGCGCAGGGGTTGGCCAGCGCCAGCGATGTGCTCAACCAGCGTACGCAGTCGCAGGCGGCACATCTGGAGGAAACCTCGGCATCGATGGAGCAGATGGCGGCAACGGTTGCCGAGTCGGCCGGGCACGCAACGCAGGCCGATCGCATGGCGCGGCTCTCGAAAGAGCAGGCCGTGCAGGGGCAGGCCGTGGTTACTGGCACCATCGCTTCAATGGGTGCGATACGCGATAACGGGCAGCGCATCGCCGAGTTTGTCGGTTTGATCGACGAAGTGGCATTCCAGACCAATTTGCTCGCGCTCAACGCCGCCGTGGAAGCTGCGCGAGCGGGTGAGCACGGCCGTGGCTTCGCGGTGGTTGCCGCTGAAGTTCGTGCGCTTGCGCAGCGTTGCAGCGTTGCCGCTCGCGATATCCGTCGAACCATGGAAGCCAGTGATCAGGCAGTCGCCGATGCGGACGGCCTGGTCGGTCAATCGGGCCAGGCCCTGGCCGGTATCGTCGGCACCGCGCAGCAGGTGGCCGAAAAGGTCGCCGCCATTGCGCTGGCCGGGCGTGAGCAGACCGCCGGCATCGAACAGGTCAATCGTGCCGTGGCGGACATGGACGAGATGACCCAGCAGAACGCTGCCATGGTCCAACGTGTAGCCACTACCAGCCTTGCGATGCGGCGCAATGCCGATGCCTTGCTCGCACAGGTGGATTTCTTCCATGTGGGGGAGCCGGCCATCGAAGAACAAGCGATCCAGCACGATACCCAGCGGCATAACGCCGACAGGCGCACGGTAGCTGCGTAAAACGCTTGCCCCCGATCCGCGTCGGCTGCGATGCTTCGCAGTCGATTGCGGCCGAGGAACGGCCGCCAGGGAGTGGTACATGCGTATTTTTCGCCGTGGCGCGATCGCGTGCTTGGGAATTGTCGGCGGGTTGAGCACGTCGGCGTATGCCGATTTGAACCTGCCTGAACCGGCATCGTTACCATCGCCGGCCTTGTTGCCGGTTTGCGTAACGGTCTTCGAAACTCAGTGCGGTTTGCTTGATCGGAAAGGGCATTGGGTGGTGCAACCCACCTACGGCGAGATATCGGCAAGCGACGACGTGTGGATCGTGCAGACGCGTGGTGGGCTGACCGGTGTGCTGGACAAGGACGGTCATGAACTGATCGCACCGCGCTTTGATGTCATCGGGCGCTTTCTCGACGGCGTTGCGCCGGCAACGACTCATGACAATGCGCAGTACGGTTTTATCGATCGCCAGGGGCAATGGGTCATGCCTCAACGCTATGCGATCGCCGGCGAATTCGTCGGCGGCTGGGCGGCGGTGGCCACCGAAGTGGCCGATACGATGCACTCGACGTTTATCGACCGTCAGGGCCACACGATATCGACCGCGAGCTACGACAGTGTCGAAGCCTTTCGATTCGGCTTTGCCCAGGTGGAGCAAGGTAGCGACGAGCAGCGCACCGTCGGCCTGATCGATCGCAGCGGCAAGCTGGTACTGCCTTTCAGCAAGGAGCGCGTACACGTCGAGGCCGTGATGTCCGATCGCATCCTGGATGAAGGCAACGACAGCGTTGTGCTGCGGGATGGCCAGGGCCATGCCTTGTTCACTGCCAAGGGCATCAATGGCGGCAGTGACGAGCGCGCGTTTTATATGCTGGATGACAAGGGCGTCGGCCTGCTCGATCTGCGTAGCGGCAAGTCGTTGCTCGCGCCGCGCCCGACTTGGCACAGCGGCAATATCTTTGCAGACGGCGTTGCCTGGGTCAGTGTCGGGTTGCCCGACGGCCATGATGGCTTTGTATTGGTCGATCGCCAGGGGCACGAGCTGGTCGCGCCGGCAACGTACGAGAGTGTAGGCAGGTTCAGCGAAGGTGTGGCCCCTGTGATGCGTCAGGGCAGCCCTCCGCAGCTGATCGACCATCATGGTCGCGTGCTGGCCCAGGCTTCCGGCGATCCATTCGAGCCGGCGTGGAAGAGCGACTCGCAAACGCCTCGCTACGGCGATGTGTGGACCTACGACGTGCGTGACAACATGGGTAACGCCACCCGGACGATCTGGGTCGACAACCGAGGCGAGAAACTCGTATCCGTCGAGCCCTATCCATGTGGCATCCAGGTGGTGCGCAATGGTAGCGGAGAGATCATCTGGCCCAAGGATGTCGATGCATCCTGCCTGGTGAAAAAGCACGAATTCGATAGCGATCCCATTACCGATGACAAGGTATCGGCCGAGCGAATCGAGAAGGTGCAGCAGGAAAAAGCGAAGGAATCGCTGACCTGGTCCAACGATGCCGCGCAGCGCGATATCAACGGCGGGGTATCGGACATTATCGGCGCGCAGGAGCACCGCGTGCCATTGAAGCTGCTTGGCGATCCCGCCTGGCAGGTGGGTCCGAAAACGATCCGCCTGGAAGGCCCGGCGAGCCTGGACCTGCCTGAAGGCTTTCGCTATCTATCGCCCACGGCGGTGCGTGAACTGGCGAAAAAATCCGGCGCCTTGATGCCCGATACGGACGACAGCCTGCCGCTGGCCATCGTCGCGCCGAACGATGGCAGTTGGAGCATGCGCGTCCTGCTGCTTCAACAAGGCCATGTGCCGACGGAAGGTTTTTCGCCCGATGCCGAGTCGCTGCGCCAGACCATGGAAACGCATTCGACCAACATCCTCGGGCAATTGAACAACCCGCGACCCATCATTCACAACATCAGCTGGCTGCGCGAACCGCATTGGGACGCCGCCGCGCATCGGCTCGACTGGAGCTATGAAGACACGACGGTCGGCGGCGAAATGGGGCGCTCGGCCTATGTTTCGTCAGTCTCGCTGGGTCGTACCTGGTCGTTTGCGACACAGCTCGAACTGGATGGGCTGGGTTACAACAAGGACCTTTTGTTGCTTGCACAGCCGGCAATCGACCGGATCAGTGCTGGCGTCAAGTTCGATGCCGGTGCGGCCTACGCTGACGCCAAGGTTGGCGACCCGGCATCCAGACTCGTCTTGGCCGAATACGTCACCGGTCCGCCGACGCCGGAGATGGAGGCCTTCCCGGACAAGCTTGCCCGCGCGCAGCGCGAGCGAGCATGGCACGAGATCATCACCCGTATTCTACCGGCGCTTGCGCTTGTCATTGGCGCCGTGGGTGTGACTGTATCCAGGCGCAGGAACAAATAATCTTGCCGTCGGGCTATTTCGAAAGTTGTAGGGAGTTGCCTACGTTTTATCGCGCCTGGAACCGATAGTCCTGTCATCTTGTCTGGAGCATTCTTGTAGAGGCAGGGGTGGTGATCGAGAGCTTTCTCGCCTTGCGGGGCAGGGGCTCTCCTCAGGCTATAGGGATCGGCATGGTCGTTTATTCGCTTGCGCAGTCGGCTAACGGGTATTGGAACGTTCGGCGTGGTGGCTTTTCGCTGTTCAGCGATTTGCGTCTCGGTCCGGCGATCAAACTGGCGCGCGAGCTGGCGCGCGATGAGCATGAGCGCGCCGGGCGCGCATGTTGCGTCGAAATGCCGGGCCCCGCGTCAACCATTCGCCTGGCGCAATACGCTCGCGCTCCACGCTTTGAAGAAGCGGACACGGCCGTCGCGGCCTGACTTGTTTTGCCGTAAGGCTTGTCTAAAGCCTCTGGCGTGGGCACAGTGCCACGGTTTTCCTCGAACGGAAGCCGTCCATGCGTTTGATCCCCCGATTGACCGGCGTCGCCCTGCTGGCGATGACCATGCTCCCGTTGCACGCGACCACCTTGCTGGTTCACGCGCACATCCACACGATGGACCCGGACCAGCCCGAAGCGACTGCACTTGCCTGGGGCGATGACGGCAAGCTGCTGGCCGTCGGCACCGATACGGAGCTGAAACAGCGGTACGCCGATGCCAGACAGGTCGACGCGAACGGTGCGACGGTGGTGCCCGGCCTGATCGACGCGCATGGGCACATGCTTGGGCTTGGCATGGTAAGCAGTCAGGTCGATCTGGCCGGCAGCCCTTCCAAGGACGACATCATCAATCGCCTGAAAGCGGGCGCGGACAAGTTGCCCAAGGGGGCATGGCTGATTGGCCACGGCTGGGACCAGAACCGCTGGACTGGCAAGCAGTTTCCTACCGCCGCCGATCTCGATCGCGCCTTTCCGGATCGCCCGGTCTATCTCGAGCGTATCGACGGCCATGCGTCGTGGGTCAACAAGGTCGCCATGAAACGCGCGACCAAGTCACTCGATGGCGACTGGCAGCCCGATGGCGGTCGGATCATGCGCGTGGGCAAGAAGGCCAGCGGGGTGCTGATCGACGGTGCGCAAGCGTTGGTGCGCGACGCGATTCCTCCCCTGACCACCGAGCAGACGCGCGACGCCTACAAGCACGCTTTCGCAGAGGCGGTCGCTAACGGCCTCACCGGTGTGCATGACCCAGGTGTCAGCCTCGATGATTTCAAGGTGCTCCAGCAAATGGCCAGCGCCGGCGAAATTCCACTGCGCCTGTATGAAATGGCCGACGGCAATCACGCTGCGCTGGAGTGGTTATGTCAGCAAGGCGGCGAATGGGCGGATCCGACAGGCCGCCTGCGCATGCGCACGGTCAAACTGTACATGGACGGCGCGCTCGGGAGCCGCGGCGCGGCGCTGCTGGACGACTACAACGACGACCACGGCAACCGCGGCATCTTCGTCACGCAACCGGACGAATACAAAGCCGCCGTGGAAAAGGCTTATCGCTGCAAGGTGCAGGTCGCCACGCACGCTATCGGCGATCGCGGTAATCGCATGGTGCTGGACACCTACCAGAGTGTGCTCGGTAAAACCGCGGACAGCGATCATCGCTGGCGCGTGGAGCACGCGCAGATCGTGGCGCTGGATGACATCCCGAGGTTTGCGCAGCTGCGCCTTATCGCATCGATGCAGCCCACCCACGCAACGTCCGACATGCCCTGGGCCGAGCAGCGCCTGGGCTATCAGCGGCTGCAGGGCGCTTATGCGTGGCAGCGCTTCATCCACGCTGGCGTACCGCTGGCATTCGGTTCGGATTTCCCGGTCGAACACGTCAATCCGATGCTGGGTATCTATGCGGCGGTCACGCGGCAGGATCTCTCCGGCCAACCGCCGGGCGGCTGGTTCCCGGACCAGCGCGTCAACCGCGTACAGGCACTCGCCGGTTTTACGCGCGGCGCCGCGTATGCCTCATTCATGGAAAACGAGGTCGGCGTATTGAAGGCCGGATACCGTGCCGACTTCGTACTGTTGGACGCCGATATCATGACCGTGGCGCCACGCCGCATTGCCGACATCAAGCCGATCAGCACCTGGGTGGATGGAAAGGTGGTGTATCAGAAGCCGTGAAGCCGCCCGCTACGCGGGCCGCAAAGGGTGAAGTCGGCTGCTCCGCAGCCTGAAAAGGGGAAGAGCGCCATGGCTCTTCCCCTTTCTCTTGACCCTTCTCAGCAAGCGTTAGCCTGTGACTTCACGCCCTGTCATCAGGCTGCCTTGCGCGCCACCGAACCAATCGCAGCCTTTGCAGCTTCAACGGCCTGGGTCTTGTGCTCGGCGCTCATGTTGACGCCTTCGGCACGAATGAACTCGATATCCGTGATGCCGAGGAAGCCCAGCACGGCGCGCAGGTAGGGTTCCTGGAAATCCAGACCCGCTGCCGGGCCGGCGCTATAGATGCCGCCGCGGCTGGAGGCGATGATCACGCGCTTGCCCTTGGCCAGGCCCTCGGGACCGTTGGCGGTGTACTGGAAGGTCTTGCCGGCAACGGCAATGCGATCGATCCAGGCCTTCAGCTGGCTGGGGATCCCGAAGTTGTACATCGGTGCGCCGATAACGACAGTGTCGGCAGCGATGAACTCTTCCAGCAATTCCTGGCCCAGCACCGACGAAGGATCGTTGGCGTCGGCCACGGGCTGCCAATGGCCAATCGGCTCGGCGGCCAGGTCACGGTAGCTGACGCTGTGGCCGGGCTCGGCACGGGTCAACTCGGCTACGATGGACTGGGTCAGGCTGCGGGAGACCGAGTGGCCACCCAGTGCGCTTGCGTCGATATGCAACAGTTTCATGGTGAATCCTCGATTCGAACCGGTGGCCCGGCAATGGAATCAAGGTATATCTAGAACAATGATCGGATAAGATGGGCGAATTGGAACTTATTGTTCTTTACCGGAAACAATATGACGATACTCGATGGCACCCTGCAGGACCTGAACGATCTGTACTTTTTTGCCGCGGTGGTCGAGCACGGTGGGTTCTCTTCGGCCGGCAGGGCGCTTGGCATCCCCAAGTCCCGCCTGAGCAAGCGCATCGCGCAGCTTGAAGACCGCCTGGGTGTACGCCTGCTACAGCGGACCACCCGGCGTTTCGTCGTCACCGAGGTCGGCGAGCGCTTCTACGGACATTGCCGTGCGGTGCTGGAAGAGGCCAGGGCAGCCCAGGATGCGGTCGACGAATTGCGCGCCGAGCCGCGGGGCGTAGTTCGGGTCAGCTGCCCGGTGTCGTTGTCGCAAACCGTCATGGCGGACGTATTGCCGGGCTTTCTCGCCCAGTACCCCAAGATACTGGTGCGGCTCATCGCCACCAACCGCCGTGTCGACCTGATCGGCGAAGGCGTCGACGTCGCTATCCGGGTGCGCAGCAAGCTCGATACCGATGCCACCCTGGTGGTGCGCAGCTTCGGTCAGTCGCGCGTGCTGGCTGTAGCAGCCCCGTCGCTGCTCGATACATATGGTCGTCCCACCCAGCCATCCGATCTTTCGCAACTGCCAGCATTGACCATGAGCGAGCATGAAGGCGCGCAAAGCTGGGAGCTGGTAGGGGCTGATGGAGAGCGCGTCGCCGTAGACATCCACCCCCGCCTGATTACCGGCGAGTTCGGTGCGCTGCTGCAGTCGGCACGCCGTGGCATCGGTGTGACCCTGCTACCTGAATTCGTCTGTGCACCGGCGATCACCGCCGGCGAGCTCGAAGTGGTACTGCCCGAATGGAGCGTGCCCGATGGCGTGATGCATTTCGTTTACCCCAGCCGCCGCGGCCTGTTGCCGGGCGTGCGCGCCTTCGTCGATTACCTCGCCGAGCGCCTGCCGGACGCAACGCGCCGCAATCATGAGGATTGCTCGAAGCGCGAACTGCCGTGATGGCTGAAGGCCAGGAGTGAGGAGATAGGAGTGAGAGGTGAAGGGTGATACGGCCTGGCCGCCTTTACTCTCACTCCTCACTCCTATCTCCTCACTCCTCGCTTATCGCTCCTGACACGCCGCACCGTGCTAGCATCGCCCCATTTAGCCATCCAGACTTCCTAATCCCGAGCCCATGCATATCCAGACCAAGCTTCCGAAAGTCGGCACCACCATTTTCAGTGTGATGAGTCAGTTGGCG
>Ga0207695_10002448_pt1 | contig 27446 bp, 23 predicted proteins | sample KBSC54metaG_FD_184354 | JGI IMG/M metagenome (GOLD analysis project Ga0207695, IMG submission 184354) | Corn rhizosphere microbial communities from Kellogg Biological Station, Michigan, USA - KBS C5-4 metaG (SPAdes) (version 2) | ecosystem: Host-associated > Plants > Roots > Rhizosphere > Soil...
ACCTCGTCGCTCTGAATGGGGCCGGCACCGAATTCGTTATATGGTACGCCACAGGCTGGCGCTGCCGCGCTGGCCGGACGATGCCGAATAGATGCTTGGAAACATTCCCGCCAAAAGTTCCCGCTCGCCCTTGACAGTGGCTTGCTCATAGATGCCCCGGCGTGGACAGGAGCCGTCTCCGCTAAATGAGGCCCGCCAACGCGCGGGACCGTCCGCTTATCAAAATTTTCTACTCCCCCACCCGCCTGATAGATACAATGCCCCCGCTTCATTGACCGACACCAGGGTTTCACACCAGGAGCATCCCCATGAACCGCAGTGCGCTTTCTCTTGCAATCATTGGGTTGGCGTTCGTCGCAGGGCCCGCCGTTCAGGCTCAGCAGAGTAATCGGCCCAACGTGCAGCGGGTGACCCAATCTGCTCAGAAGGCCGACTTGACACGGATTGTTCCATCGATCGAGATCATTCATGGGAAGTTCGGAGACGCCTTCGATGCGCTGCGGGATGCGACGGGTGCGTCGATCTTCGTGAACTGGAAATCGCTGGAAGAGTTCCACATCGATCGTTCCGATGACGTGACCTTTTCGGCCAGGAATGTGTCGCTGGGCGATGCGCTTCGGATGCTGCTGCTGAACGCCTCGCACGGCCGCGGAGAGATGGGCATCTACATTGACCAAAACGTGATTTGCGTTGACACGGCTGAAGAATGCAAGTGGTCGCGAAAGAACACACGAGTCTATGACATCAGAGATCTGCTGAGGAACGTCGCCGGCCAGGAACGAGGGCAGCAAGTAACGCGCATCATCAAGCTACTGACCGACTGTATCGATCCGAATTCTTGGACAGACCTCAGCTCTCGGAGACATGGCTCAATCAAGGAATTGCAAGGGCAACTGATTGTAACGCAGACCCCCGAAAACCAGCAGGCAATCGTTGAAATGATCGAACATTTGAGAGCTCTGTTTGGCCAGAAGCTCGAGTCCGCGCCCAAGCTGTCGTCGACGACGCGGCCGAGTTAATAGCCCGGTTGTCGGTGGATGCATTTACAAGATCCCTCGCGAACATGTTCTACACGCATCCTTCGCCCGACAATGATTGTTCATTTTTATCGCGGCAGAACCTGCATCTTGAACCCGCAACCAGGAATCACCATGCACACTCTTCAATCCAAAGCGGTCCTATCTTTGCGAATCGCACTTCTGGCCTCGTGCGCGATCTACCTCGTCGGTTGTCAGGTAGTCGGGGTCGGTCTAAGCAGAGTGCTGCCCGAGCCGACGACGGACGCACAATACGTTCCGCCGAAGGACAACATGCTGGTCCTGGTCGAGGACTACCGCAATCCGGCTGCCATGAAGATCGTGTCGGAATTGCTTGAACGGCAGGTGACCTATCAACTGGTTCAGCATCACGTCGCGCCGATTATCAATCCCGATCGGCTCGTCGAGTTCCGTCAGGCCAATTCGAAAAAGTTTTCGAGCATGGAGATCGCCGCGATCGGTAAGGCCCTGGGAGCCAAGCAGGTGCTTTATGCCGATCTCGTTGAGTTTAAGACTGACGGTGCGCTCGGCGCTGGCATGGCCAAGGGGCAGGGCGAAGCGCACGTGAAAGTGATCGACGTTGCGACTGGGGAAGTGCGCTGGCCGCAGGCGATTGTGGATGGACAGCCGGTGAAGGTGGAAACGCCATACGTCCAGCTTCACGAGGGAGCCACAGAAGGCACCGTCGAGCAGCAAATTGCGCAGAAGCTGGCTGACGAAGTGGCGAAGCTGTTCTATGGCTCGCAAACCGATCACCTGCAAACCCATGAGCCCATCGCGCCGGTAGGCGGGGAGTAAGTACTATGAAACTTCCTTTGATACTCGCATCTGTGACTCTAATCACGAGTCTCGGTTGCTACGGACCACGCATTTCAAGCGAATCGACTCGCAATATCGAACCCGAAGGCGAACCCTTGCCGGGACAATTCCACTGTCGCTGTGCCGAGCATGTCCAGTCAACCGAAGATCACACAAAAGCATGGGTAAAGCACGAAATTCCAATTGGGATGACCAGAGAGGAAGCGACCATCATTTTGAAAAAGCACGGCTTAGAACGAATTGACAGCCGATTTGTCGGGGTAAGATTTCAAATCATCACGAACGGATGCATGGATCATTTGGGGCCGGATATTTTGTTAGGGGTGTCGCTTAATTTCGATCAGACCGATCGAGTGAAGCAAACGATTGTTACTGTTGACCCGCCGGATGGAACGTTTTGAGCCCAATGATTGGACTGAGCGGCGAAAGCGACCGGCCGCGCACGTTATCGCTAACGCAGTTGATCTACTCGATTTGATTTCGGATTGACACACTCAAAACGGCCTGACCATGCGGCAACAATACTCCCTGATTCCCCTCATGCTTCTGCTGTTTCTGGCACCCGGTTGCTGTGGCCTGTTTCAGCCCACCGAAGCGAGTGTGAAGGCATGGGCTCAACGCGAAATTCCCGTGAGGACCAGTCGGGCAGACGCGGTACGCGTCATTGAGAATCACGGATTGAGAGTTATGAAATCCGACGCCGAGGAAGTTTGGGGTGGCGTCATAACTGGTAAATGCATTACCGATCCAACTGGCTACGGATTGGTTCTTCACGTCTTTTTGGATTCACATCAACTCGTTAAAGAAACCCAAGTGGACAAGGTTTTTGGCTTCTATGATGGTGCCTTCCCCCCTTGGTGCGTTTGGCTCTTTGGCGGCTGATTTCGGTTGTTCGAAAGGAGCTGGCTATGCGGCAAGTTGCCTTGATCGGCTTAGGCGCGGCGCTGATGTCTGCGGCAATCGGGTGTACGACTAATGGAGGCAACAGCGGAGCATCGGCGTCCCACGTCTCCGCTCCGAGCGACGCGGACACTGATTATTGCAGTTGCGCATACAAGCATAAGCATCTGGATCCGGATCTGAAATTCGGAAATTTCATGATTCAAGGCCCTTTCCGCACAGAGAAAATTCGCCCGTGGTGTCCGATTAACGATCCTGAGAACGATAAGCGTATTGCAAGATTGCTTATCGATAAGGGCGTCGTGATCTACTATCCTTTCGCACCCTTCGAAAAATCGGGACTTGAATCAATTAACGTGATGTTTCCAGAACAGGAAGATTGCTCGATGCGATTGCTTTCGGAGGCAGCATCTCGGGGCGAAATCAGAGCTGTCTTTGAAAGTTTCGAATCCGTGTCCAAGCGAGCGGCCGATGGCAAGGCCAGCTTCTATTATCTCGCTCCGCCCGGCGTTTATGGAACTTCAACGACCAAACCCTGAGTTTCGCTCGCCAAACCCGCGTCGAATCTTAAGGCGTTAGAAACCCTGAATTAGTTCGAAAGGAGCTGGCTATGCGGAAGGTTGGCTTGATCGGCTTAGGCGCGGCGGTGATGTTCGCGGCAATCGGGTGTGCAACTATACCGCCAGGCGGCTGGGTCTGGCACCCGGGCGATCCCACACCCGCCCGATCTTCAGATATCCTCGGCTACTGGGCGATGCCAATCGTGCAGACCGCTCCTGAGAAAGCGGGTGATCCGCCGCGATTGATAGACATTCGCGGGTGGATCATCTTTCTGGACGACGGCACCTATCAATCCTCGACCACCCTTGATGGCCACACGACTGAGGAAACGGGCAAGTGGCGGATGAGACAGCAATTCTTCAACTACGTTTACCTCCGGCCGAACGGACGGGACCACGAAGGCCGCTTCCTATTGTACATCAGACCTGAATTTGAGGATCTGAGCTATCCAGCCATAGATCAGCCTCTCTACGCGCCGATTTCGCTGACCTATGCGCGGACAACCGGTCCCGGACCCCGGCCTGAGTAGTCGTTGATGCCATCAGAGCAGCAAGCGTGCGCTCGCCCGAGGAAAGAGCGGCCCACCACGGGAATTTCGGTTAACCAATCGCGGAGAGCAATGTATAGCAATGCGGGGAGGCACATCTCGCACGAGTTCGTCAAATTGAGGCAGGCCATGACCGCCCAGCAGACTTATCAAACGCTCGATCGGATTTCCGCATTACTTCGACCCTTCAACGCCCGGCTTGGACTGGATGAGGGCGAGCTTGCCGTGGTGACGGATTGCGAGTTGCCGGCGGGCGTGCTGCAGGCGCTTGATGAGGCGTGGCCGGTGCTGGAAGAAGGCCTGACCCTGCTGGAAATCCAACGACTGATGGGGGTTCAGACGATGCTGCCGAAGAAGAATTAACCGCAGATAAACGGGGATGAACGCAGATAAGACAAGACTTTGAATCCGGTTTTGATCTGTGCTCATCTGTATCCATCTGTGGCTGATTTTTGATTGAGCCACAGATAAACACTGATGCACACAGATAGGAAGAGTTGTTTATGATCGCCATCGAATTCTCAATCTGCGTTTATCTACGTGCATCTGCGGTTGATATGAATTTGCCGGGGGCGGGAGACAAATGCCACGTCACACAAAATCGAGCGTCACAATGCCGCCATTCACATTGATGGTGTCGCTGCCGGCGATTTGCAGGGTGACGGGGATCGGGCCATTGCAGGTGATGACGTCGGAGCCGCCGTTGTCGTTGAAGACGAGGGAGCTCACGTTGGCAAATGAGAGCTGGCTCGATGCGAACGTGTAGGCCGAGGTTGAACTGTCGATTGAGACCGTGTCTGATCCGGTCGTTCCGATCATCATGAGGGCTGCGCTTCCACCGATATCGTCGAGCTGATTCGACGCCACGAGCACATTTCCGTTGGATTGGTCGAGGGTGATTGAATCATTTGCTCCACCGCCATGGATCGTCAAAGAAGTTGCTCCGAAAAGCAGATCGAGTTGCGAAGGAGTTCCTACCCCCGGCGTGGCGGAGTTGATCCACTCGGCCAGATAGTTTCCTTGTCGTTGAAGGTAGATTGAATCGTTGGATGAGGTTCCGTTGACGACGATATTGCCGGTGGAAACAAAATTGGCTGCCATGCGATTGGCGATCGGCGTACCCAGGCCTGTTACCAGATCATATCCGGCGGTTGCGGAGATACGAGGTCTACCCGTGGAGGTACCGGTGGTCACGTCGTGGAACGCATCACTGGGCATCGCGTAGAGCATCGGCAGCGTCTGCGACCGGCCATCGAGCGTCCCGAGGCCTGCGGCGACGCGCCCCTGATTGAAGATGGCGATCAGCCCCGCCCAGCATGGAGATGACAGGCTCGTGCCGCCGATTTGTGACCACGGCGCGGCGGTGCCGTTGTTGTAGCTGTCGTAGATCGGGACACCGCTGTTGGGATTGGCATCGAACGCCACGTCCGGCGTCATGCGCTTGGTGTTGGTACCCGCAACGCTGGTTTGATAACTTGGCAATGGCTCATAGGCGCTAACGCCTCCGCCGCTTCCGCTCCAGGCCGATTCACTCAGATAATTGCCGCTGGAATCGATTGAAAGGGTGGTGCCACCCACCCCCAGCACATTGGGCGATGAGGCCGGGTATTCAGCCGGCGCCCCTGAATCGCCTGCGGATGCAATAAAGGTAATGCCGGTATGGCCCGAGGGCGTCGTGTAGGTTGAATCGGTGGTGGTTTCGCCTGAGAACTCGCCACCCCCGAAGCTCATTGAAACAACCGAAACCCCCGTGAGTCCGCGGGCATAGTTCGTTGCGCTATTCAGATTCGCATTGGAATTGGTCAGCGCCTCGACGAGGTCGATGCTGGCGGCCGGCGCGATGGCGTGGGCCCACTCCACATCCAGCGCAATTTCACCAATCCAGCCGGCATTAGCTGCGGGCGCTCCTCCCGGCTCCAGCTTTTGAAAGCTCGGCGGATCGGGAATTCCAAAATGCGCATCAAACTGGTGCAGATCGCTGGAAACAAAATTCGGATCGGAGGTACTGAGCATCTTCGGGTCATCAAACGCATCGACGATGGCGATGGTCTGGCCTGAACCGTTACCGATGATCGTTCCCGATTGAAACGTGACCTGATCAATCGTGTAAGCATGCCGCATCTGCGCCGGCGTGATGCCGGTCGGCCCCGTCGTACCATCGGGCGTGATCGTGGAATAAACGATCGGTGGATTCATCAATTCATCGCCGGCGCGCGGCGTAGAAAGAATGGGATGTCCATGAAATTCCACGTGCACCGGAGCCGGATGAATTTGAACTGGCGGATGAACCGCGAGCGCATAGGCGCTGAGAACGAAACGCCGCTCGAGGGGTTCGCTGGTGACGTGAACTGACTCAATGCGCCGCCGCAGCTTCCCTCGTGTCCGCATCATTGGGTTCTCCAATTCGCCCGGCCCGGTCAAGATTCTCCCATTGCGCCTGCTATCGGGCAACATGATGCCCCCGCAGTAGCGGGAGAGGGAGTGGGAAGCTTAATTCGACGCTTGATCTACCCCTCGCGCCGGGGATACTTCAATCCAGATCATGAAATACGCCATCATCATCCCCGACGGGGCGGCGGACGAGCCGCTGAAGGAACTGGGCGGGAAGACGCCGTTTGAAGCGGCGAACATTCCCAACATGGATCGCATCGCGATGGAAGGCCGACAGGGGACGGCTCGCACCGTGCCCGAAGGCTTCGAGAGCGGGAGCGATGTCGCGACCATGTGTCTGCTGGGATATGACCCGGCGGTGTATCACACGGGCCGAGCGCCGCTGGAGGCGGCGGCGCAGCGCATCCCGCTTTCACCGACCGACTGGGTCTTTCGCTGCAATCTGGTGACGGTCGTCGATGAGATCATGAAGGATCACTCGGCCGGCGGCATCACCGATGCCGAGGCGAAGCGCCTCATTCATGACCTGGCCAAGGCGATCGATATTCCTGGTTTCGAATTTCATACCGGCGTGAGCTATCGCAATCTGCTGGTCTATCGCGGCAAAGAGGAATTTGATGTGACGACCAAGCCGCCGCATGAGATTCCCGATGAGCCGATTGCGCGCTGGGTGCCGCGCGGCAAGGGCAGCGAAATTCTCCGGCAGATCATGGATCGATCGCGCGAGCTATTTGCGAAGCATGAAATCAATCAGGCGCGCAAGCAGAAGGGCCTGAATCCCGCCAGCCAGGTTTGGCTTTGGGGGCAGGGGCATGCGCCGAACTTGCCGAAGTTCAGTGAGCGCTTTGGCGTCGAGTCCGGCTGCATGATCACCGGTGTTGATCTGCTGCGCGGCTTGGCCGTTTTGCTCGGCTGGGACATTCGCGAAGTGCCGGGCATGACCAGCTTCCACGACACCAACTATGCCGGCCAGGGCCACGCGACGGCCGCCGCGCTGGATCAATATGATCTGGTTTTTTCGCACATCGAAGCGCCGGATGAAGCCTCGCATCAGGCCGACTGGAAGACGAAGGTGGATGCGATCGAGCATATCGATCGCTACGTCGTCGGCCCTGTTTTGGAAAAACTGCGCACGTTTCCCGAGTGGCGGATTCTGGTGCTGCCCGACCACCCCACCAACATCGCCACGCGCAAGCACGGCTACGCCCCCACCTGCTTCGCCATGGCGGGCACAGGTGTGAAAAGTGTAAAGCCCGCGCCGTACAGCGAACGCAACGCCGCGGCGAGCGATGTGCAGATTGGCAAGGGGCATGAGCTGATGGAGTATTTTCTGCGGGGCGGGAGCAAGTAAGTTCGAATTGGAAGGACACCGGTCGGGGGTCAAGCGATGCGATTGGAATTTGATTATTCGCCGGAAGATCTTCGCGAGGCGATGATGACGGCGCAGATTGCCGCATCTAAGCCAGGTCGCGCTCGATTCGTTCTGCTTGGAATCTACATGGCAGGTGTATTTGTTTATTGCGAAATCCTCTCGCGAGTTGCTCAATCGCATAATGACAGCAGAGTACTGGCGTTCGTCATTCTTCCTCTCATCCCACTGGGCTTGATGCTGCTGGCGTTTGCTGTCGGTGTTTACATTCAGGTTTCCGCAAAGGCGCCCATGCCTTGGCAAGCGCGCGCCAGGAAGGCCTCGCCCGCAACATCTCGATGGCGTCGTCGCGGGCAATTCGTCAAAACGACGATCATACTCGGATGCGTATGCGCGCTTCCATTTCTCACCGTGCGTCTATTTGCCAACGTTCCTGATCTCGCAGGATTCATGGATGGCGCTTTTGCCGTGCTGGCTGTTGCATGCTTGTTCAATCTTTGGGCGCAAGTAACAAATCAAATTCGTGCCCGAGCCCGAGGCGCCTGGGAATCACTCAAGCATCTTCACGGCCCCTTCCGCATCGACATCGATGATCAAAACCTCCTGATTTCGAGCGCCCAGTGGAGCAGCCGATTCCGATGGACGGCGTTTCAAGGTTTTACCGAAACACCCAATCTAATCGTTCTTTATCTTTCAAGGACGACGTTTCATATGCTGCCGAAGCGCGCGATCACCTCGCCGGCTGACGAGCTGTCGCGAATTCTCGTGCAATACGTTCAGCACGGGCATCTTTTCCCCCGCCCCTCGGCCTTCCCTGTCAGCCCCATTCCGGCAATTCCGGTGGAAACGGTGTCGGCGTCGCAGATTTGATGGTGGTTGCGTAGAGCGCTCAGCTGACGCTTCGCGGCTAAACTTGGCAGGCGGCGCGGCTCCAGTTTAAGATGACCGACGATTCCTGTGGCAAAAACATTTTGGTGATGTTTCAACGACTTTTATTCAGGCTGTAAATAATGCTGGGCGATCACCGGCGCAGGGCGCTGGGGCTGGAGGAGTTCTCATGAAATCCAGGTTTCTTTCCGCGATTACATTGGCGGCGCTGTCATTGACGTTGGTCATTTGCACCTGCCTATCGGCCAGCGCGCAGGAACAGTCTCCTTTGCCCGCTCGGCGGATCAAGGCGATGTTTCTCGGAGACGAAGGGCATCACGAGCCGCGGGAGCGATGCAGGCAGGTGTCTTCGCTGCTGGCCGAGCATGGGATCGACCTGGTTTACACCGAAGATCTCAACGATCTGAATGCCAAGAACCTGGACCGATATGACGAACTGGTTCTTTACGCGAACTGGACGAGGATTTCGCCGGCGCAGGAGAAGGCGCTGATCGATTACGTCGAGGGCGGCCATGGCTTTTGCGTCCTGCACTGCGGCTCCTACTGCTTTTTGAATTCGCCGAAGATCACCGCCATCATCGGCGGCCGATTCAAGAGCCACAGCACCGGCGTATTCAAAGAGACGATCGCGGAGCCGGACAACTGGATCGAGAAAGGGCTCAAGCCGATCGAAAGCTGGGACGAGACTTACGTGCATGAGATGCACAATGAGAAGAATCGAACGGTGCTTTCCTATCGCATCGATTCGACCCGCAAGGAGCCTTACACCTGGATTCGCACCGAAGGCAAAGGACGCGTTTTCTATACCGCATGGGGACATGATCAGCGCACCTGGGGAAACAAGGATTTTCAGGAGTTGATCGAGCGCGGCATGCGCTGGTGCGCGGGCGATTGGGCCATGACCGCGGCCGCTTCGCTTCCGCCCTTCCACTATTCTGAAGCGAACATTCCCAATTACCTTCCCAACAAGGCATGGGGCACGACCGGCGAGCCGATTCATACGATGCAGGACCCCGTCAGCCCGAAGGAATCGATGCTTCACATGGTTCTGCGCCCGGGATTTGAAGCCAAGCTCGTGGCGGCTGAGCCGGAGATTATGAAGCCGATCTCGATGGCATTCGACGAGCGCGGCAGGATGTGGGTTGCCGAGACTTTCGATTACCCCAACAACCGCCAGCCCGAAGGACAGGGGCATGACCGCATCTCCATCTGCGAAGACACCAATGGCGACGGCGTCGCCGACAAATTCACCGTCTTTGCCGATCATCTGAGCCTTCCGACCAGCATCGTCTTCGCGAACGGCGGCATCATCGTCGCACAGACGCCGGACATTTTGTTCCTCAAAGATACGAACGGGACGGGCCAGGCCGACCTGCGCAAAGTGCTTTTCACCGGGTTCGGCACGCGCGATACGCATGCCACCATCAGCAATTTTCGATACGGATTCGATAATTGGATTTATGGAACCGTCGGCTATTCCGGCTTCCGTGGAATGGTGAACGGCAAGGAAATGAGCTTCGGCCAGGGCGTCTTCCGCTTTAAGCCGGACGGCTCCCAGATGGAATACCTCGGCTCAACCACCAACAACACCTGGGGCCTGGGATTCAGCGAAGACGGACAGGTCTTTGGTTCGACCGCCAACGGAAATCCCAACTGGTATCTGTCGATTCCCAATCGCTATTACGAGCAAGTGAAGGGGATGTATGTCGGCCGATTGGAAACGATTTCCGACACCTACCACTTCTATCCCGTCACCGACAAAGTTCGGCAGGTCGATTTCTTCAACGGCTACACCGCCGGCGCGGGACATGCGCTTTACACGGCTCGCAGCTTCCCGAGCAATTACTGGAATCGCATCGCATTCGTGAATGAGCCGACGGGGCACATCATCGGCCAGTTCATTCTGAACTCGCGAGGCAGCGGGTATGCGGCAACAAATGATTTCAATCTTTTTGCCAGCAACGATGAGTGGACGGCTCCGATCTTTGCGGATGTGGGGCCGGACGGCGCGGTCTGGATGATCGACTGGTACAACTACATCGTTCAGCACAATCCGATTCCCAAGGGGTTTGTCTCGGGGCGAGGCGGCGCTTATGAAACGCCGCTGCGCGACAAGCGGCACGGACGCGTCTATCGGATCATCTGGGAAGATGGAAAGCCGTCGCCGATTCTGAATCTGACCAATGCGTCGATCGCGCAGCTCATCGATGCGCTCAAGAGCCCCAACATGCTTTGGCGGATGCATGGGCAGCGTTTGCTGGTCGAGCGGAAGGATGCCGCTGCGATTCATGGTTTGATTCAGCTCATACAGGATCAGTCAGTCGATGAACTGGGCCTGAATCCCGCGGCGATTCACGCGCTGTGGGCCTTGCAGGGAATGGGCGCGTTGGATGGGAGTCATGCGGATGCCACCGCAGCAGTGGTCGCGGCACTGCATCATAAATCAGCCGGCGTGCGCAAGGCGGCGGTGGATGTGATGCCGAAGACTACAGAAGGTTGTGATGCAATCCTGGCATCAAGTGTATTAACCGATGAAAGCGCACAGGTGCGTAAATCGGCGCTGCTGGCACTGTCGGATATGCCGGCTTCGCCCCACGCCGGCGCGGCAATCTTCTCGATTCTGCGCCATCCCGAAAATGCCAACGATCAATGGATCACCGATGCAGCAGCCATTGCCGCCTGTCGGCATGATGCCAGTTTCCTCGAAGCGGTTTTTGCCGGTCATCCTGCCGAGAGCAGCAGCGCGGTGCTGGCCAAGCCGGTTAATCTGATTCCCAATTCCTCTTTCGAAGAAGTCAGCGGCACCGCCTCGCTCCCGACCAAGTGGCGTGTCCGCAACTATGCGGGACGTGCGATGCAGTATCTCGACACGATCGGTCATACTGGAAACCGCTCGCTTCGCATTGATTCAGAGCGCGGCGCTGATTCAAGCATGTTTGTGAATGTGCCGGTTGAGCCCTACACCGAGTACGTCCTTTCCGCCTGGATCAAGACCCAGGACATCAAGCTCGTGGGCGGCATGGGCGCACTGCTGAATGTGCACCTGTCCGATATTCGCACGCCGGCTGTCACCGGAACGAGCGATTGGAAGCAGGTCCAGGTTCGTTTCAACAGCGGCGACCGCAAGACCGTGAGCATCAACTGCCTGTTCGGCGGCTTTGGTCGGGCAACGGGCAGCGCCTGGTTCGATGATGTGGAACTGACCCGCACCGCCTCCACCGGATTGCCGGGCATGGAAGGACGGGTGGTCGGCATCGTGATGGATCAATATGCCCAGCGGGCTCCCGTCGATTCGGTCGTGCCGACGCTGCTAGCATTGCGAAATTCGAATGGCGCGCTTGCTGCGGTTGTGGTCAATGCGCTGGCTTCCAACTGGCCAACGGATAAGCAGCCGACAATTTCGTCCGAGCAGGCCGATGGACTTCGGCAGCTTTTAAAATCGCTGCCGAATGTCGCGCGCGATCGGATGCTGGCCCTTGCGACGCGTTGGAATCGCGCGGACCTGTTTGGCGATGAGATGAAGACGATTACCGGCGAGCTTCGCGGCGCGATCACCGATCACAAGCTCGATGCTTCCGCGCGAACGGATGCGGCTCGTCGTTTGATCGCGATCGAGGATACACCGGAAACGGCAAATTTGATCCTCAAGCAGATTAGCCCGAAGATCAGCCCGGAAACGCAGCTTGGCTTGTTGGAGGCGCTGGGATCGAGCCACAGCGAATCGGTCGGGCCGGCGATGGTCAAGCAATACAGCCAACTGACGCCCGCCGCCCAGCGTGCGGCATTAAACCTGATGTTGCGTCGCACCGCCTGGACCGGCGCGATGCTCGATGGGCTCCAGTCGCACGCGATCGACACTGCCGACGTGCTCAATCAGCAATGGCAGGCATTGGCCAGCAATCCCGACCGGTCGATTTCCCGCAAGGCTCGCTCGCTGCAGCAATTGGCCGGCCGCGCCCCCACTGCCGACCGGCGCGATCTGGTCAACAAGATGCTGCCTCTTGCGGAAAAGCATGGCGATGCCGAGCGGGGCAAGCAGGTCTTCGAGAAGAATTGCATCATCTGCCATACGTTCGAGGGCAAAGGCGGCCAGGTCGGGCCGGACCTGACCGGCATCGGCGCGCGTCCGAAGGCAGACAATCTCATCGACATCATCGATCCGAATCGGTCAGTCGAAGGCACCTATCGTCAATGGACGATCAAGGCCAAGGGCGAAGTGATCTCAGGCCGAATCTTTGCGGAGAGCCAGACATCGATTGAGATCATCGATGCCTCAGCGCAACGGCATGTGATCCAGAGGTCTGATATCGAGCTTCTCAAGTCGAGCGATCGATCGGTCATGCCCGAAGGACTCGAGGCGTTGGGAGATCAAGCCATCACGGATGTGCTGGAATACCTGGCAACCAGCGCGGTCAAACATTAATGATTGCGCGAGAGATCATCGACGCGACGTGAGACTGGCTACGACAGCCGTCAACTCGGCAGGCTCGACCGGCTTGGCTACGTGCGTCTGAAAGCCGGCGCGGAGGGCGCGGGTACGGTCTTCGGACCGTGCGAAGGCCGTAAGCGCAGCCGCCGGGACGTTCCCGCCTTCTGAGTCGGAAAGCGCCCGGACTTTGTGGATGAAGGCATAGCCATCCTCTCCCGGCATGCCGATGTCGCTGATGATCATGTTGGGCCGGGCTTGTTTGAGCAGTCCAAGCGCTTCTTCGCTTGAGGCGGCAACCAGCACTCGCGCCCCGCAATCTTCCAGCACTCGCTTGATGAGGTGACGTGCATCCGCCTCATCATCCACCGCAAGCACAGTGATCCCCGCGAGCGATGGATGGTCAGCCTGATGATCCGCGTTCGCGTGTGCCCGGGGGTGGGCCCGCGAGGTGTGCTGCTCGCGCGAGTGGACCACCATCAGTGGAAGTTCAATACAGAATGTTGAGCCCTGTCCTTCGCCGGCACTCTTGGCGCGCACGGTTCCGCCATGCAGTTCGACAAGATGCTTGACGATTGAAAGGCCCAATCCCAAGCCGCCGTGGCGACGCGTCGTTGAGGCATCGGCCTGCCGGAATCGCTCAAACAGGTGTGGGAGAAATTCGGGGCTGATGCCCTGGCCATTATCGGTCACGCATACTTCCAAGTGGCTGTTCACGCGTTCGAGCGTCACCTGAATCCTTCCCTGCTTGTGCGTGAACTTGACGGCATTGCTGAGCAGGTTCCAGAAGCACTGCTGGAGGCGCGCCGGATCGCCCCGAACCGGGCCGGCCAGCGGATCGAGCACCATTTGGATCCGGATATCCTTGGCGTCGGCGCCGTGCCGGACCGATGCGACGGCAGCCTTGATGACATCGCCGATATCCACCTGCTGAACCTCAAGACGAATCTTGCCTGAAACGATCCGGCTCATGTCCAGCAGGTCTTCGATCAGTTGCGTCTGCACTCGCGTGTTACGCTCGATGACATCCAGCCCCTCCGCCAGGTCCGCGTCCGCGACGGCTTTGGCCCGGAGAATCTGCGACCAGCCGAGAATTGCATTCAATGGCGTGCGCAGTTCGTGCGACAGCGTCGCGAGAAAATCGTCTTTCAGACGGCTGGCGCGCTCGGCGTCGGCTCGCGCGGCTCGTTCCGCCTCAAGCAGTGTTTCTCGCTCCTGCGAGCCCTTCTTCACTCGCTCATAAAGGCGGGCATTGTCGATCGCGACGGCGGCTTGTGCTGCGATGCCGGCAGCGAGCCGCTCTGCGCGCTCGGTGAACACTCCAACTTCTGAGTGGCCGAAGAAAAGGCCTCCAATGACGTCACCGGAACGGGAAATTACTGGAACGGCCAGATAACTGCGCACAGGCAAGTGGCCTTTGGGCATCCCGTGGTGCGGGGGCATGGTGCCATAGCGAGGATCTTTTGTAATGTCGTCCGATCGCAGGATGCCGTTGCCCCGGAAAGTGATTTCAAAGACCGGCGAATTCCGTGGGAGCCCAAATTTGTCAAAGGCCTCTCGCGGCGCGCCCGACAGCGTGTAGAGCATGTACGATTCGCCACTGGCGTTCGTAACGTTATAGAAAAACGCGGCAAATTCCGCCCCAGTCAGCTCCCTGCCGGCATCGGTGACCGATTGCACAAGGCTCTGCGTCTCGAGCTTGGACGCGATCATTGAACCGGTTTTATTGAGCAGTTCGAGAATCCGCGTTTCCTCGTTCAGTGCTGCTTCAATGCGCTTACGAAGGGTGACATCGCGGGCGATTTTCGCGGCACCAATAATGCGGCCAGTCGAATCACGAATCGGGGATACCGACAGCGAAATATCCAGTAACGTCCCATCCTTGCGCATGCGCACGGTTTCGTAATGATCGATCCGCTGGCCCACTCGCAGGCGCGCGAGAATGCCCGGCTCCTCGTTCACACGATCCGCTGGCATCAGGATCGTGACCGGCTTGCCGATCACTTCCTCGGCGGTATATCCAAAGATCTTCTGAGCCCCGGCATTCCAGGTCGTGATGATGCCTTCGAGCGTCTTGGTGATGATGGCGTCATCGGAGGATTCGACCACCGCGGCAAGGCGGGCTCGCAGTTCCTCTTGTTCCGTGCGCTCAGTTTCGCTCATGACCCCCCCAACCTCGGGTCGCTCCCGAAACAAATGAAAACCAATCGCAGGCGCAAATGCGCCGGCTGTTCTGGCCGACTACTAAAAAAGCCAACCCCTGCGCCACGTTGCGAGCCATGAGCCTCAATCTGCTGCTACCTGCTGAAATTACACTTTCTCCTGCCGATAACGATCCTCCGCCCCTCTCGGCAAAACGCCGGACACAGATTGCCGAGCCCTAAAAGTATATGGGGACGAAGTAATTCAATGGAACCCCGGAAAATCACAAATCGCTTGTAGAGGCGAGCTGAGCGTTTTCGAGTGCCCGCCGGTAGGATGTTGGTGAAGGCCGTTCGGAGATGATATGAAGCAAACGACTGTCATTGTCTGCCTAATTCTGCTTAATGTTCGACTGGCTGTGGCAGCAGGCGAAATGCCGTTTGTTTATGATCGCGAGAATACAGGCGCAGGGATCGGAACTGCGGCAGTGCCGTCTTTTGCGGGTCTTCCCTCAATTCCGTATCTGCCTGATCCATTCGTGGAAGTCGATGGCAGGCGCATCACTACGCGCCATCAGTGGCGTGCGCGCCGGGCCCAGATTATGGCCGCCGTTGAGAAATATGAGGTAGGCCAAAAGCCGCCCAAGCCGAGCATCGTGAAAGCAGTCCTCAAAGGTAACACGATGACTGTTACCGTGGGTGAAGTCGGCAATACATTCGATTTGACCGCTACGATCAACCGCCCCGCTGGTGCGCCGGACAAGCCAATTCCCGCCATCATTGGTATCAATAGCCCGGCCGGCAGTCTGCCTGGGGATTTATTTGCCACGCGAGGAATTGCCACGATCACGTTCCGCGCCAGCCAAGTCGCGCCGGTAGCATTCGGCGGCATCAACTATGATTCGGGCAACTTCGCGAGGCTGTATCCCAAATCCACGGCGGGCTACATGATCCGCTGGGCCTGGGGCGTCAGCCGGATCATCGATGGGCTGGAGCAACTTCCTGAGGCGAAGATCGATCTGAAAAGGCTCGCCGTGAGCGGCTGCTCGTTTCAGGGCAAGATTGCCCTGTATTCCGGAGCCTTCGATGAACGCATCGCGCTGACCATCGTCCACGAATCTGGCGGCGGTGGAACCATCTCATGGCGATACGCGGACATGCTGGAAAAACGCGACAAGGTTGAAGTCGAGAATCTGCTTCATGCTCAAGGCTCAAGCCCCGACTTCCCCTGGTATGCCCGCGCCCTGCGACAATTCAATAACGTGCCGGATAAACTGCCGTTCGATCAGCACGAAGTGATTGCGATGATCGCGCCGCGCGCCGTCCTGATGATCGAGAGCACTCGAATCCCGCGCATGGGGGCCGAAGCGGCTCGTATCGATGTCCTCGCGGCTCACCAGGTGTGGAAGGCTTTGGGTGTCCCCGACCGAATCGGCGTCACCGAAGACAACGTCCCCCACTGCTCCTGGAGTCCCAAATTCACGCCCGATCTAGAGGCCTACCTCGACAAGTTTCTCCTCGGGAAATCCGACGGCCAGCCGACCGATTTTCTACGATCCAAGTTTACGGATCTCGACACTCATAAATGGATTCCGTGGACGACGCCGGAATTGAAGTAGAAAAGGATTGAGTTCCGCGCAATCGATGATTCGACCAGAGCGGGTGAAGGGAGTCGAACCCTCAACGTCAGGCTTGGAAAGCCTGCACTCTGCCATTGAGTTACACCCGCATGCCTGCATTTTAGCCGGATTGGGCGCGGAGGCAATGCTGGGAAAGTTTTGGGAATTACCGGCGTTCGGTGGCATTGCCAATGCCCGGCAACTGATCTGAAATCTGAAATTTCAAATGCGAAATCTGGGATTTGAGATTTCGGATTGGCCATCTTTTCGGGTTATTGCGGAAAGCGATCGATCTCAAAAAAACGAGAGCGTCCCTCCCCCACCCTCGGGACGCCCTCGTGAAAACTCAAATTAAAATTGGCCTACGTGTTCGCAACCGCTGACTTAACCGGCGTGGCTTGCGAAGCAACCGGCAGATCTACGTTCCCCGCCGCCTGCATTGTTTCGAGCGCTTGCCGGCTGAGTTGGTCGGCCATCTCCTTCATGGCTGATGAATGACCATTGCCGTCGAACTTGAAGCCGGATTTCTCGGCGACAAGAAGACTGATCAAGGTCCCGAGAATTCCTTGGCCGGATGTAGTTGATGCATTTCCATCGGCCGCGCCATTTGCGCCAGCCACGAACATATGCTGCGGCACCAGCGGCTGCTGGCTGTGTGCTAAGTGTTCGGCAACCAGTGCCAAGGCATAAAGCCGCGGATCGCCATAACTGGTCACCTTCTGCATCAGCACCGACGCTTCGGAAAGACCGATTTGCAGAATGCGCTGGCCTTCACCTTTACCTGCCAATACGCGCTGCTGGCTTTCAGCCTGCGCGGTCACGACCATTTGCTCGGCCGTCCTACGCGAGCGTTCAAGATCGGCCTCAGCCATCACGATCTGCTGCTGCGCCTGCTTGCGCGCTCGCGCCAGATCGGCATCGCCCTGGTTCTCGGCAATTCGAATCTGTACCTGCGATGCCGTCAGCTCCGTCTGTTTAGCGGCCAGCGCCTGCGCTTCAGAAAGCGTGCGCTGCTTGTCGGCCGCCTGGCGCTGGCGCTCGAACGTTTCGAGCTGTTCGATCGACAACTGCCGGGTGCGAAGCTGTTCGAGCAGCGTTTCGACCTTGCCGCCCTTGTCGGCGGTGTCGGGCTTGCCGATCAGCACGTCCACGCATTCGATGTCGAACTCGCGGAACCGCCGCTGCAATTCCTGACGGGCTTCGAGCTGGATTTCATCGCGCTGATGCAGCAGCTCCAGCATCGTCTTCTTGTGCGCAACGTCGCGGAAGTAGGCGCTGAGCATCGGGTCGAGCGTCTGAGTAATGAGCTTCTTCACATCGCCGAACCGCTGGATCACGCTGGGTGCCTTCATGTAGTCGATGTGCACGACGACACTCAGCGGCAGCAGCGGCTCATACGCGTCCTTCGTCACCAGGTCGATCGATGCAAGGCTGTCATCGTAATGGTGCGATTCGGTCTTGCCGGTGATCCAGTGCAGCACGAAGTTGGTCGTCGGGACCAGGATGATCTGGCCGGCGTAGGTGTTGAACGGATATTTGCCGGGGCCGAACGGCTTATCCCACACGCCGCGCTCGCCGCGCGAGACGCGTTCTCCATGCCGGAACGCATCACCGGAAATGTCCTTGCCTGGGGGACCGTAGTAACTGACGACGACACCGACATAACCGATCGGCACAACGGTCTTCGGGATGATCTCGATCGTCGCAAACCAGCGATTGATGAAATAGGTGCCGTCCGTCAGTGGCACATATTGGCGGCCGCGTCGTCCGCCGGCGGCAAGAAACGCTTCGGGATCCTGATAGTTGTTGTGATAATTTCCTTCAGTCGGATCATTACCGACCGACGGCGCGATGATTTCTCCGGGGTTGAGAGATGGTCCATCGTGAACGGTGACGATGCCGATGGTATCGACGATCATCGTGTGATTCGGAATCAGCGGATCGATCGCTTCCACCTGTCCGCCGATGACGACCGGATCGAATCCGCCGATCTCGCGCAGTTCCTTCTGCCAGCCCATGAGCTTTTCGATTTCCTGTCGACCGCCGAGATTGAGGTGATAGACCACATCCTCGGTCACGACGACGAAGAGCGCCAGGTTGATGGCATACACACCTTCGCGAAGGATGGAGCGCTGTCGGCCGCGCTGGCCCTGGGCCAGGAATTTGCGGGCGTCCTGAAAGTTGTTGCAATCGACGATGCGCGAGAGCGTCTGGCTCGGCGCTAATGCCTCGCCGTCGCGGGCATAAACGTAGCCGATTTTTCCCTGCGGGATCGTCACCAGTGGCGCCGTGTGAACTCGATATTTGAATCGCCACAGGCGCAGGTGATAGCCGCCGCGAAGCAGATCGGCCTGGAAGCCGGCTTCGTCGTTCAGCGCAATCAAGTGTCCTTCCTTGATCGAGCCTTTGCTCGAAATCAGCTTCTCGAGAATGCCGACGCGATCGTTGGGGATGTATCGCAAGCCGAGAATGCTGGAGATCAGCGCGAGGAAGACGATGATTACCACGGCCGTGGCAATCAGCCAACCCCACCCGCCAAAGGTTGATCCGCTGACGGCATCGGAAAGAAGCGACAACGAAAGAACGGAAAGGGACTGATGGACTGCCAGAACAGGTCCGAAGAACATGTTCCAACTCCCGGCGGGTTGCCTTCGCAAAAAATCGATTTGTTTGCCCCGGCAGACTCGGAATCACATCCAAGCCGCGCCGGCATCCGTCACCGCATCAAGTCGCGCACAAAACTCACGCGACCTGAAGGCCGAGGCCTCGCTTCCAACAAAAGGCTCATTGCGAAATGACCAGCCACATAACGGGATCAATCATACGAGCGCGCGACAAAACACGCGAGATGCGCGGCGCTCAGCTCATGCATTTCAAATCTCAGACTTGAAATCACTTATGATTGATTCCCAACAACCCATCGGATTATAACCGCGATATTCTATGTCTGATCCAACAGGTCATGCGATTCGCGTATACGCCGACACCTCCGTCTATGGTGGAATGTTCGATGATGTCTTTCAGCAGTCGAGCAAGAAGTTCTTCGACCAAGTTCGATTAGGCCGATTTGAACTGATCTTGTCCGCGGTTGTGCGGGACGAATTAGAGGCGGCGCCACCGAACGTAAGGACTTTTTTCCGAGCTGTTCAGAGTAATGCGGAGATTGCGGATATTACGCCTGCGGCCCTTGACCTGCGCGATGCGTATTTGGCTGCGAGAATTGTGGGCAAACGATGGTCGACTGATGCATTGCATGTTGCGCTGGCAACGGTATCCGGCTGCCGGGTGATTGTGAGTTGGAATTTCAAACATATCGTCCATTTTCAGAAAATCCCACTCTATAATGCTGTAAGTGCGGTACACGGGTACGGCCCGATTGCGATTCATACGCCGCAGGAAGTGACGGATTATGAAGAATAAAGCGTTCGACGCGGTGGCAATGAAGCGGGAAGGGGCAGAGCGCGTTCATCAGCGCACAAAAAAAATGTCGCGCGCACAGGAATTGGCTTTTTGGGCGAGTCGCAGTGAGGAACTCCGTCGAGAACAAGCGCAATTGCTTCATTCAGCCAAGTCGAAACGTAAGACTGGTTAATGCACGACAAGATTGCCGCCCAAGCGAAGGCGTTGCGGACGGATCTGCGATTGGGTAAGCCGAATCAGATCGCTTGCCCGCCAACCGTCAGCGGCACCGCGGCCGGTTGGGCGGCGGGATGATAGCTGGGCTGGACAGCAACCTGCAGCGGCCGGCGCGGGCCTTTGGGAAGGCCGTCTTCGTCAATCGTGCGCTGGATCGCCATGATGCCTTCGATCAGCGTCTCCGGCCGAGGCGGGCATCCGGGCACATATACATCGACGGGCATGAACTGATCGATCCCCTGAATGGTCGCATAAGCATCGAATACGCCGCCCGTGCTGGCACAGGCACCCATGCTGATGACCCATTTGGGCTCGGTCATCTGCTGATAGATGTGCTGCAGCACCGGCATCATCTTAATCGTCACCCGCCCTGCAACGATCATCAGGTCGGCCTGGCGTGGGCTGAAGCGCATGGCTTCTGCGCCGAAGCGGGCCAGGTCGAAGCGCGAGGAGGCGGTCGCCATCAATTCGATGCCACAGCAGGCGGTGGCGAAGGGCATGGGCCACAGCGAACTTCGGCGCGCCCAGTTCACCACCTTCTTCAACTGGGTCGTCAACACATTATCCGGCAGTGTCTGCGTATCGAACATGAAAGCATCCTTCAAACAATCTATCGGCCACCGCAGTGCATCCTCGCGATGGCTTTGTGAATTATAGAACGAAGTTTGTATAGATACCAGCGATTGAAATTGACAAGTTGCAGAGAGACGAGAAACGGTTCAATTCAACCGGGGTTAGCCGCGACGCGACGCGAAGCCCTTTTCAAAGCGCCCGTAGAAGCGCTCCGCTTCGCGTCGCGGCTAACCCCGGCTGCGCATAGTATTTGCAGTTTGAGAATTGGAGATTTCACGTGCAGAAGACCGATTCCACCATTCGCATCGGCATCTCCGGCTGGACTTACGCTCCATGGCGGGATGTGTTTTATCCAGAAGATCTGCCGCACAAGCGCGAGCTGGAATATGCGAGTCGGATGCTCAATTCGATTGAGATCAATGGGTCGTTTTATTCGCTCCAGCGGCCGAGCAGTTACAAGAAATGGTACGAGCAAACGCCGGAGGGATTTGTCTTTTCGGTCAAGGGGCCGCGGTTCATCACGCACATGCGTCGGCTGAAGGAAATCGAGCAGCCGCTGGCCAACTTCTTTGCGTCGGGCGTGATGGAGCTGAAGGAGAAGCTTGGGCCACTCCTCTGGCAGTTTCCGCCGAATTTCAAATTCGATGAAAGGCGATTCGAAACGTTTTTCAAACTGCTTCCGCGCGACACTTCTGCGGCGGCAGAAATTGCGAAAGGCCACGACCCCTGGCTCAAAGGCCGCGTGATGATCAAGACGGATGCCAAGCGTCCATTGCATCACGTCGTCGAGATCCGCAACGCGAGTTTTGAAAATGCAGATTTCATCGCGCTATTGCGACAGCAAAATATCGGGCTCGTTTTTGCCGATACCGCAGGCCATTGGCCGTTCGCGGAAGATGTGACCAGCGACATCGTCTACCTTCGCCTACACGGCGCAGAAGAGCTCTATGCCAGCGGTTACGATGACAAGGCGCTTGACTGGTGGGCAAAGCGAATCGAAGCGTGGCACGCGGGGCGCGAACCCGACGATGCGAAGCACTGGAGCGACAAGCCGCCGAAGAAGCGCCGTTCGCGAAGTGTATTCGTTTACTTCGACAATGATGTGAAAGTCCGTGCGCCTTTTGATGCGATGAGACTTGCGGATCGTCTTGGCCCCGAAGCGCGATCACCACATCGCGACGCCGATGCTCCGCAATTTCCGGATGGGAAGCACACCGCCGCTGTGCCGCGAACCAATTGGCCAGGGTTCAATCCTCGGAACGCGACGAAGCGGCCATCACGACGCAAGCGACGGAAGGAAAAGTGAAAATTGCGCGAGATTGCTCAGCGCTGGCGGATGCCATCCAATTGCAGCCGGCTCATTTCCCTTCCTGCCAGCCATGCTGATCGCGGACGGCGATCATCACGCGCAGGATGTCGTTCCACGTTTCCGGCTTCATCATGACTGCGTTGGGGAACATGCAGCCATCCCAGCAGATGTGGCGGAGGCGTTTGAGGACGGCGCCGGTTTCGTTGCGGAGCCAGTAGCCGGCGTGGCGGGGAATATCGAGCTTACCGGTGGGTTCGGTGGCCAGGCAATGTCGGCCCGTCTTGTCGTGTGAGCCGGTGCCATGGACGGTGGCGTTGTTCTGGGCGACGTGGAAGTCGATCGTCCACGGGCGTAGCTCGTGCGTGAGCTTTCGCAGCGCTTCATCCAGCTTGGATTTGTCTTTCCAGTCGTAGTTCTCCGGCAGGATCGCATCTTCGGGAGCGTTGTAGCCCATGGTGTAGAGCAGCGTGTGGGCCATGTCGGCTTGGAAGCCGACTGTCGCCGGGCGATCGACCGCTTCGAGAAGCTGGACCATCCGCCGCCAGGAATGCATGCCGCCCCAGCAGATTTCGCCCTCGGCGGCAAGGCGCTCGCCATAGCCTTCAGCGACATCCGCGGCCTGCCTGAACGTCTCGGCGATTTTCTTTTGATTGCCTTCGGGATCCTTATACCAGTCGGTCGGGCTGGAAGCCGAATCGATGCGCACGACACCATACGGCCGCGCGCCCAGTCGCCGAAGTTTCTCGGCAATTCGACAGGCCTTTTTCACCTGCTCGACAAACTGCTTGCGATCGGCCTCCGATCCCATTGCCGCCCCACCACCCGTGGGTGGCCAGACCGGCGCGACGACCGAGCCAACCGCGAGGTTCTTCGCCTGGAATTTTTCCGCCAGCTTCTTGAGCCGATCGTCGTCAATGTCGATCGAGATGTGCGGATCAAAGAGAAACAGATCCATGCCGTCAAACTTCACGCCATCCACGTTCGCGGCGGCGGTCAGATTGATCATCGTGTCCAGATCAATCGGCGGCTCCGAATCCGGCCCCTTCCCGACCAAACCCGGCCACGCGGCGTTATGAAGCTTTGGATAATTGTTGGTGTGTTGAGGCATAATTGGTTCCTGGCAAATAGCCCTTTTCGGCCGATATCAATCGTAACAGAAATCGTTTCCTTACCGAAGATGTCCTGAATATGCTACCATTAGTTTTCGACAAAGTTTGAGAGATGCCATGCGATTGACAATTGACTTGCCAGATCATGTTGGGCGCGAACTCGAACACGAAGCCAATCGGCATGGTGTTGAGGCAGGCCAATATGCGCTCGAAGTCATCCAAAATAACCTGAACGCCGTCGATCAGGCGAGGAAGCTGAAGGACCTGTTTGACCAATGGGATTCCGAGGACGAGACCAAAGATCCTCAGGAGCTTCGTCGTCGCCAGCAGGAGTGGGAAAGCTTTAAGGCTTCTCTGGACGCAAATCGATCTTCGGGAAGAAAGTTCTTCTCCGAATAACCTGTCTAATTTGCGATGATTGTTGCGCTCGACGCCAGTCCGCTGTCACTGTTGACTCATCGGAAAGGCGTGCATGAAGCCGAAGCCTGCCGAGCGTGGGCTGTTTCGCTGGTGAGCGCCGGCGCCACAATCGTCATTCCTGCAATTGCGGATTACGAAGTTCGGCGAGAAATGATTCGCGCCGGAAAGACGAGCAGCATCAAGCGCTTGGATGAATTGCGCAGCCGGGCTGGCGTTCGCTACCTTCCCATGACCGATCAGGCACTTGGCCGAGCCGCTTCACTTTGGGCACAGGTTCGCAACGCAGGGTTGCCGACCGCTTCACCGGCGGAGTTAGATTGCGATGTGGTCCTCGTCGCGATACTCCAGACCTCCGACCTGCCGCAAGATCATATTATCATCGCGACAAGCAACGTTGGCCATCTCACTAGATTTGCAAAGGCTGAGCGATGGCATGCCATCGCCCCTTAACTCCTCGCGTTATAGCTTCACACTCCCCTTATACGTAATCGCCGGCGCATCGGGATTCACTTCTGGGCCGAAGTAGCGCAGGCAGACCAGTGGTTCGCTCGAAGTATTCTCGAACGTCACGCCCGCTTTAGCCGCGGCTTCGGTGCAGAAGACTTCGTCTTCGGTCTGATCGTGGAAGCGGATGAGCTTGGGACAATTGAGCCGCAGTTTACCCATGCGCCCTTCGCCCTGGACGCAGATCAGGCCATAGGCACCGTTGTCTTTGATCGTGGCTTTTTTGCCGGGATCGACGGTTAGTTCTTTGGCTGTGAAAAGCTGCTCGCCTCGCACTTTGCCATAGACGATCCAGCGATCGACGTAGCCTTCGCGCGAGGTGTCGGCCACTGGAATTGGCTCCAGATGATGGTTTTGCTTGAAGTATGGATCGACGTTCGCTTCAAAGTCGAGCTGATCGACGATGAAATCCAGATCGCGATGCTTTCCCTTGGGCATATCTTTCACCAGCAGCGCCCAAGGTACCTCGCGCCCTTCCACAAGCGACTGATACATGCCAAAAACATCGCTGCCCCACTGCGGCTCATATGTGCATAGCGAACCAGGTGCGTGCAGAATGCTCGGCCCCACCAGCCAGCCGGTGCCGGGCTGGAGCCGATAGGCGGCGGAGAGATCTAAAATTCCATTGTCTCCCTTATTCCAATTCTCCAGACATCGGCGGACTTGCGCTTTGGTCGTGCCGGGATTGAGACCAAAAAAGGTGTAAGGGAAATTGTTGCCGACGTTGTTGTGCTGCGGCGGGAAATAATAGCTCTCGGGCTTGCCTTCCTGGTTCACCAGTGCCGCCTGCTCGCGCGACTGATGCATGTGATGGGGAATCGGCCCCATGTTGTCGAAAAACTTCGAATAGACCGGCCACTTTTTGTATTTCTTCCAGATCGATGCGCCGATCAACGTCTCGCCCATTTCCGAAACTGCATCGGCCAGCGTGAATCGTTTGCCCGCATGCGTTACGTAGCTGAGGCCTTCATCGGGCGTGCGGTTGTCATTGGCGGCTGGCGTTGTCGAGGCAAACCAGCGCTCGTCGATGCCGCCGCGATTCAGGCCAAAGGCATACAGATCATCCGGATGCAGCTTGAGCCGCTTGCCGGGCTGAAGGAATGATCGCGGCACCCAGCAAGGCGCGAGCCGGAGCAACCCACCGTTGTCCGCAAGCGCCGCTTCGAGCACTGACCGGACATTGCCGGTTACCGTTTGAAGTTCCTTTACGGTTAGCATGGAATTCTTGCTTCCTGAAAAGAAATAGCCGGAGAGTTTGCACCGCGCAGCGCGGGCTCGCAAGACTGCGATTCGTTCGACTGTAACGATTTTGCCGCGGATGGGAAATAGGGCGAAATGTGGCCAATCATTCCTGAAATTTATCGACGTGCACGTTCCAGCCGGCTGTTGGTGGCACTGTAAAATCAGCGTCTGTCAAAGCTGGCTTCGGATTGACAACGATTTTCATGAGCTGCGTGCTGCGCTGTTCGCTTCCGGCGGCATCGAGCGTGTCGATCCGCCCGGGCATATTGGTGGCCCGATCGACCCACACGTCAATCTTGCTGAATCGCTTGGCCAATGAGGTGCCTGCGAGCGGCTTGAGTTGAAGATGTATTGTGTTTTCTGGATCGCCCTTAGCCGCAGGCGTCATCGTCACATCAAAACTCTTGTGGACGTCTTCTTTGGACTGGCCGATCGGAAGCGGAAACGGTCCTTCGCCGAGCTTCAGAAGATTGACCTTATCTCCCGGCTTGCTGACTTGCCGCTCGTTTCGAATCTTCTTTGTGAAATCCAGATCGTAGAGCCAGCCGTTCTTCAGGAGATATTGGAGCTTGCTGGCTACTTGGATGAATTTCGCCCCGTCTTTTTTGACCTGAAAGTCGAGCACGACATTGAGTTGGGCATCCCCTTTGTCGCCGACCTTCCGAAAGAAGACTTTGCCCGTTCGCGTATTGGAATCGCCGATAGCGGTATCTTCAGTCGTGAGTTGCACGTCGGCCGTGAATTCATGCATCGATTTGCCGCGATGATCAAGGGCATCGAGCACGGTGTCGATCGAAGCGTTTTCGGGCAGCGCCTTGACTTCCGGCGCGGCAAGCACGCTATGGGCCGAAAGAATTAAACCGAGCATCCAAAGCACGGCAAATATCGAAAGCTTCATGTTGAAAGATAGTAGGCGATAATTTAAAAGTTCGCGATGGCGCACTTAATCTACTGCTGCAGCGTTAGCATCTGCCGAAGTTCATGCAGATCGCGTACTTCGCGCCAAGGCTGGGCATCAAATGGCCGAACCCTTCCATGGCTGACCCAGACGGTGCGAATGGCGGCAGCATTTCCCGCTTCAACATCATATTGTCCATCGCCGACCATCCAGGCTTCCGCCTCGGTGATTCCCAATCTTTGACAGGCCAGCCGCAGCGGAGCCGGATTGGGTTTGGGAACGGCATCTTCGCGACTCACGAGGACCGAAATCGAAAGAGCGTGGCGTTGCAACACCGTTTCAACACTCACTCGGCTGTTGCGCGTGATTAATGCGGTGTGGATCCCGCGCGTGATCAGATCATCCAGCAAATCGCGACAACCCGGGTTCAGCACTGAACATCGTGCGGCCTCTTCTTCATGGCGATGTAGGATCGCCTCCGCTTCGGCGCGCCGCAGTTCATCCATCTCCGCCAAAGCTTCGAGGATTGGCCGCTGCTCGATACCCATTTCACTTTTGATGCGTGGAAAGTCGAGCATTGGCTCGGTCAGCGTGCCGTCCATGTCGAAGAGAATCCCGCGAGGCTGAGATGAATCGGTGGTGCGCATCACATCGGTCGTGCAATCACATATCGAGCCATCAGGCTCAGCGCGCGCACCGCGTCATTTTCCGGCAAGTCCGCCAGTGATGACAAGGCTCGATCGATCAACTGCGCCGCCCGCGATTTGGCGTACGCAATCGAATTGCTCGGAAGAATCAAATTGCGAATCTGTTCAACCTTGTCCGGTTCCTTGCTGGCCAGAAGGGAACGCAAAAGCGCCTGATGCTCGGCGGGGGCGGTTCGCAGGAAATGGATCATCGGCAGCGTCATCTTCCCCTTCTCGATATCGCTGCCCAGGCTCTTGCCGACGGTATCGACATCGCCGACCAAGTCTAAGATGTCATCCTGAATCTGGAACGCGATTCCCAGCGATAAGCCGAAGGTCTCCATCCGCTTCGTGCGGGCTTCATCCGCGCC
>Ga0207695_10002449_pt1 | contig 27444 bp, 25 predicted proteins | sample KBSC54metaG_FD_184354 | JGI IMG/M metagenome (GOLD analysis project Ga0207695, IMG submission 184354) | Corn rhizosphere microbial communities from Kellogg Biological Station, Michigan, USA - KBS C5-4 metaG (SPAdes) (version 2) | ecosystem: Host-associated > Plants > Roots > Rhizosphere > Soil...
CTGACGGCCGCCGATGTCGAGATGTGCTAGTCCGAGCGCTGGCTGGCCCGCAGCGCCTTTCCCCAAGGCACACTGAACGGCCGGAACGATCGTATAGACGGCCTCGCGCTGGGCGCCACGATTGGCGTGATCGACGCGGTACCCCTGATAGTGTCGGTGGAAGAGCCCGGCCCGGACAAGATCGGAGACCGCGCGGCTGACATTGGTCCGCCCCGAATGCAGAAGGCGCTCGCGAACCTGGTCGTAATGCATTGCTCGGCATCGGCAGGGTCCGACGGCAACATGCCCTTGTGCTCGAGGTCGCATCGGACCTGTTCGATAACCGCCCGACGCCATCACAAAGTCTGCTTGCTAACGCATCATCATCGAATCCAGCCATCCGGATCTCCGGCCGCCCCATCGCACAGTTCGACATGTTACCGTTCGGCACGGCACGTCCGGCAGATTCAACCGTTCCAATCCAATGCCGCCGGCCTGCGGCGCCAGGAGATGCGCGATGAACGAGGACACGTTGAAAGGTTCCGGTCAGGACTTCGTGGGGAAGGTCAAGGAGACCGCTGGCGATGTCACCGGCGACAACTCGCTTAAGGGCGAAGGTATCGCAGATCAGTTCAGCGGCAAGGCGCAGAAGGTTGTCGGCTCGGTCAAGGAGATCGTCAATGGCGATGCCGGTCCCACGCTGGACCGTTTCAAGCAGTTCGCTCGCGAAAAGCCTTTCGCGACAGCAGCCGCCATCGGCGTTGTCGGCATCGCGCTACTTAACACTCTGCGCGGGAGGAAGTGATTATGGCGACGCAGCCCCAGCCGGCCGATCCCAATCCGACTCCGATCGACGTACCGGTGCCCGAGCCGGTCGATCCGCCCGTGCCAGAGCCACGTGATCCATCTGCTCCGATCAGCTGAACCACATCTCAAACTCGGAAAGTCGAAATTGCAGTGCTGCAAATGAGCGAAACGTCCGGGGCGACCACCGCCGCCACGTTCAATACCCGACGGCAGGCAGACTTGGCCCTTGAGCACCTTGTTCAAGAACTTGGAATCGGGCGCGGCGGCATTTTCCCTCGCTTCTCAGGGTGACGATGATAGCGCTGGCGGTGCTGACGCGGAAAGCGGACATCCGAGCGTCGATCCGGCTTCCGATCCGGCGATCGCCGGCGGGATCAACCTGTCGGTCGATCTAGCCGATGACCAGAAAGTCCGCGACGCCCGCGCGGCGCTTGAGGAGCTTGGTGGCGAGGGCGTCGCTGTCGAATAAATTGTGCGCAGCCGCGGCGGTGACTGAAGCGCCGCTTCCAATCCATTCGAATCAAGATCTATGGCTCTCGACGCTTATCCGCTGGCACCGCTGGAGGCCGTCAATTTGCGCTGCCAATAAGGCGCCGATGTATCGACGATCGGGCTGAAGAATTATCGAGTTCGCGGTCTGCGGGATCGTGAAAATCGCCTTGGGCCAGCAGCTCGGCCCGCCCCTCGCAGCTTGCCCAGCTGGACGAATGGCGGAGGGACAGCCCGAGCCCAAACCGACGACGCCTGAAGCAATCCGCAGATTGGTCGAAAAGGGCCTGGCCTCCGAAGAGTGAGGCTCTCCACGGATCATTCCGGCAGTGCGTCGGGAAATTGGCCTCGATCTCATCAGCGACAAATCAACGTAGCGTCCGAAGAGCGCGGCGGCGCCCACCAGGGCCTTGCCGGGGTTGGCTAGGCGCGCGCCCGGCGTTACAGGATTTATAGCCAAGCATCTCTGATCCGGGTGAGTGGCTAGGGCCGGTTGGAAGTTGAACCTTCCTTCCGGCCTGATGCCCCTCTCGACCGGAGGCCATCCGCAGGCTCGTGGAAAGAGCCTCGTGTCCGAGGAGTGAGTCCATGCCTACCGACGACGATTACCGAGAGGCAATGGTATGGCGAGGCCGGCTATCGGCCATTCCGGTCTCCACCGATAGCGTGATGGGTTATTTCGCGTGGCAGAGGAAGGGGCAGAAGGGCGAGCGCAGCGCAGCCTTTTGTGCGGTAGTGGAGATGGGGACCGCTGGACGCGCGGCTCTGTCGGCTTCGCTGATACTGCGCCGCTCCAAGCGCGCTAGGTAGGCCACCCGCCGTACACGTGAGCGATCCGATCAATCTGCGCGCTCGTCAGCGATGATGATCATTTGGCCGATCTTGACCGACCTAAGCTGCCCGTTCGCGTTCGTTCGCAGCTCTGCAGAGGTGTCGCCATCTTCGACCTCGTAGCATTTGTCTTTGCCGCTAGAGGGGCAAACATCGATGGATTCGATCTTGCCTGCATCGATGGCGGCGAGCACGCTGGAGCAAGGTTGCTTGAAGCCATTGCAAGCCGTCGTGAAAGCAGTGTCCGCTTCTGTTGCAGCCTGTGTCTGGCGTAGCGCGTGCTTAACTGTAGACATAAAAAACGTCCTTTCTTGATCAATCGTTCCAAAACCGGTCAGGCCGCTGCCTTCGCCGGTCAGGATCAAGCTGCGTAGCGGGTGAAGATCCAGCTCCTGTCGCGCACCCCGGGCGTCGTGCAGTGCTGGGGGATATCAGGGGATCAGCAGGAGCTTGCCCGTGGTACGGCGGCTCTCCATGTCGCGGTGCGCCTCGGCGGCATCGGACAGCGGATAGGTCGCGCCAATCTCGACCTTGAGTTGGCCGCTGGCGATCCAGTCGAACAGCCGCCCACTGCGCTCCCGTAGCAGAGCCGGCGTCGGGATATGATCGAAGAAGACCGCGTAGCCGAGCTTGATGCTACGCGGCAGCGACATGATCGCGATCGGATCCGGCGGCCCGAGTACCGGTCCGAACCAGCAAAAGGTGCCCGACCGGCGCAGCGAGGCGAGCGAGCCGGCGAAGGTCGTAGGCCCGGAGCCGTCATAGACGGCGTGGACGCCCTCGCCCCCGGTCAGCGCCAGCACCTGATCAGCGAAGTCGCCGTCACTCGATACGATGACATGATCGGCACCGGCCCGCCGGGCCGAATCAATCTTGTCCGCGTTCGACACCCGTCCGATCACCGTTCCTCCATGTAGCCTAATGATCTGTGTCAGCAGCAGACCAAGGCCGCCGGCGGCGGCATGAACCAGCGCAATCTCTCCCTCCCGAGTGCGATGAAAGTCGGTCGCGAAATGGCTGGCGGTCAGCCCCTGCATCATGACCGAGGCCGCCGTGCGGTCGTCGATCGCGTCGGGCAGATGGACCAAGGCATCGGCGGGGGCGATGACACGCTCCGCGTAGCTGCCAGGGACATAGACCCAAGCCACGCGATCACCGGGACGGAAGTCGGTGACCGCCTCTCCAACCGCGAGCACCCGGCCGGCACCCTCGACGCCCAGTGGCCGTGGTAGGGCCATCTCGGTCCAGGACTGACCGCGCCGTACGCCAGTGTCCATGAAATTGACCCCAGCGACGGCGACCTCAACGAGTACCTGACTTGGCCCGGGTGCACGCTTGGTTAGCTCGTTCGCCTCGATCACGTCGGGACCGCCGATCTGTGTCATCATCATTGCCTTCATCTTCAACTCCATCTTGAATGAACGTTCCAGAATAGCGCAAAAAAAGGGCGCCGGTTTAGCGCAGGGCTCGTAACGTCATCTCGCCCAGAGCCTCGAGCTGTGCCTGATTGGCACCACCCCTCGCTGCGATGCGGATGCCGGCGAAGCTGGCGATCATGAAGGTGGCAACCGAGTCAGGATCGATATCCGAGCCGATTTCCCCCTCCGCCTGAGCGACCTTGACCTGCTCGATCAAAGCACTTCGCAGTGTGCTGTCGGCCTTGGCCCGGATTTCCGACAATTCCGGCCGCGCGCAGCCGAACTCAGCGATTGAGTTAACCCCCAAACAAGGCGTGGTCGCCTCGGCTACCACTCGCTTGATCATCGTCCGAATTCCGTCGATCGCGCTCCTTCCAGTTCGCAACGCCTCTCGATGGGCGCTGACTTCAGAAAGTGCGTAGCGACGCACCGCGGCCTGATAGAGCTGCCACTTGTCGCCGAACGTGTCATAAAGGCTCTGGCGACCGATACCCATGGCGTCGACGAGCATCTGCGCTGACGTGCCCTCGAAACCGTAGTCGCGAAATACGGTGACGGCGGCATCAAGCGCGAGATCCGCATCAAATTCTTTAGGTCGAGCCATGACGCGCATATAGCTATAATGGAACGATCATTCAATAACAGATGCTCGGGTTGTCGCGCGCTGGCGCGAACTCTCTCATCGCGGATGATTTCGCTCAATGGCGGACAGCTTATTTGGACACAGGGCGCGTCAAAAGTGACAAGTTATGGGGCATGCTGCCGTCCGCCCGCTTCAGCAGGCTGACCGACAGCTTCCGTCAAGACCGGGCGTTCACCGGAACTGGTTTGGTCGGCCGACTCTGGTCGACACCCGCCGGCAGGTACCGCCCCATTAGCCCGGCCTATTCATCAGCGGGGGTAGGCAGCGGGTTTGGCGGGTCATCGAGGTATGGCGATGAAGCCGAGGCGCGCCGGATCGAGGCACCGTTTTCGGCGCGGGTTGTCGAGGCTTGTCGGAGTTGACGGGCTGGGTTCGATGGGCGGCCACTGCCGCGTCGCTCATGGTCCGGCGGCGCGCAGGTTGAGCGCGACGGAACGGAAGAGCGCGGCATCGGGGCAGGCGCTGGCGAAGGCGACGCGGACGCGGCTGGCGGTTTCGATGACGCGCGCGGCGACTTTGAGCAGCCGCAGGCGGATGGTCGCGAACTCGCTGGTGCGCAGGGCGGCGGTAGCCGGCATGGCGTGCCGCACGGCCCACATCAGCCAGTAAGCGGCGGTGTGGAGGATGAGCCGCATTTGATTGGCGTTGGCCGAGCGGCAAGAGGTCCGGTCACTTTTCAGCTGTGTCTTGTGCAGCTTGATCAGGTTCTCGGCTTGGCCACGGGCGCAGTAGAGCGTGTCGTAGATCCGCTCGGCGCTGCCATCGGCAAGCGAAGTGACGACGAAGCGAACGTCGAGGCCGAGGCTGCTCGCCTCGATGCGCGCGACCACGCGACGCTCGGCGACACCCCAGCTTCTCGCCGCATAGCGCGTCTCGGCATAGCGGCGCAGCTCGACCAGGCCCTGTAGCGCGCGGTCGTTCGCGCAGGCATCGCCTTCCCGAACGATGACGGGATCGGCATGCAGCGCGGGATTGCCAGGCAAGCCGAAGATATAGTCGACCCCGTTCGCCTCGCACCATGCCATCGGCTCGGGACGACCATAATGGCCGTCGCCGCGGAGCGTGATCCGGGTCTCGGGCCAGTGGCGACGGATGCGTCGGATCAGGCGGCGAACATGGTGGGCTACCTCGCTGCCCGATGGCGTCTTGCCGGTCCGTAAGAGCATCACCACCGGCCGGCCGGTCGCGGTGTCGTAGATGTGGATCGGCAGGAAGCAGCGCTCGCCATAGTGACCGTTCCAGAACGATAGCTGCTGCGCGCCGTGGACCACGTCGACAGTGTCATCGATATCGAGCGTCACCGCTGCCGGCGGCGCCGGATAGCTCGCGCAATAGAGATCGACCAACGTGCCGGTCAGCCGGACCAGTTCGCGCGTGGTCGGCGCGTTCTCCCAGCGGCTCATCGTCGGCTGGCTCGCGAGCCCGAACACATCGCCCGGCAGTTTGCCGAGCGCCAGCTTGAACCCCGGATCATGGCGCAGTGCGTCGAGATCGTCGGCGTCTTCATAGCCACACGAGATCGCCAACATTCGGGCACGCAGGATGTCAGCGACGCGATGGATCACACGGCCCTGATCGCGTGGATCAGCGATGCAGGCGGCCAGCCGATCCGCGATCCCCAACCGCCGCTCGGCTTGTGCGAGCAGCAGCACCCCGCCATCCGACGTCAGGCGACCGCCATCGAACGCGGCGGTGATTTTTCGGCCACGAATGGCTGGGAAGGTGAACGCGAACCCGATATCATCAGCCATGGCGGTCGTGGCACTTTCTGTCCGGTCTCGAGGATTGTCTAAGCAACCCTTCTCTAAACCAAATCAGATAGTTACGCTACGATCGCCAACCCTGAGCCGCGCTTCCGACGAATAAGACCGGCTAGACGGATGGACTCATGACCTACCGCTCGCGTGGCATCTCACCCGTTGTGAGACACGTTCGGCCCGCTCATCACGACACCGCGCGTCGCCGAATACGACCCTAAGCAACGAGCTATCTCATTTCGAGAACAAAGCGTCGCTTTGAAGTAGATGGCGTGCTCCGCGCCCGCCGGAGGCCTGTCAGTGTATCATCAGGTAACCCTGTTGAAATGGGTCATCATGCGGGCCGACGGACGAGAGTTTGCCGTGGCGGTGACCAGATCACCGTCGATCCAAGGGGCAGAGTCACCAAGATCATCACCTTCGCGCCGTCGGCGAGGAAGCTCTGCTGGACTTGCACGCCGCGGCAATCGCGGCGCTACGGACGATCCTGGCGTGTGGCAAGAAGAGGCGAGAGGTGGTCGTCTGTTCCCGGAATCCTCTCGAGCCGGGGATATCGCAGTCCACCGCGGTAGTCGATCTGCACCTGCTTTCCGCCCGCCACGGTCAGGGTCAACGGAAACTGAGATGTCTTGGACACCGCTAGCGCGAGAGCGTCGCGCGAGAACGGCGCAGCCGCGACCCTCGCTATCCGCACCCCTGGCATGAGACCCGACCTGAACGCAGGACTATCCCAGGCAACGCTGGTCACTCGCCCATCGTCGTCGAATGTCGCGCCGATCGAATAGCTCAGGTCGAGACCGCCGTTCTCCGCTTCATCCTGGCGAGCCGTTTCGGTTGCCTCGGTCGTATAGACCAGTCGCCATCCTGCGCGAGCGAGCCCAGCCATAGCATCGGCGTCTTCATGGGATGTAAGGTGCCGACGCAGAAAGCCGGGCCAATCGTCATGGGCGACTTGGTCGAGCACCCGGTAAACATCCTCGACCGTATAAGTGCTGACCGTCCCGAGCTGCCGGTCCACCCGGAAAAATCGGGCGGCGAAGTCGTCGATCCCACGCCGTCCGCCGCTTAGCTGGCGCAAGCGAGCGTCTACGTCGAGCCAGAGCAGCACGCCTTCGGAGTAATAGTCCTCGCGACGTTGCCAGTCGCGCCAGGCGATATGGTGACCGGCCATATAGATAGCGTCGTTGGTGCTGTCGGCGAGTGACTTCCACGCCCGACCTGGCCGGTTCGCGACTGACGCTGCATCCAACGCCAACCTGTCCAGCGTTTCCTGCTTGGTGCGCAGCCCGGCGCGTGCCGCGAGCACCCTGCCCCAAAACTCGCTCTGGCCTTCATATACCCATAGGAGGCTGCCACCGACGGGCTGGTTGAACGTCGGCGTCCAGAGATCAGCCGGCTGCCGGAAGCGCCCATTCCAAGAATGCACCAGCTCGTGGGCGATGAGATCGCGGCTACCGAGTTGCTTGCCCGGATCGATGAAATACTGCGCTGGCAGATTGTTCTCGCCCTCCTCGAGATGCTCGGTCCCGCCCGGCCCCATCGCATCGTCGAGTTGCGCGATTGCATCATAATGTCGGAACGGCGGCTTGCCGAATACCAGGATCGTCTGCCGCAGGAGCATGCGCATCCGCGTCGCTTCGTCGTCGCCGATCGCGAGATTGGCGGGATCGTCGGCGAGGATGTCAAGGTTGACCGACGGCTGGCCGCTGGCGGCAAGCCCCACACTCCGGGTGTAACGCGCGGCTAGGACCGGGGCATCGACGAGTCGATCGAGCGAGCTCGTCGCAAAGCGCAGGACGTTTCCCTCTGACGACGTCCGATCAAGCGAGCTGAGGGCCGTGAGGCCGGACGGCAAGCGGAGGCTGGCGCTCACAGGGATCGCACCGGCGCGCCAGCCCGCGGGATACAGCAGAGCCCGCTCCCACGGTACAGTGAGCATAGCGTCGCGCATTGCTCCGTGATCGGCGAGATACTGCAGATCGACGACCACTTCGTGCGCGCCGCGCGGCACGCTAAGATGGAAGGCGTGAACGTCGAGCGGATCGCGATGCCATTCAACGCGCCTTCCATCTACGCTTACGAAAAGCCCGGTAAGCGAGGCGGTAGGGACAGTCGGCGCGTGGCTTGCCGTCTCCCATTCAGGGTATAAAAGGATGAGATCGCCCTCCTTCTGGACCGGAATCACCTCATGGGTCGCTATGATCCCGTGAAGGGTATCTGTCGCGTCCACATCGAGTTCGATGTCACCCCGAAAAAGCTGATGCGATCGGGGCGTCGTCGTCTGACAAAGCTGCCCGCAATCGCGCGGGCCTGCCGCGCGTGCAGACTGGATCGACGGATCTCCGGGAGACGCCACCAAGCCGAACATGATTATGATCCGCGCCCATGAGCGACTGACCTCGTGCCGTAACATCTGTCCTCGTTTCGATTTGACGCCATCTGTCGCGATGACGCGACAAGGAGCCGGTGGCAACCACGATACATACGCGCCCTTGCTTGCGCGGGTTGGATGATACGGCGCGCGCCGCTCCAACGACAATGCACGTCTGACCTTTTGCGCCGGCGGCTGGCCTATAAGAGACCGCCCCTTCGCCGCGCCAGCGCTTGCCGCATTAGGACGGGTGTCGTCCGCGGTCGTACGCCATCCAAGACGGGGCGCTACTCACCCCGCACGGCGTGGAACGTGCTCGATCGATCGACATTTGGCGCTGGAACGGCGAAAGCATTGAGGATCACACATGTTGCGCTGTAAGCCGCTACCAGGAACGCCAGCGCGACAAGTCCTTCGCGCCCGAAAGCGCGTTCCGCCTCTGCGTAGGTTGCATCGCTGACGACCCGGTCACGTGCAAGTTCGAGCGTAAAGCGCTGCGCCGCCTGCTCGTCGACCGTGAGGCCGTTGCAAGGCTCTCCCCCCGCGAGGGCGGCGGCGGCTTGGGATGTAAAACCGGCCTGTGCCGCCACCGCTCGGTGTGCGTAGGTCTCGAAAGCCGAGCCCCAGGCGGCGCCGACTGAAAGAATGACGACCTCGCGGACGCGCGACGATAGCGGCGTCGCATGTTCCTCCGCCTCGTGGAAATCGATAAAGCCTCCGGCAATCGCGGGGGCATGGAGCATGGCGTTGAACGGCCCGATCAGTTCACCCGTGTCGGCCCTGCTGGTGAAGGGCGAGTTGGAACGCAATCGCCCTTCCACCAGACGATCATAGAGCCGGCGTGCGTCGCCATGCAGGCTTGCCGGGGCAAGGAGCGGCAGCCGACCGCCCATGCCGTCGACGTTCATTAGCCCTGCCCCGTCATACGCGTGTCAAAGCCAGTTTTCGGGTCGACCGTCCGGCCATAAGCCCACCAATTTTCCCACGCCACCTCAGTGATCGCCATCAACAGGTCCTCACGGCGGAGACTGGTGCGCTCCGTCACTTCGTCGGCCACTTTTTCGAAGAACCGATCTTTCATTTCCTTGGGCCGTTTGTTAAAGAAAAAATGTATAAAAATCATGTCCGAGCTTCGCGTGACGCCAAAATAGTTTGGATCATAGACCATGTTGCCGGGCTTGTATTCGTTGAAGAACTGATCCCAAGTATCGTCCGGCACGCCCAGTATGTCCATCATCGCGACATGGATACCGTCCGAGATCGCCTTCTTGTAAGCGGCATCCTTGCCTTTGTGCATCTGAATGTAGACCATTGGCATGGCTTATCTCCATCATCGTTGCGATGGAGCAGAATTAGGTGGACTGCGTTAGGACAAGAAGACCTAGCCTTATCCTAGTATCAAACCGTACCACCCTAGAGGACATATGAGCAGTAACAAGCCGTTGGGAGACTTCCTGCGATCCCGGCGATACCTGCTCGACCCTGCAGCGCTCGGCGTCGTTTCAGCGCGACGACGCCGAACGCCAGGCTTGCGACGCGAGGAGGTCGCGGCCCGTGCTGGGATCAGCTGCGAATGGTACATCAAGCTCGAACAGGGCCGAGAGGTTTCAGCATCGCCTGAGACAATTGCAGCGCTCGCGCGTGCACTCGCCCTCGACGATACCGAAGCGGCACACCTGCGCAAACTCGCTGCACGGCAGGCTGCGCCGCGCTTCGTGCGAGAAAAAGTGCCCGAGACCGTCGAAGCGATAGTACGCGCCTTATCCGAACCCGCCTACGTCACGGGCGCACGGCTGGACGTGCTATGCTGGAACGACGCGGCAGATCGGATCTTCGGGTTTTCCGGCATGTCCGAAGCAGAGCGCAACATACTGCGATACATGATGGCAAGCCCTGCGGCGCGTGCGTTGTTCGGGTCAAGCTGGACGGCGGAGGCCCAGAGGATCACTGCGCTATTTCGCGCGACTTATGACCAGTATCGAGGCGATCTTCTCTTCGAGGACATGGTCGTCACCCTTCAAGGCGTCTCCGCAGAGTTTCGAGCTTGGTGGCTGTCCTATCGCGTGGCGACACCATCATCGGGTCGGAAGATGCTGCTATCTGAAGGGCATGACGGGACTTCATTTGTTTACGCCACCTTCCAAGCGAACGACGATCCAGCTCTGAAATTGGCCGTGTATACGCGTGTGACCTGAACGGGCCGGCGTCGGTCATAGATTGCCGGGGCCGATAGCCGGGCCTCCTTCATGAGAATGCAGGGTCGAGGGATTTCACGCGCCAGCAATGTCAAAAAATCTTCGCGCCTTGAGCGTGACGTACCGCAGGGTCGGACAAATTGCGGCGATCGGGATCCTTTTTCCGACATCGCAGGCATAGCCCCCGATGAGGTTATCGCGACAATCGGACCGGTACCGACGGCGTGTGATTCCGACCCGCGACCTGCTGATCCGCGAACAGGCCGGGTTTAGGGCAGACCGCGCTGGTCTTCGACGAAAGCCACCACTGCGCGCCGCTTGCCGCCGACGAGCTCCCGATCTAGCGCGGTGTAGCACGACCTTCATGACCGGGAACGTTTCGGTCGCCCCCCCCCCCGCGCAAAGCCAGCCTCGCGAAACATACAGCGCTCGGCCGGATGTCCAAAGCAGGGTTCAGCGCTGTCACGCTGGTCGAGATCCTTGAGAACAAAGGCAGGATCCAGCACGGCTAATCGTGTGGTCACCGCAGCGGCACCCAATCTTGCGTCCGAGCCTGATACTGAAAACGTGTTGAACTGCGGTCAGGCGGCGGAAAGGCCGCCGTCTATGCGCAGCACCTGCCCGGTGATGTGGCTCGGGGCGTCGAGCAGCAGCCAGATGCCCGTGGCGGCGATCTCGGCGGGATCCGCCATGCGGTGCTGTGGTATCGCCGCGATCAAGCCGGCTTCCGCAGCTGCCGCACCGCCAGGAAAGGCCTCGAACGTCGCGCGCATCATCCTCGTATCCGTTGCGCCCGGAGCCACCACGTTAGCCCGGACATTCTGCTTGGCCACCTCCAAGGCGAACGATTTCGTGATTCCGACTACGGCGTGTTTGGATGCGCCATAGCTTGCACAAAGAGGATAGCCTCGTGTCGCCAGGTACGAGCCTGTGCTGACGATTGATCCGCCGCCCGCAGCGACGAGGCAAGGTGTCGCGTATTTCATGTTAAGGAAGACACTTCGGGCGTTTACGCCCATCACACGATCGAAGTTTTCGACGGAGGCCTCCGTGATGGGAACGACATCCCCTTCGATGCCAGCGATATTGAAGACGCCGTGCAGCGCACCGAACATTTCCACGGTTAAGGCTACATAGGCTCGCACGGCATTATCGTCGCTGACGTCCGCCCCGACCGCCACGGCCCGTCCTTCGTGAAACCCGACGTCTTCGATTGCTCGCGCAACAAGGGATCGATCGAGATCGACGCAGACCACGTTTACGTCTCGTCGTGCAAGGAGACGGAGCGCTTCAAGGCCCATGCCTCCAGCAGCCCCGGTTATCAGCACCGTCCTCGTCATGACGCACTCCGTTGTGCAGCGTAATCGACCCAAGAGCGGCAGGCGTCAGAATTCGCCGCGCGCGCTCTCCAGCGGACAGATCGCCAATCGAAATGATCCAACAATCTGGCTCTCAACGAGCTAGCGAGTGCCAGGCTGGTACGCGAAACACCGCCCCAGGAACATGCGAACCTATGCACGGAGATCCCACGCCCTCTTCAGCCCGGCATGGGCTCTATCGAGCAACCGATCGTAGGGTACTTTCCACAACGAGTCTGGGAGGTCCGTTCCCCAACGGCCGTCATCGGAGAAAATCTCGAAATCGTACCAACCGCGATAACCACCCCGCTCGAGCGCTCCAAGTATTGCGGGTAAGTCCATCGCCCCGTCCCCTGGAAGCAGGCGATCGGCAAAGCAGCGCGGTGGTTCGCGCCAGTCGTTATATTGTACGCCAAAGATGCGCGTTGCGAACCGTTCGGTGTCAGCGATAATATTGTCCTGATCCCAAAGATGATAGAAGTCATACAGAAGCCCTATTCCTGGATCACCGATCTCGTCCAGAAAATCGATTGTTTCCGGCAGGGAGCGGAGAAAGGAATAATCCAGTCCTAAATTCCGGTTTGTCTCAAGTGCCAGGCGCGTACCAAGGCTTACCGCCAGCGTCGTGGCTTCCCGCAGAGCCTCGAGGGCGATCTTACGCGCATCACGAAGGTCGTAGCCCGAGCTCGAACCCGTTACCGCCAGGATGCTGTCAGGCTGGTACATGGCAACACGGCGAATGCTTCCTAGCATGGCCTCCAGGCGCACGTCGGGGTCAGTGGACCCAGGAAAGACGTCGTCAGGCCGAAGCGGAAGCGGCGAGGTGTTGGCGGGAATACAAATCGTCGCCGTCAGCCCGCTCTCTTTCAGTGCGGCGATCTGTGATAGATCGTCGCCATCGCGAAGTTTGAATTCCGAAATGGCGATACCCGTTGCTCCCGAAGCTTTTATCAGTTCGAGGTCCTGCTCAAACGTAGTATCCGGCAGTGATAGTTCGCAGACCGATAGGCGTTGGAGCAGCGACATGACATTACCTCTTACAAGCCGTCGGGGAGCGTCGGGCGGGCATCCCTTACTCAACCAATACAGTGACGTGCGAGCACTCAAGCCATTTACCCGCCGCCAAGAGCCCGCTCCACAGTTCGGTCGACCAAACCCTCAACATCAAACAAGGCCGATCCGACACTTCCCGAGGCGGCATAGCCGCCATCGACATAAAGGTTGATGCCGGTAATGTTGGCGGCCTCATCGGATGCCAGGAAAAGAGACGCATTGGTGATGTCGTCAGGATAGGAGATCCGACCCAGCAATGTCTGCCGATCGATCAACAATCTTCGATCTTCCGTCCCTTCATCACCGTAGAGCGCTCCCACCGCGGGCGTGAAGACCGTACCTGGCGAAACCACGTTGACCCTGATGCGATCGCGCCCGAGATGGTTGGCCAGCGCGATACCCATTCGAATGACAGCGCCCTTGGCCACGGCATAGGGAAAGATATGCGGCAGATTGCCGATGTAGCCTGAGCCGAAAGTCGCGCCAGAGACCGATCCCGTTAGCACGATCGATCCCCCGCCGCGCTTGCGCATCATGGCAGCTGCCTGTTGCGCCACGAGAAAGCTCATCGTAACGACATGATCTAGGGAATAATTCAGCTGGGCTTTCGTCAGCACATCGGGCGAGCCATATTGAGAGGTCATGGCGTAGTGGACCAGAATGTCCAATCCGCCAAATTCCTCGGCTGTCCGTTCCATGAGTCCGGTAACCGTTGCCTCGTCGGTCAAATCGGCAGGATGCACGGAAATCATCCGCCCGCCCGCCTGCTCGACGAGACGTAGCGTCTCTGCTGCCTTCTCGGCATTAATGTCGCATCCAACGATGCTCGCGCCCTCGGCAGCGAACCGCAGCGCCGTCGAACGAGCGATGCCGTCCCCCGTGCCCGTTATAACGGCTACTTTGCCCTTGAGTCTATCGCCCATTTGATAACCTCTCCATGACACGGGAGCAAGATCTGGATTTAAAGCGCCTGTCATCATGCGGAAAGACGGAGTTGAATGCTTGGTATGTCAAGCTTACCTTTTAATTTATCTTAATCTGCTAGTCTCGCATGCCTCTAATTCTCTATCAATATTTGAACGACGCAGTCACGCCGTAGGTCCGCGGCGGCGCGTTGACCTGCGTATCCCCGACCGGCGCCGGGTTCGGATTGGCGATGGAGTAATAGTTCGCATTCGTCAGGTTCTTGCCCCAAACCCGGACGGTGAACGGGCCATTCGACGGTGACCAAGACAATCCGGCGTTGAGGACCGTGTAGCTAGGCTGGCCGACACGGGGATCCACCACGAAATTGTAGCCGCTATTGTGCTGGAGGCCGACGTTTGCCGCGAAATCGCCGAAGCTGGTTGGCAATGTATATTGCACTGATACGCTGCCGACAAATTTCGGCGTGCGGATCGTGCGAAACCCTTTGGCATTGATCGTACCAAGCGAGTTGCCTTGCGTGTCCAGGACCACATAGCCTGGATAGTCCGTATAATGGCCCCCCATGAGCGTCAGGGCGCCGCTGAGCTTCAACCTCGATGTCGGAACATAGTCGGCCGTCGCCTCAAAACCTTGCAAGTGGGCATCTCCGGCATTCTCGACGACATTGCCAAAGCCAGTGTTCACGTTCACCTGCTGATCCGAGTAACGGTACAGGAAGCCGTCCATGTTGAGCCTGAGCGTATGGTTGAACCATTCGGTTTTCAGGCCGACTTCATAGGCTTTGAGCTTTTCCGGATTATAGCCATTGCCGGGCGTGAGCAACGCGTATCCGCCGCTCTTGAAGCCGGTGTTGAACGAAACATATGCCAGGATGTCACGAGAGAAATGCTGCTCCAACGCCACCCGGAACGTCGGTTCCGTGAAGGTCCTCTTCGGTGGGTACAATCCGCCCGCAGGGTATGAAAACGCGACCGTGTCCTTCGTGTAGCGGACCCCTCCGGTCAGCTTGGTGTTGGCTAACAGCTTAACAGTCGCCTGCGCGAACCCCGCAATCGATTTCGTCTTTTGCTGATCGAAGTCGATGAAATTAAAACCGTCGAATAGGAAGTCGTTATACGACCCCTTCGCGCTGTAATAAAAGGCGCCTACCATCCAGTTGAACACCGAGTTGTCGCGACCCTTGATCCGTGCTTCTTGTGAAAATCCCCGATATTTTGCTGTCCATGCAAGATCGAAAGCGTTTTGAGCGAAAGTGCTCGCGGTCGACTGATCTTCATCGAGCGTGTAATGATCGGTGGACTTTCTATAGGCCGTAATGCTCGTTAGCGTAACTGACCCGAGTTTCTGATCTACCTTTAGCGAAACGCCACCGGACTTGACGCGGAAAGAGTCGGGATAATTGATATTCGCGTTATACCGGCCGACGTAGCCCAAGGGCGGAATAGCGCCGACGGTCTCCGAGAAGGAACCCTTGTTTCGATGGTAGCTGATGTTGTTCTCGCTCCGCGCATAATCACCCGAGATCCTCACGGTGGTACCGGTCGGGAGCTCGATCAGCCACTTGTTGCGCAGGGAGATGTTGTGGATCTGCTGCTTGTTGATCTCGGAGCCGTCGAACAGATTGTGTCCATAGCCCTTGCCCTGATTCTCATACTGCGCTGAGAGGCTGGTCGCTATGGTGTCGCTGAGACCTGTGGCGCCATAGATGGACCCGTTCACATAATCATAGTTGCCGTAACTGACGGACGCATCCAGATGGGGGGCGTGGGTCGGATCGAGCGTCTGGATCTGGATGACGCCGCCCGTTGCGTTACGCCCGAACAGGGTTCCTTGCGGGCCGCTGAGTACATCGATCTGCTTGGTGCCCGCCAGCGAGAAAACGTTGGCCTGCGGTGTCGCCATATAGACATCGTCCACATAGATCGCGACCGGGGATTCGGATGTCGGGTCGAAGAAATCAGACCCGATACCGCGGATATAAGGGTTGGCTACGGAAACGCTGCTGTTCACGATGAGGCTTGGGGCCGCTTGCGACAAGTCGAGCGTGCTCGTCACCCCCTGGCGAGCAAGGGCTAGCGAGGACAGCGAGGTCACAGCCACGGGAACATCCTGGAGGCGCTCAGAACGACGCTGGGCGGTCACCACGATCTCCTCGAGCCGCCCCGTGCCGGCACCGCCTTGCGAAGAGGCGGAAGGGCCATCCTGTGCGATGCCGGCCGCCGTCGTTGCGCTCGTCGTCTGAGCCGAGACGGCACCAGACAGAACCACCGGCGCGATGAGCGCCGTGGCGGAAGCATAGAAACGTGCTCGCATTTTCCTCCCCTCACAAACATGTGCTCCCGTCCGCCGTCGCCGCTGGGTGGAGCGTTCTTTCTTCTGCTATCCAACGTTATCGAGGTCTCGCCATGTCATCGAGACGCCGCATCAGATGTTATCCATCTGATATCGAGATCAATGTACATGGCTGGGGCAGCGTTGATCGCGCTACTCTGCCGAGCGGAGGATTGGCAGTCGAGTTGAGTCCTCGAACCGACGTCCGGCGGTCAAGTCAGGTGCAGAGCTCTCTTCATTGTGCCGGTCATACTTCGGCCCGCTCGATGCCTTTGCCATCGCCAGGGAGCAGTTGCCGCATAGCCGCTCGTCGTGTGGTCATTTATCAGACACACTTGCATCAAAATAGCCACACGGATATCCGTCCGGCCAAATCGCGCACCAAGCGGCCACTTTTGGGCTCAGCAACGACGCGCCTCTGAAATGGGTTGCGGCTCGATCTTCTTTTGGATCACCACTTGGCGCGGCTATCTCTGTATCGTCATCGGGCTAGAACCCATCTCGGTTCGATTCAGGACGGAACAGCTCGGGGCTGCCGGTCGCAATGAAAAGCGAGGCAGCATCAGAACATCACACCAACCCCCTTGAGATTTTCGATTTCGTCCATCAGAATCTCGTAAACGCACGTAACGGCGTTGCTGGGCATAGGCGTAACGCGCCGGGCGATATACCGCGTGAGGGTAAGATCGCTGAGCGCGGTTGCATGCCAGGCGGGGCTGCTTTTCTCCTCGAGCACCGCGGTTTCCGGCAGGAGCAGCGATCCGTAGCCGAGCGCAGACAGTGACTTCATGAGGGCGAGCGTATCGGCCTCCACCCTGACATTGAGGGTGATCCCGATCTTCTTCGCGAGCACCTCGATATTGCTGCGCTCCCGGTGCGGGAGATGCGATAGAATGAGCGGGACGGCCAAAGCCTGCTGCATCGTACAGGTTTCATATGGTAAGGGGTGAACGTCGGCTGGCGCCAGCAGGTAGAATTTTTCGCGGGCGAGCGGCTGGACATCGATCCCCGGAATCGGATCCGGGAAGGTGATGATCGCAAGATCGAGCCGGCCCTTCACCAGCAATTCCTGCAGTTCGGCCGTCATGGATTGGATCGGGTCGATCTGCACGCCCGGATACAGTTCCCTCGCCTTCTTGAACAAGAGTGGGAAAAGGATGTTCCCGTCCGACGGGTGCGCGCCGAAGTTGACGGTTCCGACAACCTCGTCTGCGGCATCGCGAACGAGGGAGCGAAGCGAGTCCGCGTCAAGAAGGAGTTGCCGTGCCGCGTCCAGCAAGCGCGCTCCCGCCCTCGTCAAACGGACACCCCGGCCATCTCGCGCGAACAACGCCACGCCGAGATCGTCCTGCAATCTGGAAATCTGCCGGCTGAGCGCAGACTGAACGATATTCAGCCGGCTAGCGGCATCCGTAAAGCTGCACAATTCGGCGACCGAGACGAAATACCGGAGTTGCCTCAGATCCATCCCATCGCCTGCTGCGTCAACCCCACGCCCGCCTCCCGGCGCGATTTCCTAATCGCCCACTGCCCTGCCGTTGGAGCCGTTGGCCTTGACCATGTCAAGAGCGACATCGACGATCATGTCCTCCTGGCCTCCTACCATCTTCCGCCGGCCGAGCTCGACGAGGATTGCGCGGGTGTCGAGACCGTAATCGGCCGCCGCTTTTTCCGCATGGCGGAGGAAGGACGAATAGACCCCGGCATAGCCCAACGCCAGCGTCTCCCGGTCGACGCGAACGGGCCGGTCCTGAAGCGGGCGAACGAGATCCTCCGCCGCATCCATCAGCATCATGACGTCGCAGCCGTGATTCCAGCCCTTGCGATCGACCGCGGCGATGAACACTTCGAGCGGGGCGTTGCCAGCGCCGGCGCCCATGCCGGCCAAGCTTGCGTCGATCCGCACCGCGCCGCTCTGGGCGGCGACGATCGAGTTCGCGACGCCAAGTCCGAGATTATGGTGCGCGTGCATACCGCGCTGCGTCTCAGGCTTGAGCACGCGGTCATATGCCTCGAACCGTGCACGTACGCCATCCATGTCGAGCGCGCCGCCGCTGTCGGTCACATACACGCAATGCGCACCGTAGCTTTCCATCAGCAGCGCCTGCTGCGCGAGATTTTCGGGGTCGAGCATATGGCTCATCATCAGGAACCCTGACACATCCATGCCGAGATCACGCGCAATGCCGATATGCTGTTTCGACACGTCCGCCTCGGTGCAATGGGTTGCCACCCGCACCGAGCGCACGCCAAGGTCGTAAGCCCGACGCAGTTCCTCTACCGTGCCGAGGCCCGGCAGGATGAGCGTGGTGAGCACCGAGTTGGTCAGCACCTCGGCGACCGCCTCGAGCCACTCCCAATCGGTATGCGCCCCGAAGCCATAGTTGAAGCTGGTTCCGGAAAGACCGTCGCCATGCGCGACCTCGATCGCGTCGATACCCGCGTCGTCAAGCACCTTGGCGATCGCGCGGACATGGTCGAGGCCGTACATGTGTCGAATAGCATGCATGCCGTCACGCAGGGTGACGTCCTGAATGTAGAGCTTCTGAGTGGTGGCATCGAAGGTCATGCTGCAGTCCTCCGATCCAGAATTCTTCGTGCCATCAGCTCGCCCGTGGCCTTGGCGGCGGCCGTCATGATGTCGAGATTGCCGGAATAGCTTGGAAGATAATCGCCCGCACCCTCGACTTCGAGAAAAATTGACGTCTTGATACCCGTGAACTCGCCGCGACCAGGAATTTTCAGCCTGTTGTTGTCGCCGAAGCGCTCGAACTGCACTTCCTGCTTGAGACGGTAGCCCGGCACATAAGCCTGAACCCTTTTGACCATGGCCTCGACCGAAGTGCGGATCGCCGCCTCGTCGGCGCCTTCGGACAAAGTGAAGACGGTGTCGCGCATGATCATCGGCGGTTCGGCCGGATTGAGGATGATGATCGCTTTACCCTGCGCCGCGCCGCCGACCTTTTCGATCGCCGAGGCGGTGGTACGAGTGAACTCGTCGATATTGGCGCGGGTGCCCGGGCCTGCCGATCGCGAGGAGACCGATGCGACGATCTCGGCATAATGGACCGTCGAGACCTGGCTGACTGCTGCAACCATGGGAATCGTCGCCTGGCCGCCGCACGTCACCATATTGACGTTCCCGGCGTCGAGGTTCTCCTCCATGTTGACCGGAGGAATCGTGAAGGGGCCAATAGCCGCCGGAGTCAGATCGACCACCAGCTTGCCATCGGCGCGTAGCGCCGCGTCGTGCGCCTTGTGGGCATAAGCCGATGTCGCGTCGAAAACGATGCCAATCTCGCCATAATCGTCGCGCTTCCTCAGGCCCTCGATACCCTCATGAGTGGTGCCGATCCCCTGCTCGCGCGCCATTGCCAGCCCCTCGGACCCCGGATCGATGCCGACCACGGCGATCAGCTCCATATTCTGGGGGTACTTGATCATCTTCATCATCAGATCGGTGCCAATATTGCCCGATCCGATGATCGCGGCCTTGATCGTGTCGTTCATGCTTTGGGTCCATATGTGAAGGCGCAGCTGCCGAGGCCGCCGATGTGGATCCGCACGTGATCGCCGGGTGCAAGCGTGACCATCGGACCGAGCGCGCCGGACAGCAGGACGTCACCGGCGCGCAACGGCTCGCCGACCTTCGCCAGCATTCGGGCGATCCATTGCACGGAATTGTAGGGATGTCCGAGACATGCCGCGCCCGCCCCTACCGATGCGACCGCCCCGTTCACCTCCGTCACCATCCCGCAGGTGTAGAGATCGAGTTCCGCATGCGGGCGCGGGTTGGACCCAAGCACGAAGAAAGCGGAGGATCCATTATCTGCGACAGTGTCAGCGAAGGTGATCTGCCAGTCGGTGATGCGGCTGTCGACGATCTCGATGGACGGTATCGCCGTGTCAATGGCGGCAATGACCGTCTCCAGAGAGGCGTCGGGATCGTCGAGATCGCGACCCATGATGAAGGCGATTTCCGCCTCGGCCTTGGGGTGAATGACCTGCGCCGCGTCGAGAATGCCTCCGTCGAGAATCTCCATGTCCGCGAACAGCGCGCCGAAATCAGGTTGGTCGACGCCGAGTTGCCGGCGAACGGACTCCGCGGTCAGGCCAATCTTGCGGCCGACGAGCTTTCGTCCCACAGCCTGCCAATGCCGAGTGTTGATGGCCTGCACCGCATAGGCGCCCTCGGCGTCGAGCGGGTCGAGGACGCTCCGCAAGGGTGCGATTGTAGGGCCGTGATATGCATCACGCAGCATCTGCGCCACGAGGTCCAGATTTCTTTTCATTGGCCTATCCAAATGAGGGCTCATGCGGTGGCGACATCGCCTGGACCGCCATAAGCCAGCCAGCCACCATCGACCGGCAGCAGAACGCCGGTCAGAAAGCGGCTCCAATCCGACAGGAGAAACGCGGCTGCCGCCCCCACTTCCTCCACTTCGCCTAGTCGCCCCATTGGCGTCCGCCGTTCCAGCCGGCCTACGTCGACCTTTCCCTCCGCCTCTAGTCGGTCGATCATCGGGGTGCGAATATAGGTCGGGGCGAGGGCATTGACCCGCACGCCGCCCTGCCCCCATTCGCACGCTAGCGTTCGCGTCAGTTGCGCGATCGCGGCCTTGGCCGGGCCATAAGCATGCCGCCGGGGTATGCCCGTCACGCCGTTGACTGATGAGATGGTGACGATTGATCCCAACCCTTGCGCCAACATGATCTTGCCGGCCGCGCGGCAGATGAGGAACGTCCCTCGCAGGTTGATATCGGTGACGCGCTGCCAGTCGGCGATGTCGACCTCTATCGCAGGTGCGACGACGTCACTGACCCCCGCGCTATTGAATACGCCGTCGATCCCGCCGAGCAATGTATTCGCTCCGGCCATTAGCGCCTCGCAGGCCATCTCATCCACCACATCGACCTTCTGGCGACGCGTCGGCGGCAGATCGGGCCACGCACCGACCAGCGCCGCGACATCGCGATCGGCGACGACAAGATCCGCGCCTAGCTTCTGAAAGAGCCGCGCCGCACCCAGTCCGATCCCGCTTGCCGCGCCCGTGACCACGATCCGTTTGCCCGAAAGCCACTCCGGGGACACCTCCGTCCGCGTTGCCATCATGCGTTCCAATGCGCCATCGGCAGACCTGCGACCGGGCTGGAAAAAACCGGAATGGTGGTCGCGCGCAGGCCGCCGAGATAGACCTGGTCGAGGTTTGGCCCGCCGAACGTCACCGATGCCAGCCATGGGCAGAGGGTGCCGCCGGCCTTCATCAGAACGTCAAAGGAGGGCGCATCGCCGCCCGCAACAGCGGCTTCCAGCCCTGCGAGGCCCTCTGCGTTGCCGTCTTCTAGCAGGGTGAGCACCTCCCCCTGCGGGGTAATCGCGATCAGCCGATCGGCGAAGATCATTGTCGCCCAGAGATTTCCGTAAGCGTCGAAGGCAATACCATCGACGAAGCCAGCCCCAAGTGTTTCTGGACCATAGGTTTCGCGGGCGGACAGCGATCCATCCGCGCCGACCCGCAACCGGGTGACGCGGCGGCGTGCAGTTTCTGCGACGTAGAGCCATTCCTCATGCTCATCGAAACGGATCTCGTTCGTGAAGGCGAAACCGTCGGCGACGATTCTGAGGCCGTGCTCGTCCATCAGCGCGATGTACCCATCGGCAAAATCGGGACGGAGCGCATCGTTCCACGGGTTGGTTCGGGTCGAGACGGTCAGCCAGATCCGGCCGCGACTGTCACACAGGACAAAATTGACCTTGCCCATCGGCTGGCCGTCGATGCTGTCGCAAAGCACTCGCGTGCTGCCGTCGCGGGTCATCCGCTCGAGCCGGTCGGTGCCGAAATTGGCGATCAAAATGTCTCCACCGGGCCCGAAGGCGAGCCCATTGGGTAAGGTGCCGCCGAGAAGGCTCGCGGCGGCGTCCGCCTGCAGATCGAAATGACCGTCAGCCGACTGGAGGATCAGGTCTTGCCTCCCGCCGGGCGCGATCTTCATCACTCCGCCACGCGCATCCGCAGCCCACAAGGTGCCGTCGCGCTCGGCGAGGATGCATTCTGGGCGCTGCAGGTCGCGGCCGACGAAGCCGGCCTTTGCCGGTTCGAACTGCCACCCGTGAAGGGGATTGGGCCCCTTGCTCATCTTTAAAAGCGTCATGCGATCGTTCCGGGATTTGTATCAGTAGGCGACGCGGTCGCCGCCCTTCAGCGCCAACATTTCCCGCGCGTCGGCGGGGCTGGCCGGCTCGTGCCCCATCTCACGCAGAATGCGCACAATCTTCTCGACCTGCTCGGCGTTCGACACCGCGAGCTTGCCGCGCTCAATGAAAAGGCTGTCTTCTAGACCGACGCGCACATGCCCGCCCATTAGCGCGGCCTGAGTCAGGAATGGCATCTGGTGGCGGCCTGCCGCCAGCACCGACCATTGGAAAGTGTCACGACCGAAAAGCCGATCCGCGGTCTGCTTCATGAATACGAGGTTGTCGAGATCAGGACCGATGCCGCCCAGTATGCCAAAAATCATTTGCACGAAGAAGCCGGGCCTGATGAGGCCTCGATCGAGGAAATGGGCCAGATTGTATAAATGCCCGACGTCGTAGCATTCATGCTCGAACCGAGTCCCCGCATCGCTCATCGTCTCGAGGATGTACGCAATGTCGCGAAATGTATTGCGGAAGATATAGTCGTCCGAATTGATGACGTAATCCTTTTCCCATGCGAACTTCCATTCGCTGATTCGCTTTGCCGCCGGGAAGAACGCGAAGTTGAGAGACCCCATATTCAGCGAGCACAGTTCCGGCTGGAACTTGGCTGCGGCGGCGAGGCGTTCCTGCACGCTCATCGTGGCGGCGCCGCCGGTCGTGATGTTTACGACGGCGTCGGTGGCCTGCTTGATGGTCGGCAGAAAGCGCCGGTAGATCTCGGGATCGCCGGTCGGACGCCCGTCCTCCGGCACGCGCGCGTGCAAGTGGAGGATGGCGGCGCCGGCCTCGGCGGCCGCGATCGCCTGCGACGCGATCTCGTTCGGCGTCACCGGTAAGGCATCAGACATTGTCGGCGTGTGGGCCGAACCGGTCACGGCGCAGGATATAATTACCTTTGCCATCTTTCCTGCTCCCTCGTCATCTCGGCTTCGGTCGGCCCGCACTCATGGGTGAGATCCATTGAGCGTGCCATCCTCTCGCTGAAGCTAGGGAGCGCGATCAAGGCACGACGGGCGATAGTATTTATCTGCAATCGAGATGACTCGATCTCACTTGCCGGCAATCATGGTTGCAGAGATGACGTGGCGGCGTTGCACTCAAATCTCGTTTCAAGATGGATACCATCTAATTTCGCCGGTCGATGGGCACCCGCTTCATCAATAGCGTCGGCAGACCATGCGAGGGCATCAGCACACGAGACATCTGGCGCGTTTCGAGCAGCGAGGAGGCGCAACACGCGGTCGCACCCCTCCCGTGCGGCTACGACCGTCACCATTACCGTGCAACGAGCGGCCCAATGTCGCCTGATTGGACCGGCACGACATCAAGGAGCGAGACATGAACGACACCCCCCCCGAGGGCATGGTCATCGATTGGGACGTTCCCATTACGATGGACGACGGTGTCGTCCTCCGGGCTGACGTTTTCCGGCCCTCGGCCCCGGGACAATTTCCCGTGCTGCTGTCCTACGGCCCGTACGGCAAGGGTGTCTGTTATCAGGAGGCGTATGCGCCTTTCTGGCAGATGATGATCGATGCATTCCCGGAGGTGCTTGAGGGATCGAGCAACCGGTATCAGGCATGGGAGACCGTGGACCCCGAAAAGTGGGTTCCGGACGATTATATCTGCATCCGCGTGGACTCCAGGGGGGCCGGACGGTCGCCGGGCATCCTAGACGTATATTCGGCCCGCGAAACGCAAGACCTTTACCTTTGCATCGAATGGGCGGGCACGCAGGATTGGAGTAACGGCAAGGTCGGCCTCACCGGCATCTCCTATTATGCGATCAACCAGTGGCAGGTCGCAGGGCTGCAACCGCCGCATCTCGCCGCCATGTGCGTTTGGGAAGGCGCGTCCGACTTCTATCGGGACTGTTATCGCCACGGCGGTATCTTGTCGGACATTGCGTCGGGGCCCTGGTATAACGGGCAGATCCTGAGCACCCAATATGGCAAGGGGGAGAGAGGCCGGCGTAGCGCCGTAACGGGCGCGCTCGTCTCCGGCCCGGAGACATTGAGCGAGGACTTTTTGCGTGCGAATCGCGCCGATACGCCCGCCCAACTGGTCGAGCACCGCTTCGACGACGACTACTATCGTTCCCGCTTGCCGGATTTCGAACAGATCGACGTCCCGCTGCTGTCCGCCGCCAATTGGGGCGGTGCAGGGATTCATCTTCGCGGAAACATCGAAGGCTATCTTGCGGCCGGCACCAAGCAGAAATGGCTCGAGGTTCACGGCAACAACCATGTCGCGCCATTCTATTTGGACAGCTCGGTCGCTTTTCAAAAAAGGTTCTTCGGCAAATTCCTGAAGGGTGAGGATACCGGTTGGGATCAGCAGCCGCCGGTTGACCTCAAAATACGCCATCCCGGTGAGCGCTTCGTAACCCGGGGGGAGCAGGAATGGCCGTTGGCGCGAACCGACTGGCAGCGCCATTACCTGCGCCCGGACCTTACCCTCGGACGTGAGGCGCTTGCGGGGGCCTCCCTCTCCTATGACACGACGGGAGAGGGCCTTACATTCCTGATGCCGGCGTTTCACGAGGATGTCGAGATCACCGGCCCTCTGGCGGTCAAGCTTTTCCTCTCGTCGAAGACCAGTGATGCCGACATCTTCGCGGTGTTCCGACTGTTCGACTCAGCCGGCGTCGAGACGTTGTTCATCGGTGCAAACGACACCGCGCAACCGCTTACACTAGGCTGGCTGAGGGCTTCGCAGCGCAGGCTGGACCCCCTGCGCTCTCTTCCCTACCGCCCCTACCACACCCATCTGGAAGCGGAGCCCCTGACCCCGGACGAGCCCGCCGAGCTCGATGTAGAGATCTGGCCCACCTCGATCGTCGTTCCTGCAGGCTATCGGCTGGGGCTGACCATCAGAGGCAAGGATTACCAGAATGCGCCGCACTACATGCCGCAATCTGCGGCGACGATGCGCGGGGTATCGTTGCTTACGCATACGAACGAGCAGGATCGACCGGCCAAAGTCTTCAATACCGTCAACACACTGCACTTCGCTCAGGGACTAGAACCGTACATTCTTCTGCCGGTGATACCTGCAGACCCCGACAAGGCGCCTATAGACTGGTTTGAAAGATTGCGCGGGTGAATTGTCGCTGTACAGTTCCGGCCTGCGGCAATAGCCCTCCTGACGATCCCGAGGAGTGTCCGAAAGCTCCGCGACACCAGCGTCACGCAACGACATATGAGCTGCTGCCGGTCCCGCGGACACCGAGTTAGGCCACACCAGCCTGCTTCTCGAAGTCGATGGGGCGGAGATACCCCCAACGTCGAGCGCTTAGGGTCTGGGTTATAGAGGCGCTCGATATAGTCGAACACGTCAACTGTCGCCTCGTTACGCATACAAACCCCTCGGTAACTATTTACAAGGATTGTGTCATGAAAGCAGTTGTCTTTGATAATATTGGTTCCCCAGAACAAGTTCTCAAGCTGGCCGACCTGCCAATACCGTCCATTGCAACCAATGAGGTACTTGTTCGGATGATAATATCTTCGATAAGTCCGGGCGACTTTTTGTTTATCGAGAATCTCTACCCCGAGCCAAAGAAGCCCAAGTTCCCGAACCAGATCGGGGGTAATAATGGGGTTGGGATTGTCGAGCGCGCAGGTGCCGACGTAAATATCGCGCCCAACACATTGGTGACCTTCAGTCACTACAATACATGGGCTGAATATGCCGCCGTTCCGGAGGAATGGTTGATTCCTCTACCGTCTGACTTTCCGCTCGAGAAAGCCAGCCAGATGGCCAACCTCATCACGGCATGGGATCTTCTTGCTGGAAGCGCACTGAAGGAAGGTGACTGGATCGCGGTCACCGCCGGTTACTCGACCGTCTCGCAGATGGTGCTGCAATTCGCTCGGCAGCGTGGTGTGAACAGCATCGCGTTTGTTCGTCGAGCACACCCAGATCTCGATCTCCGGACCCTTGGCGCATCGATCGTGATCGATCTTTCAGCGGTCGACGATTCCCTGCGAGATCGAGTGATGGCTTTGACTTCTGGAAAAGGTCTGAACGCAATTATCGACAATGTGGGAGGGCCAACCACAGGCGAGTTGATAAGAAGCTGCGCATTTGGCGCGAAGGTCGTGATTAACGGCGGCATGAGCCAAGAGCGGTTCGAACTTCACAATTTCGACGTGCTGCTTAGCGGGATTGAAATATCCGCACATGTTTATCGATATTTCTTCACGCCTCCGGAACCCGGCGACAAGAAGCTGCTGGCCGACGTCATCTCGGCGGCACAAGACCCGGACTTCAAGATACCAGTTGGCGGCAATCATGCTCTTGATGATTACAAAATTGCAATTCGCGAAAGCATTCACAATCCCGGGCAAGGAAAGCGCTTCTTCAGAATGTAGTCGAGAAGCGTTGAGACGCTTTGACCCGCGTTGAAGTAAGAATGTAACAAATTTGTCAAAAGGCGAGGCGCGACGGACGAGCACTTACGACGTCAGGCGGTCGGACAATACCGGAGAATGCCAGCTTGTCGCGCAACGCCGCCGATGTCGCTGGGATGGTTGATCCCATCGGTCACTGGCACCTCCTCGAAGTCGAACGGACTGACCCCGTCGAGGCAGGCGACGTTCACCCCATATTGGTTTGGATTGGAGCGTCTCTGGTGGTGGGTGTAAATCCCGCAGCGCGAGCAGAAGAAGTGCTGCGCGATGCCCGTGTTGAACCGATAGCTGGTCAGGGTATCCTCACCTTCGAGGATCCGAACACCGCCCATCTCTGCCGAGACGGCGATCGCGCCGCGCATCCGGCAAAAGGAACAGGTACAACGGCAGATCGTAGCGAAGCCGTTGCTGAGCGTGGCCTCGAAGCGCACGGCGCCACAATGACACTGGCCCGATCGGACGGTTGCATCTTCCTGCATGGTTCGGCCTCCTCATTCGGCCGAGCGTAGCGAAGGTCGAAGTGCCGCGACCAGCGGGATGATCGCGGCCGCGGTCAGTCCGGCCGACACGATCCCAATTGCTTGACTGCTATGGTCGGCGACAGCACCATAGAGGATCGGGGCGGCGCCGCCCGAGCCGATGACGCTGGTGTAGAAGATCGCGAAGGCCCG
>Ga0207695_10002453_pt1 | contig 27412 bp, 28 predicted proteins | sample KBSC54metaG_FD_184354 | JGI IMG/M metagenome (GOLD analysis project Ga0207695, IMG submission 184354) | Corn rhizosphere microbial communities from Kellogg Biological Station, Michigan, USA - KBS C5-4 metaG (SPAdes) (version 2) | ecosystem: Host-associated > Plants > Roots > Rhizosphere > Soil...
ATCCATGCGGATGAACCACTGCGGCGTGTTGCGGAAAATCACCGGCGCCTTGGAGCGCCAGGAGTGCGGGTAGCTGTGCTCCAGCCGGCCGCGGGCCAGCAGCGTCCCGGCCTCGATCAGCTTGTCGATCACCGCGTTGTTGGCCGGCCCGAACTTCCCGGCCTTCTTGCCCTCGGTCTCCAGCACCTTCATGCCGCCGAACAGCGGCACGTGCGGGTAGTAGGCGCCGTCCTCGTCCACCGTCTCGGGGATCTCGCGATGACCATGCGCCAGCCAGACGGCGTAGTCGTCGGCGCCGTGGCCGGGGGCGGTGTGCACGAAGCCCGTGCCGGCGTCGTCGGTCACATGGTCGCCGGCCAGCATCGGCACGGCGAAGCCGTAGCCCCGGTCCAGGCCGGCCAGCGGGTGGGCCAGCTCCATGCCCTCGCAGTCGATCCGTTCAACCTTGAACCATTTGGCGACCTTGGCGGCGGCGAACACGTCCGCGGCCAGCTTCTCGGCCACGATCAGCCGCTCGCCGACCCGCGCCCAGGGCGCGAACGCCAGGCCCTCCTCCAGCGCCTCGACCCGATAGACGGCGTAGGCGATGTCGGGGTTGTAGGAGACCGCGCGGTTGGCGGGCAGGGTCCAGGGGGTGGTGGTCCAGATCACCACCGAGGCGCCGTCGGCGCTGTCGGCGCCCTCGGTGACCGGGAACTTCACCCAGACCGTCGGACTGACGTGGTCGTGGTACTCGACCTCGGCGTCGGCCAGCGCGGTGCGCTCCACCGGGCTCCACATCACCGGCTTGGAGCCACGGTAGAGCTGGTTGGTGGCGATGAACTTGTGGAACTCGGCCACGATGGCCGCCTCGCTGGCGTAGTCCATGGTGGCGTAGCGGCGCGTCCAGTCGCCCAGCACGCCGAGCCGCTGGAACTCCCGCCCCTGCTCTGCGATCCAGTGGGCCGCGTAGTCGCGACAGCGGGCGCGGAACTCGGCCTTGGAGACCTCGTCCTTGCGCCGGCCCTTGCTGCGGAACTCCTCCTCGATCTTCCACTCGATCGGCAGGCCATGACAGTCCCAGCCCGGGACGTAGTCGACGTCGTAGCCGAGCGCGAAGCGCGAGCGGACCACGAAGTCCTTCAGGATCTTGTTGAGCGCGTGGCCGATGTGGATCGCGCCGTTGGCGTAGGGCGGGCCGTCGTGCAGCACATACAGCGGCGCGCCGGCGGCCTGGCGGGCGGCGCGGACCTGGGCGTAGAGGTCGCCCAGCCGCTCCAGCAGCTTCGGCTCCAGCGTCGGCAGGCCGCCGCGCATCGGGAACGGGGTGTCGGGCAGGAAGACCGTCTCGCGATAATCGCGTTGCGGCTTTGCGGCGTCATCGGACATGACGGCTCCAGTGGCGGTTCGGACAATGGGCGGGAAAGACCCGGCGCGCGCTGGAGTTTCGTCCGGCGGCGTCACGCCGGGCGGTTAATTCGCGAAGCCGTCCGAACCAGGGTCATGGCGGGCGATGTAGCAGAGGCCGGCGCGGTGGGCTAGGCGGCTTCCCCCGCAGGGTCCCTCGTCGAAGCCGCGGAAGCGGCTCTAAGATTCCACCGCAGAGATCGCAGAGAAGGCGCAGAGGTCGCAGAGGCGCACAGATCCTCGGCGACTTCTGCGGCTCTGCCCGCGAAGCGGGCGGCTCTGCGACCTCTGCGGTAGACCCATTCTCGCCGCTTCGCGGCTACTCGTCCTCGCAGGGTTTGGGCGGGGAGCTGGGGAAGCGTTCGCGCCAGGCGGCTTCGAAGTCGGCGCGGAAGCGGATGTAGTCCATGCCGTCCACGGTGACGAAGGCGGCGCGGAAGGCGTAGGCCGGGCCGATGCGGCCGTGCTTCGGGTCCTCGAGGTAGATCTCGATCGCGGGCGTGTCGTTGCTGTCCTTCGGGTGGCGCAGGGTCACGGTGGCCATGGCGCAGTAGTCCCCGCCGGCGTCGAGCGGATTGAGGTCGTTGACCAGCTGGCAGCGGCCGGCCGTCCAGTCGATCCTGCGGGCCTCGCGGGACGTCAGGGCGGTGAGCCAGGCGCCCACGACGGTCGTCCCGTCGCAGTGGTCCTGCAGGGAGTCGATCAGCTTGAGCGGCGCTGCCTTGGCGGCGGCGATCAGGGTGGCGGCCGGGATGTGGACGGGGCGCGGCCTGGCGTGGGCGAGCGCTGGCAGGGCGGCGATGGCGAGGGCCAGGAGCATGTGCCGAGGTCGCATGGGCAAAGCTTAGCCCTTCCGAAAGCGAGGTCCAGTCTGACCCAAAGGTTTGGTCCACGGACCACACAGACCACACGGTCAGGTCAGCGTGGTCAGTGTGGTCCGTGGACTAACAGATCGAACCTTCGGTTTCGCCGGAGCTCACACCGACAGCATGATCTTGCCGAAGTGCTTGTCGCTTTCCATCAGGGCGTGGGCGGCGGCGGCTTCGGCGAGGGGGAAGGTCTGGTGGATCACCGCCTTGATCCGCCCCGCCTCGATCCAGGGCCAGACCACCCGCTCGATCTCGGCGGCGAGGCGGGCCTTCTCGTCGGCGTCGCGGGGACGCAGCGTCGAGCCGGAGATGCGCAGACGCTTCTGCATCAGCAGCATGATCGGCAGTTCGACGTTGTTCCCGGCGTTGGCCGCCACGTAGGCCAGCCGGCCGTTGGTGTTCAGCGCCGCCAGGTTCTTGGCGAAATAGGGCCCCCCGGCCAGGTCCACGATCACGTCGACGCCGCCGGCCGCCTTGGCCGCCGCCTCGAAGTCCTCCGTCGTGGCGTCGACCGCGACGTCGGCGCCGACCGACAGGGCCTGGTCCGCCTTGGCCCGGCCGCGGGCCGTGCCGATCACCCTCGCGCCCGCCGCCTTGGCCATCTGGATCGCGGCGACCCCGATGCCGGACGTGGCTCCGTGGATCATGAAGGTCTCGCCCGCCTTCAGTCCCGCGGCCTCGAAGGCGTTGGCCCAGACCGTGAACACGGTCTCGGGCAGGCTCGCCGCCTCAAGCGCGCTGATGTTCCCGGGAATGGGCAGGGCGTGCCGGGCGTCGCAGGCCGCGAATTCGGCGTAGCCGCCCCCGCCGAGCAGGGCGCAGACCCGGTCGCCGACCTTCCAGCGACCCGCTGCGTGAACCACCTCGCCCGCCACCTCCAACCCGAGCGTGTCCGGCGCGCCGGGAGGCGGCGGGTAGCCGCCGCGCCGCTGCATGATGTCCGGACGGTTCACGCCGGCGGCCTCCACCTTGATCAGGATCTGGCCGGGGCCCGGGACGGGACGGGGGATTTCCGCCAGCTTCAGGGCTTCGGCGGGGCCTTTGCCGCCCTCGACAACGACCGCACGCATCGTATTTTCAGCCATGGGTGTGGCGCTCCTGATCTTGTCATGCCGGCCCGACGGGCGTCTGATAGCCCTCATAAGCTTGCCCGGCAAAGGGAGGACCCCTGGTGATCGAGGAAGCCGAGCCTCTCCGCCGCCAGCGCGGGGACGCCCTGATCGAACTCGCTCGTGAGGACCTGGAGTTGTATGCGGTCCTGGACCTGCGCGATCGGATCGAGGCGCTGGAGGCCGAGATCGCGCGTTGCCAGGCGCAGCTGAGACGCAAGGAGGCGGGGCGCGCGGCGGCGGATTCGCTGTTCGGCAAGCCCGGCTAGGCTATAAGGTCCGGCTGGCACGGCCGTTGCACCCTGGGCGTGGGAGAGCGGCGGACTGTCCGTCAACCGATCATGGGTTGGAGACTTCATGGGCGATTCTGGCCACGAGCGGACAGCAGCCTGGCGCACCGAGGCGATCTCCGGCTTCACCCGGTCGGAGTTGTTCGACCGCACGTTCCAGGAAGGCATGGAACTGGTCGAGGAGACGGCGGCCTATCTGGATGGCACGGGCCGGCAGGATTCCAAGCTGCTGTCGCGCAACGCGGCCCTGGCCTACGCCAGCGAGAGCATGCGGCTGACCACGCGGCTGATGCAGGTGGCCTCCTGGCTGCTGGTGCAGCGCGCCGTGCGCGAGGGCGACATGGCCCCCGAGGCCGCGCTGGACGCCAGCTACCGCCTGGCCGCCGAGGCCGAGTCCACCGACGATGCGGTGATCGAGATCCTGCCGATGCCGTTCGCGGCGCTGATCGAGCGTTCCGGACGCCTGTTCGAGCGGGTGCGCCATCTGGACGCACGCATGTACGTCGAAACCGACGCCGCCCCGCCGCATCCCGTGCTGGCGCAGATGGAACGTCTGAAGGACGCCTTCGGGACCTGAGTCCGCGCGCCGCGAAGCGGCCGGAAAAGAAATTCTTACCGCAGAGATCACGGAGCCGCCCGCTGGCGCGGGCTATCCGCAGAGGCCGCAGAGACACTGCGCCGCTCCGCGTCCTCGGCGAAGCTTCTGCGATCCCTGCGGTGGAGTCTCTGCTTCCGCTGCGCGGAAGTGGGGCAGTAGGGAACGCCCCTACTTCTTCATGAAGCCGCCGTACTTGGCGGTGAAGCGCGACACGCGGCCGCCGCGGTCGAGCAGGGTCTGGGCCCCGCCGGTCCAGGCCGGATGGGTCCTCGGGTCGATGTCGAGGTTCAGGGTCGCGCCTTCCTTGCCCAGGGTCGAGCGCGTCTGGTAGGTCGTGCCGTCGGTCATCACCACGGTGATGAAGTGGTAGTCAGGATGGGTGTCTTGCTTCACGGGGCCCTCCAACCGACATGACGGCCAGGCGGAAATTGGAAAACCCGCCGGTGAGGGCGGGTAAGAGGCGCGCCTATACACGACCGGCGCCGGAAAACGCAAGGGTAGGCGAATGAGTGCGGAGGCCCCTGTGGCCCTGGGCCGGCCGGGCGCGGGCCAGCTTCTGGCCGACGAGATGGCCTCGGCGGCCGATCGCAGGGCGCGCCGTCGCGACCTGCGCCCCCTGGCGGCGCTGGTCCCGTTCGTGGCCGCCCACATCACCGACGCGGTGGCGTCGGGCCTGTTCCTGATCGTTTCCACCACCGCCACCCTCGGCATGACCCTGGTGCTGCGGCAGATCATCGACCGGGGCATCGCCGGCCACTCGGCGCTCACCCTCGACCGCTCGTTCCTGCTGCTGGGCGCGGTGGCCTCGGCCCTGGCGGTGGCCACCGCCGGCCGGTTCTTCTTCATCACCCGGCTCGGCGAGCGGGTGGTGGCGGACCTGCGCCAGGCGCTCTACCGCCATGTGCTGACGCTGGACCAGGCCTTCTTCCTGACCACCCGCACCGGCGAGGTGATGAGCCGGCTGACCACCGACCTGACCATCGTCGAGAACATGGTCGGCTCGTCGATCTCGGTCGCGCTGCGCAACCTCCTGACCTTCATAGGCGCCTCGATCTGGCTGATCTGGCTCAGCCCCGCCTACACCGGCATGGTGGTGCTGCTGCTGGCCCTCGTGCTGGTCCCGCTGTTCGTGGTCGGAAGGATCGTCCGCCAGCTGTCGGCCCGGGCGCAGGAGCGGTTCGCCGAGGCGGTGACCTACGCCGGCGAGACCCTCGACGGCCTCGACACCGTGCAGGCGTTCGGCCGCGAACGCCTGGCCTCGGGCCGGTTCTCGGCGGCCGTGGAGGCGGCGTTCCGCGCCTCGGTGACCCGGATCACCGCCCGCGCCGGCATGACCGCGCTGGTGATGGTGTCGCTGTTCGGCGGCCTGGGATTCATCTTCTGGCGGGCGCTGCACACCAGCTTCGTGCAGCACGACCCGCACATGACCGGCGGGGTGCTGCTGCAGTTCGTCTTCCTGGCGGTGCTGGCCGGCGGTGCGGTGGCGGCGCTGGGCGAGACCTGGGGCGACGTGCAGAAGACCTCCGGCGCCATGGAACGGATCGCCGAAATCCTGGATGCGAATCCCTCCATCGCACCGCCTGCGCATCCTCGCGCCCTGCCGGCTCCGCCGCGCGGCGAGGCGGCGTTCGAGCAGGTCACCTTCGCCTATCCGGGTCGCGGTGACGCCCCGGCCCTGCAGGACTTCACCCTGTCGGTGCGGGCCGGCGAGCGGGTCGCGCTGGTGGGGCCCTCCGGGGCCGGCAAGAGCACGGTGTTCCGGCTGCTGCTGCGGTTCTACGATCCCGACCAGGGGCGGGTGATGATCGACGGCCTCGACCTGCGCGACGTCGACCCGCGCGAGGCGCGCGATCGCATCGCCCTGGTCTCGCAGGAGGCGCCGCTGTTCTCCGGTTCGGCCTACGACAACCTGCGCTTCGGGCGCGAAGACGCCAGTCCGGACGAGCTGGTGGCCGCCGCTCGCGCCGCCCAGGCCGAGCGCTTCGTCGCCGCCCTGCCGCAGGGATTCGACACCCCGCTGGGCGAGCGCGGCAAGACGCTGTCCGGCGGCCAGCGCCAGCGGCTGGCCATCGCCCGCGCCCTGGTGCGGCGTGCGCCGATCCTGCTGCTGGACGAGGCCACCAGCGCCCTCGACGCGGAGAGCGAGCGGCTGGTGCAGCAGGCCCTCGACGAGGCCATGGAGGGCCGCACCACGCTGGTCATCGCCCATCGCCTGGCGACGGTGCTGAAGGCCGACCGGATCGTGGTGATGGATCACGGCCGGGTGGTGGATCAGGGAACCCACGCCGACCTGATCGGCCGCGGCGGCCTCTACGCCCGGCTGGCGGAGCTGCAGTTCGGACTGCAGTCGGAGTAGGGCGTGCGAGATGCGCCCTCGCGGGCGCACCTCAGCATGACGAACAATTTTGGCGCTTCACAAATCTCGTCATCCTGAGGAGCCCGCGTCAGCGGGCGTCTCGAAGGACGCACGGTCGGGGTGGCGTGCCTCGAACGGCAGCTCCGGCGCATCCTTGAACGTAGCGCCCTCGTGCGTCAGCAGCCATTGCTTGCGCGGCAGGCCGCCGCCGAAGCCGGTGAGGGAGCCGTTCGCGCCGATCACCCGATGGCAGGGGATGGCGATGGCCACAGGGTTCGCCCCGTTGGCAAGCCCCACGGCCCGCATCGCGCTGGGCGCCCCGATCTGACGCGCGAGCTCCCCGTAGCTTCGGGTTTCGCCGGCCGGGATGGTGCGCAGGGCCGCCCAGACCTTGCGCTGGAACTCCGTGCCGCCGGTGCGGACCGGGATTTCCCACAGGGCGTGGATGTCGCCGTCGAAGTAGCGGGCGAAGGCGTCGCGGATCGCCGGCGGCGCATGGCCGAAGCTGGCCGTCACGTCGCCGTACTGGCGGCGCAGCAGCCGGCGCATGCCGGCTTCGTCGTTGAAGAAGTCGACGGCGCTCAGCCGTCCCTCGGCGTCGATGGCGACCAGGAAGGTCCCGATCGGAGCCGGGATGCGGTCGAGAATGAAGGCTTCAGGCTGCGTGGCGGTCATCGGACAACTCCTTGGGTTCGGACTTCGGTCCTTCGGAGGACCACAGGTGCAGGGCGGCGTAGGCGCGCCAGGGGCGCCAGGCTTCGGCCCGGGCGAGCAGTTCGGCGGGGCTGGGCCTGCGGCCGTCGGCGGCCGCCATGGCGCGCAGCAGGCCGATGTCCGCGGCCGGGAAGGCGTCGGGCTCGCGCAGCTCGCGCATGGCGATGTACTGCGCCGTCCACTCCCCGATGCCCGGCAGGGCCCGCAGCGCGCTGATGGCGTCCTCCAGGCTGCGGCGGGCGCCGAAGATCGACGGGTCCGCGATCACTGCCTCGGTCAGGGCGGCCAGGGCCGCGGCGCGGGTGCGCGGCATGCCGAGGGCGGCGAAATCGGCGTCGGCGAGCGCGGCGGGCGCGGGGAACACGTGGGTCAGGCCGAACTCGGCCCCGCCGGCGATCTCGGGCAGCGGCTGGCCGTGCGCCTGCACCAGCTTGTGGGCGAGCCCGCGGGCGGCGCTGACGGTGATCTGCTGGCCCAGGATCGCCCGGATCGCCAGCTCGAAGCCGTCCCAGGCCCCCGGCACCCTGAGGCCCGGCCGCGCCGCCACCAGGGGCGCGAGGGCCGGATCGCGGCCAAGGTGCTCGGCAATGGCGGCCGGGTCGGCGGCAAGGTCGAACACGCGCCTCACCCGCGCCAGGATGCCGGGCAGGGCGCTGACCCTCGGGAACCGGATGCTCACGCGCAGGCGCCGCCGCTCGGCCGGGTCGACGATGATCAGGCCCTGGTCGTCGCCGACCGCGATGGTGCGGACGTAACGCTCGGGCGTCGCGAGTTCGACGCCGGGGATCGCGCGCAGCTGCAGGAAGCCGATCACGCCGGCCCAGTCGTAGGGCGACTTGTAGGGCAGGGTGATGGTCACCGCACCGGCCGCGCCGGCTGGCTGGTCGGCGCCTTCGAGGCGGCGCAGGGCCGACGGCGGGCGGTCGTAGAGCTGCTGGAAGGTCTCGTTGAAGCGGCGCAGGCTGCCGAAGCCGGCGGCCATGGCGACCTCGGTCATCGGCAGGCGGGTCTCGTGGATCAGCTGCTTGGCCAGCAGGACGCGACGGGTCTGGGCCACCGCGACCGGCGAGGCGCCGAGGTGCTGGCGGAACAGCCGCCGCAGCTGGCGCTCGCCGACCCCCAGCCGATCGGCCAGGCCGTCCACGTCCCCGGCGTCGAGGGCGCCGGCTTCGATCAATGTGAGCGCCCGGGCGACCGTATTGGAGGCGCCGCGCCAGGCGCCGAGATCGGGCGAGGTCTCAGGACGGCACCGCAGGCAGGGGCGGAAGCCGGCCTCCTGTGCCGCCGCGGCGCTCGGGTAGAAGCGCACGTTCTCGCGCTTGGGTGTGCGCGCCGGGCAGACCGGGCGGCAGTAGATGCCGGTGGTCTTCACCCCGACGAACAGCCGGCCGTCGAAGCGAACGTCACGGGTGGAGAGGGCTCGGTAGCAGGCGTCGTCGTCCATATCCATGGACGGGAAGATGGGGGTGGCGAGGCCTGATGTCTCGCGGTTTTCGGACTCTATCGCCGGGCGATGCGCCTCAGCCTGGATTTGCAGAAGGTAGCGCGATCCTTCCACTCACGTCATGGCCCGGGACAAGCCCGGCGATGACGAATTGCGCGTCGTTCCGGCAATTCGTCCTAGAACGGCAGCTCGTCGAACGGGCGGTCCTTGTCGAGGCGGATGTCGCCCGGCATGCCGAGGGCCCGTTCGGAGAGCTGGTTGCGGAGGATCTCGTCGGAGCCGCCGGCGATGCGGAAAATCGGCGCATAGAGGTAGTCGTAGAACTTGTCGTCCCTGGGCCAGTCGGCGTCCTGGACCACGCCGGCGTATTCCTCGAGGTCCATCAGGAAGCTCAGCGCCTGCTGGATGCGGCGGGCGCTGGTGAGCTTCACCACCGGCGAGGTGGGCGGCAGCTCTCCGCCCGCGGCGGCGATCTCGCGCAGGCGCCGGCTGAAATTGGCGATGCCCTGCTCCTCGACATGCCACTGGGCCAGCTGGGCGCGCACCTGGGCGCTGTCGAGGGCGACGCCGGCGCCGCGGCGGGCCTTGCCGGCCGCGCGCACCAGGTTGGCGCCGGAGACCGGCGAGTCCGGTCCCTCGCCGAAGCCGGCGGTGCCGCCCCCGCCGGTGCGCTCGGCGCCCAGCACGGTCATGGTCACCGCCCAGCCCTGGCCCACAGCGCCGATGCGATCAGCGTCGGGGATCACGGCGTCGGTGAAGAACACCTCGTTGAAGTCGGCCGCGCCGGTCATCTGGCGGATCGGCCGCACCTCGACCCCGGGCTGACGCATGTCGATGAAGAAGAAGGTCAGGCCCTTGTGCTTCGGGACCGAGCCGTCGGTGCGGGCGACCATGAAGCCGTAGTCGGCCCGATGGGCGTAGCTGGACCAGACCTTCTGGCCGTTGACGATCCAGTCGTCGCCGCGGCGGACGGCGCGGGTGCGCAGGGCCCCGAGGTCGGAGCCGGCCGAGGGCTCGGAGAACAGCTGGGTCCAGAGCCCGGCTCCGGACCACATCGACGTGCCCCAGCGCTTGATCTGCTCGGGCGTGCCGAAAGTCATCAGGGCGGCCAGGACCAGGTAGTGGGCGGCGCTGCGCGGGACCGCGTAGGCGGCCTCCTCCTCGGTGAAGATCCGCGCCTGGCGCGGCGTGCCGCCGGCGCCTCCGGCCGCCTCCGGCACGTCGATGCCGCTGTAGCCGGCCTCCCACTTGCGGCGCGCCCAGCCCTTCTGCAACGCGGCCGGCTCGTGGCCTGGCGGGCCGGGCGGGCTGTAGAAGGCAGGCGCGTTGGCGGCCAGCCAGGCCCGGGCGGCGGCGCGGTAGGCGGCGTCCTCGGCGGTGTCTGCGGTGGTCTCCGGCGCGTCGATGGCCATGCCGACGTCCTAGAGCCTGACCACCGCCGCGCCCCAGGTCAGGCCGCCGCCCATGGCCTCCATGAGCAGCAGCTGGCCAGGCTTGATGCGGCCGTCGGCGATGCCCTGGGCCATGGCCAGCGGGATCGAGGCGGCCGAGGTGTTGGCGTGCTCGGCGACAGTTGAGATCACCCGCGTCTCGTCGATGCCGAGCCGCTTGGCGACGCCCTCGAGGATGCGCTGGTTGGCCTGGTGGGGGATGAACCAGTCGACCTCAGCCAGCGGCACGTCGGCCGCCTTGGCGGCGGCGACCACCGCCTCGGAGATGTTGATCACGGCGTTGCGGAACACCTCCTTGCCGTGCATGCGCAGGTAGCCGACCTGGCCGTTGGTGGAGGGACCGCCGTCCACGTAGAGCAGGTCCTGTTTGCGGCCGTCCGCGCGCAGGGCGACCCCCAGCACGCCGCGGTCGGCCGTCGTGCCGCGGCCTTCCTGCGGCTCCAGCACCACCGCGCCGGCGCCGTCGCCGAACAGCACGCAGGTGCCGCGGTCGGTCCAGTCCATCAGCCGGGTCATCGCCTCGGCGCCGATCACCAGGGCGCATCTGGCCTGGCCGCGGACGATGAAGTTGTCGGCCACCGAGAGGGCGAACACGAAGCCCGAGCAGACCGCCTGGACGTCGAAGGCGATGCCGATCGGGCAGCCCAGCTTGCGCTGCACGATGCAGGCGGTGGCCGGGAAGGTCAGGTCGGCGGTGGTGGTGGCCACCACGATCAGGTCCACGTCGGCGGGTGTCTTGCCAGCGGCGGCGAGGGCGCGGGCGGCGGCGGCGGTCGCGAGGTCGGACGTGGCCTGACCCTCGACCACCTGGTGGCGCTGGCGAATGCCGGTGCGCTCGCGGATCCACTCGTCGCTGGTGTCCACGACCTTGGCCAGTTCGTCGTTGGTGACCACCCGCTCAGGCAGGTAGGCGCCGACTCCGGTAATGACGCTACGAACGTTGGCCTTCACGCCTGGCTTCTTTCCCCGATTCATCGGTCGCGTCGCGGGTTGCGGCCGTCAGCTGCATCAGATTCCGCTCGATCTGAGCCACGAAGTCGCTGCGCGCGAGATCAGCCGCCAGACCGATCGCGGTGGCAAACCCCCGCGCGTCGGCGGCCCCGTGGCTTTTGACTACAATCCCATTGACGCCCAGGAAAGGCCCACCGTTGATCGTGCTCGGATCGAACCGCTCGCCCAATCGTCGCAGGGCGGCCGAGGCGATCAGTGCGCCCAGCCGGGCGAGGGGTCCAGCGCTGAAGGTGCGGCGCAGCTCGGCGCGCACGAAGCGGGCCAGTCCCTCGCCGGTCTTCAAGGCCACATTGCCGGTGAAGCCGTCGGTGACGATCACGTCGACCGTGCCCTTGGCGATGTCGTCGCCCTCGACGAAGCCGTGATAGTCGAGGTTCAGGCTCATCTCGCGCAGCATCCTATGCGCGCCGCGCACCTCCTCGTGCCCCTTCTCCTCCTCCGAGCCCACGTTCAGCAGGCCGACCGTGGGCCGTCCGCCCGGGTTGAGCGCGTGGTGGAAGGCCGCGCCCATGATCGCGAACTCCACCAGCCGCGCGGCGTCGCACTGGATGTTCGCGCCCACGTCAAGCACGGCGGTGCGGCCGCGCAGGGTGGGCCAGTTGGCCACGATCGCCGGACGCTCCATGCCGGCGATCATCCGCAGCATCAGCTTGGAGATGGCCATCAGCGCGCCGGTGTTGCCGGCCGAGACGCAGGCCTGCGCCTCGCCCGAGCGCACCGACTCGATGGCGTTCCACATGCTGGTGCCCTTGCCGCGGCGCATCGCCTGGGCCGGCTTCTCGTCGCCCGCGATCACCCGGTCGGCGTGACGGATCTCGACCTTCCCCTGCAGGATCGGCAGGCGCGCCACCGCCGCGGTCAGGGCCGCCTCGTCGCCATGCAGCAGGAAACGCGCATCGAGGCCGTGCCTGGCTGCCCGCGCCACCGCAGGCGCCACGACCGGCGGGCCATGGTCTCCGCCCATGGCGTCAATGGAGATCACCAGAGGATCGGCCACCGCCCCGTCGCGCGCTCCCCAACTACGCCCGCCTCTTCGGGGGCCGGCGCACGGTAGACCAGACCGACCGTCCCGAGGCAAGCGGCAGCCGTGCGTGCTCAGGTCCCGCTGTCGCCCTCGAGCAGCCGGTCGAGGGGCGCCTGCGCCAGTCGCGCGCGCGCCGACAGCAGGTACTCCGCCATGCCGGCCGGGTCCGCGCCTTCCGCGCCGCCGAACACGGTGCGGGACAGGAAGGCCTGCAACGGGCCGCGGTCGGGCAGGGCGGCCATGGCCTCGTCCCAGGCCTTGCCGCGGCCGTAGAAGGCTTCGCCCAGCTTGCGCATCGCCTTGCCCACCGACAGGTCGCCCACGGCCAGTTCGCGCAAACCGTGATCCAGGCCGCCCAGGTAGGCGTCGAACACCGCCTGGGAGACCGCGCCGGCCGCCGCGCCCTTGCCCCGCAGCCGCTCCAGCACCAGCAGGACATGCAGGGTGTAGACCTCGAACCGCCCGTCCGGGGTGTCGGGCGCTCCAAGGTCGGCGTAGAGCGCGGGGGTGCGGGCCTCGGCCACGGCCGCGGCATAGAGCCGCCGTCCGGCCTCTTTGGCCTGCGAGCGGCCCGTCAGTCGTCCCAGGATGTTCAACGTACGCCTCGATTTAGCCACCGGCGGTCCCTAGCAACGCGCCCGCCTCGCCGCCAGCGCCCGGGCGCCGCATCCCATTGAATTCGGCGGCCGTGGAGGCTAGGTCAACCGAGACTGCGCCTGCGCGCGCCTGAGAGTCGCCATGTTCCGGAAGATTGCTTTCATCGCCCTCGCCTTTTCGGCGGTCGCCGCCTGTGCGCCGCTGGTGGGCTATCAGGGCTTCCAGCCCATCGACCAGCGCCCCGCGGACGTGAAGGTCGGCGAGGACACCCGTTCGACCGTGCTGGCCAAGTTCGGCTCGCCGACCGCCACCTCGACCTTCGACCATGACGTCTGGTTCTACATGTCGCAGGTTCGCACCCAGACGGCCTTCTACAACCCGCGCACCGTCAAGCGCGACGTGGTGGCGATCGCCTTCGACCACGATACCGAGCAGGTGAAGTCGGTGAACACCTACAGCCTGCAGGACGGCCGGGTGATCGCCTACAACACCCGCGAGACCCCGACCCGCGGCCGTGAGATGACGGTGCTCGAGCAGATGTTGGGCAGCCTGGGCGCCAGCTCGGTGTTGCCGAGCGACCAGGACGTCACTCCCGGCAGCCACCCGGACGACCGGCGCTAGGCGCTCCCTCCCCTTCATGGGGAGCGACGCAGGTTACCGTCGCCCCTGGGCGAGCTGGTCGATGGCGGTCTGGCGGGCGCGCACCGCTCGCCCCGGCTGGTCCGTCGCCAGGCCGTCGACGCCGTTCGCGTAAAGTCCCACCATCAGCCGGTCGAGATCGCCGCGGCCGCCCGGGAAGTTGGGCGAGTTCGGGTTGCCGCGCTGCAGCGCCCTGGGCAGGAAAGCGTTCTCGCCCCTGGCGGTGCGGCTGTGCACCACCAGACCGGCGGCGCGGGCGTCGAGCGTCAGGGTCGTGGGGGCCGGGAAGATCGCCGCGGTCGGGTCGATCACCAGGCTCTGGTCCGGGCCGATCGCCTCGGCATAGGCGCGCACCTGGGCCAGCCCGGCCACGTTCAACATGCGCTGGTAGACCGGCGAGGCGTCGATCAGTTGCATCAGGCGCACGCGGCACAGCCGGCTGAACGAGATCAGCGCCGCCGCCTCGAACGCCTGCGCCCAGATCGCCGCGGCCTTGGAGCTGTAGCCGCCGGTGTTCAGGACATCCGCCAGCTTCTGGTCGATCGCGATGTCCTGGGCGGCGTAGTAGCCGACGTGCAGCATGCGGGGCATCACCCCGATCGTGCGGGCGCTGCGCACGCAGCCGGCGCGCGCCAGGGCCAGCAGCTCGTCGAGGGTCAGCACCGGCTCCTTGCGGTCGTACTTGACGCTCTGGGGATGGTAGGCGGGCAGGCGGGTCACGCAGGTCAGGGTGCGGATCTCCGCCAGCGTGAAATCCTCGCTGAACCAGCCCGTGACAGGGACGCCGTCGATGGTCTTGGCGGTGCGGCGGTCGCCGAACTCGGGGTGGCTGGCGACGTCGGTAGTGGCCGACAGTTCGTTGTCGCGCCGCACGATCAAGGCGCCGTCCTTGGTCGGGACGAGGGTGGCCTGCAGGAAATCGGCGCCCTGGTCGATGGCGAGGTCGAAGGCCGAACGGCTGTCCTCGGGGCGATCGGCGCCTGCGCCGCCTTCGGCGATCACCAGCGGGACCGGCGGTGCGGCGCGCGCCGCCTGCGGGGCCAGGACGGCGGCTGCGGCCAGTCCGCCAAACGCGCGGCGGGTGATCGCGGTCGATGGCCCGGATCGCCCCGGTCTCAACCGGCGGCCGCCTTCAGTCGTTCCAGGATCAGGGGGTGCAGGGGGGTGTTCGCTGCGCAAATCGAACCCTTCGTCAGCATGTCGTCCCCGCCTTCGGCGTCGGTGACCATGCCCCCGGCTTCCGTGACCAACAAGACCCCCGCGGCCACATCCCAGGCCCCGAGATCGCGCTCCCAGAAGCCGTCGAAGCGGCCGGCCGCCACCCAGGCGAGGTCGAGCGAGGCGGCGCCGAAGCGGCGCACGCCGGCGACCCGCTGGGTCATCTGGTGCAGCTCGGTCAGGAAGCGGGCGTGCTGGCCATGGCCCAGGAACGGAATGCCGGTGGCCAGCAGCGATTCGTCCAGCCGGGTGCGAACGCTGACCCGCAGCCGCCGGTCGTTGAGGTAGGCGCCGCGGCCACGCTCGGCCCAGAACATGTCGTGGGTGACCGGATTGTGGGTCACGGCGGCGACGATCGCGCCCTCGCGCTCGAGGGCGAGGTTGATCGCGAAGTGGGGGAGCGCGTGCAGGAAGTTGGTGGTCCCGTCCAGCGGGTCGACGATCCAGCGGTGGGTCTTGTCGGTGCCCGGAATTTCGCCCCGCTCCTCGCCGAGGAAGCCATAGCCGGGGCGCACCCGGGTCAGCTCCTCGAACAGCACCTGCTCGGACTTCAGGTCGGCGGCGCTGACGAAGTCGGCCGCGCCCTTCTTTGACACCTGGAGCTCGCCGACCTCGCCGAAATCGCGCGCCAGGCCACGCGCGGCCTTGCGGGCGGCGTCGATCATCACTTTCAGCAGGGCGGAGGGCGTGGTCATGCGGGCGCTCTCCTCCCCCGTCGGCGGGGCAGGGTCAAGCCGGCGTGAACTTCAGCGCCACACCGTTGTTGCAATACCTCAGTCCGGTGGGCTGCGGCCCGTCGTTGAAGACGTGGCCCTGGTGCCCTAGGCACTGGGCGCAGTGGTACTCGGTGCGCGGCACGCCGATGGCGAAGTCCGACTTCCGGCCGAGCGCGCCGGGAAGCACGGTGTAGAAGCTCGGCCAGCCCGTGCCGGAGTCGAATTTCCACTGCGACCGGAACAGCGGCAGGCCGCATCCGAGACAGGCGAAGACACCGGTGCGGTGCTCGTTGTTCAGCGGACTGCTGAACGGCGCCTCGGTGTCCTCGTGCCGCAGCACGCCGTAGGAGGCCGGCGGCAGCTGGGCCTTCCACTGGGCGTCGGTGAGCGTTCGCCAGCGGGACGTCGCGTAGGGGTCGGTGGCGGCGTTTGCCGGGGGCGTGGGGCTGCACGCCGCCAGGGCGGTGGCGGAGAGGAGGAAGAGGCGGCGGTCGAGGGTCATGTTCGACAATATCGGCGTGAGTCCGGCGCGAAGGAAGGGGAGGGCCTCACGCGCCCCTCCGCCAACGGTACAGCACGTCCGGCAGCTTCTCCTCGTTGTCGGCGCCGTCGGTCTCCATGACGACCGCGAAGCCGTAGCGCTCGTAGAAGCGGCGGGCGCGGGCGTTCTGCTGGAAGGTCCAGAGGCTGAGCTCGGAAGCGCCCTCCATCGCCTTTCGCAGCAGCGCGAGGCCCAGGCCCTGTTGCTGGAACTCCGGGCGCACGAACAGGTGCTCGACGAAGTCTGGCCGGAAGGCGACGTAGCCGGCGATCTCGCCCGCCGCATCCTCCGCCAGCCAGATGTCGGTGCGCGTGAACAGCGTCTCGGCGAAGAACCGCGCGTCGTCGTCCGGCGTGTGCAGGTCGGGCACGAACGGCAGCGAGGCGCGGACGGTGTGGCGGTGCAGCCGCGCGACGGCGGGCATGTCCTCCAGCCCTCCGCGCCGCAGCCTCAAAGTCCCTCGGCCTCCGGCAGGCCCAGGGCCAGGTTGAGGTTCTGCACGGCCGCCCCGCCGGCGCCCTTGCCGAGGTTGTCGAGCAGCGCCACCAGGCGCGCCTGGGCGTGGGCCTCGTTGCCGAACACGAACAGCCGCATGCGGTTGGTTCCGTTCAGGCCCTCGGGATCGAGAGTCGCGGTTGCAGCCGCCTCCTCCATCGAGGCCACCTCAACGAACCGCTCGCCCTGGTAGGCGCCGGCCAGGGCCCGGTGCAGCGCCGCCAGCGTCGGCCGCCCCGGCAGGGCCGCCAACTGCAGCGGGACCTCGACGATCATGCCCTGGGCGTAGCGTCCGACCGCGGGGGTGAACAGCGGCCGGTGGGCCAGGCCGGAGCGGACCTGGATCTCCGGCACGTGCTTGTGGGTGAGCCCGGTCGCATAGATGCGATAAGGCGCGCGGGTGAAGGTCGGGGAGCTCTCGTCCTCGAACTCGGCGATCATCGCCCGGCCGCCGCCGGTGTAGCCCGAGACGGCGTTGATGGTCACCGGCCAGTCGGCGGGCAGCAGGCCCTCGCGCACCAGCGGCCGCAGCAGGGCGATGGCCCCGGTGGAATAGCAGCCGGGATTGCTGATCCGGCGCGCCGCGGCGATCGCCCGGCGCTGCCCCGGCTCGCTCTCGGCAAAGCCGAACACCCAGCCCTCGGCGGTGCGGTGCGCCGTCGAAGCGTCGATCACCTTGACCCTCGGATTGTCGATCAGGCTGACGGCCTCGCGCGCGGCGTCGTCCGGCAGGCAGAGGATCACCGCGTCGGCGCCGTTCAGCAACTCGCGCCGGGCCTCCGGGTCCTTGCGCCGGGCCGGGTCGATGGAGACGACCTCGAGGTCGCGGCGGCCGGCCAGCCGTTCGCGGATCTGCAGGCCCGTCGTGCCCGCCTCGCCATCGATGAACACCTTCGGGGCCATGGCCCAAACCTCCAACGGAACGTGACAAACGAAAAAGGGCGCTTCGGTGATCCGAAGCGCCCTCGCCGAACAGGGATGTTCGCGCGCGTCAGCGCTTCGAGAACTGGAAGCTGCGTCGGGCCTTGGCCTTGCCGTACTTCTTGCGCTCCACCACCCGCGAGTCGCGGGTCAGGAAGCCATGCGGCTTCAGCGCGGCCCGCAGGCCGGGCTCATAGTAGGTCAGCGCCTTGGCGATCCCGTGACGGACCGCACCGGCCTGGCCCGAGAGGCCCGAGCCGGTCACCGTCACGTCCACGTCGAACTGGCCGGCGCGGTCGGCGGCCTGGAATGGCTGGGCGATCATCATCCGCAGCACCGGGCGGGCAAAGTAGATCTCCTGGTCGCGGCCGTTGATGGTGACCTTGCCGCGGCCCGGCTTGATCCACACCCGGGCGACGGCGTTCTTGCGCTTGCCGGTGGCGTAGGCGCGGCCTTGCGCGTCGCGCTTCGGCTCCAGCGCGGCGGCGGTGTCGGCCAGGGCGCCGCCCGGGACCAGGGCGCGCAGGGCTTCGAGGCCTTGAGACTCGGCCATGATCAGTTGCTCCGGACGTTCTTGGAGTTGGCCGCCTTGAAGTCGATCACCTCCGGCTTCTGGGCTTCGTGCGGGTGTTCGGCGGCGTTGTAGATTCTCAGGTGCGTGAGCTGCTGGCGGGCCAGCGGGCTCTCCTTGGGCAGCATCCGCTCGACGGCCTTTTCCAGGATCCGTTCGGGGTACTTGCCGTTCAGGATAGCCCCGGCGGTGCGGCTCTTGATGCCGCCCGGGTAGCCGGTGTGCCAGTGGTAGGTCTTCTGGGCCAGCTTGCGGCCGGTCAGCTTCACCTTGTCGGCGTTGATCACCACCACGTGGTCGCCGCAGTCCATGTTCGGGGTGTAGTCGGCCCGGTGCTTGCCGCGCAGGCGCATGGCGATGAACGAGGCGAGCCGTCCGACCACCGCGTTCTCGGCGTCGACCACGATCCACTTCTTGTCGATCTGGGATGGCTTCAGGGAAGCCGTCTGCTTGGTGGGCATGGGATGTCCGCCGGCTTGGAAAACGAAGAGGGGCGCTGGTAGCCCGCGCGGTCGCCGGCTGTCAATGGCCTGTTGCGAGGCGCGGCAAAAAAGCCTTTGCAGACAATGGCTTTAACGACGCGGTATCATATTACCGGAAGGCGCGACTGCTCAGGCCCGGCGCACCCGCCACGCCAGGGCGACGGCGATCGCGAGCAGGATCGCCGCGCCCAGCTGATGCAGCATCGCCAGCGGCAGCGGCACGCGCGAGATCAGGGTGACGACGCCCAGCAGCGCCTGCAGCACGGCGACGACCCCGGCCGCAAGGGCCAGGGCCCGGCTCTGGCCCATCAGGATGCGCGAGTTCAGCCCGGCCCCGGCGATCCCCACCGCCCCGATCACCACCGCGTAGGCGGCCATGCGGTGGTTGAACTGCACCGCCGCCTGGCTGTGGGCGACGGTGCCCCAGAACGAGCCGGCCCCGTAGCCCGGGGGGAAGAACCAGCCGTTCATCAGCGGCCAGTCGTTGTAGACCAGCCCGGCCTGGTTGCCGGCCACCAGAGCGCCCAGCAGGCACTGGGTGAACACCGCCCCGGCGAACAGGATCGCCACCGGCCGCCAGGCGGTGCGCAGCTGGCCGCGGTCGCGCGCCTGGCCGCTCCAGGCCTCCATCGCCGTCCAGATCAGCGCCCCGTACAGGATCAGCGCCAGCCCCAGGTGTATGGCCAGCCGCTCCGGCGCCACCGACACCCGCTTGTCGAGGCCGCTCTGGACCATCCACCAGCCCACCAGCCCCTGCAGCCCGCCCAGGATCAGCAGGATCGCGCAACGCCAGATCAGCCGCGCCGGAATGTTGCGGGTGGCCAGGAAGACGATGAACGGGATGGCGAAGGCGGCGCCTACGATCCGGCCGAGCAGGCGGTGGGTCCATTCCCACCAGAAGATCGACTTGAAATCAGCCAAGCTCATGCCGGCGTTGATCTGCCGGTACTGAGGCGTCGCCTGGTAGAGTGTGAAGAGCTTGCGCCAGGCCTCGTCCGACAGGGGCGGCAGCACGCCGGAAATCGGCTTCCACTCGGTGATGGACAGGCCCGAGCCGGTCAGCCGCGTGGCGCCGCCCACCACCACCATGGCCAGCACCAGCAGCGCCACGCAGGCGAGCCACGTGGCCACAGGACGCGATCGTCCGTCTTTCAGGAATGAGGTCATCGGCGACGTTGGGCCCCTACTGGCGCGGCCTATACGCCCGCCCGCCGGCCCGCGAAATGGTCGGAGCGACAGGATTCGGATGGGGTTTGCGAGACGCGGCGGCCCGGGCGCTGACGAAACCGCGCTGCGACGCCGGGCCGACGTTCCGCCGCCGCGCAGCGCCAGCCGCGCCGCGAGTCCGTTCCGCGCCGGCGGTCCGACATGGGAGCTAGCTGTAGGCGCCCGCCTGCCGAAGAAGCTCGGCGACTTCGGCATCGTGCTTCAGCTCGGCCAACTCGAGCGGAGATGGGGTTCCAAAGCCGTGGAGATTGACGTCGGCCCCCCGACCCATGAGCAACCTCACCAGAGTTGAGTTTCCTTGAAACGCGGCTTGAGAAAGGGGCGTCATCCCGCCCAGCGATTGGGCGTTGACGTCGGCCCCCGCGTCCAGGAGCGCCTCCGCCACCTCTGCGCGACTGTTCCCTGACAATCCCAGAGCGGTCTGGCCTGCCCAGGTGCTCGCGTTCACGTCGGCGCCGGCCTTGATCAGGGATCGAACGGCCGGAAGGTTGTTGCTTTGCGCTGCAATCATGAGCGCGGTCATGTCGTTATGGTCGCGCGCGTTCAGGGCGGCTCCGCGAACCAGGGCGTGTTCGATCTGCGCGGCGGCGCCGTGGCTGGCCACGTCGAACAGGGCGTCCTGGCGAGCAAGTGAGCACCCGCCCAGCGCCAGCATCATCAACAGCGCCCACCCATGCGTTCTCATGCCGCCAGCCCTTCATTTTGGCGCACAAGGCGCCCCCTGGGGTCCCGTCGCATTGATCTGCCGCAAGGCGGCGGCCGGGGCGGCGACGGCCCACAGGCTCCGTAAAAACCCGTAGGGAATAGCCACGAATTTCGGCCGCAGGCCTCGACGGGTACACCCGCCCGACACGCCGCCAGGGGCGGCGCTTCGAATGGGAGACCCCCCGATGGATCATCTTGTTGGAGTAGCGTTCCTGGTCGGAGCCGTCGTCGCGATGCTCGCCTTCATGGGCGTGCTGATGGGCGCGATGATCTACGTCGCCCTCGGCGAGCGTCAGGCTCGGCGCGTGAAGACGGCGCCTGGACGCGTAGAGACCGGCGTCACGCTCGAGCAGGCTCGCCGGGCTTGATCCGGCGGGGGCCGCGGAGACACGCGGTGGGCGCCGGCGCGGCCGGCAAGTCCACAGCGGGGCCCCGCCGCCCGAGCCCGCTGGCGTCCTTCGGTCCCGGGCTGATCACCGGGGCGGCCGACGACGATCCGAGCGGCATCGCGACCTACTCACAGGCCGGGGCCCAGTTCGGGCTTCAGATGCTCTGGACGCCGGTCCTGACCTATCCCTTCATGGCGGTGTTCCAGGCGGTCTGCGCCCGCATCGGACGGGTGACCGGCCGTGGGCTGGCGGCCAACATCAAGCAGATATTCCCGCCCTGGGTGCTGCTCGCTGTCGTGGTGCTGCTGCTGTTCGCCAACACCTTGAACGTCGCGGCCGACATCGCCGCCATGGGCGAGGCCGCCTCGCTGGTCTTCCCGGGACGCCGTCACGTCTTCACGGTGGGATTTGCGGTGGCGATCCTGTTGCTGCAGGTGTTCGTGCCCTATCACCGCTACGTCACCTTTCTGAAGTGGTTGACGCTGGCGCTGTTCGCCTATGTGGCGGTCGCGTTCTCGGTCCACGTGCCCTGGGGCGAGGCCCTTGCGCGGACGGTATGGCCGCACTTCACGCTGGACCGCGCCGCGATGACCCTGATTGTGGCCATCTTCGGCACCACCATCAGCCCATACCTGTTCTTCTGGCAGGCGTCGGAGGAGGTCGAGGAGATCCAGAGCCATCCCGGCGCGCACCCGCTGAGGACCGACCCGGCCGAGGCGCCGGCCGAGCTGCGCCGGATCCGCCTCGACACCTACGTCGGCATGGCCTTTTCCAACATCATCGCCTTCTTCGTGATCCTGGCGACGGGCGTGACGCTGCATGCGGCGGGCATCACCGCGCCGCAGACCGCGGCCCAGGTGGCCGGCGCGCTGCGTCCCCTGGCAGGCGACGGCGCCTTCCTGCTGTTCGCCATGGGTATCATCGGCACCGGCCTGCTGGCGATCCCGACGCTGGCGGGATCGGCCGCCTATGCGCTCTCGGAGGCGCTAGGCTGGAAGGAGGGACTCGAGTCCAAGCTGAGCGAGGCCTACGGCTTCTATGGCGTCATCGCCTTCGCCATCCTCGGTGGCGTGGCGCTGGACTACTCGCCGATCGACCCGATCAAGGCGCTGTTCTGGAGCGCCGTCGTCAACGGCGTGATCGCCGCGCCGCTGATGGCGGTGATCATGTTGCTGGCGACGCGCAAGAGCTTGATGGGCGAGTTCACGGCATCGCCTTGGCAGCGCTGGGGCGGCTGGACGGCCACCGCGATCATGGGCGCGGCGGCGATCGCCATGTTCGTGCTGATGTAGCTCAGACAGCGCGGGAATAGCGCTGGGCGACCGCCCCCGACGTCGGATCGAACACGGCGCAGACGCTGCGTACGAACGGGCGGCCAAGCTCGGTGACAGCGACGACGCCGCCGTGGATTTCCACGATACCGTCAGCCGCGAACGCCTCCAGAGCGGTCCGCTCGTCGCCGAGGTCGAGTTCCCTGCCGGCTGCGGTGTCCAGGTCGACGCGCAAGTCGCACATCAGCCGCTCGATGATCCGTCCGCGCAGGCGGTCTTCCGCAGTCACCCGTACGCCGCGTGCGGTGGCCAGACGGCCGCTGCCCACGAGGCGTCGCCAACCGACCTCGTCGGACTGGTTCTGCACGTAGCCGTCGGGCAGGGCGCCGATGCCGGAGGCCCCGAACCCCAGCAGCGTCGGCGCCTGGTCGGTGGTGTAGCCCTGGAAATTGCGGCGCAGCCGGCCCGACCGGCTGGCTTGCGCCAGCGGGTCATCCGGCCTCGCGAAGTGGTCCAGGCCGATGCGGACATAGCCTGCCGCCAAGAGCCGCGCGGCGGCCGCTTCGCTCTGCTCCAGGCGTTCAGCGTCGCCAGGAAGGTCTGCGGGGTCGATCAGTTTCTGGTGCGGCTTCATCCAGGGCACGTGGGCGTAGCCGAAGATGGCCAGACGCTCGGGCGAGAGCGTGAGCACCTGCTCGATGGTGGCGATCACGTCGTCGGTGCGCTGCCGCGGCAGGCCATACATCAGGTCGAGATTGATCGACGCCACGCCCGCGCGTCGCAGGCGCTCCGCCGCAACGGCGACCACGTCGAAGGGTTCGATCCGGTTGACCGCCTTCTGGACGTGCGGCGACAAATCCTGCACGCCGAGGCTGGCCCGGGTCAGGCCATGCGCCGCGGCGGCCTGCACCCAGGCGGGCGTCAGCACAGCCGGATCGATCTCCGCCGCGATCTCCGCGTCGGGCCGGATGTCGAAGGCCTGGCGAAGCGCGCCGAACAGCCGGTCGAGGTCGTCCGGGGTCAGCATGTTCGGCGTTCCGCCGCCTAGATGGAGGGCGGCCGCCGCCAGCCTGGCTGGCGCGGCGCGCCCGACCAGCTGGATCTCCTTCTCCAGCAGCGCCGTGTAGTCGCTGACGGCGGAGCCGCGGCTCACCGCCCGGGTGTTGCAGCCGCAGTACCAGCAGAGCCGGCTGCAGAAGGGGATGTGCGCGTAGAGCGACACCGGTTCATCCGCGGGCAGGCGCCCCAGCCAGCCGGCGTAGGTCTCGGCGTCCACCTCCGGGGTGAACTGTACGGCGGTGGGATAGCTGGTGTAGCGCGGCGCCCGCCCGCCGTAGCGGCGCAGCAGCGCCTGGCGACGCATGCGAATGGCGGTGTGACAGTCGAAGGTCATTGCCGCTCTCCCTCCGTGGGGGCCTGGTCGTAGGCGTCGTCGAGGATCCGCGCCGCATCGCCGGCGGGATCCTCGTACTGGCCGTTCTCCACCGTCCACCAGAACGCCCCCAGGCCGATCAGGGCGACCAGCACCGAAGCGGGCGCGAGGAAGAGCAGGATGTTCATGCCAGCGTGTCCCGCCCGCGCGCCGCCCAGGTCATGCGCAAGGCGTTCAGCATCACGACGAGCGACGAGCCCGACATGGCCAGGGCGGCGACCAGCGGATTGACCAGGCCGAAGATGGCGGCGGGCGCGGCGACGAGATTGTAGAGCGCCGAGAAGCCGAAGTTCTCCAGGGCGCGGGCGCGGGCGGCGCGCGCCACATCGATTGCGTCGACGATGGCGCTCAGCTTGCCGCCTTCGAACACGAGGTCGGCGGCGTTCTGGCTGGCTTCCAGCGCCGAGCCGGGGGCCATCGAGGCATGCGCTCTCGCCAACGCCGCAGCGTCGTTCAGGCCGTCGCCCACCATCAGCGGCTTGCGGCCGGCCGCCATCAGCTCGTCGATCGCGGCGGCCTTCTCGAGCGGCGTCAGGCCGGAGCGCCAGCGGGCGATGCCGCTAGCCTTGACGGCGCGCGCGACGGGTCCTTCGGCGTCACCCGACAGAACCTCGACCTCAAGGCCGCGGCGGCGCAGGGCGCTGACCGTCGCGACAGCGTCGTCGCGCAGCCGGTCGACGAATGAAAAGCGGATCGGGACGTCCTCTCCGCGACGGAACCAGAGCTCGGTATCGGGCGATGGGGAAGCCTCGGCTCCCACGAAGCCTGCCCGCCCGAGGCGGCAGACCAGGCCGTCGATGCGGCCCTCGACGCCCTGACCGGCGATCTCGCGCACGCCCTCGGCGGCCGCGCCAGGGCCGGCTTCCGCGGCAAGCGCCTGGGCCAGGGGATGGCGGGAGGCGCGGGCCAGCGGCGCGGCGGCAAGGATGTCGTCGGGAGGACCAAGGATCAGGTGCGGCCGCCCCTCGGTCAGGACGCCGGTCTTGTCCAGCACGACGCAGTCCGTCTCGGCGAGCCGCTCCAGCGCCGCGCCCGACTTCACCAGGACCCCCTTGCGGAACAGCCGCCCGCAGGCGGCGATCTGGACTGCCGGAACGGCGAGTCCCAGCGCGCAGGGGCAGGTCACGATCAGCACCGCCGCGGCCCGCAGCAAGGCCTCACGGGGGCCAAGTCCCAGCGCCCAGCCGCCGGCGAAGGTCAGCAGCGCCAGCGTGTGGACCACCGGCACATAGATCGCCGCGGCGCGGTCGGCGAGACGCACATAGACGGACTTGGACTGCGCGCCTGCCTCCATCAGCCGTGCGATGGCGGCGAGCGTCGAGTCTTCGGCGCGGGCGGTGGCGCGCAGGGCGAGGCGTCCGGAGAGGTTCATTGCCCCGGCGTGCAGGGCCATGCCAAGCCGGGCGACGGAGGGAGCGGTCTCGCCGTTAACCAGGGCGTTGTCGATTTCGGACTCGCCGGCCTCGACGACCCCGTCGAGCGGGACGCGCTCGCCGGCCAGCACGGCGAAGCGGTCGCCGACGCCGAACGCGCTGACTGGCGCGCCGTGCTCGCCCCCGTCCGGCTCGATCCGCCGCGCCACCGGAGACTGCAGCGCCAGCAGGTCGCGCGCAGCTCCCTGGGCCTTGCGCCGCAGCTGGTGGTCCAGCCAGCGGCCGATCAGCAGCAGGAAGAGGAGGGAGACGGCGGCATCGAAGTACGCGTGGGCGCCGCCCTGGATCAGCTCCGAGAAGCTCACCGCAAGGGTCAGCAGAACGCCGAGGGTGATCGGCACGTCCATGTTCGCACGGCCCCGGCGAAGCGACCGCCAGGCGGATGCGAAGAAGGGGCGTCCCGCATATAGCGCGCACGGGGCCGCGACGGCGGCTGAGAACCAGTACAGCACGGTCCGCGACGCCGGCTGCAATTCCTGCCCGAACAGGCCCGCCCAGACCGGCACCGAGAACATCATCGCATTGCCGACCCCGAAGGCGGCGACGCCGAGGGCGAGCGTGAGGCTGCGGCCTTCGCGATCCTCCTCGGTGCGCGCGGCGGCCGGATCGAACAGGCTGACGCCGTAGCCCGCGTCTTCGACGGCGCGGATCACCTGCGCGGGATCGCCCCCCGGTCCGCCGAACGACACGCTCAGCTTCCCACTCGTCAGGTTGAGACGCGCGGCGGCGACGCCGGGCGCGGCGGCGGCGGCGCGCTCGACCTTTCCCAGACAGCTCGCGCAGCGCGCGCCGCGGATCAGCAGCTCGAGGCGTCGGCCACCGCCTTCCGCGGGCCGCGCAAACGCCGAAAGGTCGGTGTCGAGCGCGGTCATGGGACGACCAGACGCCGCTGGGCGTCGAAGCGCCGGTGATGTGCGTCATAGGCGCTGAGGCTGAGGTCCCAGGCGCCGTCCAGCCGGCCCACCGCAGCCCGGTACAACCCCGGCGCCACCTGCACGAACTTCAGGGGCAGGCGCCCGGCCTCGGTCGCCGGCCGCTCCAGGCGCGCATCGATCCGGGCCAGGGACAACGGTCGACCATCGCGGTCGCGCGCCGCCAGCGTGACCGTCGCCGGGCCGTCGAAGCCGGCGGTCATGCGCCAGCCCAGAACGGTCTGCGCATGCTGCTGGGCCAGCTCGCTGTCGAAGGCCAGGCCATCCTCGTACGGCGTGCTGGAAACCTCGCCAGGGAAGGAGCGGTAGGCGTCCACGATCATCACCGCGTCGACCGCGGTGACGGCCGCGAAGAACGCCACGAGGATGCCGAGCACGTGCCAGCCGTTCAGGCGAAATGGTCTGGAGGTGGTCATGGCGCGCCCACGTCGGCGGAGAGGAAGGTGGAGGCTGCCCGCCAGGTCCTCTGGTCCTGGCTCAGGGCGAAGGTGACCGGCAGGCTCTGGGCCCGCAGCGCCTCGGGCGGCGCCTTGACCAGCACCCGCACGGCGCGGACCTGGTCCGGCTCGACGGTGACGGTCAGGGCGGCCGTGGTCGGCGCCGAGCCCGGTGTCTGCAGCGTGTCGCCGCTCAGGCCGGCCAGGCTGATGGAGAACGTCCGGCGCTCGAAGCTGTGGTTGGCGATCTTCAGGGTGTAGCCGTTGCGCACGGCCCCGTCGTGCAGCCGCACGAAGGTGGGGTTTCGATCGCGCAGCACCTCGAAGACGACCGGACTGCGCGTCGCCAGTCCCCAGAGCATCAGACCGGACACCAGCGCGAGCGCGGCCGAATAATAGATGGTCCGGCTGCGCAGCAGTGGATAGGTCGGCTTGCGGCCGGCTTCGCGGGCCAGCACCGCCTCGTCGGTGTCATAGGCGATCAGGCCCCGCGGACGGTCCAGCCGGACCATGATCTCGTTGCAGGCGTCGACGCAGAGGCCGCAGTTGATGCACTCGATCTGGCCGCCGTCGCGGATGTCGATGCCCGTCGGGCAGACGGCCACGCACTGCCCGCAGTCGACGCAGTCGCCGCGGCCGGTCCAATCCTCGCCCTTCTTGTGGGCGCCGCGCGGCTCGCCGCGGTCGCGCCGGTAGGTGACCTGCAGGGAGTGGCCGTCGAGCATCGCGCCCTGGATGCGGGGCCAGGGGCACATGTAGGTGCACACCTGCTCTCGCATCGTGCCCGCCAGCAGATAGGTGGTCATCGTCAGCACGCCCGCCGAGACGTAGGCGGTGGCGGGCGCCTGCCCGACCCAGAAGGAGTTCCAGAGCGTCGGCGCGTCGTGGAAGTAGAATATCCAGGCGCCCCCCGTGGCCAGCGCGATCGCCAGCCAGACGGCGTGCTTGCCGCCCTTTCGGATCGCCTTGCCCAGCGACCAGGGCGCCGCGTCGAGCTTGATCCGCGCGTTGCGGTCGCCCTCGAACACCCGCTCCACGGCGATGTAGAGGTCGGTCCAGACGGTCTGCGGGCAGGCGTAGCCGCACCACAGTCGGCCGAACAGCGCCGTCACGAGGAACAAGGCCATGGCGGCCATCACCAGCAGGCCGGTGAT
>Ga0207695_10002456_pt1 | contig 27401 bp, 18 predicted proteins | sample KBSC54metaG_FD_184354 | JGI IMG/M metagenome (GOLD analysis project Ga0207695, IMG submission 184354) | Corn rhizosphere microbial communities from Kellogg Biological Station, Michigan, USA - KBS C5-4 metaG (SPAdes) (version 2) | ecosystem: Host-associated > Plants > Roots > Rhizosphere > Soil...
GGGTTGCACATAACCTCGCGGAGCGCATAGGGGAAGAGAACGTTGGCGCGCATCACGGAAGCCTCTCGCGCCGGTTGCGTCTCGACGCTGAAAGAAAGCTGAAGGAAGGTAAGATCAAGGTCCTGATCGCGACCGCTTCACTGGAACTCGGAATCGATATCGGCACGGTTGATCTGGTCATCCAGATCAGTTCGCCACGCGCAATCGCGGTCGCCCTGCAACGAGTGGGACGCTCTGGTCATTGGCGCGGCGCTGTGCCAAAAGGCCGGTTGTTTGTTACGACCAGAGATGACTTGCTGGAATGTGCATCGCTGGTTCGGGCTATTCGCCAAGGCGATCTGGATCGCCTGATCATTCCCGATGCTCCGCTGGATGTAATGGCGCAACAGATCGTTGCGACCTGCGCGACCAGCAGCGGTGCGCCAGGTTCAGAAGATTCGGGTTGGGATGAAGATGCCCTGTTCGCTCTGATCAAACGGGCTTACCCCTACCGCGACCTCTCTCGCGAGCTTTTCGATTCGATCATCGCAATGCTGTCCGAAGGCATTGCCGCGCGCCGAGGACGATACGGCGCATATCTTCACCACGATCGCGTGAATCGCAAACTGCGCGCGCGCCGCGGCGCTCGTTTGGCTGCGATCACTAGTGGTGGCGCGATTCCTGAGACTGCATTATTCACCGTGGTCGCCGAACCTGAGGGCGGGGTGGTCGGAACCCTCGACGAAGATTTTGCGGTCGAGAGCAATGCCGGTGACATAGTTCTTCTCGGCAACACCTCGTGGCGCATTCGCCGGGTTGAAGGCAAGTCGGGCCGCGTGCTAGTAGAAGATGCGCACGGAGCCCCGCCGACCGTGCCTTTCTGGCTGGGGGAAGCCCCGGCACGCACGCAAGAATTGTCTTTGCATGTGGCCGAACTTCGGCGCGAAATCAACGAGCGCTTGCCCGGAATTTCTCCGGTCGCGCTTTCGCCAAAAATGCCGCAGGTCGCAGAAACGATTGCCTGGTTAAACGAAGAATGTGGACTGGATGAATCCGGCGCCTCGCAAGCTATTCAATACATTCTTGAAGGACGCGCCGTCCTCGGAACTGTTCCCACGCAAAGCACAATTATCGCCGAGCGTTTCTTCGACGAAGGCGGCGGCATGCAGCTGGTCATCCATGCACCGTTTGGCGCCCGCATTAACAAAGCCTGGGGATTGGCGCTTCGCAAACGTTTCTGCCGCAGCTTCAATTTCGAATTGCAGGCGGCCGCCACCGACAATGGACTGAACATCGCGCTGGCCGAGCAGCACAGTTTCCCTTTGGCCGATGTCTTTCACTTCCTGAATGCCGAGAGCGTTCAGTCCGTGCTCGAGCAAGCCGCTCTGGCCGCGCCGGTTTTTGGGACCCGCTGGCGTTGGGATGCGAACCGCTCGCTGGCGCTTCTTCGTTTTCAGGGCGGTAAAAAAGTTCCGCCGCAAATTCAGCGCATTCGCTCTGACGATTTACTGGCTTCGGTTTTTCCCGACGTTGCCGCGTGTCAGGAAAATATTGAGGGAGATATTAAGATTCCCGACCATCCTTTGGTGAAGGAAGTGATGAAAGACGTTCTCACCGAAGCCATGGATATCGACGGTGTGCGCGATTTGCTGCGCCGCATGGAAGATGGGAGCATTCGTTGCGTGGCGGTGGATACGCCTGTCCCATCGCAGTTTTCGCACGAGATCTTGAACGCTAACCCGTATGCATATCTCGATGATGCTCCGCTGGAAGAACGGCGCGCCCGTGCGGTCGAGATGCGACGCATACTTCCGGAATCAGTCTTGGAAGAAGTCGGCAAGCTCGATTCGGGCGCCATTGAGCAGGTACGCGCAGAAGCGTGGCCCGATGTCCGCGACGCCGATGAGTTGCACGATGTGCTGCACACGTTGGTTGCGTTACCGATTTCCGTCCAAGATTTAGAAACAGACCATGTGGGGATGGGCGTCCACGCCCGTCCGGCGGAGCAAAGCTCCGCAACAATCGCTGAGTTCCAGCTCGCCCGCCGGGACGAGGACGTCCGGGCCTACATGGACGATCTAAGATCTAACTGGAGAGGATGGTTCGAAAAACTTGTGACAGGTGGCCGCGCAGTCAGCGCCTATGGCAATTCCACTCGCTATTGGATTGCCACCGAACGAGCCAAAGCATTCTCGGCAATTTTTCCAGATGCTGTTTTCGACGTCGCTCCCGCCGAGATTCCGCAATCAGTTCTTTCTTCCGACGACGCCATTCTCGCCATGGTTACCGGCTGGATGGGACATGTTGGTCCCGTGACTGCACAATCTCTCTCGGCTACGTTGGGCGTTCCCGCACCTGAGATTGAAAAAGCATTATTGCGGATGGAAGCCGGCGGCGCCATTCTTCGCGGAAAATTCACTGATCCCGGCATGCAGGAAACGGAGTGGTGCGACCGCCGTCTATTAGCGCGAATTCACCGGCTCACTGTCGCTACACTTCGCAAACAGATTCAGCCGGTCACAGCGGCGCAATTCATGCGCTGGCTCTTGCGCTGGCAGCACCTCGCGCCAGAATCCCAGCTTCAGGGGGAACGAGCGACATTGGAAGTGTTACGCCAGCTCGAGGGCTTTGAAGTTCCCGCGAATGCCTGGGAACGGCAGGTGCTCTCAAGAAGAATCGCAGACTATGATCCCAAGTGGCTCGACCAGCTTTGCCTTACCGGAGCAGTCGGTTGGGGAAGGCTTTCTCCGCATCCGGCCACGCTTGAATCGTCGAATGGCGACCAGCCGAACCGTCGTCGAGTCGTTCCGACCAGTGTAGCTCCAATCACATTTTTCGTGCGCGAAGATTCCGACTGGATGGCGCCCCACGCTTCATTAGCCAATGCGCAAGGGCTCAGTCCGGTGGCTGGCCAGGTGTTCGAACTGTTGCGCCAGCGAGGCGCTTCGTTTTTTGCCGACATTGTTCGCGCCACTGGAAAACTAAAAGCCGAAATCGAAACCGGCTTATGGGAATTGGTCGCTGCCGGCCTGGTGACCGCCGACGGGTTCGACAATCTTCGAGCTCTCATCGATCCCAAACGCCGCGCCGGTCAGGGCAACGGAAAATCGGCGCGGCCGCGCCATAGCTCTGGTCGTTGGGCAATCTTGCACGCCGATTCTGCGGTCGAGCACGAACGACGGGCCGAGGCTGTTTGTTGGATGTTGTTGAAGCGCTATGGCGTGGTGTTTCGCGATCTTCTGGTCCGCGAAAGTAACCTGCCCAAGTGGCGAGATCTGCAGCTGGCATTCCGAAGACTGGAAGCGCGTGGCGAAATTCGGGGCGGACGCTTTGTGGACGGGTTTCTCGGCGAACAATTTGCCTTGCCAGTTGCGGTCGAGTCCTTACGCGCTACCCGAAAACTTCCGCCGACAGGTGAGCTAGTGACGATTTCTGCCGCAGATCCTCTGAACCTGGTAGGAGTGGTTGTCCCAGGTGAGCGCATCCCCGCGATCTCGGGACGATATGTCTCTTATCGTGACGGGGTCGCCGCCGAGGCTGAAGTCTTGCAACAATCCAATGTGGCCTCGCTCTAGCACAAAAAAGATATCGGAAACTTGTAGAGGGGGCCCTCCAAGTTCCCGATAGCTATCCGTCGGGCGAGAAATTAGCGCTTCCCCACGCCATTACCTGACGATCAGCGAAAGCAGCTTCGCATAAAACGCAGTATTGGGTGTTGCAGCGTTCGTTTTTGTTACGAATTCGGAACAAGATTTCCGTGCGCCATCGCCATCAATCAGCAGGCACTTTTATTTTCAACAAGATAGTCGGGCTTAAATAAATTCCCTGCCATCGAATTGCAAGGTGCAGATGTGGTCCTGTCGCCCTTCCTGTTCCACCACTCAACGCCACGGTATCGCCGGTGTGGACGTGGTCGCCTTCTTTTACCTTGAATGCAGACAAATGTAGATACAAACTTAATAACCCCTGTCCGTGATCGATAACAACACAGTTACCCTCGAAAAACATCGGTCGGGCCATAATTACAATTCCACTATTAATTGCGTGGATCTCTGTTCCCGGAGGGGCGGCAAAGTCCAAGCCCTGGTGCCGGCTCTGAACCTGATCGTTAAATACTCGAGCAGTCCCGAATATGTCGGAGACCGGATCCGAAACCGGGGCGACGAACTGTCCGGCCCACAGTCTATCCGTGGTGATCGTCCCAAATACCTTTGCTTTTAGGCTTTTGTCGACGGAGATGGCGGTGAGCTGATCGGGGCTGGGCTCGGTAAACTTTTTAGCCACTTTAACCGTGATTTTGGGATAAGGAGCATTGCTGACTCGAATTTTTCGGCTCAGCTCTGCGGTTCCGCCGCTCGCGAGAGTCTCCGTAACCAGCAGTTCGTAGATCCCTGCTTTTGTGGTTAGTGAGATGGCAGCGAGTCCGTACCATCCTTTATCTACTGTCGAGCGGAAAAAACTTACGCTGTGCCCCATCCACATGCCGGAAACTGCCCGCACCCTGGCCGAGGCTTTTATCTCGAACAGAACAGGAGAACCATTGGTCAGGGCATGCGGCTGCCACTGTATGCTCGAGGACCCATTGCGGCTGGCGCCATTCGCCGCGACACAAGCCATTCCCACAAATAAAAGAAGCAGTCGACAATATTCTGCGCAGCGGTTCAATGTTTTCCTCCGAGACCATGTACTAGATAGTAATCAGGATAAACCTGTATGGCAAAAAACTAGTTTGTGCCGGACTATGGCTAAAGGAAGTGTCTGCCCTGGGGGCCCGCACTGAATTTGTCTCGAATAACACCTTACCCCGAAACCGCGGAGAAAAACAGGCTCTCGCAGATGGCCTCAGAGCTGATTGCCAAGGATCAGCAATTGGCCGACGCTCGCGAGAAAAATGCAGCTATCGAGCGCGAACGGGTTAGTGTCGAGCAGAAGCTCCGGGCCGTCAACGAGCAACTCGACCTAAAAATTCACGAGCGCACCTCGGAGCTCACCCGGTCTAACCAGCTGCTGCAAAGTGAAATTCAAAGACGTGTGCAGACCGAAGAAATGTTGCGCAAGCTTTCGGCTCGTATCCTGACTTTGCAGGATGAAGAGCGCCGGCGTTTGGGTCGCGAGCTGCACGACAGTGCGGGTCAGTTGTTGGCCGCGCTGCACATCAATCTGGGAGTCATCGCGCAGCGGACCCAGAACGATCCCAGCGTGTCGGCCAGAGTTGCAGACAGCGCTGCCCTTGCCGATCAGGTCATTTCTGAAATCAGAACGCTGTCCTATCTATTGCATCCCCCCATGCTCGATGAAACCGGCTTGGCCAGCGCCGTCGAGTGGTACGCACGGGGATTCAGTGATCGCAGCAAAATCGCCGTAGACCTGGACATAGATTCCGCACTTCCGCGTTTTCCCACGGAAGTTGAGACCGCCATCTTCCGCATTGTGCAGGAGTCCCTGGTAAATATTCACCGCCACTCAGGGAGCCGGATTGCGTCTATTTCTCTGCAAGCGAATGTCGAAGGGGCTTCACTGACCATCCGCGACGAAGGTTGCGGAATCCCTGTTGAAATTTTAAAAAGTATGGAAGACGGCGGCGCGAATATTGGGGTTGGGATTGGTGGAATGCGCGAGCGGGCCCGCCAGTTAGGCGGCGCCATCAGCATTCGCAGGACGAATCCCGGCACCCTGGTTGAGGTAACTCTGCCGGTATTGAAATACGCTTCCGGTGCCATTGCAGGTCGTAGCGAAGCGTCAAGATAAACTGCTTGGTCTTTTCTTAATTCCGTGTGCTAGTATTACCGCGCAAAAGGGGCTTCAGTAAAATTTTTTTGTTCGCCGGGCGCAGCTTGCTCATCCTAGCGGAGCTAGATGAAAGACACTTTGGGAGTCCTGCTGGCGGGAGGGGCCGGGGAACGGCTTTATCCCCTGACTCGCGACCGCGCCAAGCCGGCAGTCACATTCGGCGGTATCTACCGCATCATCGACATCACGCTTTCCAACTGCATTAACTCCGACCTGCGTCGGGTCTACATCCTTACTCAGTACAAGGCTCTGTCTCTCAACCGGCACATCCGTGAAGGTTGGAACATTGTGGGCAGCGAGTTGGGGGAATTCATCGAAGTTTTGCCGCCGATGAAGCGCGTCAGCGACCAGTGGTATCAGGGAACGGCCGATGCGGTCTATCAGAATATTTATTCCATTGGGTCCGAACAGCCGCGGCACGTTCTGCTCCTCTCGGGCGACCATATTTACAAGATGAATTATGACCTGATGCTGCGACAGCACATTGACTCCGCAGCCGACGTGACCATTGCGACAATCCAGATCGAACCCGAGGAGACTTATCGGTTCGGTGTTATGTCGGTGGATTCTGACAATCGCATCACCGGCTTTGAAGAGAAGCCGAAGGTCACGCAAATTCGCGCTCCCGGCAATCCCAATCGGGTCCCTGCCTCAATGGGCGTTTACCTGTTTAACACTGACGTGCTGATTCCCGTACTGCTGAAAGACGCCGAGGATGAAAGCTCCAGCCACGACTTCGGTAAAGATATTTTGCCCAAGATGGCGGACGACTACCGCGTGTACGGCTTCGATTTTGTGGACGAGAACAAGAAAGAGGCGCTTTACTGGCGTGACGTGGGCACCCTAGAAGCCTACTACGAAGCCAATATGGACGTGGTTTCGGTGTCGCCGGTTTTCAATTTATACGATTCGGCTTGGCCAATTCGCACTCATCAAAGGCAATATCCGCCCGCGAAATTTGTTTTCGAAGAGCCGGGCCGCACCGGTCAAGCTTTAGACTCCATAGTTTCTGCGGGCTGCATTGTCTCCGGCGGCGCAGTGCGGTACAGCGTGCTCTCCCCTGATGTTCGCGTGAACTCTTATACGGAAGTCGATTCCAGCATTCTTTTTTCCCATGTGAACGTCGGCCGGCATTGCCGAATTCGGCGCGCAATTATCGATCGCGACGTGCACATTCCCGAGGGGACCACAATCGGCTTTGATCCGGAAGCAGACCGGCAGAAATACTTCGTGACTGAGAGCGGCATCACGGTGGTCACGCGTGACTACTCGCTGTTCGAAAATCCGGTGACTGTCGACTATTTCACCAGCGAATAAAATTTGCCGGCTTGCAATCAAATTTGCTGGCCTGCAATCATTCGAGAGAGCCTGCGCAGAACCAGTGTTTTTATCTTTTTGTACGGCGCGAAGCCGCTCACGATGCGATGTTATAATCCAGTGTCGTCCTTCCTTTGAAGTCCTTCCGGGCGCGTAGCTCAATTGGCAGAGCAACTGACTCTTAATCAGTAGGTTGAAGGTTCGATTCCTTCCGCGCTCACCATGTTTTCAATCACTTACCGGGTTGATGTTTTTCGGTGTGCCGTAAAGCGTGCCGTAGATTTTTTTCTACGCGCTGGACTCAGCTACAGCACCGCCCTGATTTAACGCTGCACGAACAATGTCAATCTCCGGATGCTGGTACTTCATTGCGGTTTTGACATCCTTGTGCCCCATCACTTTCATGACGGCTTTCAGATTGCCGGTTTTGCTCGCGACCATTGTGCCGAAATCGTGGCGTCCGCAGTAAAGAACCAGTTGCTCCGGGAGGCTGGCCTTCCTTCGCGCCTCCCGAAAGTGAACTGCAATGGAGCCGAGATGAGGCAGCTTTGCAGTCTTTCTGCGGGATGGGAATACCCAGCCCGAAGTCCTCCTACCGCACCGAGCGCGCAGGATATGGAAAACCCTGTCACTCATGGGCACCGTCCTCCTTCCATCTGGGGTTTTGCTGTCGGGGACAAAGATGTTTCTCTTTGCCCAATCGAGATTCTCAATTCGCATGCGATAGAGTTCTCGCCCGTTCCTCATCCCCGTATCCCGAACCAGCCTGACGATGTCCTGGAAGAGCTCGAAACTGTGGTCGCTCCAGCCGCATGCGGCAGCAGCAACCAGCAGCTTCTTTTCAGATTCATCGTCAAGTCTTAACTCGCGCTCGTATTCCTTGGCCAGCTTCAGTTTGGAAGCGCGTCGAATCAGCTTCCATTCCTCAGCTTTGTGAAGCATTCGGCTCAAAGTGCGGAGCGCGCAATTGAGGTTCGATGAGGACCCGCTGCAACCAAGGGTTTCCGCATCGTCGTTGGTGATCTGGTCCAATCGCATGCCAGGGATTCTGGCGCCGGCCAGCAGGCGCCAGCCGTCACGGTAATAGGTTTTCGACTTCGCTTCCAGCCGCGCTGTCTCTACCCAGTTCAGAAAGCGGGCTGAGAATTTGCGCAAGCTAGGAGCCTTTCTCGGCAGCGGATCGCTCGATTCCATGGACTGAGACATTTTGATCGCTGCAATCGCGGCAGCCCGCGATCGGTTGCTCTCCCTTGTCGAGCCACGGAAACGCCGCCCCCGTGCCGCGAAGTCGTACCAGTAAAACTTCGACTTCCTCTTCCTGAACAATTCCACGAGATTCCTCCATTGCAGCCCGCACGGAAGGCACTCGTGTGTTCTCCCGGATGTATTCGAGGAGAACAGCCAAATCATAACTGACCCGGCCTTCTATTTCTATCCAACTCGACCCGGTGCCCTGACAGCGCCAGCGCTTAAGCGTAGCCGGCGACCGTCCAAGGACCTGGGCCGCCTTTCGTGTATCTACCAGTTGAGGAAGGATTGAGTGTTTTGCGACTTCTACCCGAGGCATGTACTTCTCCAGATCCGAGACGATCCGTCCGGCTCGTCTTCGAGTCTGCTTTTTAAGACACCTTTGAATTTCGGTCAAATATGGGCAAATTTGACCGAAATTTCAATTGGTCTTACTTTCTTTGCTCGTCGGAAAACCCCGCAGGCCGTCCGAAAATAAGACATCAATTGCCCATCCACTGGAGGTCACATGCCGATCATTGCTAAGGAAGCGTTTGAGAACCACTACAAGATACGAATAGAGTTCAAATTGAGCGCATCACTTCGCGAGGAAGCTGTCGAGGAGGACTTCTTGCACGAGATTTCCGGTCGCATTCTGGCCAGCTATGACGATGATGAAAACCAGGAAGAGGCTGGAGCCCTACACGCGTCGTTCGTCCAGTTCCACGAGGCCATGAAGCGCGGGATTGACACGTCCAGGATGGGAGACGGTATTTCGGGGGAAGTCTCGGAATATTGGGAGTGTTTATTTGACTTGAATACGGATAATTTGAAACCGGACTTACGCGTTGAATATGAGACGGTGGGATGTAATCTCCTGATCATCGATTTCATTGAAGTTTACCCAAAGTTTCGAGGTCATAGCATCGGATTAGCCGCAGCGCAGCGAGTTGTTGACGTCTTTGGCGTCGGTTGCGCTCTCGTTGCGGCTACACCGTATCCGTTGCAGTTTACGCCTGCATTTTCCAGCGATTCGGATAAGCTGCAGAGGTTGCAAGCGCCTAAATATTCAAAAAATGAAGCCATCCGAAAATTGCAAGCATACTGGTCGAGGGTCGGCTTCATGCCCTATGGTCGGAGCGGGATTTACCTGAGGAATGCTAATTCTACGGCGGACATCATCGACAGTTTTGGCGGTGTAAACTTGCTTGAATGATTAGGGATGCTAAATTTGCGTCACTTTTCAGGCTCGTACTGTAAATGGAAACAAGCTGGGGACGTAGTTCAGTTGGTTAGAACGCTGCCCTGTCACTGATTCCAGCTCTCGCAAGACAATTTGTTTACACTTCAACGGTTGTTGATCCCTCCCGCTTGTGCAGAGTGTTTCGCCTTAACGTCCGCTCTTTCATCATCACGAAGAAAACAGGTACCAGAATCAGAACGTGAATGGTGGACGTAATCATTCCCCCGACAATTGGCGCGGCAATGGGTTTCATCACATCCGAGCCAATTCCACTTTCCCAAAGGATCGGTACGAGGCTGGCAAGTACTGCGCAGACCGTCATCAGCTTTGGCCGAAGACGTTGAACAGCGCCTTCGATGGCGGCGTCGCGAATGTCCTCGTGGGTCAGAAGCGTAGTCGAGGCGAGGCGTCTGTCCAAGGCTTCATGCAAATAAACCACCATGACAACTCCGGTTTCGACGGCAATGCCGAAGAGCGCAATGTACCCTACCCAAACCGCAACGCTGAAGTTGTACCCGAGTAGCCACTGAAGAATGAGTCCTCCAGTCATCGCGTAAAAGGTGGGAAAGATGAGGACCATCGCTTCAGTTACGGAGTGGAAGACCATATAAAGGAGCAAGAAAATCACGACGAAAACGACCGGCAAAATAATTTTCAGTCGCTCCTTCGCCCTCACCTCGAATTCGTATTCACCCGACCATTGATATGTGTAGCCAGAGGGTATCCTGAGTTTTTGCGCCAGCAGGTGGGAAGCCTGGTTCACGAAACCGCCATAGTCTTTTGTATTCAGGTCAATGTACACATAGCCGGTGAGTTGCCCGTCTTCGTCGCGGATCATGGCCGGACCATGAGAAAAATAAATCTTGGCTACCTGCTCGATTGGAATCTGCGCGCCTGAAGGGGTGGCAATCAGCACGCGGCGCAGTTCCTCGACATCATCGCGGAAGTCCCTTTCATAGCGCACGTTCATCGGATATCGCTCGCGGCCTTCGACGTTTTCGCCAACATTCATGCCGCCAATGCCTGAAGAAACCGCCTGCTGAACGTCAGCGATGGTCAAGCCATATTTTGCGGCCTCTGGGCGATTCACCTCCACGTTTACATAGAATCCTTGCGACACGCGCTCGGCAAAAACTGAACGAACCTGCGGAAGAGCCGCGAGAACTTGTTGAAGTTGAGTGCCGATCTGCTGGATTTGATCGAGCGATGGACCCTGAATTTTCATTCCCACCGGCGTTTTGATCCCCGTGAGTGCCATATCGAGTCGGTTTTCTACCGGCATCGTCCAAGTGTTCGTGAGCCCGGGAAACTGTAATTTCTCATCCATGTCATGGATCAATTTTTCGTATGTCATGCCCGGTGGCCATTGCTCTCGGGGTTTCAACATGACTGTGGTGTCATACATGTCAAGGGGCGCATTGTCCGTCGCACTGTCAGATCGACCCACAACGCCAAAAACGGACTGGACCTCTGGGAATGAGCGCAGTACCCGGTCCTGCTGCTGTAACAGCGAGGAAGACTGTGTGATAGAGATTCCCGGTAAGGCTGTGGGCATGTAGAGCGAGGAACCTTCAAACAGCGGGGGCATGAACTGGCTGCCGAGCCGGAACATCAGCGGGAAGGTCAGAACCAAGAACAGCAGATTCACCAAGAGCGTCGTCTTCCGGTATTTCAAACACAGCCGCAAAACTGGCAGATACAGGGCTCGCGTAAACCGGGAGACCGGGTTTTCAGATTCCGGCCGGAGCTTGCCTCTAATGAACATAGTCATTAGGATCGGCACCAGCGTGATGGCCAGCAGAGACGAGAATGCGACAGCCATCGTCTTGGTCCACGCAAGCGGCCGAAACATTCGGCCCTCTTGGGCCTCGAGTAGAAAAACCGGGAGAAACGAGACCACAATGATGAGGAGCGAAAAGAACAATGCCGGCCCCACCTGCTTGGCAGCATCTATTAGGATCTTGCGGCGTTCAGTGCCGGACAAATCTCCTGCGTTGGGATGCTCCGAGACGTGCCGATAGCCATTCTCGACCATGACAATGGCGGCATCTACGAGTACACCGATAGCAAGCGCCAGTCCGCCCAAAGACATGATGTTGGAGCTGACGTGCAGGTAATACATCGGAATGAAGGACGCGATCACCGCAATTGGCAAAGTGAGGATCGGGATCAAAGCCGAACGGATGTGAAAGAGAAAAACAACGATGACAAGACTAACAATGATTGCTTCCTCCAGAAGATCGCGCTGCAACGTTCGAATCGACTCTTCGATCAGGCCGGCTCGATCATAGCCAGCGATCACTTCCACGCCTGGCGGCAACGATCCCTTGATTTCAGCAAGCTTCTTCTTGACTCCATTGATTACGTTCAGCGCGTTCAGGCCATAGCGCATCACCACGATGCCGCCCACGGTCTCTCCCTCACCTTGCCATTCAGCTACTCCTTCTCGAATGTCAGGCCCGAAAGAAACCGTTCCTAAATCCCTAATCAAAACGGGAGTGCCGTTCTTGGCCATCACCGGCACATTTTCCAGATCAGAAAGGGAGCGGAGATATCCGAGACCGCGAATCATGTAACGCGTGCCGCTTAATTCCAGCACGCGCCCGCCAACCTCGTTTGTGCTGGTTTTAACGCGGTCGATAACCGTCGAAAGCGGTATAGCGAAGGCAAGTAGCTTGTTCGGATCAAGTCTCACTTGATACTGCCGAACAAACCCCCCGATGGTCGCGACTTCTGCCACGCCTGGAACGGTTTCCAATTGATATCGCAAGTGCCAGTCCTGGAGGCTGCGCAAATCGGCAAGGGTGTACTTATGGGTGTGGTCCACAATCGCGTATTCGTAAACCCAACCGGCGCCGGTAGCGTCTGGCCCAATTACCGGGTGAACGTTTGCCGGTAAACGTCCTTGGATTTGCTGCAAGTATTCGAGCACTCGTGAACGCGCCCAATAAATATCGGTTCCATCTTCAAAAACGACGAAGACGTAGGAGTCGTTAAACATTGTCTGGGCGCGGACTGCTTTGACATTCGGGGCTGCCAAAAGCGCGGTCACAATCGGATAGCTAACCTGGTCCTCGATGATGTTGGGCGGCTCTCCTTCGCAATTCGTGTGAATGATGACTTGAACGTCGGAAATATCGGGAAGAGCATCCAGCGGGATGTGTCCGATGGACCAAATCCCGGCCATGACCAAGAGAAGTGTTCCGGTGAAAACCAGGAACCGATTGCGAGCGCACCATTCAATGATCCGGTTAATCACGTCACATTCCTCCCGTGGCATTGACTGTGAGCTGCTTGGCGGCAATTACGGCCCCGTTCTGGCGGGCGGTAATCGTGACCTGCCACGTTCCCCCGGAACCGAGATCGCCTTTGCCTTCATACATGCCGCTGCCTTTGTCGGTGAGATCCACGCTGGTTTTCATGGCGGCCATTCCCATGGCCGGCATGGCTGCCATGAAGAACGTGACGTTTACTTGCGCTCCGCTGATGGGCCTCCCATTGGAGCCGGTCAGCTTCACCCGGAAAACGTTGCTACCCTTGCGCGGAGGAGTTGGATCGGTCGTTAGCTCGACATTACTGTGAGCGGCACTCGGGGCAGCGTTCATTGCGGTAGCGGCGCCAGCCCCTGGAGGAGGTGGAACGTATGCGCCTGCGGCAGCCTGCAACTGGGCCTCAGAATCAATCAGGAAGTTGGCGGAAGTCACCAGAGATTCCCTTGGCTTGATCCCTTTCAGAACAACGTAGTCATCGCCAACGCGTGGACCGAGTTCGACCTCGCGTGGTTCGAGATTACCCTCGCCCTTACTGACGAAAATGAGGTTGCGCGCACCAGAATGGAATATTGACGATGCAGGAATGGCCAGCTGCTTACCTGCGGGCGCTGCTAATGCGACGTTCACAAACATGCCGGGCTTCAACAGCAAGCCCGGATTAGGAAATACAAGCCGCGCTCGAACGGTGCGGGTATTCATGTCCACTTGGGGCAGAATGAAATCCACCCTGCCTCTAAATGTCTTTCCGGGGTACGCATCAACCGTTACAGTGGCCGTATCTCCGGGCTTGATTCGTCCAATATCGGTTTGGAAAATCTGTGCGTTCACCCAGACGGTGGAGAGATCGGCGACGGTGTAGAGTTTCGACTCCGGTTGCACGTACATGTTGGGCAACGCGTTCTTTTCCGTGATGTATCCCGAGACCGGCGAGTTGAAGGTTAGATCGGTAATCACCTTGCCGGTGGTTTCCAGTTTTTCAATCTCACATGGCGGGACTTCCCATTGCGTGAGCCGCTCACGGGCGGCGGAAAGAAGTGCCAGTGCGCCCTTGCTCACGCCGCTCACGGTGCTGTTTCGCACTTGTTCGGAGTTCTTTCTAGCCAGCAGGTATTCCTGCTCGGTGGTCACCAGGTCGGGACTGTAAATGGTGAAGAGCGGCTGCCCCTTGCGCACGTACTGATAAGTGGCGTCTGCATATACCTTGCGAATCCATCCGGGGAAACGGGCCTGCACATAAGCGATGCGGCGCTCATCCACGTCAACACTGCCGGTCACCCGCATCTCATCCTGGACCTGCTTTAGCTCGGCCGTTCCCAGCTTCACGCCAATGGTTTGCAGACGTTGGGGAGTAAGCTGCACCGGGGACAAGGCGGGCTCGTTGCTAGTTGCTGCCTCGCCCTGAGAAGAATTGCTATTTGCGCTGCTTTCAGCGGCGGTTTGTGATGAATCCTGCCTGGCGGGTTGTGAAGCTGTCGCATGGTGGGAGCGCCACCAAACATAGAGAAGAGCGACCGCCAAAACACCGTTCAAAGTAATGGCGATGACGAGAGCACGACGAGTTTTCGGATTGCCTTGCTGGTTCATTGGAAACTCACCCCCGTAAGCATTTCGAGTCGGGCCAGCGCCACTTCGTGATCGGCCAGTTCGCGCTGGTATTCGATTTCAAGATTCAAGACATCGGTGAAAGAAGACAGGAGGGTCTCAAAATCCTGCCGGTTGGACTGATAGGCCGCCAATGCCGACTGGAATGCCGCATTCGATTGGGGAATGAGGCCGTCCTTGTAGATCTTCAGTTGTTCCGCAGAGGTCTGCGCCACGACAAACTGATCCTGGACTTCAGCCAGCCGTTGTTGCACTTCCGCTTCAAGTTGCTTGTTGGCTTGGTCTTGGGTAGCCTCAGCTTCCGCCAGTTCGGCTTTGCGCCGGCCACGGTTGGGCAGCGTGATGCTGAGACCTGCCATGTAGTAGTCGCGGAATTTGCGGTCCGTGTTCTGGTACATGTATTGGACGGCGAAATCCGGTCGGAATTCTTTCTTCGCAAGGTCCACCTGCGATTCCGTCTTGGCCAGCATTGCTTGTTGCGCTTGAACGTCAGAATTCTGCTGTTTGGCCAGACCTAGCAAGTCAGAGGCGCTGTACGTGAGGGATCTCGCCGCCAGAGGTTCTGTCTGGATGTCAGGACTCTCCTGAGGTCTGTTGAGTAGTTGTTTTAGTTGAGCCTCCAGCTGTCCCACCTCACGATGGTGCATCGCGATTTCCTGAAGAATCTTCGTGCTCTGCAACTGGGCCTTCAAGACTTCCTGCTGATTGCCCTGTCCCACGCGATAGCGTGATTCGACAATCTGCTCGACGTCTTTCAGCACGTGGTCATTGCGTTCCAGCACGGACAAAGTTTGCTGAAGATATGCCAGTTGGAAGTAAGCAGCCTTCAGCTTGTCGGTCACCGTCCGCCGCACCGACTCAATCTGGACGCGGCGCACATCCGCCTCGCGGTTGGCCACCTGTCCGCGTAGGCCGCGCTTGCCCGGATATGGGATCTCCTGCGAGGCGCCGAAACCGACGTAGGCGAATTCGCTGTTCGAGTAACCAGCAAAAGGGCGCGGGCTTCCTACCGAGAACTGCTGGACGGTAAGTTGCGTGTCTGGCAGCGCGGACGCCTGGCGTGCGCCGTGAGTTGCCGCCGCATAACCGTGTTCGGCCACGGCTATCTCAGGATTGTTCCGCTCGGCCTCGCCGATCAGATCCTTCAGGCTGACTGGTAGGGCTGAACCCTGAGACTGAGGATCGCCTCCCGCGATAATATTTTGTTGACCCTGCTGTTGGGCTATACCTGCACCGACCAACAGCAAAACGACTCCGAGGCGTGTAAGTGTGTCGCCGCTGCGAGCCTGCGCCAATTGGCGCGGAAAAACACAAAGAGCTTCCATCTTTCCTCCAAATCGACAAAAAAACGATTGCGCGGAGACACAAAGATCCCAGCGCTCGGGAAAGCGAAAGCTGACTAGATTCTCAGGATGGAAGTTTTGATGGGTGGCGATTCTGGGGGAGGGTGCGTATCTGCCGAAATGACAAACTGTGAGATGAGGTTCGGCAGGCCGATTGTTTCACTGACCGGCAGGACAGCTACCGCGGTCTGAGTGGGTGCAGAAATCTGAACACGCGAGCTGCTGAGGTAGGGATCAGTGTCCCGAACTGTCGTCTTGCAGCAGGAATGCGGAGCTTGCGTGTTTCCACATTCGCCGGCCATTTTGCGACAGCACTCTCGCTCCTCAGAGGTAAGAGTAGTTTCCGGCTGCAAACAGGCCATTAGCGGTGACGCAAATACCGAAAGCGCCAATAGAAGCGTAGCGAGTTTGCAGAGTGATCTCACCTTTGGATAGTGTATCGGGCGGCGGTATCTGATGCAATCGTGGTGTTCTTGAGGTCCATGCTCAAAGGTCCATAAACCTATACTTATCCCGCTGGAATCAGCCCTTTTTATTTTTTGGATCCGCCTCGACGAGGGGTTCGACTCCCGGGATTGTGAGTAGGGAATTGGCGAAACTTCAACTCCTGACTATCAGAGCACGCTAAGACGGTCGGCATAGTGGTCTGCAGACCGTCAACGTTTGTGGCACCGACTTTCTATTCGCCATTCGATGGTTCTGCCAGAACCGATTCGGCAACGGTCACTTCACGGTAATTTCTTCACCTGCAGGTTACGAAACTGTGTGCGCGAGAGAAAATCATGCGCCTGCAGCGCAATATAGCCGCTCTGCTGGCGAGAACTCTGATAGTCGTTCACAAGCTGGCCGTTCAGAGTTACTCGGATTTTTGCGCCGTTCGCTTCAATCACGTAGTTGTTCCAGGCGCCGATCTGGACGGCCGTCGAGGCCGAAGGCGCCTGGAGATCGTAAATCGCGCCGGTGACCTTCAAGGGATGTCCTTCCGTGTTGCTTACGGAATCGTATCCGCGCTGATCGATTTGTACTTCGTGACCTTGGCTGTCGGCCGCCTGAAGAGCATTGGCTACGGTTGGAGTTGGTATCCGGATATATACGCCCGAGTTTTCCTCCCGCCGGCTGATTCGCCAGTCGAGTGAAAGCACAAAATTCGCGAATTGCTCTTTCATGTACCAATAGAGGCCATACCAGCCCTGCGTTTCCATGACGCTTCCGTAATGAATCATTGTTGCCGGGCTGTTCGGTAGCTTGACCATTTGCCAATCCGCCGGTGCGAGCGACAGTGCCGTGAATCCCGCAGTCGGGCTGGGCGTGGCTGCAGAGACCACGGCGCTTGCCGTTCGGCGTGAAAGAGAGAGAGCTGTAAGCGATGGATTGGCCGATCCAAGTGTAGGGAATACGGCGGGGCCAGCGACGTAGGCATTTGCCTTGCCGTGAAACTTTCCATTGCTGTCGGTGATCGATGCCCCCGCTGCTCCCATGAAGAGGGTGCCCGCCTCGTGATGGGTGGTTCCGAGTGAATCCTGCCAAAAGCCTCGTCCAGCGGCGTCCGGCTGCGGTTGCGCCGGTTGCCACTGACCTGTAGACGCATTCCAGTATTCGATATTCGCAGGCGACTTGGCTAACTTAAGCGCCAGATCGAATGCCGATTTGTCCATCGCCGCCCATAACTTGCGATCATTCTGCGTTGCGACTAGATTCACGTATGCCCGGCGCATGCCCCACTGGTCGGTTTCCGGACTGAGATCAACCCAGCTCATTGCGGGGTCGACGTTTCCAACTACGCGCTGGTCTTCCATTTCTCCTATTCCGCGAAAGGTTATTGAAATCCAGTTTGGGTCCTGATTCGTTAGCAAGCTGTCAATCACGTCGATGTCCGGAACCATGCTCCACATATTCTTTTCCGGATTCGATCCCATGACTGCTGCAGCTGTAACCTGATGGTGGAACCTGCGGCCAAGTGAACTACCTCTGACCAGCAGAGCCACGGTTTCGAGATCAGTCGGCGCTCCGAGGCCTAAGGCACTGCGCTTAATTCGGACGGTGATATTGCTGCGCAAATGCGCCATGAGATTTCCGACGCGGGGAGAACCGAATTGCAACGAACCCACGCCGAGCGAGTCAAGGGCCAGCCGCGTAGCCTCGATTGTGCCGTTGGCGAGGATCACAGCTGTGCCGGTTGCAACTGTAAGCGTCTGGCGCGCGCCGTCAACGCTCAAATCAATCGAGGTCACTGCGTTTCCTGTCACATTCAGGCGATGAACCTGTACGCGGGGGACCAGGAAGATGCGGCGGCTCAAGTCTCCATAGGCACTGTTCGCGCTCACATCCTGCCGCAAGGCGTCCATGATGAAAGGCGCGCTGCTGAATTTGTCGAATGCGAACAGTCCAGAGCGCGGTGCAGCCCCCTCGACCGCCAAAGGTGCCTCCGAAACTTCGGTTATCCCGGTCAACGGTAGCGCATTCTGAATCCCACTCTGCAGTGAATTGAAGAGAGCAGTCTTAGTAATAAAGTCGGTTGTTGCTGCCGTGCCGATTTCACTCGCGGTGTACTTATAGCCGGCTGCGCTCGTGAGGTATGTCTTCAGATCGCCTGGCCAGTTCGAGAGATCGTCTGACGTTAGCGGTGGGGACCACCCACCCCAAAACAGAGAACGGCCACCAATGCAATATGCCAGGCCAGGAAATTTCTCGTTGCTGATCCACGGCATTCCCCAGATCACATTCTGAGCACCAGTTGCGTCATCCCGTGTCCGCAGATATTTTGGACCGCCAACATTTCCTCCCAGTTGCTGCGGGAGGTTTTGTATGTGGGAAGGCAAGAGGAAGGCTCCGGCATCCAGAACCAGAATTCTTAAAGCAGCGGGCGCTCCGGTCCTATACAGCTTTTCCGCGCAGTAAGCCCCGTACATGCCGGCTCCGATCACAATTGCATCGAATGGATAGCTTCCAGGTCCCTGCGCGGCTGCAATCTCCTGCCAATTGTTGCAAATATAACGGCCCAGCACGTCATAGCTGAATGCGGTTTGCTGGACATCTTCCCTTGCTGGATTGGGTCCTACGAGTAGTTCCGGGAGGGGCATGACAAACTCCTTCTGCACACAGGGGCGAAAGACTTCAACATAGCTTAGTGCGCTTCGGACGGTATCCGTTTCAGTTTTATTCGACGCGAAAAGTGCTTCTGATTAAAACGCTTAGTAGTTCCTCCAAGCTCCCAAGATGTATGTGCTCAGGATTGGTCGGGAATGTCAGTTGTCGGATTCAGTTGAAGCTGGCGTCAGCCCTTCGATGGCAGCAACCATAGTTTCCAAGGATGAATAGAACTTGAATCGAACATGAAAAATCATTCAGAACCATGCATCAACGGAAAGGCCGTGATGATGTCCCCTGAACATCTTTTAATGTTTAGTTCATCTGGGGTTCAGCGAGGGCTAGGACAATAAGTTCGTCCAGAACAGCAAACTTCGAACCCCACAGGAGACGCGCAATTGTACACACGGACTCTGCATCTGTCGCGAAAACGGCCTCTCCTAGGCCTGTCTCTCGTTCTGATCAGCGTTGCGGCTTTGGCCGCCACACTGAAGCCCATGACAAGCTTCGAGGTACCAGGTCCTGCGGGAAAAAGATTCGACTACCTAACGATTGACTACGATGATCATTACCTCCTCTCGGCCCATTTGGCGGCGGGGCTCCTCTACGTTATCGACCTCCGCACCAACAAAATCCTTAAAGCAATTCCCGATGTTCCAGGAGTTGAGGGTGTGGAGTTTGTCCCTGAATTGAAGAAGGTTTACACGTCGGACGCTGGCGATAACACAATCGGCGTCATCGATCTCAAGCAGATGAAGCTCATCAAGAAGCTGCCGACCGAGGCCAAGCCAGATGGCAGCGCGTACGCTGCTCCGTTCCATAAGCTCTACGTTTCCGACGAGCGTGGCAAGGCGGAAGCCATTGTCGATGTTCAGCAGGACAAGATAATCAAGACTCTGCATTTCGACAGCGAAACCGGCATGCCGCAATATGACCCGGTTGCGCGCAAAGTCTACGTCAACCTGCAAGACCAGAATATTTTTGCGGTGATCGATCCAGCGACGGACGAGGTGGTTGGGCGTTATAGCGTTGGAAAGTGCGAGGGTAATCACGGGATGGCCTTGGACCCTGAGCACAAGAGAGCTTTCCTGGCATGCGAAGGAAACGAACTGATGGCAGTCTTTGATTTGGAGAAACATCAGGCGATTGCCTTCCTGCCACTCGCCAAGGGCCCTGACGTCGTGAAGTTCGACTCCGGACTGAAGCGTATTTACGTGGCGTGCTACAGCGGAGCGATTTCGGTATTCCAGGAGGATGACGCGGATCACTTTCGTAAGCTGGAAGATTTCCCGGTACAGAAGAAGGTGCACAGCATAGCGGTCGACAAAGATAACCATCGGATCTACGCGCCCGAACAAGAGGTCGACGGGCATCCGGCTGCGCGGATGACGGTCTACGAGGCAGTCTCCGGGCAGGCAGCAACATCGCGCTGAACTCAGGAATCTGACTTTGTGCGCGGCTCGTCACAACCAATTTCCAGGAGGTGGAATATGAATAGACTAGGTCGATTTTTTATTTTGGTCGCAGTATCGTTGGCTCTGGGTCTCTATGTCACGCCAGCAGGGCTCGCACAGGCGAAGGCTGGTGGGAAAGCAACGGTAACAGGTTGCTTGCAGAAAGGCGATGAGGCAGATGAATTCTCTATCACAGGGGAAGATGGCAAGACCTATGGCCTGCGAAGCTCAGCCGTCGATTTGTCAAAGCATCTTGGCCACAAAGTGACTGTCACCGGCACGCTAAAGGCCGAGTCAGCCGAGTCAAATGAGAAGGAGAAGGGAGAGAGTGAAGAGCACGAAAAGAAAGAGACCGCCGAAGTTGGCGACATCCGGGTGACCAATCTCAAGATGGTGAGCGAGACTTGCAAGTGACGAGCGACTGGCCTAACCAGATCTCGGCTTGGACGCGGGTTCACTCTTGTTTGCTCTTCACGTATGCGTACAGGGCATCATAGACAGGAAACTGCCGTACGAGCCGATCCTCATCCGATAAACCCATGGCGGCGAAGCCTTGAGCAATGGAGCGCAAACCGACACCCTCAGCGGCTGCGCTCTCCTGGCCCTTGACGTCGGCAGCGCGAACGATAAGCGCGAGTTGCTGCGTGACAGGATCGGAGATTAAGTAGTCTTCAACGATTGCTTCGAAGGTGCATCGCGGACCGCGATGGTTGGGCTTTATCGCTGCAATTTTGGGCGCGTCGAACGGAACCGCGTCTTGTAGTCTTGCTTGCTCAATCAGATCCTTTTCTTCGACGAACAAGAATTCGGCCTCAGGGTCGATGAATCGCTTGATCAGCCAGGGACAGGCCACTCGGTCGACCTTAATATCTTTGCGTGTGATCCATTTCATTTTTGCCTCATGGTCGCCATGAATACGTGAACTTGATAGCGAAACGGTTCTCATAAAACTGCGGCGGGTTTGCTGCGACCAGACTCGCAAAGCGCTGACCTGCGGTGTAGATGACGAAGAGATCGCTATCAGGACGATAATTCCAGCGCAGGCGAATGTTTGCGCTGGCAGCCTGATCATTCGCGGTGTCCATCTGGAGCAATGCCGATAGTGTCAAGAATCGCGAAAATGAGTAGTTGGTTTGGAAGCTGCCGAATACGACAGAGAAATCTCCAGCCCGGGCGGGAAGCAGATTTCCTTTTGGGTCAGTTGTCAGGCCTAACCGGAATCGGTTCCACTGCTCGGCGAAGTTAAACGACAGCCGCTGATTGGCTCGATAGGTTGCGCGAACCCGTGCTTCATTCAGGTGCCCGTTGTAATAGGTGCCGAACCGCTCGAAGAAACTGACCATCAAGCGCCGATCCTGTGAGGATCCGTACGTGATCTGGTGGCGAGTCCAATGGTATTCCCCGACTGGAATGGAGACATTCTTGTAAATGTTGAACGGCTCTGTCAGGAGCTGCGTGAAAACATCCACGATATCGTCGTCGCTGTACGATCCATTGTTGAATTCGATCCGAAAAGTATTCTGCCACTCCTGCGTCTCGAGAACGTGGTGAGTATTGGGTGCGTGAAAAAGAAATCCCTCAAAGTTCAACTCGCGCACGCCGCGAAGCTTGGGCCGCGGTTTGAGGTTCACGTCGAGGTAATTGCAGATGCAGTCGTTGCGTTCAAGAAAGCCCACTTCCGGATTGAAATTCGGTCCAACTTTGCGATGTTGTGCGACAACTTCGAGCCAGTTGGTCTGATAATCGAATCCGGCGCCAAGATTCGTCTGGCGGGAAGAGAATCCTGGTGTTCGCGTCTGCGTTGCGTAGCCATTCACCACCAGGTTCCTGAAGAACACCAGACGAGTGTCCGCCCCGCTGGTCTGGTTGGAGCTATCGAGCGGGTTTCCGGAGCGTTTGTCGATTCCCATGACTCCGATGTAGGAACCTGCCCATAAAGCGTGTTTCGCCCGCAGGACTGCATAGTTGGCATAAGGATTCGGCCCGGAACTCCGCGTATCCACATCCATGACACCCAGTTCGAAGTTGTCAAGCGATCCGGTAACCTTGGCGCCGCCATTGATCGGGACCTCTTCGCCGGTGATTGGATCGATTCCGATCTGGCGGCTGAAGAAGAGCAAGTCACTGCTGTCGCCGCCAAGCGGGAAGTTGAAGACGCCGGCGTTCTCCAGAAAAAACTGGCGTTTTTCGGGAAAGAAGAGCTTGTACGGCGTGAGACTGAACTGCTGCGTATCCACATCGGCGTCAGCAAAATCGGTATTGGCCGTGAAATTCGCGACCAGGTTCGAGCGGAGACCGAGTTTGACGTCGACTCCTCCAGTGTGGAGCGCGCTGGTCCCCGGTGTGAATCCGGTTCCCGCCGTGCTTGAAGGAAAATGACTAAAGCCAGCCAGGCCGTAAGGCTTGACGATGAACAGACGCCCGCTACCAATTTCGGAGATGCCATGCAACTCGCCGGCCTGGCTGATCCTGGCCGCGCCATAAACGCGCCGCCAACCCGACCAGAGGTCTTCTTCATTCTTGCGGCGGATAAAACGTTTGAAGTTGATTCCCCAAATCACGTTGTGAGATTGCATGAAATTCAGAGTGGCGAATGGAATCGCGACCGTGGCTGTCCAGCCCTGCTTGGTAACCCGAGCCTCGGATGTCCACACACCGTCCCATCCCGGGTCACCATCCCCAGTGCTGCTGTCTGTACGCTGCTCTTCCGTGATCAGAGCGTCTCGTTGCGTGCCCAGCGGATTGATTTGGAACACGTAAGCATTGCGGCGGTCGTGAGCCGAGTCAATGATGATTTCGAAGTAGTCGTCCAATTCTTGACTGACGTCCCGCCTCAGTTCAGTGGCCACAATCCCCTTGGGAAGAGAATCGAAGCAGGTGATACCGAAAAAGATTTCATGCTTCGTGTAGAGAATGCGAACTTCGGTTTTCTCTGTCGGCGTTTGCCCCTCAAACGGCTCTCGTTGCCGAAAGTTGGAAATTGGAGTGGCCTGTTGCCACAGGCCATCCTCCAGTGTGCCGTCGAGTTTGGGGGCTCGGTCAACCCGGACGGCCTTCATGGTACGGAGCGACTCTTGATCCCCGATATGGGCCTCCTTTGGCTGTGATTGTGCGCAAAGAAGCACAGATGAAGAGCACAGAAGGGCGAGATGAAACAGGCGAAACAAACGAGTCTGGACTCGGACTCGTTCAAGGAGCGTCATCCCTCTGTTCCGTGGAGAATGATTCCAACGGCACCGGCCACCAAAATCACAATCGGTTCGGGGATCTTCTTCGTAAGCATCAGGATTGTCAGGGTAGCGATCCCGATGAGCACAGTCGGCAGATCAACCAGAGACCGTCGCGCCAAGATGTAGACAGCTCCGGCGATCGCGCCTACGGCCGCCGCTGTGACGCCCTGAACAAAAGCCTTCACTTGTGGGTTCTGCGCAAAACGGCGGTAATAGGGCGCACCGAATAGAACAATGAAATAAGGCGGCGCAAAAACCGCGCCGGCTGCGGCGAGGGCCCCAAGAGGTCCCGCTACCAAGTAGCCGATGAAGGCCGCGGTTATCACAACCGGGCCTGGAGTAATCATCGCTAACGCAACGGCATCTACAAACTGGCGCTCGGTCAGCCAGTGGAACTTCACCACAACTCCTCCGTAGAGGAATGGGACAATCGCCAGTCCACTGCCGAACACAAAAGCACCAGCTTTTAAGAAGAACAGGAACACGACCCCGACGGTTGCTATCGATGCTAAGCCGTGAATCCCTGTCAGAAGCGGACTCAAGCCGCCAAAGAAAAGAACTGGCATGGTTCGTCCCGGCCCACGACGAGGTGCTTTAATCAGCATCGCGATGGCGCCACACAACAGGAAGAGCCAGACGATCTCAGACTTGGTCCAGGCCGTTGTGATCGTCAGGGCAGCGAAGATCGCCCACAGGAGCCAGTCTTTCCCGACTGTTCCACGCACAAGTTTGATCGCGCTCCGGGCGATGATCGCGATTACCGCAGCGCCAATTCCGTAGAACATGCCTTGAATCCACGGCAGGCTGCCGAAGTGAACGTAGAGCGCGGCCAGCACGAGCACCATTAAGAAGGAAGGCAGAATAAAGGCGATGCCTACTAGAGTCGCCCCCAGCGCGCCTGCGCGCACCCAGCCGAAATACATCGCCAACTGCGCAGCAAGCGGACCAGGTGACAATTGTGAGAAAGCTAAGCCTTCGAGATAATCTTGTTTGGACACCCATCGGCGGTCCTCCACCAAATCTTTCTGCATGTGGCCGGCAAGGGCGATGGGTCCACCGAAGCCTAGCGTTCCAAGGCGTAAGAAGTAGACGAGGAGATCGCGCAATGTGTGCGAAGTTGTTGAGGCACCGCCCGGCAGAGCCGGTTGTCCGGTCGTTTCTGGGGGCATAGTGGTGGATTATTGTTTGCCACCCTTACCAAGTTCGTCGAGTGCAGCCTTAAAGCCCGTGGCCAACTTGTCCGCGGGGCCCTTACCCCAATAGTGAAGAAAGATGATTGTTGGCTTTGTGTTGATCATGTGTTGATGGATTGCTACCACGTCCAGTCCGTTGGCCCGTAACGCTTTGAGAGTCGGTGTGACTTCGTTTTCGAGCATCGCCACGTCGCCGGCAACTGCTGCATCTTGATTGGTACCGACGAATGCCGCCCAGGTGTTGAGTCCCATTCGAGCATTGATCGTAGCTCCCATCTCTTTCAGGTCTAGATCGTCGCGGCCAATTGTAATCTTGTAAACAGGCCCGGTCTGCTCACCGGGGTGACCCACAATCTTGGCTATGCGCGCGGTGTCGAGGGTTGTCCCTGGCTTCTCGCTTGATGGCTTCTTGAGCGCGTCTAATTCCCCTTCTTTCGCGAGGCCGATTAAATCCAGGGCTGGCTTCAGTTGGTTAGCGAGATCAATGGCTTTACCGTGCCCGTGGATGTGCATGAAGAAGACCCGCGGATCGTCCCAGAAAAAATGATTGTGGAGTGCCGTAACCTCCAGCCCGCGATCAAGCAGGGCGGACATGACGGAATTCACTTCGCCCTCAGCCAGAACGAGATCGCCCATGACCACGTCTTCTCCGCCATCGCCTTTGGTCATCGCGAACCAGCCGCCAAAGCCGAACGGAGTTGGAACTGGAAGGCCAGCAATCTTCATGTGCAAGTCGTTTCGTGGAATATTAACTTTGAGCACATTTGATTTGTAGTCGCCTGACCTGCCGACAATCTTCAACACCTGCTGATAATCGGCGGGGACTTCTTGCGCTGTTGCGGCATGACCAGCCAGAAGGATTGTGATGGCCAAGAGAGTTAAACTTACGGTTTTCATTTTTTGTGCCTTCTTCATCATCACTCCTCATATCAGAAAGATTCTTTATCGTGCGGCCACCCTCAGATCGTCGAAGTATGTTACCGAATCCGCTTTTGTCCAAAGCCCGATCTTGCCAGCATCTTTGAAGGTGTCGTCAGTGGCTTCGATTTTTTGGTTGCCGTCGTAGTAGCACGTGATCTTGTTGCCGATGACTTCCACTCGCAACTTGTGCCATTCTCCTGATGTAACCTTCAACTTTGCGCCCGCGAACTCGCTCCGCCTGCCATTTACGACGTGGTAAAGGTTGTAGTTATTCTCTAGGGTGTTCGCACGGACGACGTAGTAATTGTTTGGATCTTTCAGACGAAACACTAACCCGCCCGCTTGATCGATATTTCCAGAGACAGCTTTGAAGCTAACTGTCACATCCAGATCCCGAAACGACGCTTCATCATTGATCAATAATGGAAAGCGGTAATCGACCTGATCGGTAGAGGTTTGTGCAATGACGTTTGGCTTTGAGGGCGCCGTGGAATCGCCCAGTACCAGCCAGCGACTCTCCTTGCCGGCACCAGTGCGGGCCGAATGAAACTTCAGAGGCATCTGACCTGGCGAATCCGAATCAAAGTTGTAAGTCAGCTCTTGGCCAGACCGAGCCAGCGGGGCAGCTTGCTCAGCAGTTCCAATTACAGCGGCCGGCGCTTCGTTTTTGGCAACTTCGTCCACACCTGATCCCTTCTGAGTTGTCTCGGCAGTTCTGCTGTCGCCTTTGTTGCAAGCCAGCAGACCTGCGGCGCCAATGAGCAATGCAAGTATTGCGACCGTGCTGCGAACGCGGATCATCTCAGTTGCTCGGCGCATCTTGAAAGCGTATTGCAGTGGCATTAATCGCTCCTGAAACCAAGATGAAATTCCGTTCAGGATCCCCTGAGAGCGGATCGGAGCCGGCATTGGGCCGGAGCTCTTGCACCAGATATGGTATTAGAAGTACGTTTATTGCGATTCAGGAACAGGAGACATTTGCCTGCCTGTCGCGAGCAATCTCTCGCGAAGGGCCTGCTCTTGCGCTTCAAGCGGTACAAACTGTTCATGCCAGAACCGCAAGCCGCTCGCGCTGAGGGAGGGAGGTCATTTCATGAATCACGGATGTCTGCCGTTTTATGGTGAGGGCCCGTCCTTTCAGCATCGTTTACTCCTGAATTCTGAACCGATCTCATGCCCAACGATCATACGGTCTGGACAAATGCGATGCCCTGCGAGGCGTTCTACTTGGGCGGGTTTTGCCGTGGTGAAACCGAAGTCCCGGCCCGCAGTTCATCAGTGCCACGAACTGCTATCAGGTCACCCGCTTGTAGTTCTCCGAAAACTTCGACCAAATTCCCCGAATTCAAGCCGGTTTGCACGTCAACCCACTCGGCTTTATTGCTTCGGATTCGCACTACGAACTTCTTTTCGTTGGTCTGAGCAATCGCAGAGGCAGGAACGAATAAAGTCGCCTGCGAACGACGCACCGGCCATTCCGCCTCGGGATACATTCCGGCAACAAGGCGGCCCGATGCATTCTTAACATCCAATTCCACTGGCATCGTTCTCGTCTTCACATCCAGGGAATCGGCGATGCGCGCGACTGTCCCCGCAAATTTCTCCCCTGGAAAGGCAGGCACTGTAAATGTGACTCTCGCCCCCTTCGCCGTGCCGGATACATAGTTCTCAGGGACCGCCAGCACAAGTCGCAGACGGGTGACCGTTTCAATGCGCACCATCGGGATGCTTCCGCTGGGCCCG
>Ga0207695_10002459_pt1 | contig 27370 bp, 18 predicted proteins | sample KBSC54metaG_FD_184354 | JGI IMG/M metagenome (GOLD analysis project Ga0207695, IMG submission 184354) | Corn rhizosphere microbial communities from Kellogg Biological Station, Michigan, USA - KBS C5-4 metaG (SPAdes) (version 2) | ecosystem: Host-associated > Plants > Roots > Rhizosphere > Soil...
GTCTGACCCCAATTCCTGACCCCAATTCCTGCAATTCCTGCCAAATTCACCGACGACCGATCAGCATGTGCCGCCGGCGGCCTTCGTATCGACGTGAACGGTCACTGACATTCCGGGACGCAACGGGCGATCGGTACCGAGTCCTTGCTTGACGCGCAGTCTGACGGGCACGCGCTGGACAACTTTCGTGAAGTTGCCAGTCGCGTTGTCGGGCGGGAGCAACGCGAACCGCGAACCGGTCGCGGCACTCACGCTCTCGACGCAGCCAATTGCCGTCGCGCCACCGTACGCGTCGACGTCGATCTCGGCCAACTGACCAACACGGAGATCGGCGAGCTGCGTCTCCTTGAAGTTGGCCGTGATGAACACGCCGGTGTCGGCGACGATCGTGAGCAATGGCTGACCGATCTGCGCCAGTTGTCCGGGCTCGACCTGCTTGCGTGAAACAATGCCCGCCGCGGGCGCGCGAACCTGCGTGTAGCTCAATTGCAGCGCGGCATTGTCGCGCGCTGCTTTAGCACCCTGAAGGCGAGCCGACGCGAGGCGCACACCAGCCTGGGCGCTCGCGATCGTTCCGCTCGCGGCGCTCGTCTGTCGCTCCAGCGCGACGACGTTTGCGGCGGCTGCTTCGGCAGACGCGCGAGCCGCGTCGAGTTGCTGCTTCGAGACGATCTGCTTGGCCGCGAGCTCCTCCATACGCGCGAGGTCCTGTTTCGCACGAACTTCGTTCGCGCGGGCCGCCGTAATCTGCGCCGAGAGCGACGCGCGCTGTCCCGTCGCTTGCTCGACCATCGCTTGCGCTTGCCCATTGCTTCCGGCGCCGCCAGCCGACGCTTGTGCAGCCGCGAGATCGGCCTCGGCCTGAGCGAGTCGCACGCGATACTCCGACGGATCGATCTGCACCAGCAGTGAATCCGCGCGCACGTGATCGTTGTCGCTCACGGTCACCGCCTGCACATAGCCGCTGACTTTCGCGAGCACAGGGACGAGGTGCCCGTCGACGGCAGCGTCATCCGTCGACTCATGACTTCGGCCGTAGTTCCATTGCTTGAACGCCCATAGCCCGCCGAGCAGCGCAAGTACGATGAGTATGGGAAGAATGACTCGACGACGTCCACCCTTTGGCGCGGCTGGCACCGCGGGGTTATCGCGCTGTTCGACATCCTGTTTGAGAGCTGTTGCCATGATCGTGGTCCGCCGGTCGGTGGTGATTCGGTTTAACGAAGTTGAGAGACCGTGCCCTCGGCGCGCGCGAGCGCGATGCGGGCGGTCTGATATGCAGCGAGCGCGTCGATCAAGCCGGTGCGCGCGGCGTTGAGACCACCGAGCGCGGTGATCACATCGGCGTTGCCGGCTACTCCGGCGCGGAAACGCTCCCGGGCCTGCTCGACTTCCAATTCGGCGAGACGCTGGCGCTCACGCGCCGCATCGACTTGTTCACGAGCCGAGGCGATGTCGAGCACCGCGCCTCGCACGTCGACGGCGACCTGTTGTCGCAAGTCACGACGCCGAATGTCGATCTCCCGAGCGACGGCTTCCTGCTCCTGCTGCTGTCCTTCCCGCCGTCCGCCCTCGAACGCAGGCCACGTCACCTGCACGCCGTACGAATATGTGTTCAACAGATGATTCAGCCCAATGCCGTTCGCGCCGTCGTTGCCGAACAATCCAACCGTCGGCAGACGCGAAGCTCGAATCGCCGCGAGCTGTTGCTCGGCGGCAGCGAGTTGTGCATCAACAGCGCGGATGTCGGGCCGCGTCCGAACGGCAACGTCGATCGTGGCTTGCTCATTGATTGCTTCGGCGGGAGTCACCGAGTTGAGTGAATCCGTCAGCTGAATTGGCGTATCGAGTGGAAGATTCAACGCCCGGCGAAGATCGAGCTGCGACCGGTCGCGGTCATTGCGAGCCGAAATGAGTTGCGCGCGCGCGTTCGCGAGCTGCGACTGGGCGCGTGTCACGTCAAGCGCGACGCCCACACCAGCCGTCAGCTGGCTTCGTGCGATGCTCAACAAGTCCGCCGCAAGCGTCGAATCGGCGATGCGCGCTTGCAGCGTCGTTTCGCTGCGCAGTTCGCGGATGTATGTGACGGCGGCGTTTGTCGCGGCCTGCTCCGCCGCGACCGCGACGTCAGAGCTCGCTGCAGCGACACCGGCGCGCGCGGCACGAACGCGACCGAGGGCACCGGGATCGAACAGCGACTGGCTCGCCTGGCCGCGGAGATCGTAGAGCTTGACTGGGCCGATGATCTGCCCATTGGGATCGAGCAACGGCGGCTGGCCAGGAGCGGTCGGAAAATTGAACCCGAAGCTGGCGCTGTTCACCGTGTGACTCGACCAGTTCGGCACTGCCTCGATCTGCGGCAGCAACGCCGACCGCGACTGCGTCACGCGACCCTGGGCTTGCTGCACGCGCGCGGCCGCGCCTTGGACGGCGGCTGTCTGCGCCGCGGCCAGGCGCGCGGCGTCACCCAAGGAAAGACGTTGCGGTGTTGGTGTTTGCGCTTCGCTCACTCGGACGAAAAAAGCCAGCAGCGCCGCAAGGAGCGAAAGTCCGGCGCCGAGACGAATGATCTTTGGATAGTTGGCGTTCATTGAGTTGCTTGGAATTGCTTTGGAATTACTTGGCGGCGTGCTCATGATTGGCCGCACCTGGCCGAATCGAATAGACGTAGAATTGCATCAGCTCATCGAGGACTTCACTGTCGGTCTCGGTGGCGACGGATGAAAAGCATTCGCGATGCGTGCACCAGAGTCCGTGCATGACGAAGGAGGCAGTGAGCATGCGGGCTGCCACCGTCGGATCCACGTCGCGAAACTCTCCGCTCTCGACACCGCGCGTGATGATCGACGCGATCAAGCGATGTCGCCGAGTCACGACCTCTTCGGCGTAGAACTGCGCGAGGTCCGGATAGTTGTGGATCTCTGCGTGAATGAGACGAAACAGCGGCGCGAATTGGGACGACCGAATGAAGCGCCAGAAGGTGCGCATGAAGAGCTGCAGCGCTTCTGTGGCGGAGCCGCTTACCTCGCCGAATTGGCGCTCGCTTTCCTCGATCTGGCTGACGACCGTGTGCCGAACGACCTCGCGAAACAATTCTTCCTTGTTCGGGAAGTAGAGGTAGATCGTGCCCTTTGAGAGGCCGGCACGTTTGGCAATGTCGTCGAGCCGGGCGCCGGCAAGTCCGCTCTCACCGAATTCGGTCAGGGCGGCCTTGAGGATTTGGGCCGGACGTTCCTCGGGCAGTCGGCGCCAACGAGGTTCTGGATTTGCGGGAGTCTCTGGCAAAGACACAAGCGGATCGGATATATGCAAAGGCAGCGTGGACATGGGCTTATGTCGAGCTGGCCGATTTGACGTTCAATTACTGACGCGTCAGTAATATATCCGCGACGACTTCGCTGTGCAAGCCTGAAGGACAGCGTGGAGGGTTGAGAAACGCTCGCCGAAAGATTCGAACGCGCGCGACCCCCGACTACTTCTCGGCCGATAACCTCACGAACTCAATCCCTCGGGCTCGGCCGTTGTCGATCGTAAACGCCGGACCGCTCGAGCCCGGCGGGCTGAAGTGAAGCGTGATGCCGCCGGCGCGGAGCGTCTGGTGATCGATCACGCGCAAGGTGTCAGGCGCCGACCGTCCGCGCGTGAGGATTAGCGTCGAGCCCGATGCTCTGAGATCATAAGTCGAGCTCAGCTCGTCGGAATAAAATCGGCCCACCAGTGCTGCTCGGTCCGCATCACTCAGCATTACGGTCGAGCCGGCCTGCTGGGCGCTCGCACGAGTCGCCGCCGGCGGTACGGGCTGCGTGAACTTGCTTCCGAGAACCACGTCGGCCACGCGATGCGCAAGGCCCACCGCATCCGCATTGCTCACATTGCACATCGTCACGACGCTCGTGTGCTGCGCCGGAAAACGCGAGATGTCCGTCCGATACCCGCCCGTGCTTCCGCTGTGCTCCACCAATGGAAGCCCACGATACGTCAACACCTCGAGGCCGAACGCGTACGTCAACGTCTTCCCGTCGGTGAGCTTCCCGCGCTCGAGCTGCCGCGCCAAGAAACCACGGCCGCCGACCGTCCCTGTATAGAAATTCTCATCCCATTTCTGCAACTCCTCGACCGTCGTCATCAGCCCGCCCTGCCCGACGATGTCATTGTTCCACACATTGATCCGCCAACCACCGCCAGCCACCGGGCTGTAGGCGGACGCCCTACCCTTCACCGGCTGGTTGTGGTCGTCGTGGAAGTGCGACACGGCCATTCCCAGCGGCGCAAAGATCTGCTCGGCCGCGAATTGCCGCAGCGTCTTCCCTGTCACACGCTGCACGATCACGCCGAGCAGCACGTAGCCGGTGTTGCTGTAGTTGTATTCGGCGCCGGGATCGAAGTTGAGATGCTTCTGACGCGCGGCGAGCGACAGGATGTCGTCGACGGTGTAGCCGTCATCCAAGCGCGTTCCGGCGGCCTCGTAGAGCGCCCAGAAATCACGAATGCCGCTCGTGTGGTGAACGAGATTGTCGATCGTGACGCGCTTGCCGTAGTCGGGAAGCTCCGGCACGTACTTTCGCACGTCATCATCGAGTGAGATGCGGCCTTGCTCGACGAGCAGAGCGATCGTGGCCGCTGTGAACTGCTTCGACACCGAGCCCATGATGAACGGCGTGTGCGGCGTGATCGGAACGCCGTACTCGATGTTTGCGAGACCGTAGCCTTTCGCGAGCGCGATGCGACCATTCTGAAAAACGCCGAGCGCGCAGCCTGGCGCGTCGGCCGGATAACGCGCGAACACGGCGTCGATGCGGCGGACGACGGAATCCGGCAGAGCGTGCTGCGCCAGCAGCGGCGCGGTCGCGACGGTCGTGATGATGCACGCAATCGACGCGCGCCGCGTGATGTGACGAAGCTTCATTTTGTCCTCGTGTGCCAACGTCTCGAACGTCTCAGTCCTGCTCTCGTCCCGCCTCCAACCAATCATACGCCGCGGCAACGTCGGCGCGAGTCAGCGTGTGCCCGCCAGGCTGCCACGTGAGCGTGACATCGGCACCGCAAACCTGGAGGAGCTCGGCGAGCCGCTCGGAGTGCGTCGCCGGAACGATCGGGTCGCCTTCACCGGCGCCAATGAAGACGCGCGTCGCGGCGAGCGATACGGGAGTGTCCGGAATGAAGGGAACCATCGGGCGGAATAACACGGCGGCGGATAGCGTGTCCGCGGACGTGAGGAGCACACTCGCGGCGATGTTCGCGCCGTTCGAGAAGCCGACGGCGACGACTTTGTTTTTGTCGAACTTGTAATGCTCCGCCGCGGCGGCAACGAATGCGATGAGATCCTTCGTGCGAGCGTGCAGATCCTCGAGATCGAACACGCCCTCGGCATGACGCCGGAAAAATCGCGCGGCGTTGCGCTCGAGGACCGTGCCGCGCGGGCTCAGAAATCCGGCGTCCGGGGCAAGCATTTCTCCGAGCGGGATCAGATCGTTTTCATCGCCGCCGGTCCCGTGCAGGAGAAGCAGCGTGCGTCGATCCTCCGCCTTGGGCGGCACGTAGCGATGAACGTAGGTACTCAGCGCGTTATCATTCATCAACGATCAATGTAACCGAATCCAATGATGCACGACGATTCCGATCGCGTCCGACTCGACAAATGGCTCTGGGCGGCGCGTTTCTTCAAGACGCGGTCGTTGGCGACCGAGGCGGTCGCTGGCGGGAAAGTAGAGGTGAATGGCGAGCGCGCCAAGCCGGCAAAGGCCGTGAAGACCGGCGACGAAGTTCGCCTTCGGCTAGGTCCTTACGAGCATGTGCTCATCGTGCGGCAGCTCGGCGAGCGTCGCGGTCCGGCCTCGGTGGCGCAGACCCTATACGAAGAAACCCAAGCGAGCCGCGACGCCCGCGAGCGACTTGCCGCGCAGCTCAAAATGGCGCCGCCGGCGTTCGTCTACGAAGAGAAAGGCCGTCCGACCAAGAAAGATCGCCGGGACCTTTCGCGCCTGATCGACCGAAAGCGCCGCTAGCCGAGCTACTCACGTGGCGGCGTCTGAACCGATCAGCCGCCCGAAGACCGCGCGGTTTATCACGTGGCCGCCCTCGAAGCGAATGACCTCGAACGGAATCTTGGCCGCGTCGAGCCGGGCCTGCTCGGCGGCGAGCATGGCATCGTCCACGTAATGGTCCCGACTACCGAGAACAAGCGTCAGCGGGATGTGCCGCAGCGCCGCCGGACCGCGCGCGAGATTCGTCTCCGGCGGCATTAGCCCGCCCCACAAAATGAGACGCTGAACCAGCGCGCGGCCGTGCGTCATCCATCGCGTGGCCGTCGCGCTACCCTGCGAGAATCCAATGACGTTGACCCGTAGCTCGGCGCGCGGCGCTTGGCCGACAACTTCCTCATGCAAGGCGTCGAGATACTCGACATAGTCCGCGATTTCCGAGTCGCGATCTTCGCGCGTCATCCATGTTGCACCGACGGGACGATCGCGCGCCGGCGCCTTGTCCGGGCTCACCAGATAAAATCGATTCATCGCCTCGGGAGCGACGATGAGCGTTTCATCATTGGCCAGATCACCGAAGTAGCGCACGAAGTCGCCGGCCAACTGACCATACCCGTGGATCACGAACCAGATCGTGCGTGGCGCTACGTTGGATCCGCCGAGCGTGTAGTAGCGCGCGGTGCGCTGAACGCGAAGGTGATGCGCGTGGGGCGTCTGGAGCCGGAAGTCGGACACGGCTCCAAGATACTCAGGTCGTGGCTCGTTTACTTCCGAGCTGGACCGGGCGTCGCGGCGGCGAGCAGTTGCGCCTGCGTCGTATTGCGCTGAAGGAGCTCGACGGCTTTGAGAAGCTGGTGGTCTTCGTCCAACGTCCGCGCTTTGGCGACGGCATCGCCGAATGACAGCCGCGCCACGCGATTCTCGAGATCCCGCGTCAAGACGCGGCGCTCGGTGGAGTCGAACTTCGGATCGAGCTTCACGCCGGCAGCAGTCAGGCGACGCATGAGCTCAGTGGTCCACGTCGCGGGAGCCTTGAAGTCGCGAGCAACCGACCCTTTGAGCTCGAGCGAGTAGTCTTGCAGGGTCGTGGTAATCACCTGGCCTTGTGCGGCCGCAGCGCGGAAGAAGTCGCGCTCGATCGTCGGGATCGTGTCATCGTTCACGACGATGTCGGGATGGATGCCGCCACCACCATACACGATCCGACCGCCGTCCGACTTGAACTTCGGCTTGGGGGTGCTGTCGTTCTTGACCGAATCAGGATGGACTTCGACGAATTCTCCACCAATCAGCTTGCGCTCGCGATGGATCGATCGACCGCTCGGCGTATACCACTTGGCGGTGGTCATTTTGAGCTGATAGCCGTCCGCGAGTTGATAGACCGATTGCACGAGACCCTTGCCGAACGACGTCGTGCCGAGGACCAGTGCGCGATCATGATCTTGGAGCGCGCCGGCAACGATCTCCGTCGCCGAAGCCGATCCGCCGTCGACCAGTACGACGAGCGGAATGTCGAGCGCAAGGTGCTTACCGCTCGAGCGGAGCGTCTCCGTTGGCTGGCTCCGGGAGCGCACGCTGGCGATCTCCTGTCCGTCGCGAAGAAAAAGGCTCGACGTCTCGAGCGCCTGCTCGACGATTCCGCCGCCGTTGTCGCGCATGTCGAGCACGAGGCCTTTCGCGCCCTGCTTCACGAGCTGATCGACCGCGGCTTGCACTTCGCCAGCGGCGTTCTCATTGAAGGTTTGGAGCGGGATGTACCCGATGTGGTCACCCAAAATGCCGGCGAATGCGACGGCGGGGACGTGCACGACGCGGCGAACGAAGTGCAGCTTGATCGGGTCGTTGACGCCGGGCCGCGCGTAGGTAACGGCGACCTTCGATCCCGGCTCGCCTCGAAGCAAGTCCGAGACTTTCGTGGAAGGCAGATTCGTCGTGTTGACGGTGTCCACCGCGATCACGTGATCACCCTCACGCACGCCACCTTCTTCAGCCGGCGAGTTGGGAAACACACGCTGGACGACAATGCCCTTTCCCGGCGTGATCTCGCTGATCAACATGCCGGTGCCACCGTAACGTCCGCCCGTTGCGCGGTTGAACGCTTCTGATTGTTTGGGCGAAAGGAGCTCGCTATACGGATCGTTCAGCTCGCGGACCAAGCCGCGCGCGGCCTTCTCGTACGTCGCGGAAGCTGGCAGCGTGTCGACGTATTGCGTCTGCACGAGCGACATGACTTGCTGGAACAAGGCGGCGTTTGCACGAGCGGGCGGTTCCTGAAGCAGGAATCCGCCCGCGACGATGGGGACGACGAGCAACGCGGCCGCTGCCGCTGTGCGAAGACGAGGCATTGACGAGTTGGGAGAAGCTTCAGGAATTGGGCGACATCGTGCTCCGAGCCTGCACGACGCGTTCTTGCGGGCACGGACCCTTTCGCCCGCTGGATTGCGGTGCTGGTGGCGTTACCTTGGCTGGCTCATGGCCCGGCGCGTACAGCACGCGTCCACGCGCGATACGGACATCGTGATGCTGGGCGTCCAGCATTGGGTCGACGTGGCCTGCGGCAGCCGGAGCTGCCGTGCTCGGACCGGGTACTGGCAGAACGCCGCCATATCCAGTCCCTCGGCGCGCAGGATCGCCGGGCGAATGAAAGCCGACCACGACGACCATCACAGGCACCAATGGGCGCATCACGATTCGGCGGTACAGGCGTCCAATCGACTCGACCATGAGCGACCCTCCTCGCGAGAACTCGAGCACTACTCCAGAGTAAGATTCGTCGACAAAGTTGTCAACTGGAAAGTGTTGGGAGAACACAGTTTACGAAAGGCGAACAACTTGCTCACCTCACAGCTTTCAGCTTCCAGATCCCATTCACCATGTCGGACGCGTAGACCGTCCCGTCCAAATACTGAACGCCCCAGACGTAAACGCCGCGATTCAGCTCGATCAGGCCTACTCCAAGTTCTCGCCCCATCAGACGGAGATCGCAGCGAGCGAGATTCGTCGCGCCGTCAATGATTTGCTGATTGGCCGGGCACGTGCCCAAGTCGCCTCGGATGTCGATCGCACGCACACCACCGTTGTAATAAGCGGCGTAGAGCACACCATTGGTTTCGTCGACGGAAAAGTTGTGCGTCCCGGCACCCGTAACCCGATAGAACGCAACTTCTTTGGGCGCCGTCGGATCACTGATGTCGACGACGTGGATGTCACCCCGCGAGCTACTACCAATCGTGCCCGGCCCCTCCTCGCCGACGAACGCGAATCGCTTCGATCCATTCGGATCGTGATACCACCAGATGTTGTGGACTTCGCCGTTGAGCGTCTTCACCCCGCCAAGGACGCGCGGCGCCTCTGGGGACGCGCCGGTCCCGCAGCCGCCGACGTCCCAAATCTCCATTCCGTTGTCCCAGAGTGCGACGAAGAGCAGACCGTCGCGAATGAAGGTGTCGTGAACGAAGGGGTTGCCAGTGACCTTCGTGAACACCTCGCGCGGCGCCTCCGGCGTGCTGAGATCGACGATGACGATCCGCGCCGGGGTCGAACCGATTGGATCGATCGACAAGAAGCCGTAGAGTTTTCCATTCACGCGACCAATTTCGGCCGTGTGCACGCCAGGATCCGTGTCCGCGTTGTTGAATCGCGCGAGCAGCTTCGGGTGTTTGGGATCGCCGAGATCGTAGATCACGATCGAACCGCCGGTGCGCTCCGTCGCCACGACGAGCAGTTTGCCATCGTCGCTCACGGCAACGTCGCCCAGCGTCGACGCGCCCGACACGATCAACGAATCGACCAGCGTTGGCGTGTTTCCGCTCACGTCCCAGATGTCGACCTTGTTGCCTGTGGCGCTGCGGAATCCCCATGTCGTCGTGTAGGCAACGGGTGCGCGCACCGCGATCTCAGCCGTGTAGCGCGCCGTTTCGGACCCGCTGCCAAGTACTTGCAGCGTCGCGGGGTTCGATTGCGCGAGCGACAACACTGCCGGCTTGGGGCCGAGGTTGATCGCCGGACAGGCTGCCGAACGCAGGCCTGTCGTGTCGATCGTGGTTCCGGTCGTGTCGGGTTTGCCCGGTGCGGACGCCGAGTCCCCGCACGCCGCCGCGACGAGCAGAAACAGAATCGCGCTCGCCGTAACGCGGCGCTTCATCACAAGCTGCATTGGCTCTTCGACATCTGGTGAGACATTGGCGCGCCTTTGCCGGACGACATATCCGGCATGGACGGCATTGTATCAGACTCGCGATCGGGTAAACGAGTTCCCATACCGCTCATCGTTACGTCCGGCATTGCCACTCCGTATCGTCCCATTCGGTCGTGCATCGAGCCGGCGCGCAACCGAATGCCGGCTGAATACATCCACATTCGGCGCGTTCCATACCGAAGCTCGGGATTGAATATCCCCGGCGGGTTTCCGGGCGCGACGCCGATGCGGGCGACCTCGACGAACGGTCGCGCGGACGCGACGCCGGCGCGAACGCTCGGCGCCGAGATCGATGCTGTGATCGTCGTCCACCGAGAGACGCCGAGGTTGGCGAGATCGGACGACGGACGCGGCGTGCGGAATGGATCGAGTAGCCGTTCTTCCTCGGGGCGGTCGGTTCGCTCGAGTCGCGCGCCGAGGATGACGCCGCGCGCGCAGAATGCAGTCTCGCCAAGCAGGCTTGTGAGCGACGTCGTGAGTGTGCCGTTGTCACGTTCATCCGTGCGCGCCCACTCGAGCAGTGCGTAATGCGATGACGTCGGCGTCTCCCGACTGAAGCGCGCGACGACGCTGCCCTTGCGCTGGTCGAGCCCGTGACCGGCACGCACTTCAGGTGACGTCACGCTGGCATAGCTCGCGCTGATTTCGCCGCCGGTGATTGGCAGCAGAGTGAGGCGTGAGGACCAAGAGTCGCCAAACCGGTCGAAGTTCGGAGACGCACCGGGCCCCGTCGGCTCGTCGCCGTTGAACGTTCCAAGCTCGGCGATGACTGGGCCGTAGCGTAGCGCGCCGACCGCGACGACGCGCTCGAGTACCTGCGAGAGATGGTGATTCACCGGATACTTCTCGAACGGTCGCACCATTGGATCGTCGCTGCCGAATGGGGCGAAGCCGCGGCCAGCGAAGAGCGATCCGCGCAGGCCGCCGCCATTTGATTCGGCACCGACCAACAGCTCGTGCACGTACGCGTGCGGGTGCCGCCGGTCGACATAGCCTTCGCCGTAGCCGCCGGTGGCAAGCTCGCCGCGATCGAGCGTCAGACCCTCGAAGTTCAGCGTCGACACGCCGCGCAACGATCGCCACGACGCGTGCGCCATGACGAGTGGTTGCGTGAGATAGCCTTCGGTGAGCGCGCCATGCGTCGCCGTTGGATCGGCGCGCGTGACGAGCGGAATCGCCTGCGCCATAACGGAAACGTCTTGCGCGCGGGCGGAGTCGCGCGCGACGACGAGCGTCGCTACAGTGACGAGAAGACAAATGCGCATGTTCTCGAAAAGTAGCGGCGACTACGCAGAACTGCGGGCGATGATCTCGCTCGCGATACCGGTCGTGCTCGTCCAAGTCGGCTTCATGTCGATGGGCGTCGTCGATACGCTGATGGTTGGGCGCGTATCGGCGCGGGTGCTGGCGGCAGTTGCACTCGGCAACTTGTACTTCTTCAACATATCGATCTTCGCAGTCGGGACGTTGATGGCGCTCGATCCGATCGTCGCGCAGGCGGTTGGTGCGGGCGACGTCGAAGGTGTGTCGCGGGCGATGCAACGCGGTCTGCTTCTATCGCTCGCGCTCAGTGTGCTCACGGCGCTGCTGCTCGCGCCCGCGTCTTCGCTACTCCGCGCGATGCATCAGCCGCCGGAGATCATCGCCGACGCCTCGGCCTACGTTCGCATCTCGATCGCCGGAATCGCTCCGTATCTGGCATTCGTCGTGTTGCGCCAAAGTCTTCAGGCGATGCATCGAGTTGCGCCGGTCGTTTGGACGATGATCGTCGCGAATCTCACGAACGCGGGATTCAACTGGGTGTTCGTCTACGGCCATCTCGGAAGCCCAGCGCTCGGTGTCGCTGGGAGCTCGATCGCGACGGCGATCAGCCGCTGGGTGATGATGATCTTGCTCTTGGTTGTCGCATGGCCGGAGCTCCGGCCCAACCTCGTTCCAGTTCGAGAGGGCGTCACCGAATGGCCGCCACTGCGACGCATGCTGCGCATCGGAGCATCGATCGGCGGACAGCAAGCATTGGAAGTGGGCGCGTTCGGCGCCATTGGGTTGCTGATGGGCGTGCTCGGCACACTGGAGATGGCGGCGCATCAGATCGCGATTACGCTCGCCGCGCTGACGTTCATGGTACCGCTCGGCGTTGGATCCGCCGTGGCTGTGCGTGTTGGCCACGCAATTGGCGCTCGGGACGACGCACGGGCGAGAGCGGCGATCCGGTCTGGCTATCTCTGCGGCGTCGGGTTCATGACGCTCACTGGTCTCGCCTTCTTGATGTTCCCGCGACTATTGGCGCACGCGTTCACGGGCGACGCGCGCGTGGTTGCGCTCGCGTCAGTGCTGATTCCGATCGCCGGGGTGTTTCAGGTCTTCGACGGTGGACAAGCCGTCGGGGCCGGAGTGCTGCGCGGCGCTGGCGATACGACGGCCCCGCTGGTGACGATGCTCGCGGCGTATTGGCTGGTCGGTGTGCCGGTGAGTGCATATCTCGGCTTTCGCACCGATCTGCGCGCGGCGGGACTCTGGTGGGGATTCGTGGTGTCGCTGGCGGTGGTGGCGATCTTTTTGTTTTTGAGAATCCGTGTGGTGTTTGGGAGAGAGGTGGCGCGCATAGAAACCAGGGCCGCCGAAAGCACGGTGGAGGGTTGAGGGTGGAGGGGTGAGGGAAGGTGCGCGGCGCGTAGCGCCGCAACAAAGCATTTGATGGCTGTAGTGGATGGTCGCGGCTCGTACACGGGTGGCGCGCTGTCGCGCACCACCAACCTTCCCTCAACCCTCCAGCCTCCATCCGCCACCCTGTAATTGCACCGCATCGATCGCATCGATCGCGCGCTCGAGGCGCTCATCGCCAATGCCCGTGATCGTCGCTGCCAGAACGCCCGATGCAAATACCGCGTCGCGAAAGAGTTGCTGCATCTCGTCGCGCATGTGGCCGCGGTCGCGCACACCGTCGGCGACCCAGTCGAGATCGATCTCGCACAGGAGATAGAGATCGGGCCGGCGCGCCGCAGCGGCGGCCTCGATCCACGGCGGGCACTGTCCGAAGTAGTGTTTGCAATACACGACGGTGCTGAGCAGATCGGTGTCTTGCACGAGCAAATGGGTCGCTCGCGCGATGTGCTCGTCCTCCAGAGACATTTGTCCGCGCGCGATCGGGCCGTGGTCGCCGAACTCGATCACGCCACCTTTCTTTTCCGCGTACGAGCGGACGAACTCGGGGACGAGGTCCGCCTTGTAATGCTCCGCGAGCTGGCCGGCGAGCGTCGTCTTGCCCGTCGATTCCGAACCGGTGAGCACGATGCGAATCACGCGACGAGCGGCGCTGTCATCGAAGCGGCGAGCGACCGCTTCCACGCGATGTGCCCGAGCACCGCGAGCCCGAGATACACAGCGTAATTCCCCGCGGTGAGGTAAAGGCCCTTGAAGATGAACATGCCGATGTAGACTACGTCGACGGCGATCCAAAGCGCCCAATTCTCGAGCAGCTTGCGCGTCATCATGTACTGCGCGACGAGACTCGTCGTGGCGGTCGCGGCATCGACGTAGGGTAGCGCGACGCCCGGCAACCCCGATGTCAGTCTGCCGAGTATGGCCCAGAATACGATGGCGATCGCGATGAGGATGGCCCAGAGCCGCGGCGGCGTTCGCGAGACGGTGAGCGTCGTGCGTCCCGCGCCTCCGTACAGCCATTCATACCAACCGTAAAGGGAGAGCACGAAGTAGACGGCCTGCAATCCCATATCGGAGTACAGGCCTGTCTCGTAGAAGAGCACGAAATAGAGCGCGACGTTCACGAGCGCCGTCGGCCAGCTCCAGATCTTTTCGCGCACGCTCAAGAAAACGCTCACGATGCCGAACAGCACAGCGACGAGCTCGAGGCAGCTCGATCCGTGCGCCGTGAGCCACGCGCAGAGCGCGGTCAATGTACGATCGTCGCGAGGCGCTGCTCGCCGCCCTGCTTCACCCGCGCGGCCGCTGCGTCGATCGCCGCGACGGTCTGGGGCGACGAACCTCCGACTTCGATGTCGGTCATCGTGTGCAGCGCGGCGACGTAGTAGTCGGTCCAGGTGCGCAGGATGTCGGATTCCTTCGCGCGATCGCCGCCGGCCGCCAACGCTGCGCGGCTCAACGCGAGCTCGGTATCGAGTCGGGCAAGTGCAGCACGTTCAATCTCGGCGACGAGCTCGCGCGCGGTCTCGCCATCGGCCGACGTGAGAGTCAGCACCGCGGCGAGCGCCGCGTTGCCGACGTTCGTCAGCTCGGAGACCGAGACTTTGTCGATTCGGTCTCCGTCAGTGTGGTAGTACACGTCGGTGAAATGCCAGAACAACGCGCCGGGCTTCTTGAATTGCAGGAACGGAGTGTGGTCGCTGCCACCCTCGAACGGATTCGTGCGCACGACCCAGCCCGTCGTCGACGCTTGATCGAGGCAACGGGCGAGCAAGTAATCGTTGTAGTAGTGCGGAACGAGCTGCGCTTTCGTGACGGGACTGCCGCCCCATTCGCTATGGTGATCGTCGCCGCGGGTCCAGATGGCGGACGGGTCGGGCATCTTCTCGATCAGGAACGTGCCGCCTGTCTTCTTCGTGTCCTCGCCGGTCATATCGAGGCTGAGTCCCCAGCGCACGCCGCTGGTCCGCGCCGAATCGTCGGCGAGAAAGTTTCTCGTCTGGGTGATCTCGAGGCCGAAAAGCATCGTGATCGTGCGCTTGGGCCGCAGCGATCCGTTTCGAACGAGCGTTCCCATTACGCGCGCCATCTCGCTCAGGTCGCCGACGCCCGACGCGTTGTCGTTTGCGCCCGGCTCCTGCACATGCGCACTGAGGACGAACCGCTCGCTCGGCGCAGTGCTCCCGTGTACTTCGGCGACGAGCGTCAGTTCGTCCGACGGATACATCCGCGATGCCGTCCGAACCCGAACCATCGTTGGACCTTTGGCGATGGCCGCGCGGAGACGGTCGAATGCGTCGCGCGAGATCGGCATCCCCCAACTCTTCTTGACGCTGTCGTACGCGATCGAGCCGAATTGGATGGAATGCGTGTGCACGGCCGGCTGCGTGTACGCCGGCATGTTGTAGGCGAACACGCCGATGGCGCCGTGTTTCTGAACGGCGTCGCCGAACACGCGGCCGACGTTTGCTTCAGCAAGCACGATTTTTCCGCTCACCGACGCCTTGTCGTAGTCGGCGGCGCTGCCCTTAGCGACGTCGACGACCTGCGCCAACACGCCAGTGTCGGGCGTCGAAAACGAATTGATCGCCAGCATGTTGCGATTGGTGGCGAAACGCAGCACCGGCTCCTTCTCGCCGACAATCGTCACGGTGGCATCTACCGGCTCCCACGCCGGCGTGCGCATTGGCCGGTGCTCGATGCGATACGTCAAGATGTCGCCAGGCTTTGCCGACGACTCTTCGACGTAGCCGGCGGCCTTTAGAATTCCCTCAACGCGGTGAATGCTGGCGTTGAAACCCGTGTTCCCCGGCCACCGGAAATACTGGTCCATGAATGCGGTTTGATCGTACGCCTTTTGTCCCGAGAACAGCGGGCGGACCAGATCGAAGTTGTGCTGGACGGCCGCCGGGATCTGACGCTGCGCGCCTGCTGTCGGCGCGACACAAACGGTCGCTGCGCCGAGCGCAAGACTCAGCAGATCCTTCGTCGCCATGCTCCTCAGGATGCCCCGCGCCACATTGTTGTTTGAGATCATTGTGCTCCGGTTTTTGTCGTGCGCTTGAGCAGCTCCGCGACGGCCGCATCGAGCTGTGAATCGCGTCCGGTGTAGCTCTCTCCAACAGGTCGCTGCACCAATACGTCCACCGGCCGCGGATGCATTTCCATATCCTTGCCGTTCGTGTCGGTGATGCGAATGAACGGCAGACGAACGCTCGACGATCCATCGAGCAGCGCAACGTCCGACGTGAAGATGATCCAACCCGCGGTCGGCTCGCCGACAACCGGTCCAAGCTTCAGGGCGCGATAACCCTCCGTGAAATCCTCCGCATCGGAGAGGGAGTGCATGTTGGTGACGAGCACCGTCGGCTTCTCGAGTGCACGCTGGCCAAGAATCGAGCGGCCGGGGACAGTGCCAAATCCGCGCGGCGTGAATTGTAAATAGCCACGGCGAGCGAACACGTCGATCGCGTACGGATTGACGAAGCCGCCGTTGTTGTTGCGAATGTCGATCACGACGCCGTCGCGATGCCTGTTCTCGGTGTCGAGATCCATGTACAGCTGGTCGAGCGAGCCGGCACCCATGTCCTGCATGTGCACATAGCCGAGTCGACCGTTGCTGATCTTGGCGACATAGGCGCGGCGGCTTTCTACCCAATCGCGATAGACCAGCCCGCGCTCGGTGGCGACGTTGATAGGCAATACCGCGACGGCGTGCCGCGCACTCCCGTCGGCGGTCGCGCTGATCGACAGCTCGACCCGGCGACCAATCGTATAGAGAAGCAACGAATCGAGATTTGTTCGCCCGTCGATCCGCGCGCCGTTGACGGAATACAGATACTCGCCTGGCTTGATGCCGGCCAATGCCGCCGGGCTGAGGGAGACGACTTCGCTGACGCGCAGCGCACCGCCGGTTTCGTACGCGCTTCGGTCGAACCGCAATCCGAGCCGGCCAACGTTCGACTGCGGTGAGAACGTGGGGCCGTTCACGCCCGAGTGGGACGCATTCAGCTCGCCGACCATGAAGCGCATGATGCGCCGCAATTCCTCGGTGCTCTGGGCTCCCGCGACGTACGGCTCATACCGCGCTTCGACGCCCTTCCAATCGACGCCGTTCATCTTCGGATCGAAGAAGTTTTCGGCGAGGACGCTCCAGGCCTGGTGGAAGACGGCGAGCTTCTCGCTCGCGAAGTCGACGTCGAGCTCCGCGGTCGCGTTGACCGTGCGCGTCTGACGCGACTCGACGTTGGCGACGTTGATCCGCCCGTTCTCGAGGTAGTAGACCTCTTTGCTGTCCGGCGAAAACTGCGCGCTGCTCTTGAAGCCGGGCGTCGACGTCAGTTGTCGCGCGACTTGGGGCTGCGACGACAGCGCATCGAGCGAGAAGGTGTACAGATTGGTTTGGCCCGCGGCGCTCGCCTGAATGAGCGCGGTCTTGCCATCGGGACTGATCGTGACTGCGCCGGCGTCCAGGCCAAGGGGGAGGAAGCTGACACGTCGCCGAATGTCGTCGAAGACAACCTCGGTTGGTTTGCGCCCGGTAGCGCGGGTCGAATCAACCCGGCTCGAATCAGCCCGGCCCGCGGCGGTGTCTCGCGGAGCCGATTGTGGCGCCGCTGGCGCGGGTGATTCCGTCGGCGTAGGTGGGCGATTGGGTTGCTGAAAGAGATCGCGAAACTGATCTTCGCGAAATCGCGGCGTCTTGGGGATCAGATCGACGCGCGCGATGCGCGCGTCTTCCGTGCGCTGCGACGTGTCGAACAGTAGATACGTTCCGTCCGGACTCCACGCGACAGATCCACCGAATGCGTCGGGCAGGAAAGCGACGGGCTTCGCCGTGCCGCCGGCGATCGGGATCACATAAGGATTCTGGAATGCCCCTTCGCCGCCGCTCAGATACGCGAGCCAGCGTCCGTCCGGCGACCACGCGAGGGAATGGTTCGGTGGGAATGGCGAAAAACCCAATTCGCCGGTCGCGAGTGTGCGGTCTCGCCTGCTCGCGACGTCGATGACGTGCACTTCTTTCGCGCCGCGCTCGAAGGCAATCGACTTGCCGTCGGGCGACCAGGTTGGGCTCAAGTCATTGAGCGCGCCGTCCGTGAGCTGCGTCTCGGCACGCGTCCCGAAGTCATAGACGAAGACGTGTGACGCGCCGGCCCGGCTCGACACGTACGCAAGCCGCCGGCTGTCGGGCGCCCATGCCGGCTGGGTCTCGAGCTCCGGCGTCGTCGTGACGCGCGTCGCTTCGCCGCCATCTTTCGCCGACGCAGCGAAGATGTCACCGTGCGCCGAGAAGGCGATCTTTTTTCCGTCGGGTGACAAGACGAGCGACTGGAAGCCAGTGGTCAGTGACCGATGCTCGGCGACGGTGGATGAGCTGGCCCCGCGCAACGAGATCGGAACCTCGGACGTTTTTCCGCTGGCGACATCGACCGACCACACGGCGAAGTTTCGCTCGAAGACAATCGCTTTGCCGTCGTAGGAGATGGTTGGCCAGACGACGCGTCCGCTGGTGAACGTCGTGACAGGGTGCGCGTCGCCGCCACTAATCGGTCTCGCCCACACATTCTCCGTTCCGTTTCGATCGGAGATGTAGTACAGCGCCTTGCCGTCGGCGCTCCACATCGGCCATGCGTCGCGCGCTTCGTCTTTGGTCAACGCTTCGTACTGCGGCGTCGCGCCCCCAATGTGTGCGATCCAGATCTGGCTTTCATCGATGTGGCTGTGGCCGTGTCGCCACCAATCGGTGATCGTTCGACCCGTGCCAGTGAACGCGATCGTGTTTGGGTCGGTCGGCGACGGCGCACTCCAGTACTCTTGAGTGAATCGATCCGCGCTGACGGCCATCGGTGTGCCACCCGTTGGATGCACGCGATAGATGTCGCTCATCCCATTCACGTCTTTGCTGCCGGACGAGAAGTAGAGCCACTGACCGTCGCGCGACCATGCGTCCAATTGCTCGGCGACGTCGTCGAACGTGATTCGCGTGAGCTGGCCGTTCGCGAGCGTCAAGACGTAGATGTCGCCATTGCCGGTGCGCGTCGACTGAAACGCGAGCCGGGTTCCGTCAGGCGAATAGAGTGGACGCGAATCGTACGCGGCGTGGGAGACGAGCAGCCGGGCCTCACCGCCGGACACCGGCACGGTCCAGATGTCGCCGCCGGAAACGAATGCGATCTCGCGGTGGTCGGGCGACAACGACGGCTCGGAGAGCGCCGGTCGCGCGGCGATCGGCGCCGGCGATGGAAGATGTTGCACGACCGGCGCCAGCGCGATCACACTTGCGGCAGCGAGCGTGCGTGTCACGGGCAGCGTCGAGAACCAATCGGCGGTCTGCATGCGAGTAGATCAAGTTGAATGTCCAAATGATACTATACGAAGGCGCCGTCAAGCCCGCGACTCATCGAGGCGGCGCTTTCGCTCTCGGGATCGTCGCAGCCGCTCGAACCCGTGCGCCGGTAGTGTTATCGGTCGTCACGCGATCGATGAGCTTGTGCAGCGGGTCGATCCCGGCGCGATACGGCTTTCGGTCGACCACGACGCTGATCTTCTGCGACCCCGACTTGATCTTGTGCTTCTTCAGATAAATCGGGATGCCGACCTTTTCATCGATCTTGGGATCGTGCTTCGTCGGAGCCCGATCGAACACGCCGATGTCGATCCAGTCATTCATCGGCTGCTCCGTCTCCTTTCCGACGCTGTCGGCGCGGAGCTTCTTCGCGTTGATGTAGAGGTCGACCGCGTACCCGCCACCGGACGCGGGGTTGGCGACGACGGAGTCCGTCTTCAGCTCGTACAGCGTGATGTTCTCGAACAGATCGGCGATCAAGTACTTGAGTGAGTCAGGCGTCGCGGCACGCAGCGAATCGACAAGCTGGAGCGACACGGGATACGGCGGCCCACGGAACTTGGTCGCGTCGAGCACGCCGCGGATGGCGCGATTCATCCGATCCTCGCCGATGTAATCGCGCATCGCGTACATGACGAGCGACCCTTTGTTGTAGTGGATGTACGGCTGGTTCTCCACGAGCTCGAGCGGCACCTCTTTGCGACGCTCCGCGCCGCGCCCGGTGAGGTAGCTGTTCAACTCATACTCGAGAAACTTCCGCATGTTCGCGGGGCCGAACTCTTTCTCCATGACCATGAGCGCCGAATATTGCGCGAGCGTCTCGGAGAGCATGGTGGATCCTTCCGCGTCGGCGCCGACGAGCTGGTGCGCCCACCATTGGTGCGCGACCTCGTGCGATGTCACGTAGAACGGATAGTCGACGTCATCGGGACTTTCGACGCGCGCGATGAATCCGATCGCCTCGGAGAACGGGATGGTGTTGGGCAGCGACTGCGCAAAGGTTGCATACCGCGGAAACTCGACGATCCGCAACTGATGATACTGATAGGGCCCGAAGTTTGTGGTATAGTAGTCGAGCGACTTCTTCACCGCATCGATCATACGATTGACGTTGTACGCGTGCGCGGGGTGATAGTCGACTTCGATGTCAACATCGTGCCACTTGTCGCGTCGTACAGCATACTTTGCGGATTGGAACGCCCAGAGGTTGATGATGGGCGCGTCCATGGTGTAGTGGAAATACCGGCGGCCGTTCGCAGTCCATTCGCGTTGCAGATAACCGGACGTGAGCGCGATCTGATCGAGATCGGTGCTCACGGTCGCGTCATACCTGATCCAATCGGCATCGCGGCTGATGTAGTTCGTCGACCACGCTGACGTATCTGTGGGCGGACGCATGCGCTCGCGCGGTGGCAGATGCTGCTTCTTCCGCGTTTCATCGTCCTGAAGCTCGGCGCGCGAATCGTAGCCGATCTCCGGCATGAAGCTGATGTTCTCGAGGAACGTGCCGTTCCCGGCGACCGCCACCTCGCGAATCTCATTCGGGAATCCATGCTTCATCCGACCCAGCGCGAAGCGCATCAGCATCGAATCACCGGGCGCGAGCGGCTGATCCAGACGATCGATGATGTAGTCGCGCGGCCGATCGACGAGCACGCGTCTCGATGGCCGATCGTAATCCAGCCGGCGGATCTCCAGATCTTCGTCCATCGCGATGTGGATCGAGTCGATCGGCGTCGCAGTCTTGTTGCGGAGCACGTATTGCCCGGTGATGACCGCGTCGCCCGATGACGGATAGAGATCGACCTGGACCGTCACCGCGGTGATCCGCGGCTGCGGCACATGCTCGAACCGCTTGTACAGCTTCTCGCGATCGACGCGCAGGCGCCGCTCGGCTTTGCTCGATCGGTAGATGTTCAGGACGTTCGTGTTATAGAATATGAATGCTCCGAGCCCGATCGCGGCCAGACCAACGCCGGCCGCGGCGTAACGGATCGGGCCGACAAACCTCCGCCGCGCCAGTGCCAAGCGCGCACCGGCCGATGCCTCTTCGCCACGCACCCACAACAGATCAGCCGCGATAAGCATCAGAACGGCGATGGCGCTCCAGTACAGCTTCCACCACACGAATGGCCAGACATACGGCCCCCAGCCATTCATGTCGGAGTAGTTGGTGCCGGAGTCCGACCCGAACTGGTACAGCCCGTGCTCGAGTCCGAGGCTCGAGAGCAACCCCAGCCCGATGTAGAACAGAATGACGAGCAAGTGCCCGAGATACTTGTGATTCACCAACACATGAATCGTCATCGCGAGGACGGCGATCAGCAGATACTCAATGAACCGCACACCGAGCAACGACTCCAAATACAGCGGAATCTCGAATCGGTAGTATCCGCGAGCGGCCTGCGTGACGATGCCGGCCATCATTGTGACGGCGAGCAGCGTGAGGATGACGCCGGCGAGTGCGGCGAGCTTGGCGAGAAAGGTCACCCATGTCGCGACGGGTGTGGCATCATAAATCTGATTGAGCTTGACGTCGCGCTCCGCCCACACCAGCTCGCCCGAATAGAACGCGGTAATGACGAGGATGAAGATGCCGAATGATCCGCTGAGAACGGCCTCCATCTCGTACGTCACCGGCCACGTGTTTGTCCCGAACAATTTTCCAGCAGCGCGCGCCGCAACGACGAGATAGAGCAGTCCGCCGCCGACGATCGCGCCAAAGTACCGGCTGCGGACAATTCGCCAGAATGAGCGGCTGAACACCGAACGAAACTGCACCCAGCGCGCGGCCGCATCGAACCGCTGCGTCGTCGCGGGAAGCGCCGTCATTCGCACGGGCGCGAGCAATTCTTCGCCGCCAAGCGGTATCGGGATCGCTTGCGTCTCGGCGACTGCTTCCGTCGCGACCGCGGCCTGCGGGCCCTCCGCGTAACCCTTGCCCGTTGCCGAATCGTTCAGCGTGTGCGCAAAACGGAACCGGAGATATGCGACGGCGAATATCGCTCCGGCCACTCCGAGCCAGATGAGCCGATTGGCCAGGAGCACACCGCTGATCGGGACGAGCCGACTGTTCTTCTCGGCGATCGACCAGTACTGGGTGAGCGCGGACTGCGCGCGTAGCCCGAACGGATCGATGAGGCCAGCGAGGCGCTTATCGTCGATGTCGGCGAGCAAGCTTCCGGCGAGCAGATATCCGATCAAGAGCAGCGCGCCACCGACGTAGTTCGGCAACATTTGTCGCGTCAACGCGACGAGCGCGAAGAAGATCGCCGCGGTGAGGACGAGATTCGGCAGCACTACACCGAGGTAGGGCTGGACGTATGACATCGCGCGGAATGGACCGAGCTTGTCGGCCTGCACCCATGGCGACACCGTCGCGACGAGCGCACCAATGCCAATCCCCGCTGTGACGATCACGTTGACCAGGAGCGTTCCGGCAAAGCGCCCGCCGAGGAACGCGGCTTTACTCACCGGCATCGTGTAGAAGAGCGGGTCGGCCCGCACTTCATAGTCTTTGTAGAGCGCGTTACCGGCGAGGGCCGCGGTGATCGATACGCCGAACAACGACAACACCGGAATGATCGACGCGAGGGCGAACGGCGCGTTGGCCAGAACCTTTCCGCCACTGCCCAACGCGAAGTTCAGCTCGGGCCACGCACCGCCCGCGACCAGCATGAAGAAGAACGCCATCGCGAAGAAGATCAGGAAGTACACCCACGTCGAGATACGACGCAGGTAGAATCGGACTTCCCACGCGAGAATGGCGACGAACTGCGTCATACCGCCGCGGACGTTCTCCGAAGCGCAGCGAAGTACACGTCCTCGAGCGTCGCGGCCGCCGGCTCGAACTCGGGCGACGGTTCCTGTTCAGCGACGACGCGGACAATTGTCTTGCCGCCGGCAAGCTTCGTGGAGATCACCGAATGCGTTCGCTGAAACTCGGCCAGCTCCGCGCGGTCGACGGTGCGCTGCCAGACTTTCTCGCGGAGATCCGCGATTGCCAACGCCGGCTCGGCTTCCAGTCGAATCTCGCCGCGATCGATGATTGCCATGCGCGAGCACAGGTCGCTCACGTCATCCACGATGTGCGTCGACAGAATCACGACGGCGTTCTCGCCGAGCTCCGCCAACAGATTCAGAAATCGAACCCGCTCGGCCGGATCGAGACCCGCCGTCGGCTCATCGACGATGATCAAGCCTGGTTTGCCGAGCAGCGCGACTGCGATGCCGAACCGTTGGCGCATGCCGCCCGAATATGCGCCGAGCTGCTGGCCGCGCGCGCCCTGGAGGTTCGTCTGCTCGAACAGCGCATCGACGATGCGACGCCGTTCGTCGCGATCGGTGATGCCTTTCAATATCGCGAAGTGATCGAGGAGATCCTCGGCCGTCACCTTCGGATAGAGACCAAACTCCTGCGGCAGGTAGCCGAGTGTACGGCGGACCGCGTCCTTGTCGCGAAGCACGTCGATGTCGCCGAGCTGCACCGAGCCAGCATCCGCTTCCTGAAGCGTGGCGAGGATCCGCATCAGCGTGGACTTCCCCGCCCCATTGGGGCCGAGGAGCCCGAACATCCCACGCGGAATCGTCAGCGAGACATCGTTGAGCGCGCGCGTCCCATTGCCGTATGTCTTCGAGAGATGCTCGATGCGAAGATCCATGCGTATTCTCTCACTGTGCCGTCACCACGATGCTTCGAACGCGACCAAGAGAAATGTACCGTTTCCGGCGTCCTGGACGTTCGGAAAGGTCTGCCGCACCACGTTGGCGACGAATCTGGCCGATGTGCCGTCGATCAGATAGCTGCCACCGAGCACGATCTGACGCTCGAAGGCATCGACGATCGATGCCTCGTGCGTGCGATCGCGGTCCCACGCGTCGTAGCGCGCGACGAGCTGCAACGGCGCTGTCGGCCTCACCGCGGCGAGCGTGTACCATCCGAACCGGCGCAGTTGTGCGTCGCGAGCGGCCATCGTCTCGCCGCGCAACGTGAGCCACGAGCCGCGATACTGCACCTCGGTCCCGAGTCGCTCCCGCCTGGCCGCCGGAGGGCCGCCCTGAAATCCCCCCGACCCTCCGACCTGAAATCCCGGAAGCATCGGCGGATGAACGACCAAACGTCCGATGAGTGCTTTCTGGTCATTCGGATCGGTTGTTCCTTGAGACTCGCCTGTCTCGTTGAATACGCCGGCGTGATACTCGACAACGTTGGCCCACGTCCCGTTCGCGGATACACCGATGTCCCGAATATCACCCAAGCCAACGGCGCGCGATCGCTCGACGATGAACATCGATCGCTCAATGGTCTCGACGTTGGCGGTGGAGATCGTTCCTTCCAAGCTGAGCGGAACGAGCTGCTGTCCGACGTCGATGGACGTGGTGTGATTGACGGCCAACGTCAGCGCCGCGTCTTGCAAGATTCGCGTTCGCTGATCGATCGCGGCATCACTGAGCGCGACGGTGTCGCCGATTTCGGAGACGGTCTTCGTGACGGTAAGCACCTTCGACGCATCGAAGGTCACGCGCCAGCGGAGGTGCGGCGAGATGTCGCCGCTGAACTTCAGATCGGCTTTTCGCAGCCGATAGCCGTCCTTCGTCGTGGGATCGCCAGCGCGGTAGTAGACCTCCAGAAATCCATGTACCTCGACCGGCAGTACTGCGCGTGCCCCGGTTGAATCTTGAGCTGCCGCTGGTGCTTCGAAACCACCGATCAACAGCCCGGACACTATGAGGACAGGCGCCCAGCGCGAACGGGCGCGATTGCGTGGCGTCAAAAGAAGAGGGTGGAAGGATGAGGTGGGAAACGGACGGCGCCGGTGCGGAGCCGGCTGATCGGAGTATCTTAATGGGACGATTATCCTCGACGCGAGCCACCTTTCCCCGCTCCGTATGCGCCGATCAGTCTCTTGGGCCGTTCTGTCCCTTCCGATTGTTGCCTTTGCGACCGCGTGCCGCCAACAAACGCCGCAAGCCACGCGTGCCGGAGATTCGCTGTCAGCCGGACTTGGCGTCCGCTTGCCGATGGGCGTTCGGCTCGATCCCGCGGCACCGCAAGCGACCGTTGGACCGATGCCGCTCACGATGCGCGTCGCGCCAGAGGGTGATCGCGTCGTCCTCTCGTTGAGCGGATATCGAAAGCAAGGAATTCAAGTCGTCGACGCCGTGAGCGGTCGCGTGCTGCAAGACCTGCCACAAGCGTCCGCGTTCGTCGGTCTCGTCTTTTCCGCCGACGGTCGCTCGTTGTATTCGTCGGGCGGAAATGGAGACGTCGTCTATCGCTACAAGTGGGAAGCTGGCCGCGCGACACTCGACGACAGTCTGGTGCTGGCGGCAAAAGCGCCGCGCGCTGATGGACGCCGTTATCCCGCTGGTCTCGCGCTCTCGACAGACGGTCGCATGTTGTATGTCGCTGAGAATCTCGGAGATTCGCTCGCGGTGGTCGACATTGCCGCGCACTCCGTACTTCAGCGGTTTCCCACCGGACGCTATCCATACGACGTGGTCGTCGACAAGCAGGGCACCGTGTACGTCTCGACGTGGGGCGGCAACACGGTGTGCATCTTTCATGAGACCACGAACGGCTGGCTCGATCCAGGCAAATGCCTCGACGTAGCGCGACATCCGTCGACGCTCGCGCTCAACGCCGATGGATCGCGTTTGTTCGTCGCGTCGGGCAGCACGGATCACATTGCGGTCCTCGATACGAAGACGGAGCGCGTGATCTCACGATTGCTCGATCCGCCGCCCGCGGGGCCGAACGAAGGCGCAACGCCGAATGCGCTCGCGCTTTCCGCCGACGGAACCCGGTTGTTCGTCGCCGAAGCTGACGCAAACGCGGTCGGCGTGTTCAATCTCGCGGCGGCGACAGCGAACGTCGCCGCCGCACATGGCGACGACAAGCTTGCCGGCCGCGTCCCGACTGGCTGGTATCCGACATCACTCGTGCAGCTCGGCGACGCCGTAATCGTTGCGAGCGGCAAGGGGAAGGGTTCGGTCGCCAATCCGCACGGCCCGAATCCCGCCGTTGGTCGAACGGAGCAATACAGTCTCAATTTGCTGAGCGGCGGATTAATGCGAATTCCGCTGATGCAGACGAGCGGCAGCGCCCTCGTGCAATTCACAGATCGCGTGGTTGCGGCGAATGGCTGGAAAGACGCATCTCGCCAGCATCGCTATCCACCGTTCGAGCACGTCATTTACATCATCAAAGAGAACCGTACCTACGACCAAGTGCTGGGCGATGACAAGCAAGGCGACGGCGATTCATCGCTCATCTTCTTCCCGCGCGCGATCTCGGCGAATCATCATGCGATCGCCGATCGATTCGGCTTGTTCGATCGATTCTTCGTGAACGCCGAGGTCAGCCCCGATGGCCACAATTGGTCGACGGCTGCGTACGCGACCGACTATTTGGAGAAGACCGTCCCGTCGAACTACTCGGGTCGCGGGCGCACCTACGACTACGAGGGAACCAACCGCGGGTTCGGGCCCAATCACATTCCCGACGACGACGTCGCCGAGCCGGCGAGCGGATACCTTTGGAATCTCGCGGAAAAGAAAGGCATCACGTTCCGCAACTACGGCGAGTTCGTGGTAACGACCGGACCGCGTTCGCCGGATTCATTGCCGCCAGGCTATCGCGGAAACAAGCCGTTCTTGCGCACGCACACCAATCCACTGTATCCGGGCTTCGAGCTCACGATTCGCGATCAGCATCGGGCGGACGTGTGGATCGCCGAGTTTCAGCAGTTCGTGCAGAGCGGAAACATGCCGGCGTTGGAGCTGATTCGTTTGCCGAACGATCACACGTCCGGCGCGATGGCGGGACGTCCAACGCCGCGCGCCGCTTTCGCGGACAATGATCTCGCGCTCGGCCGGATGATCGAAGCGCTGTCCAAATCACCGTTTTGGAAGAACACCGTTGTCTTCGTGCTCGAGGACGACGCGCAGAACGGGGCCGATCATGTCGACATGCATCGATCTCCGATGTTCGTGATCTCGGCATACTCGCGACCAGGCGTCGTTCATCGGTTCGCCAACACTACCGACGTGCTGCGCACGATCGAAGAGATATTGGGTCTCCAATCGATGTCACAGTACGATTATTTCGGTCGCCCGCTACGTGACATCTGGGCGGACAGTCCCGACCTTCAGCCTTATACGGCGCTCACGCCGGCG